>Ga0070739_10004325_pt1 | contig 16916 bp, 20 predicted proteins | sample Coa_R1_7_FD_66445 | JGI IMG/M metagenome (GOLD analysis project Ga0070739, IMG submission 66445) | Surface soil microbial communities from Centralia Pennsylvania, which are recovering from an underground coalmine fire - Coalmine... | ecosystem: Environmental > Terrestrial > Soil > Unclassified ... | reverse complement strand
CCCCGAGGCCGTGCACGAGGCCGTGGCCGGAGCTGTCGAGCGGGCCCGGCGCGGCGAGGGCCCGACGCTCGTCGAAGCCCGGTGCCACCGCCTGCGGGGGCACACCTTCGGCGACCCGATGCGCTACATCCCGGCCGACGAGCAGCAGCGGGCCTGGGACGCCGATCCCTACCAGGCCTATGCGGCCCGGCTCGTGGCCGACGCGGTCGTGACCGTCGACGAGCTCGCCGACCTGGAGCGGCGCTGCCGTGCCGAGGTGGACCGTGCCATCGAGGCGGCCCTGGCCCAACCGGAACCGGGTGAGGACGAGCTCTTCGCCGACGTCGTCGGGACGGCGCCGTGAGCGAGATGGTGAGCGTGCGCAGCGCCCTCAACCGCGCCCTGCGCGACGCCATGGCCGACGACGACCGGGTCGTGCTCCTCGGCGAGGACGTGCACGACGGCGTCTTCGGGATCACGAAGGGTCTCGCCGCGGAGTTCGGGGCCGATCGGGTGCGCGACACGCCGATCTCGGAGCAGGCCATCGTGGGCGCGGCCGTCGGCGCCGCGCTGGGCGGTCTGCGGCCCGTCGCCGAGATCATGTTCATGGACTTCCTCGGCATCTGCCTCGACCAGCTGGCCAACCACGCGGCCAAGCAGCGCTACATGTCGGGCGGCCGGACGTCGGTGCCGATGACGCTGCGCACCTCGGTCGGCGGTGGACTCGGCGTCGGCGCCCAGCACGCCCAGATGCTCGAGGCGTGGCTCGCTCACGTGCCGGGGTTGAAGGTGGCCGTGCCCAGCAACCCGGCCGACGCCTACGGGCTGCTGCGCAGCGCCATCCACGACGACGACCCGTGCGTGGTGGTGGAGCAGGTCCCGCTCTACTCGCGTAAGGGTGAGATGGCGACGGCGCGCGTCGCCTTCGGCTCCGCCGCGGTGACGCGCCAGGGGACCGACGCCACCGTCGTCACCTACGGCCGCCAGGTCCACGACGCACTGGCCGTGGCCGACACGCTCGACGCCGAGGGCGTCTCGCTCCAGGTCCTCGACCTGCGCACCGTCGCCCCGCTCGACACAGCCACGCTCTTCGACGCCGTGCGCGGGACCGGGCGGGCGGTGGTGCTGCACGAGGCGGTCGTCACCGGCGGCTTCGGGGCCGAGGTCGCCGCCCGGCTGCAGGAGGAGCTCTTCGGCGAACTCGCCGCGCCGGTCCTGCGGGTGGGGGCCGAACCGGTCCCCGTCCCCTATGCCAAGGGGCTGGAGCGGCGCATGCTCCCCGGACCCGACCGGCTCCTCGCCGCCGTGCGGAAGGTGCTGGCGTGATCCTGCGCATGCCCAAGCTGGGCATGGAGATGACCGAGGGCATCGTGGCCGACTGGCTGGTCGAGGACGGGGCCGCCGTCGAGGCCGGGCAACCGGTGTTCCTGGTCGAGACGGAGAAGGTCGAGCACGAGGTGGAGGCGCCCGAAGCGGGGCACGTGCGCAGGCTGGTCGCCGTGGGTACGACGGTGGCCGTGGGAGAACCGGTGGCCGAGCTGGCATGAGGGCGCGCGCACTGGTGGCGGTCGCCGCCGCCACGGTCCTCCTCTCTTCCTGCTCCTCGCCCTCGCGCCCGGCGCACCACTCGCGGCGCGCCGCGACCACGACCACGTTCCCCTTCGCCACGGTGCCGACCTCGACGACCCTTCCCTCGGCCGTGCAGGGCCTCACCGGTGGCCTCCCCGTCTACCCCTTCGCCTCCGTGGCGGAGGTGCAGGCCTGGCAGCAGAGCTACCAGAGCTCGGGGGCCCAGCCGTGGCACCTCGACGCCGGGCAGAGCGCGCTGCAGTTCACCTCGTTCCTCGGCTTCAGCCAGATCGACAAGGTTGTGAGCACGTCGACCGGCACCGATGGCGCGCACGTCACCGTCGGCTTCGCGACCGGGTCGCAGACGACCACCTCGGCGGTCATCCATCTGGTCCGCTGGGGCAGCGGCACCGATGCACCGTGGGAGGTGGTGGGCACCGACGACACCACCTTCAGCCTGACGACACCGGCCTACGGCGCGAAGACGACCTCCCCGGCCACCGTGGGCGGCCGGATCACGGGCACCGACGAGAACATCGAGGTCCGCGTGTTCGGCCCCGACTCGCCGAGCGCTCTCGACACCTACTGCTGCATGGCGGCGGGCGGCACCGACACCCCGTGGCAGGCCAACGTGGTCTTCCGGGCGTCGAAGGGCACGGTCCTCGCCATCGTGGCGCAGACCGGGGGCCACGTGGCCACCGTCGAGCGCTTCACCGTGACCGCCGTCCGGGCCGGCTGACCACCGCGCCGGCCGCTGCTGCCGGCCGTCGCCCGGAACCTCCTACGCTCTCGGCGTGGTCACATCCCAGGACGCCGGCCGGGGGGGCGAGCGGCTTCCGGGATGGCAGGTCGCGGCCCAGGCCGCGGCGCGCGCGGCGACCGCCGGTGGGCGCCGCCTCACCATCGTCTTCGGCGGGCCGGCCCGCACCCGCGTCATCGTGGTGCTCGCCTGCGTGCTCGCCCTGGCGAGCGCCGACGCGGCGACGGTCGGCGCCTCGGCCACCGCGCTGCGCCAGGGCCTGCACATCGACAACACCGACATCGGCCTCCTCGTGGCAGTGAACTCGATCGTGGGGGCGGTGGCGTCGGTGCCCTTCGGCATGCTGGCCGACCGGGTGCGCCGCACCCACACCCTCGCCGCGGCGGTGGTCCTGTGGGGCGTGGCCATGCTCCTGAGCGCCACGGCCACGACGTTCGGGGGGCTGCTCTTCTGGCGGTTGTGGCTGGGCGTGGTCACCGCTGCCGCCGGCCCGGCGGTGGCGTCGCTCGTGGGCGACTACTTCCCCGGGGCCGAGCGCGGGAAGATCTACAGCTACATCCTCACCGGCGAGCTTCTCGGCGCCGGCGTCGGCTTCGCCGTCACCGGCGACATCTCGGCCCTGTCGTGGCGGGCCGCCTTCGTCATCCTGGCGCTCGCCGCCTTCCCACTGGCGGTCGTGCTCTTCCGTCTGCCCGAACCGGTACGCGGGGGAGCCGGCGCCCTCGTCTCCGACCGGGCCGACCCCGGCGCGGCGCCGGCGCCCGAGGCCGTGCCCGAGGTCCACCCCCAGGCCACCGACGCCCAGCGTCTGGCAGCCGCGCGCGGCATCACCCCCGATCCCGCTCTCGTGCGGCGCGTGCGCCAGCGTCGTCTCGGCATCGTGAGCGCCACCAAGTACGTGCTCGCCGTGCGCACCAACGTGGCGCTCATCGTGTCGAGCGCGTGCGGCTACTACTTCCTCGCCGGCGTGCAGACCTTCGGCGTCGAGTTCGTCCGCAGCCACTACCACCTGAACGCGGCACTGGCCAACCTGCTCATGATCGCCATCGGTGCCGGCGCCGCGGTCGGGGTGATGGCCGCCGGACCACTGAGCGACGCCCTGCTGCACCGCGGCCACATCCGGGCCCGGATCCTCGTGGCCGCCATCGGGGCGTCGGCCACCGTGCTGCTGTTCATCCCCGCCCTCATCACGACGAGCATGCTCACGGCGCTGCCGTACGTGATCGTGGCCGCCCTCGCCCTCTCCGCCCAGAACCCGCCCATCGACGCGGCCCGGCTCGACATCATGCCGGCGGTGCTGTGGGGACGGGCCGAGGGCATCCGGACCTTCCTGCGCACCATGGCCCAGGCGCTCGCCCCGCTGCTCTTCGGGCTCTTCTCCGACTACATCGGTCTGCGCACCACGTTCTTCGTGATGCTGTTGCCCCTGGCCGCGAGCGCCTGGTTCCTCTTCCGGGCCATGCGCACGTACCCGAAGGACGTGGCCACCGCCGCGGCCGCGTCGGCACCGGCCGCGTCGGCACCGGAATAGCGGGCGCTGCGCCCCCGTTGAGCAAGGCGATGAGAGACCTGCTGCGCGTGCCGGTGGTGGTGGCGCCGATGGCGGGCGGCCCGACCACGACGGCCCTGGTGGTGGCGGCGGCCGAGGCGGGCGGCCTCGGGTTCCTCGCCGCCGGCTACAAGTCGGCATCGGCCATGGAGGAGGACGTCGCCGCCGTGCGGGACCGCACGGCCGAGGCGTTCGGCGTCAATGTCTTCGTCCCCGGGCGGCCGTCGGACCCCGCGGTGGTCGACGCCTATCTGACCGAGCTCGCCGCCGACGTCGAGGCGCTCGGCGCGGCGCTCGGCGATCCGGTATGGGACGACGACGCCTACGAGGAGAAGATCGACGCCCTCGTCCGGCTGGCGCCGCCGGCCGTGAGCTTCACCTTCGGCCTGCCCGACGCGGAGGTCGTCGACGCCCTGCACCGCGCCGGCTCCCAGGTGGTGCTCACCGTCACCACGGCCGAAGAGGCGCGCCTCGCCGACGCGCTCGGTCCCGACGCGTTGTGCCTGCAGGGGATCGAGGCCGGTGCCCACCGCGGCTCGTTCACCAACGACGACCGCCCCGGAGGCGACGTGGGGCTCCTCAGCCTGGTGCACGAGGTCACCGCCGCCACCGCCACGCCGGTCATCGCCGCCGGCGGGATCGCCGGCCCCCGGCAGGTGCGCGCCGCCATGGCCCTCGGCGCCAGCGCCGTGCAGTGCGGCACCGCCTTCCTGTGCTGCCCCGAGAGCGGCGCGAGCGCCCTGCACAAGGCGGCGCTGGCCGACCCCGCCTTCACGACCACCGCCCTGACCCGCGCCTTCAGCGGTCGCCCGGCGCGCGGGCTCGTGAACCGCTTCATGACCGCTCACCAGAAGGCGCCGGCCGCCTATCCCGAGGTCAACAACGCCACCCGGCCGCTTCGGGCGACGGCCGTCGCCGCCGGCGACGCGCAGCGCGTCAACCTGTGGGCCGGCCAGAGCTTCCGCTGGACCACCGGCGAGCCCGCCGGTGCCATCATCGAGGCGATGTGGCGCAAGGAAGGGACATGACCGTCGCCGTGTCGGAAGGCCCGGCCGTTCGCCGGGCGCCGGGGCGCCGTCTGGTGCTGTGGGACATCGACGGGACCCTGGTGTCGTGCGGCGGGGCGGCCCGCGAGGCGCTCGAGACGGGCGCCGCCATCGCGGCGGGACTGGACCAGGTCCCCGACGTGGTCATGAGCGGCAAGACCGACCCCCAGATCGTGCTCGAGATCCTCCAACGCGCCGGCGTGGCCCCGCAGCGGGCGGAGCTGTTGTTGCCCGAGGCCCTCGCCGAGGCGGAACGCGCCCTCGAGCAGGCGCGGCCGCGCCTCGAGCGCGAGGGCCGGGTGCATCGAGGCGTGCGCGAGCTGCTCCATGCCCTGTCCGACACGCCCGGCGTGCGCCAGACCGTCGTCACCGGCAACATCTCGGCCAACGCGGCGGTGAAGCTCGCCACCTTCGGGCTCGACGCCTATGTCGACATGGACGTCGGCGCCTACGGCAGCGACGACCGCGACCGCGACTGCCTGGTGCCCATCTGCCTCGGGCGGGTGGACGCCGCCTACGACGAGCACTACGACCCGAAGGACGTCTGGGTGATCGGCGACACCCATCGCGACCTCGCCTGCGCGGCCGCGGCGGACGTGCGCTGTCTCATCGTGGGCACCGGACGCGAAGGGTTCGACGCCGTGCGGCACCTGCGCGCCGACGCGGTGGTGCCCGACCTCGCCGACACCGGGGCGGTGCTCGAGATCCTCCTCGGATGACCGGCGCCACGCCGGTCGTCGACGCCGTGCTGTTCGATCTCGGCGGGGTGGTGGTGCAGCTCGGCGGGGTCGAGGCCATGCTGCGCCTGGCCGGCATGGCCGACGACGAGGACGAGGAGATGTGGCGGCGGTGGTTCTCCTGCCGCTGGGTCCGGGCCTTCGAGCGCGGGCACTGCTCGCCCGAAGACTTCGCCGAGGGTGTGGCCGCCGACTGGGCCCTGCCCGTCACCGGCGCGCAGTTCCTGGCCGAGTTCCGGGGCTGGATCGTCGGCCCGCTCCCCGGTGCCACCGAGCTCGTGGCCGAGGTGGCGGGACGGGTGCCGGTCGCCTGTCTCAGCAACACGAACGCGGTGCACTGGGAAGCCGGTGCGGCGAGGTGGGATCTGCTGCAGCTCTTCGCCCACCGCTTCCTCTCCTTCGAGCTGGGACTCGTGAAGCCCGACACCGAGATGTTCGTCCACGCCTGCGACGCGCTCGGCCTCGAGCCGGAGCGGGTGCTGCTGCTCGACGACAACCGCATCAACGTGGACGCGGCCTCCGCCGCCGGCCTCGTGGCCAGAAGGACCAGGGGCGTGGCCGAAGCACGCCGGGAGCTCGCCGCCCTCGGTCTCGCCGCGACGTCCTGACCGGGGTGCGTCACGCGCCGCTCGAGGCCGCGCCGACGGACTGAACGGACGGGTCCGACGGTTCGTCGGTTGGCGGCAGCAAGCACACGCCCGTCGGCACGACCGGCCCGTTCGCATGCCCGGTGTGCGGGCCGGTCGCAGCAGTGGCGGGTAAAGACCGTCACCCGGGGTGCCGACACAGAGCACCGGGGTAGGGCACACCGACCGACGGGAGCACAGCATGGACCGCGGCATCGACACGCGCCCCGGGCGCCGGACGGCGGCGGTGCGCTTCGCCGGCGTGGTGCACCGATACGGCCGTCGGATCGCCCTCGACGGGCTCGACCTCACCGTAGACCGTGGGGAGACGGTGGCGCTGCTCGGCGCGAACGGCGCCGGCAAGTCGACGACCATGGCGCTGCTGCTCGGGTTGCTGCGCCCCCAGACCGGCATCGTCGAGGTGCTCGGCGACACCCCGCGCCGGGCGGTGGCCGAGGGGCGCGTCGGCGCCATGCTGCAGACGGGAACGGGGTGCGGCCTGCCGCCCGGGGTGCGCGTGGCCGACGCCCTCGCCATGGTGCGGCGCCTCTATCGCGCCCCGGCCCCGTTCGAGGAGATCGTGACCCGCGCCGGAATCGGCCCGCTCCTGCGCCGGCGTACCCATCAGCTGTCCGGCGGCCAGGCCCAGCGCGTCCGCTTCGCCCTCGCCATCGCCGGCGGTCCGGAGCTCCTCGTGCTCGACGAGCCCACCTCGGCCATGGACGTGGCCGGGAGGCGCAGCTTCTGGGCCATGATCCGCCGCTTCGGCGACGAAGGCCGGGCTGTCGTCTTCGCCACCCACCACCTGGCCGAGGCCGACGAGGTGGCGCAGCGGGTGATCGTCGTGCACCACGGGCGGGTGGTGGCCGACGGTCCCGGGGCCACGCTGAAGGCGGCGGTGGCCGCACGGCGGGTGCGTTTCGTGGCCGATCGGCCCGACCTGGCCGTGCTCGAGCAACTGGCGGGCGTCACCGACGTCGGGGTCTGCGGACCGGTCGTCACCCTCGACTCGCTCGACGCCGACGCCACTGTCCGCGCCCTCGTACGGGCCGGCGTGGACTTCCGCGACCTGGAGGTGTCGGGCGCGGCCATGGAGGACGTGTTCGTGGCCCTGACCGAGGAGTCGGCACGCCGGGCGGTGGTCGGACTGTGACCGGGACCACGGCCTACGTGCGCTTCGAGGTCGGCCGACTGCTGCGGAGCTGGAAGTTCCTCGTCATCACGGTCGGCTTCCCCGTCGTCTTCTACATGCTCTTCCTCGGCGACCGGTCCGCCGGGCGCGTGATCGACGGCACCGTGCCGTGGCGGACCTATCTCATGGTGTCGATGTGCGGCTTCGGGACGCTCGTCGCCGGGCTCAGCGCCGGGGGCGGCCGGCTGGCCGCCGAACGCGCCGCCGGGTGGGACCGTCAGCTGCAGGTCACCCCGCTGCCGGCATGGTCCTACGTCGTCACGAAGACCCTCGCCACCCTGATCGTGGCGCTCCCTGTGGTGGGTCTGGTGGAGCTCGTCGGCGCCACCTTCGGCGGCGTGCAGCTGCCGGTGTGGCAATGGGTCGCGCTGACACTCACCATGTGGCTGTCGGCCGTGCCCTTCGCCGCCCTCGGGGTGCTCGTGGGACTCACGGTCGGCACCGAGGCGGCCTTCCCGGTGGTGACCGCCCTCATGTTCGTCGTCGGCTACTTCGGCGGCCTGTTCAACCCGGTGAGCACGATGCCCGGTCCGCTGCGGGTGGTCGCACGCGTGCTTCCGAGCTACCACGGCCAGGCACTCGGCCTCGCCGTCGTCGACGGGCGGGGCGTCGCCGGGACCGACGTGCTCGTGCTCGTCGCCTCAGCCGCTGCCCTGGCGACGGCCGTGACCGCCCGCTACCGGCGCCGGCACCTGCGCCCGCAGATCTCCTAGCCGGAGAAGTTCCCCTGCCACACCCGCACCGACTTGATCTCGGTGGTGGCCGGCAGCGGCGTCGTGGCGCCGACGGCGTTGGCCCCGATCCCCAGCGCCTGGGTGAGGTTCACGAAGAACGGTTCGTCGAACGGCTGTGGCGCCACCTCGGGTGAGGCCGGTGACCACTGGTCCTGCAGGCAGGTGGTGCCGTTGTAGATCATGGTGATCGTCGTCGGCGTCCACTCGACCACGTAGTCGTTGAAAGCGCTCTGGTCGATGATGCAATTCGTGTTCGTGACGGCGTTGACGCCGGTCGAGCCGGAGTTGGTGGAGCTGGCGTCGTAGTGGATGTAGGGGACCTCGCGGTCGGGGTACTTGCTGTACCACTCGGCCATGTCGATCTCCGCCGTGGTGCCGCCCTCGGAATCCTGGGACAGCGACTCGGGATAGAGCCACAGCGACGACTGCAGCCCCGCCACCGTCGCCGGCGGCACCTTGGCCACCACCTCGAAGCGGCCGTAGGTCTGGGAGAACTTCTGGTACGTGGTGAGGAAACCGCCGACGTAGGAGGTGACGAAGGACCCGGCGGGAGAGCTGCACACGAACGGCTGGGCCAGCTTGCGCACGGTGAGGCTCAGATAGCCGCGGCCCACCGACACCGTGCCCGGGTCGTCCTCGTAGCAGACCCCTGCCTGGGTGAAGCCCGAATTCGCCGTGGTGAGCGCCGTCCACGCGGACGTGTCGTAGCCCGTTCCGTCGAACTCCGAGTCGAACGTGCACGTCCAGGTGACGCGGTCGGCCACGAGCGTGCTCTGGCCGCCACAGGTGGGCGCGGCCGTCGACGACGACGCCGCCGTGGTGGCCGACCCGACGGGCGCGGTGGTCGTCGTGGTCGTGGTCGTGGTGCTCGTCGTGGTGGGGCTGCTCAGTAGCCCGAGGGGCAACCCGGCCGATGCCAGCGCCGGTGTCGCCATGGCGAGCACGACGGCCGCCCCCACCAGTGACCAACGCATGAGATGCACCGAGCCCCACTCCCGACGACGTCCACGGCGGTCGTGACGCGAGCCCCCACTCGCTCGCCCACCGGTCGGGGGAACGCCCCGAGCGGGGCAAACCTACGGAACCGGCCCCGGATTTCGCCAACCGGGCCTGGCGGCACAACCGCCGGACAACACGAGGTGACGATCAGCTGGGCGCGGGGCTCATGGCCCCTTCCACCACCTGCAGGAGCTGGTCCGGGGTGAAGGGCTTGCGCAGGAAGTCCCGACATCCCCAGGCGCGGGCCCGGGCCGCCACCACCTCGTCGTCCGACGCCGTGAACATGACCACGGGCACCTTCTTCACCCGCTTGTCCTCCCAGGCGCGCACGAGGAAGGTCCAGGCGTCGAGGTCGGGGACATGGAGATCGAGCAGGATGAGATCGAGGCTCTCGTGGCCGGCGATCTCGAGCCCGCCACGCCCGCTCGCCGTCTGCAGCAACGTGTAGCCGGCGCGGGTGAGGATCGTCCCCACGAGCAGACGGATGTCGTCGTCGTCGTCCACGACGAGGATGCGGCCCCTGCGTTCGTCGTTCACCGCTACCCCCTCGGCACCAGTGCGGCGGTCACGGGCACGCCGGCGGCGAGGACGAAGGCGGCGAGGCGCATGCCCGGGCCCCACCACGTCCAGCGCCAGGCCGGGCGGGGCCGCCCGCCGCGCAGGACCGCCCCCACCCCGACGGCGGTGGCGAGCTCGGCCACGGTGGCGAGCACGTCGAGGACGCCGACCGGCTCCACGGCGCCGTGGTCGGGCCCGACGGGGACGCCCCAGAACCGGCTGGCGGCCCACAGCGCCACCACGGCCAGGCTGCCGGCCAGCGCGGCTGTGAGGAGCCGGGGGGACGGCCGCGTGAGCAGGACCACGCCCAGCGCCACCTGGGCGGCGGCGGCGCCGAGGAAGAAGACGCCGTAGGCAGCCGACTGCCGGAAGTGCGCGGGCATGACGGCCCCGTGGGTGGCGCCGGCGGCGAAGGAGCCGAGCGCAGCCATCTGCAACCAGCTGCGATCTGCGGTGGGCACCAGGCCGCGCCGCTCCTTGTCGGCCCGGTGCTCGGCGCTGTCGTGCGGCCACAGGAGCACGACGACGACGGCGAGGCCCCAGGAACCGAAGACCACGGCATGGACGAGATGGCCACCAAGGAGCCGGCCCGAGGCGCCGGCCGTGGCCAGGACCGCGGTCACCGGTCGCCTTCGGCCAGCGCGGCCACGGCCTGCTTGCGTCGCCGCTCCCGCTCGTCGGCCGACAGCCCGAGCACCGCCTGCACCTCGTAGGGGACGTCCGCGATGGAGAAGGGCTTCCGGAGGAAGCCGTCGGCACCGAGCTCCCACCCCCGCCGGGAGTCGTCGATCTGGGACTTCACCGTGCACAGGACCACGGGGATGTGGGCGACCTCGCTGTCGGCCCGGATGCGCGCCAGCACCTCCCAGCCGTCCATGTCCGGCATCTGGATGTCGAGCACGATGGCGTCGAAGCCGGTGTCGCGACGCAGGATCTCGAGCGCTTCGCCGCCGTTGGCGGCTTCGGTGACCTCGAACCCGGCGCGTTTGAGCACCGCGTGCAGAAGCAGGCGGATGTCGTCGGTGTCGTCGATGACGAGCAGTCGGGCCATGTCCCCCCTAGGCCAGGTGCAGCCGGGCGCCCTGGGCGCCGAGATTCCAGTCGGTCATGGTGCCGAGCGACAGGTTGCGCACGACCCAGACGAAGTAGATGGCGGCGGGCACGGCCATCCAGTCGATGAGAAGACAGTGCCAGGTCACCGGATACCGCCCCGCCGCCGCGTAGGTCGCGTACAGGGCGTGCATGGCGCCGCACGTCGGGAAGATGATGGTGAGCGCGAGCCCCGACACCGACCACCCGCCGGTGACGGGCCGGTTGGCCAGCTGGGTGCGCAGCAGGTAGTAGCCGATGAGGCAGTAGAGGCCGAGCAGCAGGATGTTCGGGGTGAAGCGCGGGGTGAAGGCCGGCGAGTGCTCCAGGGTCACGATGACCGCGGCCCCGAGCACGATGACGTAGAGCCCCGACATCCAGGCGACGGCCCGCAGCCAGGTGGGTGTGCCGGAGACGAACCGGTCGCCGCGGCCACCGCCGAGCGCCTCGATGCGCAGGAGGAACCACGTCACCCCGGCAGGGGCGCCCACGAGCACGGCCGCCAGGTCGAGCGGGCCTCCGGGCACCTCCCCGGCCAGCACGGAGAGGCCGTGGTCGAGGTGGTGCGGGCCACAGGTGAAGGCCATGGCGATCCAGGCCAGGCCGAAGTGCGACAGGCCGTTCGTGCGCCAGCCGCGCTTCAGGTCGACGATGGTCATGAGGCCGTAGGAGAAGTAGATGGTGCCGAGGCCCACGTTGACGAGTCCGACGGCGTACCTCATGGCCGCCGTCCCGGTGCCACGCCGATGTGGCGCATGAATTCCCGGATCGACGTCTGCTCTCCCACTCCCGGTTCCGCCTCCCGCTCTCGACGAAGGCCGAGCTCCACGGTGAAGACCGACCCGCTCCCCTTCTGGCTGCGCACCTGCACGGCGCCGTTCATCCCCTCCACGAGGGAACGGACGATGTAGAGGCCGATGCCGGTGCCGCCGAACCGGCGGACGTCGGAGCTCTCGGCCTGCCAGAACTTGTCGAAGCAGTGCGCCACCTGCTCGGGGTCCATGCCGATGCCGCGGTCGGCGACGTCGACGGCCACGACTTCTCCCCCAGCCGCGTGCACCGAAACCGTGACGGGGTCGCCGTCGGGCGAGTACTTGAGCGCGTTGTCGAGCAGATGGTCCACCACGGTGACGAGTGCTTCGGGGTTCGCCTCGACGAGGTGGGCATCGGCGTCCGCCTCGAACGCCACCTGCCGACCCGTGGCCGCGGCCATGGCCGTCACCCGCTCGCGCAGCAGCGGGACGAGGTCGAAGGCCCGGATGGTGAGCTGGATCCTCCCCGCCTCGATGCGGCTCGACATGAGGAGCCGGTCCACGATGCGGGCGAGCTCGCCGCAACGGGTGCGGATGGCGCGCAGGGCGGCCGCCTTGGTGGGCTCGTCGAGCTCGGGATACTGCACCAGGGTGTCGGCGAATCCCTGGATCACGGTGAGCGGCGTCTTGAGCTCGTGCGAGGCGGTGGCCAGGAAGAGGTTCTTCGCCTCCTCCGCCTGCTTGATGCGGGTGAGGTCGCGTACCGAATGGATGGTCTGGACACTGCCGTCCTCACCGGCGACCTGGCTGACGCTGGCCAGCAGCGGCTGGCGGCGACCGTCGGACGCGGTGCGCCACACCTCCACGTCGAGCGCGCCGTCGGCGTGGCCGAGCGCCAGCAGGGCGCACCCCTTCGAGCAGTCGAGGATCCGTTCGCCGTTGTGCAGCGCCAGCACCGACGCGCAGGGCCGCTCCACGACGTCGGCCTGCGGCTGCCCGAAGACGCGGACCACCGCCTCGTTGCACTGGAGCACGGTGCCGGCGTCGTCCATCACGAGCACGGCGTCGGCCACGTGGGCGAGGATCGTGTCGGCCCGGCTCCGCAGTCGCGCCGCCTGGGCCTCGAAGGCGGCCTGGCGGGTGGCCGAACGGTCGATCATGAACAGCAGCGCCAGCACCGCCACCGAGTACGGCAGCAGGTCGAGGGCGGAAAGGCGACGCGACTCGGGCACGAGCAGCTGGGCCACGAGCGTGAGCACGATGGCCTGCGCGGCGAACACGGCGGCCGTGCGGCGGCCCACGGTGAACACGGCGAAGGTGACGACGACGAGGTAGCCGACGAGCGCCGCCCCGCCGGCGCCGGCCACGAGCACCTGCAGCGCGAAGAGGAGGCTCAGATCGCCGAAGGGCCCACCGACGAGGACGAGCTTGTTGCCCGGGCGGGCGGAGGCGAAGAAGAGCGCCGTGACGTAGGGCAGGTACACGAGCTCCACGAGCAGGTAGAAGGCGTCGCTGCGGCCCCGCAGCCCCGGCACGAAGGAGCCGACGGCCCCGAGGACCACGGCCAGCACGATGCGCGCTCCGGCGGCGATGCGCACCGGGGCGGCGTCGGTCGGGGGGCGGGCTGTCCAGGAAGGGGCGACAGCTCCAGCCACCACTCCATGCTCTGCCAGCGCCACGGAGTGCAACAGGGACTTTGGTCCCTATTGGCCCCCCTGTGGGTGGCTCAACCTGCGACGACGTCCTCCTCGCGGTCGCCGAGGAGGAACCGGGGGCCGGGTCCGAGACCGGCAGCGGCGTCGTCCGGATTGGCCAGCCAGCACCGCCGCAGCGACAGGCACCCGCACCCGATGCACGACGACAGGTTGTCGCGCAGACCCTCGAGGAGGGCGATGCGCTCGTCGAGCCGGCCCCGCCACGAGGACGACAGCCGCTGCCACTGGGCCGCCGTCGGGGCCCGGTCCGACGGGAGCCCCGCCAGCGCCTCGCCGATCTCCTCGAGGCTCAGCCCCACCCGCTGGGCCACGCGGATGAAGGCGAGCCGGCGTAACACGTCGCGACGGAAGCGCCGCTGCCCGTTCGCCTCGCGTGCGGCCGTCACCAGCCCGCGCCGCTCGTAGAAGCGGATGGCCGACGCTGCCAGTCCGGCGCGCTCGGCCACCTCGCCGATGGTGAGCACCTCTGCCACGCGGCACCTCCGGCCAGAAAACCCCTTGACTTAAACCAAAGTTTAACCCTTACCGTGCCTGCATCGGGCTGCACGCAACGAGGCGGCCGGCCCGGCGAGGAGGAAGCATGCGGACGGCGATCGTGACCGGAGCATCACGGGGACTGGGGCGGGCCCTGGCCCACCGCCTGGCGCCCGACTGGCGTCTCGTGCTCGACGCCCGCCACGGTGACGCCCTCGAAGTGGTGACCCGGGAGCTCGTGGCCGACGGCGCCGTCGTCGCCGGGATAGCCGGGGACGTCACCGACCCGGCCCACCGGGCGGAGCTCGTGGCCCGCGCCGTCGAACTCGGCGGCGTCGACCTGCTCGTGCTCAACGCCGGCGCGCTGGGACCCTCGCCGCTCCCTCGGGTGGAGGAAACCGACCCGTCCGCACTGGCGGCACTGTTCGAGGTGAACGTGCTGGCGCCGCTCGCGCTGGTGCAACTCGCGCTTCCCCGGCTGCGCGCGGCCGGCGGCACCGTGGTGGCGGTGACCTCCGACGCCGCCACCGAGGCATACGCCGGGTGGGCCGCCTATGGCGCCAGCAAGGCGGCGCTCGAGCAATTGCACCATGTCCTCGCGGTGGAGGAGCCGGCGCTGCGGGTCTACCGGTTCGACCCCGGCGACATGCGCACCGACATGCACCAGGCGGCCTTCCCCGGCGAGGACATCAGCGACCGTCCCGAGCCCGACGCCGCCGCCGGAGCCCTGGCCCGCCTGGTGGCGAGCGGGTTGCCGAGCGGGCGCTACCGGGCCGAAGAGCTCGTGGAGGTGCCGGCATGAGCGCGCTGGCGCCACTCGGGACCGAACCGCTCGACCGGCTCGATTTCTCGCTGCCCCCGGGCCTCGAGGCGTCGGAACCGCCGGAGGGCCGCGGCATCACCCGTGACGCCGTTCGCATGCTCGTCGCCCGTCGGGGCAGCGGCGAGCTGGTCCACAGCAGCTTCTCGATGCTGCCGGCCTTCCTCGACGAGGGCGACCTGGTGGTGGTGAACACGTCGGGGACGCTGCCGGCGGCGGTGGACGGCGCCGACGAGGACGGGCGGCCGCTCGTCGTGCACCTCTCCACCGACCTGGGCGACGGCCGCTGGGTGGTGGAACCCCGAAAGATCAGCGGCCGCACCACCCGACGCTGGGACGGCGAGCCACCACGGCGCCTGTCGCTGGCTGCCGGCGCGTCGATGACGCTGCGCGAGCCCTACGGCGATGCCCGGCGCCTGTGGGTGGCCGAGCTGCAGACGCCCGAGCGGGTCCTGTCGTGGCTGACGGTCCACGGCCGTCCCATCCGCTACCAGTACGTGCCGCGTCCGTGGCCGCTCGCGTACTACCAGAACGTCTATGCCACCGAACCGGGCAGCGCCGAGATGCCGAGCGCGGGGCGGCCCTTCACCACCGACGTGGTCACCCGGCTGGTGGCGAAGGGTGTCGGGGTTTCCCCCGTCGTGCTGCACACGGGCGTGGCGTCACTCGAAGCCGACGAGCTCCCCTACCCCGAACGGGTGCGGGTACCGGCCGCCACCGCGGCGCGGGTCAACCAGACACGACGCGACGGCGGACGGGTGGTGGCCGTGGGCACGACGGTCGTGCGCGCCCTGGAGTCCGCCGCCTGCGACGGGGAGGCGCGCGCGCTCGACGGATGGACCGATCTGGTGGTGACGCCCGAGCGGGGCGTACAGCTCGTCGACGGCCTCCTCACCGGCTGGCACGAGCCGGCCTCGTCCCATCTGCTCCTTCTGCAGGCGGTGGCGGGCCGGCCCCTGCTCGAGTCCTCGTACGCGGCGGCCCTCGACGAGGGCTACCGCTGGCACGAGTTCGGCGACGTGCACCTCATCCTGCCCTGACCCGGGGGCGGCGACCCCCACGGCCGCGAGGCGGTCACCCCACGCGCACCCGCAGCTCGGCGTAGAAGTCGGGGAAGCACGTCGCCACCTGTTCGAGCGGGAAGTCCCCCTGGATGGCGCTCGCCGGCTCCCGGTCGAGGAGAAAGGCGAAGGTCTCGCGCACGACCGTCCCCGGATCGGCGTCGCGCAGGCCGAGATCGTCGAGGAGAGCGTCGGACACGGCCACCTTGTGCGAGGTGGTGACCTCGCCCTCGCGTACCTGGACGCCGAAGCGCCCCGGGCCGAGCGACCTGACCGTGATGTCGCTCACGGCTTCAGGTCGACGAGCTCGGCGGGCAGCTGGGCGGCGACGTCGTCGCGCTCGCCGGGCGTGACCGCCTCGAGCACGCTCTGCATGACGGCGATGGCATGGGCGTGGGCCCTGGCCAAGGAGCAGCCCCTCCCTTCGCGCTCGGCCACCCGGCGGTCGAATTCCTCCACGCCGAAGGTCTGTCTGCCGCCTTCGAGGGGAAGGGCCATGGCGAGCTCGGGCGGCAGCTGGGCGGCGAAGTCGGCCGGCTCGTGGCCGGCGAGGCGCTCGCCGAGGACGGACAGCACGGCTTCCGCCGCCACCCTGGCATGGTCACGGTCGGGGAATTCGCCCGCCGCCTGGATCCGCTTGATGAGGGCGTCGTAGTCCATCCGCGCGCGGTACCACCGCCCGCGCGGGGCAAAACGCCCGGGCCGGACAACGCGTCAGGAGCGCTCGTGGCGCAGCCGGCGCTCGAACTCGGCCACCACCGTCTCGGCCGTCTGAGCGGCGCGGCGGAGCTCAGCCGCGTGTTGCTCGGCCGCGACCGCCTGCGCCGTCGCCTCCGCGGCGCGCCGTCGCGCCGCGGCAAGCTCCTGCTCGGTCCGGCTCCGGCGGGCCGCTGCCTGCCGGCGAGCGGCGGCGCCTCCCTTTCCGCCCGAGCCCCCGCGAGTCGGTGGCACCGCCAGCGAAAGGTCGAAGCCGGGGGCCTCCGCGTCGCTCTGGAGCACCCCTCGCCGGAGCCGCCCGGCCAGCTCGGCGTCGGCGGCGGCCGCCCGCAGCGTGTCGGCCATGCGGGCGGCGAGGACGTCGGGCTGGTTCCGGGGACCGAGCACCTCCGCCGCGGCGCGCACGACCGCATCGGTGGCGGCGCGTTCGTGCTCCTGGGCGGCGGCGAGCCGGTCGCGGTCACCCCCCGCCAGCGCGTCGCGCCACGCGCCCGCCCGGTGGAGGGCCTCGTCGACGAGTGCGGGCCGGTGTCGCGCCA
>Ga0070739_10004320_pt1 | contig 16922 bp, 13 predicted proteins | sample Coa_R1_7_FD_66445 | JGI IMG/M metagenome (GOLD analysis project Ga0070739, IMG submission 66445) | Surface soil microbial communities from Centralia Pennsylvania, which are recovering from an underground coalmine fire - Coalmine... | ecosystem: Environmental > Terrestrial > Soil > Unclassified ... | reverse complement strand
GCTTGTCTCCATTGGGGACCGGCGCAGTGCGCGCTTTCGTGTGGCTGACCACGAAAACGCCGATGCCGATCAGCGCCACCCCCGTCCAGCGCCATGCCGAAACGTGCTCGTGGAGCACGAGCGCTCCCAGCACGGCGGCGATGACGTATGCCAACGCCGTGATCGGAAGCACAAACGTCAGGTCCGCCCAACTAAGCAGCGAAAGTTGGGAGATCAGCCAGCCGATGAGCAGCACGATGCCCAACAACACCATGGGATGAAAAATCGCGCGGATGTAATCGAGCGGCGCGGGGCTGATCATCGGACCGAGCGAGCGCATTCCCACGCTCAGGAAATAATTGCCGGTCACATTGAAAAAAACGACCGCCAAAGCGAGACCGCGGATATACCAGTTCATTTCACCACGTCGGTGAGCGCGGGGCCGATTTGGGGGAACTGGAAGCGGAAGCCCGCCGCCTCGGCCGCCTTGGGAAGCACCCGCTGGCTGGCCAGCAGCACCTCCGCCATCTCACCGAATAGCAGTTTTAAGGCCAGGGCCGGTACGGGGAAGAACGCCGGACGGTGAACCGCGGCGGCCAGCGCGCGGGTGAATTCCTCGTTCGTTACCGGGTTCGGCGCCACGCCGTTGACCGCGCCGGAGACCGGATGCGAGAGCACATGCTGGAACAGCGCAGCGAGATCGGCGGCGTGGATCCACGGCATCCATTGCCGGCCGCTCGCGATCCTGCCACCCACGCCCATGCGGAATGGCGGGAGCATGCGGGCCAGCGCGCCGCCGCGGGCATCCATCACCACGCCGATGCGAATCGACACCACGCGCACGCCGAGGGCTTCTGCTTCGCGCGCGGCCTGCTCCCAGCCGGCGCACACCTGCGCCAGATAATCCGAGCCGGCCGCCGACGATTCGGTGAGCACCTCATCGCCGCGGTCGCCGTAATAGCCCACCGCCGAAGCGCAAACCAGCACGGCGGGCCTTCTCTCGAGCTTCGCCATCGCGCGCACCAGATTGCGTGTGCCCTCGATGCGGCTGGCAGAGATCTTCTGCTTGACCTCGGGTGTCCATCGCTGCGCGACCGGCTCTCCGGCGAGATGGATCACCGCGTCCGCCGCCGCGAGGCTCTCCGCGGGCGGTTCGCCGCGCGCGGGATCCCAGGCCGAGAGGCGAACGCCCGCCGGAAGGTTCGTGCCGGAATGGCGGCTGAGCACGTGGAGGTGATGGCCGTCGGCCGCGAGGACTTTCATGAGCCGGCGGCCGATCAGGCCGGAAGCGCCCGAGATCGTGACGTTCACGGGACCAGTGTACTGCGGCCCGGCGGCCGCTGGTAAGCCGGCCCTTGTGGTTCCCGGTTAGTACTTCGGCACGCTCGGGTCGACCTTATCGCTCCACGCGAGAATGCCGCCCACCATGTTGCGCACATGCTGGAAGCCGGCCTGGCGGAGGATGGCGCAGGCTTTGGCGCTGCGCATGCCGCTGCGGCAGTGGATCACGATATCGGCGTTCGGGTCGAATTCCCCGACGTGCTTTGGGAACTCGCCGAGCGGAATGAGCTTCGCTCCGGGGATGTTGCAGATCTTGTACTCGTGCGGCTCGCGCACATCGATCAGCACGAACTGGTCGCCGCGATCCAGTTTGGCTTTGACTTCGGTGACATCGATTTCGCCTTCGTTCACGCGGTTCTCCTGTTTCTCCTGCACCGGCTCCTGCTTGGGGACGCCGCAGAACTGCTGATAGTCGATGAGTTTGGTCACCGTGGGATGCTCGCCGCACACCGGGCATTCGGGATTCTTGCGCAGCTTCAGCTCGCGGAAGCGCATGCCGAGAGCGTCATAGAGCAGCAGGCGGCCGACCAGCGGTTCGCCGATGCCGAGGATCAGCTTCACGGTCTCGGTGGCCTGGATCAGCCCGATGGTGCCGGGCAGAATTCCCAGCACGCCGCCTTCGGCACAGCTCGGCACCAGGCCCGGGGGTGGCGGCTCGGGGTAGAGGCAGCGGTAGCACGGCCCGCCCTCGTAGGCGAACACCGTCGCCTGGCCCTCGAAGCGGAAGATCGAGCCGTAGACATTCGGTTTGCCGAGCAGCACGCAGGCGTCGTTCACCAGGTAACGGGTGGGAAAATTGTCCGTGCCGTCGACTACGATGTCGTAGTCTTTCAGGATGTCGAGCGCGTTCTCGCTCGAAAGTGCGGTCTCGTGCTTGGTGATCTCGACGTGCGGGTTGATGGCCTGCATCTTCGCCGCCGCGGAATCGAGCTTCTTGCGGCCGACGTCGGCAGTCGCATGAATCACCTGGCGCTGCAGGTTGGTGAAATCGACGACGTCGAAATCCACCATGCCGATGTGGCCGACTCCCGCCGCCGTCAGGTACAGCCCGAGCGGCGCGCCGAGGCCGCCGGCGCCGATCAGCAGCACCCTGGCGGCTTTCAGCTTCTGTTGGCCCTCCATCCCGACCTCGGGGATGATGAGGTGGCGGCTGTAACGCAAGATCTCGTCATTCGAAAGCGCCGCGGGCGGAGCGACGGCCGCCGAGCCGCCTGCGATCGAGGGCACCAGCGAGATCGTGTCGCCGTCCTTGGCCGGCGTGCTGTCCTTCGACAGGTAGCGAATGTCTTCGTCATTCAGGTACACGTTGACGAAGCTGCGGACTTTGCCTTGATCGTTGAAGAGCTGCTTCCGCAGATCGGGGTACTGCGTCGTGAGCGCGTTCAGCACTTCGCCGACGGTCGCGCCGGGGGCGTGGACGGCGTCCTGTTTTCCGGTGTACTGCCTGAGCGGGGTGGGGATTAAGACTTTAGCCATGGGAAATCACCTTTTATGGCCGCGCGGGCCGGGCATCTCCGGCCGCTACGGGCGGGGGCGCCGGTTGCGAAGGGGTCGCGCGGCTACTCATAACTCAATTCCTCTTTGGCCGCCTCGGTCTGTTCGGCGTTGGGCAGCCAGCTATTGGCGTGGTGAAACTCGCCGTTGCGGATCGAAAGCACCACGAACGAATACCACGGGCACGAATTCTTCAGGTCCGTTTCGGAGAAATAGGCGTCGCAGTCCGGATGCGAATGGTAGATGCCGATCAGGTCCATGTTGCGGGCGCGGGCGGCGCGGTCGGCGGCCAGCAGGTCCTCGGGGCGCAGTTCGTAGCGCGCCGCCTGCGCGCCGGCGAACGCATTTTCGAGCGGCAGCGCTTCATGCACCGTTTTGACGCCGTCTTCGATCACGCCCAGCATGGCTCCACAGCATTCGTTGGGATAGGTCTTGCGGGCGTGCGATACCATCGCCGCCCAAGGTTCCGAATCGATCCGGATCATTATAATTTTAATCGTCCCAGAAGTTTTCGCTGAGGTACTTCTCGGCGCTGTCGCACAGCACGGTCACGATAATGCCGGTTTCGCCGCGCGACGCCAAGTCGCGTGCGACGACCGTGGCGGCGTGGACATTGCTGCCGGAAGAAATCCCCACCAGCAGCCCCTCTTCCCGCGCCAGGCGCCTGACCATGCGGTAGGCATCCTCGGTGTCCATCCAGATATTCTCGTCCGCCAGCGTTTCGTCGTAAAAACCGGGCCGGATTGCGGTGGGCATATGCTTCAGCCCTTCGAGGCCGTGGAAGCCGCTGGAGGGCTGCACGGAAATGCAGCGCACTTCCGGCAGATCGCGCTTGAGCCGACGCGTGACGCCGGTGAACGTGCCGCTGGTGCCCATCGAAGCGACAAAGTGCGTCAGCCGCCCGGCCGTCTGCTTGATGATCTCCGGTCCGGTGTTTTCGAAGTGCGCCTTCCAGTTGGCCGGATTGTTGTACTGGTCCGGGTAGAAGTAGCGGTCCGGGTCTTCCATGTAGATCTGGCGGCAGAGCCGGATGGCGCCGTCCGAGCCTTCCTCAGCCGGGCTGAAGACCATCTCCGCGCCGTAGGCTTTCAAGATGCGCTTGCGTTCCGGGGACGCGCTATCCGGGAGCACGAGCTTGACCTTATAGCCGCGGTTGGCGCCGATCATGGCGTAGGCGATGCCGGTGTTGCCACTGGTCGAATCCAGAATGGTGCGCGAGGGATTAAGCCGGCCCGAGCGCTCGCCGTCCAGGATCATGCTGACGGCGGCGCGGTCCTTCACGGAGCCGCCGGGGTTGAAATACTCGGCTTTGGCGAAAATCTCGATGCCGGGGAATTCGCGCGGAATCTTTTCGAGCCGCAGCAACGGTGTATTGCCGATGGTTGCCAGAAGCGGCTCGGCTTCCGTGCGTGCCAAAAGCGGTATCGGGAACACTTGCGCCATAGCCACCTTTATTGACTCGTTTCGTCCGGCCTTGGATGCGAGAATCGCATATTGCTGGAACGAAAGTATTTAGGCCTGAGCCATTGTATCATGGCCCCAATGTCTGTCAAGGATGGGGGGATTGCTGCGGAATTCGGGTTCGCACATGGGCGTTGGGGCGGGAAAGGGGCGGGGGGAATCCGCTTGCGGCCCGGTTGACGGAACGAAGCCAATTTCGGGCGAACCAGTTGCGGTTTCAATGGCTTCGGTGGCCCGTTCGGTGGCCTGTTCGGCGGCAGCCGGCTCTTCGGAACGTCTTTCGGCTTGCAGGGCGCGGAGCTGGTTGAGGGCGCGGTGGTAATTGCGCTCGAGCGCGTTCAAGCGGGCCTGAACGCGCGAGAGCTCGGTATCCAAGTGGCGGAAGGCGAAGGCCATGGATGGCGGGCCGGAGGGCTGCGGGGAGCGGAGGGCGTGACCGCAATCGGTGAGCATCCGGTCCCAGAGATCGGTTTCGATGCAGGTGACGCGGCGGATGAGCCACTGATTGCGGACCAGCATATCGACGAGGTCGCGTTCGGCGGCGGTGACGGGGTGGAATTCGGCCTGGTATTCGGCGATGAGGGCATTGAAGGCGGCGGGGTCTTCGCCGGGGATGACGAGGGACTCGGCGTAGAGGCCGGATCGGACGGCGTTGGCGCGGGAGTTGGCTTTACCGGCCTCCGAGCGGGGACCGGTGGATTTTTGCGAGTTGCGGCGATTCGCGGCGATTTGGGCTTGCGTGGCCATAGGGCTCCTGGTATCGGGTTGGGATTCGGGCGCGGGCTTGCGCGCGCCGGGGCCTTTCAGGAGAGACTAAAGCACACGAGGGGGCTGGAGTCTGAAATTCGGAGCGGCAGGTGATTGAAAAATAGGGGAATATATTTTTTGATTTTGTGAACACCCGGACTCCGGAGCGGCGCCGCGGACGCGCGAAGATGAATCCGGGCCGTACCGCCACCGGATTCAGCGCGCTTGCGCGCCAGCCCGGAGAATTACAGGGACAGAAAGGGCGTGATGGCAGAGAGGAAGCCAAAGGCGATTTTCCAGCTTAGAGTGAACCTGCGCGGGATCGAGCCTCCAGTGTGGCGAATCGTTCAGATGCCGGAGGACACCAAACTGCCGCGGCTGCACCGAATCCTGCAGACGATCTTCAACTGGGAGGACTACCACCTCCACGAGTTCGTAGTTGGCCGGCAGGTATACAGCGTTCCGGATCCCGATGACGCGCTGTACGAGCGCAAAGTGAGCGACGAGCGCCCGGTCCCACTGAACCGAATCTCCGGCCGGGTGGGCGATTCCTTCGAGTATATCTACGACTTCGGGGACAACTGGCGGCACGAGATCGTGCTCGAAGCGATCCTGTTGCCGGAGCCGGCAGCGTTCTATCCCCGGTGCATCGGAGGCGCGCGCAACGGGCCTCCGGAGGACGCGGGCGGGCCCGGCGGCTACGCCAGGTATCTCGAAGCGCTTGCCGATTCCGAACACGAGGAGCACGAGAACATGCTGGCGTGGCGCGGCCCGTTCGATCCGGAAGCCTTCTCACTCAAGAGGGTGAACGCAGCCCTGAGGCGAAAGTTCGAACGGCGCGCCCCAGCAAAGCGGACGACCGCGGCGCCGGCCGCGGGCCGGGAGTTGGAGGAGATGAAGGACTTGCTGGTGGCGGCCCTTCAGGGACGCCGGAAAGCGGCCGCCCCGAAGAAGCGGGTTGCGCCCGGCACAGCATTCCCGCTGGAACTGAGCGATCGCGAGCGGGAACTCATCGTGAAGGAGAGCTTCGCTCCCGACGAGTTGACGCGGCGTCTGTGGGTTGTCCCACGGCCGGGCCAGCCGGTGGTCGTTGGATACACGCTCGATGAGCTGGAAGACCTGGCGGGTTACGTCGCGTTTCAATCCAACCACGCCAAGAAGCGAAAAATATACAATCAATGGGACCGCATCTATGTCAAGATTGCGGCAATCCTGGAGTCCTACACAGACGGGCAATAGCGCGGCCGGCGCGTCCTGCCGCTGCTCCAGCCCCGTCGCCGTCTGCGGTCCGCTATAATGCCTGAACATTCTATGAAACGACTCCTCGCTGCTTTACTCGTGTGCACGGGTTGCGCACTGGCGGAGGCGCCGCCGGTGATTGCGATCCGCAACGCCAGGATCGTCACGGTCAGCGGGCCGGTGCTGGCCAAGGGAACCGTGGTGGTCCGCAATGGACTGATCGAAGCGGTCGGCGAAAACGTCGCCGTTCCCGCGGATGCCACCGTCGTCGAAGGCGACGGCCTGACGGTTTATCCGGGGCTGATCGATGCGCTCAGCACGGTCGGCATACCGGGCGCGGCTCCGGCGGCTACCGCCGGGCGGGGAGGGCGCGGCGGCGCGGCCACTCCGGCGACGCCCGCGGTTAACCCGCTTGCCGCGGCGGCTCCGGCGGCGCGTTCGATGGGGCCGGAGGATCGCCCGCAGACGACGAGCTGGGTGATCGCGGCCGATGAGATTCAGCCCACGGACCGCCGAATCGAAACGGTGCGGGCGGGCGGCATCACGACGGCGGTGACGTTTCCGACGCGCGGCATCTTCGGCGGGCAGGGGTCGATCATCGATCTGGGCGCCGAGGAGAAGGCCGGAGCGATGGTGGTCGAGTCGCCGGTCGGGCAGTACATCGCGCTCGGGCGCGGCGGGTTCGGCGGCGGCATGGGCGGCGGATTCCCCGGCGCGCTGATGGGGGTGATCGCCTATGTGCGGCAGGTGTATCTCGATGCCGATCATTACAAGCTGGTCAAGGAGGCTTACGCGAAGAATCCGCGCGGCATGGAGCGGCCGCAGTACGACCGCGCGCTCGAAGGGGTGATCGACTCCAAGCGGATTCTCCTGCCGGCGAACCGGCTGGTCGAGATCGACCGCATGATCCACTTCGCGGCGGAGCTGAGGCAGCCGACGATCCTTTACGGCATGCACGAAGCCTATCGCCCGGAAGCGGCCGAGCTGCTGAAGAAAGCCGGGCTGCCGGTGCTGGTGAGCCTGCACTGGCCGACGCCGCCGGCCGGACCGGACGTGCATCTCGATGAGGAGAGCATGCGGCAGCTCGAAACCTACGACCAGGCTCCCGCGGCGGCCGCGGCTCTGCAGAAAGCGGGTGTGAAGTTCGCCTTCTATTCGGATGGCGTGGACGCGCCTCGGGATCTGCAACGGGCCGTCAAGCGCGCGCTCGATGCCGGCCTCACCCGCGAGCAGGCGCTGCGCGCTCTCACGCTGACGCCCGCGGAGATTTACGGCGTCGCCGACCGCCTGGGCAGCATCGAGAAGGGCAAGATCGGCAACCTGGTGGTGACCAAGGGCGACATTTTCGAAAACAGCACGAGGGTCGAGGTGGTGATCGTAGATGGGAAGAAGTACACGCCGGCATCCGATAGCAGCGGCGGGCGCGGCATGACGGCTGAAGCGCCGGGAGGGGAACAATGAGAACGAAAATCGTCGCGGCGCTGGCGGCCGCTCTGCTGGCGCTCCCGCTCTGCGCGGAGACCATCGTAATTCGCAACGCCACCATCATGACCGTCACGCACGGCACGGTGAAGGGCTCGATCGTGGTGAAGGACGGCAAGATCGCCGATATCGGCGAGAAGGTGATGGAGCCGGCCGGCGCGAGCATCATCGATGCCGGCGGGCAGTACGTCATCCCCGGCATCATCGATTGCCATTCGCATATCGCGGTGGATGGCGGCGTCAACGAGGGGAGCGTTTCGGTCTCTTCCATGGTGGATATCAAGGACGTGATCAACCCCGAGGACATCTCGATTTACCGCGCGCTGGCGGGCGGCGTGACGTCGGCCAATATCCTGCACGGTTCGGCGAACTCGATCGGCGGGCAGACGCTGGTGCTAAAGATGCGCTGGGGCAAGAGTGCCGAGCAGATGATCTTCGAAGGCGCGACGCCCGGCATCAAGTTTGCGCTGGGCGAAAATCCGAAGCGCGCCGGCAATCCGGCGGGCGGCCGCGGCGCGACGGGGACCACCGTGCAGGCGCGCTACCCCGCGACCCGCATGGGCGTCGAGGATACCATCCGCGAAGCGTTCACCGAGGCCAAGGCTTACAAGGCCGAATGGGACGCTTACAATGCCGCCGTCGCGCGCGGCGAGCACCCGATTCCGCCGCGCAAGGACCTCAAGCTCGAGCCGCTGAAGGAAGTGCTGGAGGGCAAGCGCTACGTCCACTGCCACTCTTATCGCGCGGATGAAATTCTGATGCTGATCCGCGTCGCCGATGAGTTCGGCTTCAAGGTCCGCACGTTCCAGCACGTGCTGGAAGGCTATAAGGTGGCGAAGGAGATCGCCGCGCATGGCGCGGGCGGCTCGACCTTCAGCGACTGGTGGGATTACAAGGTGGAAGCGGCGGACGCCATCCCGTACAACGCGTATCTCATGATGAAGAACGGCGTCATCTCCAGCCTGAATAGCGACGATGCCGAACTGATGCGGCACCTGAACACGGAAGCCGCGAAGACGATGAAGTACGGCGGCGCGACGGAGACCGAGGCGCTTGCCATGGTCACGCTGAACCCGGCCAGGCAGTTGGGCATCGACAAGCGCGTCGGATCGATCGATGTCGGCAAGGATGCCGACCTCGTGATCTACGACAAGTACCCGCTCTCCGACTACGCCAAGGTGCAGAAAGTGCTGATCGATGGCGCGGTGTACTTCGATCGCGATAAGGAAGTGAGCGCGCAGGCGGCGAAGATGGCGGAAAAAGAGAAGCTGGTCGAGAAGCTGAAGCAACAGCAGCAGGCGCAGGGCGGCCGCGGCGGCCGCGGCGGGAGGGGTCAATGAAATTTGCGGGGCTGTTACTGACGTGCGCACTGGCGTTCGCGGGCCACATCGCCTGGGCCGGCGCCAATGACACCGTATTCATTCGCAATGCCGATGTCTACCCGGTCACGGCGGCGCCGATGAAGGGCGTTTCGGTGCTGATCCAGGACGGGAAGATCGCCGAGATCGGCGCGAAGCTGACGCCGCCCAAAGGCGTCAGGATTGTGGACGCCAAGGGATTGCGTGTTTATCCCGGCTTCATCGATTCGGCCACGAATCTCGGGCTGGCGGAAATCTCGGCCGTGCGCGAGACGGTCGATACGGGCGAGCTGGGCGAGTTCATGCCGCAATTGTTCGCGCTGCACTCGGTGAATCCGGAGAGCGAGCACTTCGGCGTGGTTCGGGTGAACGGCGTGACCAGCGCGATCACGCTGCCCGGCCAGGGCGGCGGTGGCGGCGGACGCGGGGGCGGCCGCGGCCAGTTCATTTCGGGCAAGGCGGCGCTGATCCACACCAACGGCTGGACGTGGGAGGACATGTCGATCTCGGCCGATGCCGCGATCCAGTTGAACTTCCCGAGCCTCGGCGGGCGCGGAGGGCGCGGCGGCGAGATTCCGCCGGAAGTCGCGCAGATGCTCGGCATGGAGACCGGCGGCGGGGCCAACGCGCGGCGCACGTACGAAGAAGGCATTGCCAAGATCAACCAGTTTTTCGACGATGCCCGCCACTACAAAGCCGCCAAGGACGCACACACGCCGGGCCTGAAGACGGACCTCAAACTCGAAGCGATGATCCCGGTGCTCGAGCGCAAGGTCCCGGTGGCCGTCTCGGCTGCCACGGTGGATACGATGAAGGACGCGATCAAATTTGCGGATAAGCAGGGCATCCGCATCGTGATCATGGGCCCGCGGGAGTTGGGCGATGTGGGGCCGGAGCTGAAGAAGCGCGATATCCCGGTGGTTCTCGGCCGCGTGCTGGCGCTGCCGGAGCATGAGGACGATTCGTACGATTCGGCGATGGCGCTCGCGAACCAGTTCTACAAGGCCGGTGTGAAGTTCTCGTTCGGGACGTTCAACAACGAGTTTGTCCGCAACCTGCCGTTCGAGGCCGCCGCCGCTGCGGGTTTCGGCCTGCCGCAGGAGGAAGCGCTGAAGGCCATTACGATCAACCCGGCGCAGATCTGGAGCAAGGCCAACGAGCTCGGCTCGGTGGAGAAGGGCAAGGTGGCGGATTTGATCGTGACCAACGGCGATCCGCTCGAAATTCAGACCAAGATCGAGCGCCTGTACATCAAGGGGCAGGAAGTGCCGCTCACGAATAAGCAGACGCGGCTGTTCGAGAAGTACTCGGCGCGGCAGTAGCTACGAAAAGCGCGACGTGGGGCGGCCTCCGCGTTCAGCTCGTGGACACCCCGGCGGCGAGCACTGTAAACGCCGGCGGCACTCACGCCGGCCAGATCGTAAAGTCCCGGTGATACGAGCGCACCGGCGTGCCGTGCATGGCCTCCAGCGCCGCCAGCAGCTCCAGCAGGTGCGCGCGGCCGAGCGGCAGGCCGTGCTCGTCCGGCTGTGCGAGCGTGCCTTCGGGATAATCGACGAACGGCGTGGCAGTCTGCTCGATGTGGCAGCCGAGCACGTGCGCGACCGGGCGCGACGCGGTAAACTCCACCAGCCGCCGCGTGCTGGCGAGATAGGCCGGGAAATCGTAGACATACAGGCGGCCGGGATACAGATGGTCGCCGGTGAGCAGAATGCCGGTGGCGCGGTCGTAGAACGCGATGTGCGCGGGGTGATGGCCGGGGATGGGGATCACGTCGAGGATGCGCCCGCCGAGGTCGATCGCGCCCACGCCCTCGGGCCAAGTGCCGATGCCGAAGGCTTCGCACGCCGCTTCGATCGTGGCCGGGATGAACGTCACGCCGGGCATGCGCCGCAGGGCGGCATCGCCGGCGACGTGATCGCCGTGCCCGTGCGAGTGCGCCACGATCAGGCGCAAGGTCAGCCCGGAGAGCAGCGCGGCGACGAAGCCCGCGAGGTCCGACGCGCCCGATCCGGTATCGATGAGGAGCGCGCTCTCGCTGCCGAAAATCAGGTACACGAAGGGCTTTTCGAAGTTCACCGCGGCACTTTCGCGGAGGATGTAGAAATGCGCGTTGTAGGCGTGCGCCTGCCAGTCCGCGGTTGCCGCGGGCCAGCGTTCGGGCAGGCAGCCGGTTTTAAGCTGCGGGTTTTGGGGAGACACGCATCGATGGTAACGCGGCCCACACGGTTTCCCGCGCGATCTCCCACTCTTCGTCCGTCTTCACCACCAGCACGCGGACGCGGGAATCCGCGGCCGCGATGTCGCGGTCGCCGAACGGATCCCGGTTGGCTGCGGGATCGATGCGCACGCCCAGCCACGAGAGCCGCTCCGCCGCCGCGGCCCGCACTTCCGGCGAATTCTCTCCGATGCCGCCGGTGAACACCAGCGCGTCCACTCCGCCCGCGCTGGCCGCCATCGCGCCGATGCCGCTGCACAAGCGGTGCACGAAGATATCGAATGCCAACGTCGCGCGCTCATTGCCGGCTTCCCGCGCGGCGAGGATCTGGCGCATATCGGCCGAGATTCCGGAGATGCCCAGCAGCCCCGATTGCTCGTTCAGCATGCCGTCGAGCGAATCGGCCGTCGCGCCGCGGCGCCGCAGCAGGTGAATGATCACGCCGGGATCTACTGCGCCCGAGCGCGTCCCCATCATGAGGCCGTCGAGCGGGGTGAAGCCCATGGTGGTATCGACCGAGCGGCCGGCGCGCACCGCGGCCAGCGAGCAGCCGTTGCCCAAGTGGCACGTCACCAGCCGCAGGCCCGCGGGCGGGCGCGCCAGCAGCTCCGCCGCGCGGCGGGAAACGTACTGGTGGCTGATGCCGTGGAATCCGTAGCGCCGGATGCCCTGCTCGAGCCAGGCGTACGGTCCGGAGAGTACATGCGCCTCGGGCGGCAGCGTGATGTGGAATGCGGTATCGAACACCGCCACCTGCGGCACGTTCGGCCCCAGCATCGTTTCCGCCGCTTCGATTCCAGCCACCGCGAGGCGGTTGTGCTCCGGCGCGATGCTCTCCACCCCGACGATTCCCTCTTTTACTTCCGGCGTAATGCGCGCCGTCTCGCGATAGCGGCGGCCGCCATGCACGATGCGGTGCCCCACGGCGTCGATGCCGTCGCCCGGCAAATCCGCGAGCAGCGGCCGTGGGTCCGGCCCGCCCGACCGCGTCCAAACCCGATCGAGCTCCGGGCCCTCGAACAGCGCCGCCTTGAAGCTGCTCGATCCGCTATTGAGCGCCAGGATTCTCACGCTCCCGGCCATTTCCAGTCCCGAATCTCCGGCATGTCCTCGCCGCGCTGCCGGATATATTCGCGGTGCTCGACCAGTTTGTCCCGGATCCACTGCTTGAAGTGGCCGCCGATATTTGTGAGCCGCGGCACGCGGTCCACCACGTCGGCCGCGAGGTGGAACCGGTCCAGGTCGTTGAGCACGGTCATGTCGAACGGCGTCGTAGTCGTGCCTTCCTCTTTGTAGCCGCGCACGTGGAAATTGTCGTGGTTGCGGCGGCGGTAGGTGAGCCGGTGGATCAGCCAGGGATAACCGTGGAACGCGAACACCACCGGCTGATCGGTGGTGAACAGGGAATCGAACTCGCGATCGGAAAGCCCGTGCGGATGTTCCGTCGAAGGCTCGAGCGTCATCAGGTCCACGACGTTTACGACGCGGATCTTCAGGTCCGGGAAATTGCGCCGGAGCAGGTCGACAGCCGCCAGCGTTTCGAGCGTCGGGACGTCGCCGCAGCAGCCCATGACCACATCCGGCTCCGCGCCCTGGTCGTTCGAGGCCCAGCCCCAGATCCCGATCCCTGCCGTGCAGTGCCGCACCGCCTCTTCTATCGTCAGGTACTGCAGTGCCGGCTGCTTACCGGCCACGATCACGTTGACGTAATTCCGGCTGCGGAGGCAGTGGTCCGTCACGGAAAGCAAGGTGTTTGCATCCGGCGGCAGATAGACGCGCACCACGTCGGCTTTTTTGTTCACCACGTGGTCGAGGAAGCCGGGGTCCTGGTGGCTGAAGCCGTTGTGATCCTGCCGCCAGACGTGCGAGGTCAGGAGGTAATTCAGCGACGCGATGGGGCGCCGCCACGGGATCGCCCGTGTCGTCTTCAACCATTTGGCGTGCTGGTTGAACATGGCATCGATGATGTGGATAAACGCCTCGTAGCAGGAGAAAAAGCCGTGGCGGCCGGTCAGCAGGTAGCCTTCGAGCCAACCCTGGCACATGTGCTCGCTGAGCACTTCCATAATGCGGCCGTCGTGCGTGACGTGGTCGTCATTGGGTTGGATCGCTTCGGTGGAGACGCGGCTGGTGATCTCGAACAGAGCATCCAGGCGGTTGGAGGCGGTCTCGTCGGGCCCGACCACGCGGAAATTGCGCGCAGACATGTTGAGCGCCATCACGTCGCGCAGCAGGCGCCCCATGACACGAGTGGCTTCCGCCATGGCCGTGCCCGGCCGGGCCACGTCCACTGCGTAATCGCGGAAGTTGGGCAGGATCAGGTCCTTCAGCAACATTCCGCCGTTGGCGTGCGGGTTGGCGCCCATGCGCCGGTCGCCTTCGGGCGCGAGCGCCGTGATTTTCGCGACCGGCGCGCCGTCGCTATGGAAGAGTTCCTCCGGGCGGTAGCTCTTCATCCAGGCTTCCAGGATGCGGATGTGCTCCGGCTTCTCGGCAAGCTGGGCGAGCGGGACCTGGTGCGCGCGCCAGGTGCCTTCGATCTGTACGCCATCCACCGCTTTCGGCCCCGTCCAACCCTTCGGGCTGCGGAGGACGATCATCGGCCACGGCCTCCGCCCATCGAAGCCGTGCTCGCGGGCGTCGCGCTGGATCTCGCGGATGCGTTCGATCACGCGGTCGAGCGTCGCCGCCATCAACTGGTGCATTGCCGGCGGATCGTCGCCCTCGACGAAGTGGGGCTCGTAACCGTAGCCTTCGAGAAGGTCCACCAACTCTTCGTGGCGTATGCGCGCGAGCACCGTCGGGCCGGCGATCTTGTAGCCGTTCAGGTGAAGGACTGGGAGTACGGCGCCGTCGCGCGCCGGGTTGAGGAACTTGTTGGAGTGCCAGCTCGCCGCGAGCGGCCCCGTTTCGGCTTCGCCGTCCCCCACCACGCAGCACACCCACAGGTCCGGATTGTCCAGCACGGCACCGTAGGCGTGCAGCAGGGAGTAGCCCAGCTCTCCGCCCTCGTGGATCGAGCCCGGCGTTTCCGGCGCGGCGTGGCTGGGGATGCCGCCCGGAAAGGAGAACTGTTTGAACAGGCGCTGCATTCCGGCTTCGTTCTGGGGCACGCCGGGATAGAGCTCGCTATACGTGCCTTCGAGCCACGTGCTCGCCACCAGACCCGGCCCGCCGTGGCCCGGCCCGGCCATGTAGATTATGTCCAGATCGTATTTGCGGATCGCGCGGTTGCAATGCGCGTAGAGGAAGTTGAGGCCCGGCGTGGTGCCCCAGTGTCCCAGCAGCCGCGGCTTGATGTGTTCGATCCGCAGCGGCTCTTTGAGCAGCGGATTGTCGTACAGGTAGATCTGCCCGACCGACAGATAGTTGGCCGCCCGCCACCAGGCGTCGATCGTCTCGAGCTCCCCTTCGGTGAGAGGGTGCGCCGTAACGTCAGCCAGCGTCGTCATACGTCAATGGTATGCCCCGAGTGTTACAGCCGGATGCAGCGCTGCGCGGCATCCTGTGCGCCGCCGCGCAATTGCGCGGGCGGCCCGCTGGCGCGCCGGGTGGCCATCCGCGCGGGAATCTTCCGGCTTCCCGCGAGTCGCTTCCGGGACGTTACGGCGCGAGCCCGTATCGGCCTGCACACCACCCTCGGCTCCGCGGAGTTAGGTTGGAAGTGTGGTGCGAAGCCGGTAGCAAACACTCCTCCTAGCGTCCCCGGCATCGTGCCACCTTTCCTTAGCAGCACGCATGGCGACTCCCACGTGGCGCTGGGGGCGGGTCATCCGGCCCGCTCCCCTGCGCCATGCGGCCGCCGGAATACCGGAGGCGCCGGAAATCATTTATCCTGCCGCGTGCAGCGTATCCGCTCCGTGACCTTCCGCCGCCGCAGCGTGCGCGCTGGTCCCCTGCTGGCGCATCCACTCCGCGAGGGCGTCGGCAAACACGTCCGTGTACAGCCGCGAATAGCTCAGGTATCCGAGCCGCCGCAGCCGGTTCATTTCCGAGGTCACGATCTCGCGCGAGGTCCCCACATAGTCCGCGATCGCCTGGTGGGTCAGCCCGGTGATCCGCAGGGCTCCTCCCGGCGTGGGCACTCCCACCGACCGGCTGATCTGGATCAGCGCCAGCACCACCCGCGGACCGGTCTTATAATTCGCGATCGTGGTGATGCGTTCGCTGAGCACGCCGTTGTTCCGGCCGAAGTATTCGGCCAGCGCCAGCGCCAGCTTCGGAACGCGCTCGATCCGCTCTTCGACCTCTTCCGGCGTCCAGGCCATCGCCTGGGCCGAATCCACCACCACGGCGCTCTCCCGCAGCGCGCCCGGCGAGGGCACCAGCGAGCTTTCGCCTAGAAACTCCTCCGGGCCGGCGACGCGAAGGAGGGTCTGCGATCCGTTGTCCGCGGTGCAGAACACCTTCACCCGTCCCGCGAGCAACAGGTATAACCGGGAGGCCGGGCGAGCCGGCTCGTATATGGCGCAGCGCCGCGGATACTCGACGATCCGCGTGCTGGGTAGATAATTCAATGCATCAAGCCTGCCCATATTTCTTTCCCCCATTGTGGAGTGGCGCATTTGAATTGGACCACGCGGAAGCACAGCGCCGAATCGGGCGTTTCCTGGAGAACGAGGCGAACCTGCCGTTAACCGCACGTCAACATTGTGCTTCCCACTGCGGCGTGCTGCATGGTGTGTCCGCGATCCCTGCTAAGTTATAAATCGTGGTTTCTACGCTTCGTTCCACTTTGATCGATGAGCCGATCGAACTGAAATTCGGCACCAGCGGCCGGCGCGGCACGGTGGCGTCGCTTTCGCAGCTCGAGATTTACATCAACGTCAGCGGCGAGCTCGAATACCTCCAGTCGCTTCCGCCCTCCTGCGGTGGCATCGTTCGCGGCGACGATTTTTATCTCGCACACGATCTCCGCCCCACCTCCACGGCGCTGGTCGAAGGGCGCGGCGGGATCTGCCAGGCCGCTGCCGAGGCCATCCGCGATTCGGGCATGCGCCCCGTCCATCTCGGCGCGATTCCGACTCCCGCCCTCGCGCGGTACGCGTGGTCGCGCGGCAAAGGCAGCATCATGGTGACCGGCAGCCACATCCCCTTCGATTGGAATGGCTACAAGCTCAACACCTCCGCGGGCGAGCTGCTGAAGCAGCACGAGCAGCCGATCGGCGCCAGGGTCGCGGCTGTCCGCGAGCGCCTGTACGCGCAGGCCGCCGCCGAATCGAAATTCGATTCGCGCGGCATGCTCAAGCCGGGCCATGCCGAGCTTCCGCCTCCCGTGCCCGAGGCCGCCGCGCAATATATCAGCCGCTACACCGAATTCTTTCCCGCCGCGGGGCTGCACGGCATGCGAGTGCTGGTCTACCAGCACTCGGCCGTGGGGCGCGATCTTCTGTGCCGCATTCTCGAATCCCTCGGCGCGGAAGTAATCCCCGCCGGACGCAGCGAGACATTCATCCCCATCGACACCGAAGCGATCGACGATGCGACGCTCGCGGCGATTGCGCAGGCCGCCGCCCCCCACGCTCCCCTCGACGCCGTCGTCTCCACCGATGGCGATAGCGACCGCCCGTTGATCCTCGCCTTCGATTCCTCCGGCACGCTCC
>Ga0070739_10004318_pt1 | contig 16922 bp, 15 predicted proteins | sample Coa_R1_7_FD_66445 | JGI IMG/M metagenome (GOLD analysis project Ga0070739, IMG submission 66445) | Surface soil microbial communities from Centralia Pennsylvania, which are recovering from an underground coalmine fire - Coalmine... | ecosystem: Environmental > Terrestrial > Soil > Unclassified ... | reverse complement strand
CGGTGCGGGGACTGTTCTGGTAACCTACGACGGAACCAACTACAACACCACCTTCTTCGACAACATTGCCGGAGGCGAATTCGAGGGAGGCGCATTCGCCGACTGCGACATTCCCACACCCACGCCGACTCCCACGGCGACGGAAACTCCCACTGCTTCGCCGACGGTGACTCCTACTGCCACAGCCACGCCGACGGAGACTCCATTGCCCACGCCCGCTCCAACGGCAACCGCCACGGCGACCCCGACAGAAACGCCCTCTCCCACACCGGTCCCAAGCGCCACTGAAACGCCCACGGCAACCCCCACTACCACACCCAACCCCACAGCGACACCTACGCCGACTCAAACGCCTTCGCCTACACCGACGGCTACGCCCAATCCAACGGCAACCCCTACAGCGACTTCAACGCCGATAGAGACCCCCTCGCCCACAGCCACCGCCACTGCAACTTCCACGCCGACGGCCACACCCAACCCCACAGCGACACCTACGCCGACTCAAACGCCTTTGCCCACACCGACGGCTACGCCCAATCCAACGGCAACCCCCAGCCCAATGGCAACCCCCAGCCCAACGGCTACCGCCACGCCCATAATCACTCCGACACCTACAACTACTGCCACACCGACAGCCACTGCTACACCTACAGCCAGCTCAACACCAACACCCACCGCCACACCCACCCCGACGCCCATTCCATCGCCTCAGCAAGGCAGTTTCGTTATTGGCGATCTCGACGCTGTAGTCGGCAGGAAAATAACATTCTGGGGCGCTCAATGGGCCCGGGCAAATCACCTCAGTGGCGGTCCGGCCCCGTCCAGCTTCAAAGGGTTTGCCAACGTACTGAATCCAAATCCGCCGGTTTGTGGCGGTACCTGGCAGAGCGACCCGGGAAATAGCTGTCACCCGCCGGATAGCGTGCCCGCATTTATTAATGTTATAGCCGCAAGTTCGATCACCAAGTCCGGACCGGTCATTAATGGGAACAGCGTCAAAATAGCGATCGTCCAAACCGACCCCGGTTACGGACCAGCGCCCGGTCACACCGGCACTGGAACGGTGATCGCTGTGATTTGCTCCCAGTAGAGAAGGCTGATATTAGTCCAATCCAGCCTTTGCTAAAACGCGAATCCATGATGAAAAGCATCATTTGTTCTAGAGCCAGAAGCGTTCTGGTGATGGCTGGGTTTGTCGTGCTGCCGAAGCTGTTTTACGCCGCCAACCCAAGCCCCTTTGCCCCCGTCAACACGCCCATTGGCATAGCTGCCTCGGCCACTGATTTAATTGTAACCGAATACTGCGGGCAAAGAGTCGATTCTGTCGATTGCCAGGGAAACGTTATACTTTTGGCTATCCTTCCGGGGCTGGGCGACTGCCAGGAACAATACGTCAGCATCGCTCCAGCCCAGTCCCCAGGCGAGCCAACAATTCAGACATTTATATCATGAACGCCAACGGCTCGACAGTTACGAAAGTCCCGAATAGCGTCGCGATCGATGCCGAGCCGGCGTTGAGCGCCAGCGGACGGATTGTCTTCAGCACGAACCGCAACGGTAACTTTTAAATTTACTCCATGAACCCCGACGGAAGTTCGCTGACGCGGTTGACAAACCATCCCGCCACGGACATCTCCCCGCACTGGTGAGTTGCCGATCAGGCGGCGCAGCTTCGCGGTTGGGAAAGCCAAACTTCAAGCCGATTGGATCAGCCGCCTGGATGTTGGTGGTTACTCGGTCACTTCTTCCAGTTGTGTGCCAAGAACGCTTCCATCGTTTCGGTCCAGAGCGACATGCAGCCAGTAGCGCTTCTCGCCTCCAACCACAAATTTGTCAGCCTGATTAACACTCGCGGCATCCGGAGTATAACGTCCCGTCTGCGCAATAACATCTATCATCAGGTTCCACGTGCGAGTTTGTCCGACTTCTGCGAGGGCGCGCGCGATTGTCTGCTTTGCTTCGTCAGAAGCTGCAAAAGCGGGAACCGCTGCCGCGACTGCCGCAGCCAGGCGGGCTACATCTGCGCGTGTCAAGGCGGGACCGTGCCCCAAAGCAACGCTCGTGGTCTCTTGAACAACAGCTTGCCCCGCCGCCAACGCATCCTCCTGGGAAACCAACGCTGTGGCAGGATTCTCCGCCCCCGGATCGTGCAAAAGGGCGCCTCGGATGATTGCTCCCAAAACAGGACCGTTTCTCGTGTTGAGATTCACGATGCCAGCGCGCTGACTCGCAGTGTTATAGGTAAAAAAGTCGAGCAACGCCCTGTCATGACTCGTCGCGGAAGCAAAATCCAGTGTTTTCCCCGCGGTGATCGCGGCGGGGTTGTACGCATAACCAAACTCGCCGACATTCTCGAATCGCCGATTTAGAAGCGGGTAATTTGGAGGCACCGGCGGCGGATAGGGAGCAAAGGGCGGTCTGTCCAGGTTCTGGTCAGGAGGATCGAAGGACATTCCCTCTATACCATAGGCATAGTCCGCGGGGTTCCCATCATAGTCTATTATGGTTATCGTATTGCCGTGTGTAGGCGGCGCCGGTTGGCCTGGCGGCGGATCAAACAGATCATCCGTGTCATATTGATCGATCAGCGCTGCTCCGACATTGAACGTGTTTCGGACGTGATTAGGATCAACCACGCCGATGGCTTGGTTCATAGCGTAGTCGATAACCTGAAAAAAGTCCGGGTCGGCCGGCAACGGGTTGAGCTGATGGATATACCTCCAATGCCCGTAATAGTTGGGATCGGTGAAGCGATCCCCCTGCGCTCCCCAGTTTCCATTTATCCAGACCAAGCCGAAACGCTGAGCGAATAACGTGTGGTTTTGCAAACCCCATGCGTGCCCCTGGCCATGCCCGCCGGGATAAACAATCCACGAATCCGGTATCACCAGGGCCAGGTTATTCATATCCCACCTTGCAGCGGCCAATCCGCCACTCAGCTGTGGCCAATCGGGCGCCGGGTGATTCTTTTCTCGGGAAAAAGTCCCGAGGTACTGGAGCAAGTTCTGGCTAAACCCAATCGTCCTCTGTAACCTTATTAATTCCTGTCTGGTCATCACCGCCTGGTCGGTTCGCCCGTTTTGCACAGCGGTGGAAACGGTCGTGAACGGCGTGGCGAAAGGAAGGACAGATCCCAGAAAATATCTGGCATAATTATCCGGCGCCGGCGACGGGAACGACGGGTTGTCAAATGAGGCAGTCGTCGGCTGTTGCGTCGTTGCAAAATTTCGCCAGCCTACGATTTTGTTGATCTGCGCAGTGCTGGGAAAGCCGCCCATCTGGGCAACCGGGGTTGTTGGGGTTATTACCGATGGGATTGAAGGAAGAGTCGTAAGGTCAGCAAAGCCAATGGTACCTTTCCTTGCCACATTGACCGGCCACGGTGTTGAGTCAGGCGACGGGAAGCCGTTGATTGTCAGGTGCAAGGTTCCGTAACCGGTGCCACACCCGTTTGAACAACTGAGAATTATTGTAAATGTCCCGGGGCTGGTCGGTATGCCATAGATTCTTCCATTGTTCGGATCGATCGATAAGCCGTGAGGCAGCCAGTTCGCTCCAAAGCTGGTCGGATTGTGGGTCGCATGGTACGGGCCAAGCGAAATCGGCGTTCCTGTGCTTCCCGACTCGTTCCAGTGATCCGGCGCAAACTGTGGCGCGCAGTCAATCCTCATAATTTCGCTCTTTTGCGAGGCATCGGTAAACTGCCTTCGCGCAGCGCGACGCGGAAGATTTAAACCGGCATAGGTAGGAGCACCCCCTACGTTGATGTCGATCAACCCGCCTTCATCATAGACCGCGAACGCATACCTGCCGATCACGGCACCCGGCGCAGGCGCAGGAACCGGTCCCTGGGCCGTTACCAATACCCAATCGGGGACTATAAAACTCGATACCGGCGTTGAATCGATGAGATCGTTTGGAGCTGCGCTCGCTCTGGGCATTAAGTAATGACTGTTCCAACGCGCACGAGTGATAAAGCGACCGTTGGCCGATGCGGCACCGGAACTTACAGCTGACGTCCGCCCCGTAGGGTCACCTGAGAAGCTCCGCCGAACCAAATTCGGGATGGGACTTGGATCAGTAATGGGCGGCACGCCATATCGCGCGGGCTGTATATTCGTCCCTGCGACGATCGAGTTGTTGGCTATTTCTCCTTTAAGATCGCTGAGAACGATATCCAGAGCGCTTCGAGCCAAAAGATCGGCTAACGTGTCGTTGTAGCTGGAATGCGCGAGTTGCCTTTCCCCAGCAGTGCGCGAAAAATAAGTCAGCGCCACTCCTGTCAGAAGTACAACAAACGCTAGCACGATGATTAGCGCCGTGGCTCGCTTGGAAAAGGTTGTTCGGCAAGAAACGGCTTTATGGATCGGTTTCATTGATTCACATAGAAATAACGTTCATACATCCGGATACCGGCTACAGCCTGCCGCGGAAGGCTCTGAGTTCTAAAAATCGATGCAATACGACTCTGCCATTGGCGCAACACGTCCCCTGGGCGGTGTGCGTCGGGCTCCCAATCAAGCAGAAAATTGCTAAGACCCGAATTTCCATTCAAAGTTCCAATCTGCTGTTCCGTGAGAAGCGCTCTGCTTCTGGGGTCGATCACTGCAAGATCCACAGCGATCGCCGCCACATTAGGCCAGCCATTTGGAGAGTCACTCGTGGCTCCGTTAGTGAGCACGTAATAATACTCGAAGCGAAAAACATCCGGGCCAATGATTTCGTAAGAAGAAGGCACATTTGGATCTGGCAACTGGGAGTTCGTCGCGTAAGGCCAGGTATTGCTGATCAGAAACGGCAGGAAAACCACAGGCGTGTCAGTTGCAGAAACACCGTTCCAAAGAAGGCCTTTGCCCAGTCGCTCCAGTTTGTTAAAGGATGCCGACGCCGGATTGGAATTGACGCGATAAGCAACAAGGGAGACCGGACTTTGAGCCCCCGCAGGCGGATAATAGCCGGGCACAGCGCTATAGAAGGCTATTTGGTCATTCTGACGTTGTTGTTGATTGGCGAGTTTTAAATAATAATCGACATCCACACGCTTGACCATTTGCGCGAAATCTATCGCCATCCGATCAAACACCTGCCGCGCTTCGGCGTCCGCATCCATGCGCTTGTGACCAAGAATCGCGACACTGGCGGCGCCATTGACGAGCTGCGCCGCCAGAACAACCAACAGGGCCAACACTCCAGCTGTGACCAGCAGCTCGGCGAGCGTAAAGCCGCCACTGCCCCGAAACCCGACGCGCTCTCGCTGCAAACATTGCGATACCTTTGATACCTCAGAAGGCAGGCAGGAATTACTGCTGTGTATGATGGTTTTTGCCTGCATCGCTCTATTTCCTGTCCAGCGCGGCAAACATTTCCAACAGTCCGCCCGGCGTTGTGGTAGTAGGGTCAGTTGCCGCCGGCCAGGTGACCTTTACGTCGGCATAGGTTAGGTTGCCGGTTGAGGGAAACGTTATCGTTACCCGGTAACGCGCCTGAACGGTAGGAATCATACCTCCGCACGGGCTGATTAAACCGGCAAGATCAGCGGAGGCTCTGCCTTCACTGTCAAAATACAAGGTCTTTGGCGTGCCCAGGGCAATGCAGAACAGCGGCGATGTGCCTGTCCAGGTATTGGGAAATTTCGGCGTCGCTCGCAGGTCAGCGACTACGACAGCCACGATGTTTGTCGCACTTGTTTGCGAAGTTGCATTGCGATTAGTCTGCACTCCGGCGGGCAGCAAGCCCAAGATGGCGATCATGCAGAAGGCTGCGACCCCCAGAGCGAGCGTCAGCTCGACCAGCGAAAATGCAGCCGCTCCCGACAACAGCCGCTTCATGGATTGGATATTGCTAAATCAGGTTTAAGTGTGTCAAGTGTAAATGGAAATTTGGCAGGGCGACCCCAGGCGGTTATCGGCGGTAGATCCTTACGTTTCCACCAACTCCTGTAAACTGCACGGCGGCCACGTTGCCCGGGTACTGGCGGGGTCCGGGGCTCGGCGTCGGAGCTGTGTTGCCGTGAGTAGGCACAATGCCCACTTCCGCCACGGTTTTGAGCGTGTAGTTGCTATTGTCGATTCGAGCTTCGCCGCGGGGGCTGAACTCGATGGCTTTCACAAATTGGTACTGCGCCGGAGGCGCCGGATTGCCAACAGGGTACTGAAAAGGTGTGAGAGAAGCGTTGGGAGGCGTCAGATCCCCGATTCGAGCGGTGTCGTATGTCACAGCCGGGCGGGTATCAAAAGTTGAGCCGGTGCCAGAGCCGTCGGTAAAAGTTGCCAGGTGGACGTTGTCAATTTTCGTTAGCTTGCCTACCTGGATTAACCTTGTCGGGTCGATGCGTGTCGGGTTATTTGGGTCGTACACTGTCGTCCCGTCTTTTGAAGCTGCGACCGAGAGCACCAGGCGCCCCACCCCTGGCGTTGCGGGATTGGTTGAAGACTGGGAGACATCCTCTTCGTAAAACCCCACCCATACATAGGTGTTGTTGGCTTTGGCATACGTGCGAGCGGTCTCCAACACGCCTTTGATCGTGAACGCGGCGCTCGTGAAGTCGCCGGCGCTTTTCAAAGTCGTAAAAGCAGGAGCAATCAAAATCAGCAGAAGCGCCATGATGCCGACGACAACGAGCAGCTCCAGAAGCGTGAATGCGCTGAAACAGCGCCCTGCAGCGCGGTTTGTCATCCGGATGACACCGGCGCGCCGGCGCAAGACCGGGACGCCGACCCCGGATTTCTCGTCAGGGCGGGGAGACATGAGAGTGGAAGAGGAGAGCGCCTATTATAACAGAAACCCGAAGCCGGGCAAGCAATGAAAATTCGTCCCTCCGGGCCTCACCTTTCCCCCGGGGACTGGCATGGCCTGGAAAAAGCGCGCAACATTGTATTCGGCGCGCGCAAGGCCCCATCCAAACCCCGACTCGGAAAAAGGGCTCCCAGTTTCCATTTTCGCGCGCCGCCGCTATTGCAGGCGGCGGAAGCTCTCGCTACAGTTTGCGCCTATGCCGTACAAAAACGTTGCGCCGCCACCAGGCGAAAAGATTACCCGAACCGACAAACTCAACGTGCCCGACCGGCCCATAATTCCTTTCATTCGCGGAGATGGAACGGGGCCGGATATCTGGGCGGCGAGCGTCCGCGTATTCGACGCCGCGGTGGAGAAAGCATACGGCGGCAAAAAGAAAATCGCGTGGTTTGAGGTGTTCGCAGGCCAGGCGGCTAAGGACAAATTTGGTGAATGGCTGCCGGACGACACCGTGGAAGCGTTTCGGGAATATCTGGTCGGCATTAAAGGCCCTCTGACCACGCCGGTCGGCGGCGGCATTCGCTCGCTCAATGTGGCCCTGCGGCAATTGCTCGACCTCTTCGTCTGTCTGCGCCCTATTCAATACTTTCGCGGGGTCCCCTCGCCGGTCAAACATCCCGAGAAAGTGAACATGGTGATCTTCCGCGAAAACACGGAAGACATATATGCGGGCATCGAATACGCCGCCGGCACTCCGGAAGCGCAAAAGATCCTCGACTTCCTGCAAAAGGAGTTTCCCAAGCAGTTCGACAAGATTCGCTTCGGCACGCGCGAAAAAGCAGCCGAGTTTTGGAAAAAAGTGGGCGCCCCGGAAAAGGACGACGTTTGTGTGGGAATCGGAATCAAACCCGTTAGCCGTTCGGGAACGGTGCGCCTGGTACACAGCGCGATATCTTACGCCATCCAAAACCGGCGCCGGAGTGTAACGCTGGTCCACAAAGGCAACATCATGAAGTTTACCGAAGGCGCGTTTCGCGACTGGGGTTTCGAAGTCGCAAAAAAATATTTCGGTGCGGAGGAATTCGATGGCGGGCCCTGGTGCCGGATTCCCATGGGAAAACCGGGCGCAGGCATCATCATCAAGGACGCCATTGCCGATATCACGCTGCAACAGGTGCTCACGCGTCCGGAAGATTTCGATGTCATCGCCACACTGAACCTGAACGGCGATTACCTCAGCGACGCTCTGGCGGCGCAGGTAGGCGGGATCGGCATTGCACCGGGAGGCAACATCAATTACGTCACCGGTCACGCAGTTTTTGAGGCGACACACGGCACCGCGCCCAAATACGCAAACCAAGACAAAGTGAACCCCGGCTCCGTGATTCTCTCCGGCGAAATGATGTTCCGTTACATGGGCTGGAGCGAAGCCGCCGACCTGATCCTGAAAGGGCTCGGCGGCGCCATTGCCAGCAAACGCGTCACGTACGATTTCGCCCGGCTCATGGATAACGCCACGGAAATCAAGTGCTCGGAGTTTGGCGACAACGTCATCGCCCACATGTAATTCTCAAATGCCTGGCTGGCTGTGAATCAGCAGGCTCAAATCGCAAACCAATGCAATGACCACGCACCAAGTCCCCGCAGTGCGCTCAACGCCGTCTCAGCGTGAGATCTTCCAGCACTCATTTAACCTTCAACGTTTGGCAGTCCTTACTTGGATCCTCCTTCTCGCTGAAATCGGCGGAGCCTTCGCCCAGAAACGCAACATCACAGAAAAGGACCTCTGGGATTTTGTCTGGATCTCGGACCCTCAGATTTCCCCGGATAACTCCCAGGTGGCTTTCGTGCGGATAACGGTTAACGAGAAAAAGGATGGTTACGATACTTCCATCTGGGCAGTGCCGCTCTCAGGCGGCCAGGAACCGCATCAGCTCACCGCCGGCAAACATGATTCCGCACCGCGATGGTCGCCGGACGGCAATTATCTGCTGTTCCTGCGCGCACAGGAGAAGGAAGGCAAGACTGAGGAACCACAGTTGGCACTTCTGCCAGCGAAAGGAGGCGACTCCTTCGTCTTTACGGATTTGCCCAAAGGCGCCTCCGATCCGGCATGGTCGCCCGATGGAAAAACCATCCTGTTCACCAGCGCCACAAACGCTGAGGACCTGGCCAAACAGGAAAAAAACAAGCGCAAGGAAGACCAATCCAGAAAGTCTTCGCCGGGCGCCGGCAATTCCAACCCAGGATCAACGCCCGCTCAGGCGAGCGGTTCCGGCCAGGAAAGGGGCGAGCAGGATTCGGAACACGAAAGCGATGTTCGCGTGGTCACACGAGCTATTTACCGCGTGGACAACGAAGGCTATCTCGATCCGAAACATCCAACGCATCTTTGGCTTGTTGATGCCCCACAGCACGCCGGGCAAAAGATCCGGCCGCGTCAGCTCACCCGCGGTCGATTCGACGAGGAAAACGCCATCTGGTCCAGAGACGGCTCGCAGATCTATTTCACATCCAACCGCGTTGATGAGCCCTACTACGAGTTGCCAAAGTTCGACCTCTATTCGGTGGCAATCTCCGGCGGCGAGCCGGTGAAGATAACCACAATCAATCTCGAAACATTCGGTCCCGACTCGGGCGTGTTGTCGCTCAGTCCCGACGGCAGGCAGGTGGCTTTTGTCGCCTCAAACACGCAACCCATCAATTCCTATACTCAGCCGGATCTCTGGGTGCTGGATCTCGCGCCTAACGCCAAGCCGCACAACCTGACTGCCAACTTCGATTTCGATGTGCCCGGCTTTGTCATCGGCGATTGCGCGTCGCCCCGCGCCACGGGCAGGAACAAACCCATTTGGACGCCTGACGGGAAAGGCCTTCTCCAAGTATACGCCCGCGGCGGCCGGGCTAACCTGGCGTTATTCGACACGACCAGCGGTTACAAAGAGAATTTAACTTTCGGCACCCAAGTTATAACAACTTTCCGCGCAACCCTTGACGGCGCGAAACTGGTGTTTGTCAGTTCCTCCCCGACACGCATCAATGATCTCTTCGAGCTGGACCTGACTGCCGCGAATTCTACACCCAACCAGTTGACCCACGTCAATGACCCACTTTTTTCCCGACTTAACCTGACCGAGCCGGAAGAGATTTGGTACGACAGCTTCGACGGCAAGTGGATCGAAGCGTGGTTACAGAAGCCACCCGGCTTTGATCCTCACAAGAAGTATCCGCTGATCCTGAATATTCATGGCGGTCCGCACATTGCCTATGGTTACACTTTCGACCACGAATTTCAGTGGATGGCTGCCAAAGGCTACGTGGTGCTCTATCCTAATCCGCGTGGCAGCACGAGCTATGGCCAGGCATTTGGCAATGCGATCCAGTATCGTTACCCAGGCGACGATTACAAGGATCTGATGGCCGGCGTGGACAACGTGATTCAACGTGGCTATATCGATGACAAAAGACTTGGTGTAACCGGAGGCAGCGGCGGCGGATTGCTCACCAACTGGGTCGTGGGACAAACCAAACGTTTCGCCGCGGCCGTGGCGCAACGCGATATCGCCAGCTGGGAAGACTGGTGGTACACGTGGGACTTTGTTATTTTCCAACCAACCTGGTTCAAGACGCCGCCATTCGATGATCCACAGGAATACCGGGCGCGCTCGCCGATCAGTTACATTAAAAACGTGACGACCCCGATGATGTTCATCCTGGGCGAAGCCGATTATCGCACGCCGCCGGGAGCCGGCGGCGAACAAATGTTTCGCGCCCTCAAGTACCGCAGGATTCCCACAGTAATGGTGCGATTTCCCAACGAATCACACGAACTCTCGCGCTCCGGGCAACCGTGGCATCGGGTGGAACGGCTCCAGCATATCCTTGGGTGGTTTGATCACTGGCTGATGAGCGTGCCCAAGCCTGAATACGAAATCGCCCCGAAAGAATCTGCGCAGGCCAAACCGCACTAATGCGCGTAGTGTAACACGATCTCGCGCCGCCAGGGCAGCGCCACGCCTGCGCCATGCCGGTTATCTGGCGAAGCCCATCCATTCCCTCCCGACTAATGACCGTGATGCGCATGAGTTGCCGGCAGCGCGCCAAGGCGACCTGAGAAAATAAGCAATCCAAAACAGACCAGGTTAAACGTCACGAAAATCGATACCGCATTCCAAAGAGGTCCCTGCCCCCAGCATTTCCGCGCCTTGCTCCAGGTGGAAAAAATATGATACGCCGACAACAACGTCGCCTGATAAAGCCCGTAAACAATGTAGTGCGTTTCGAACCCATGCCACAACCCCATGAGGCCGAAGGCTAAAAAATAGCCGACAATGGCTGCGGTATGCATGCTGGAAAACCACTTTCCGCGCCCTGCCGCCAGCACGAAACGCATGTAAACGTGATCCCGAAACCACCAAGACAACGTGATATGCCAACGGTTCCAGAAATCCCGGATGTTTCGGGCCAGAAACGGCTGCCGGAAATTTTCCGGCGTGTGAACACCGAACAGGTAACTGAGGCTGATAGCAAAGGCGCTGTACCCCGCGAAATCGAAGAAAAGATAGAAGCTGTAGGCATACATGTAGCTGAGCAGCGCCGCCATACCGCCGCTGCGCGCCGCCGGTTCAAGCCAGCGATGCTTGATGAGCGCCGCGACAATGAACTTGTAAAACAGGCCGCGGAAAAAACGCTGCACCGCGCCGTCCAGATCGTTCAGGAACTCTTCGCGACTTCGCTTCCTTTTCCAATCACTTTCAAAGCGCCGATACCGATCAATGGGACCCGCGGAAATTGTCGGGAAAAACATCAGGAACATGAAGAAATCGAGCGCTCCCGGCGCAGCGATCACTCCATCGCGCAGGCAAAAGACTGTATCCAGAGCGCGAAACGTCACATACGAGATGCCCAAAAAACCAAACTGCGTTCTGGACGAGAGCAGAGGAGCCAGTTTCGCCGCGGCCAGCGGGAGCAGACTCGCCCCGATTGCGCCATAGAAGATCAATCCCGCCCGCTTGCCGGTCCACGCAAACGCGCGCACGATGAGCCATTGCCAGGCGGCAAAACCAATGACGATCCAAATCTCGCGCACGGGGAAGTGCGCGCCCAGGTGAAGCACGCCGCGACATTGCATGGCCAGCATCACCGCAGTGACCAGGAACGCCCAGCGCCAGCCAGCCCGACCCAAGACCCCGAGAATGAAAGTCGGCGCCGCCGCGTAGAGCAGCAGCACGAAGTAGGCGAAATCCGCGTACGGAATCACAGCGATCTGGCCAGCGCGGCCCGATCCACCTTGCCGTTGACCGTGATGGGGAACCCATCCAGAAAAACAAATTTACGCGGCAACATGTAGGCGGGCAGCCTCTCACTGAGCTGTGTCCGAAGCTTGTACGTCAGATTGAAATGCGAGGTTTCCTCCCGTTTGGCCAGCCATACAAAAGCGGCGAGCGATTGCACCGAGCCATTCTTGATTACGGGAAGCGCAACGGCGTCGCGCACGCCGGGCAACGCGCGGAGGTTTGCTTCCACATCGCCAATTTCGATCCGGTATCCGCTAAGCTTGATCTGCTGATCGATGCGGCCCTCAAAGAAGAGCAAACCGTCGCGGAAAGAGCCGATGTCGCCGGTGTGATAGGCGCGCCGGCCGCGGTGCTGAAAAAAAGCGGCGGCCGTCAGATCGGGCCGGGCAAGGTAACCGGGGCTCACATTTGGTCCTGCAATAATGATTTCACCGCGCTCATTCTCGGCCGCCGGCCTGTCGCCGTTCAGCAGAAAGATTTCACTGCCCGGCATCACGCGTCCCACCGGAAGCGGCGAGTATCGTTCCAAGATTGCGGAGTCAATGCGAATGGAAGCTGTGGCCACAGTGGCTTCGGTTGGGCCGTACAGATTCCAAACCTCCGCGCGCGGGAAACGTTTCAATAATTGGGCGGCCGTCTGCGGTGCGAGCGTTTCGCCGCAGAACAGGAATCGCCGCACGCCCGACAGCATTGTCTGATCAAATTTCTCCTCGACCAGGCACATCTGAGCAAACGACGGCGTTGAGACCCATGTCGTCACGCCGGAACTTGCGAGCGCGCGATACAGCTCCCTGGGATTGGCCACAAGATCACGGCTGACACTGAAAAGCGTGCCGCCGGTCACCAGGCTGCAGAAAAGGTCCATCACCGAAAGGTCAAACGAGAAGGGCGCCTGATTCAGAAAGATCTCAGCGCCCCCGGCAAATTGTTGCTCCGCCAGCATCCAGCTTACGAAATGTTCCAGGCAACCGAGGGTAATCACAACCCCCTTGGGTTCACCCGTGCTGCCGCTGGTGAAAAGAATGTAAAAAGGGTCGTCGGGCTGCAGGCAGACTGGCGCAACGGGCGTTTGACGCGCTGAAATCTGTGTAATCTCCCGCGGGGTCAGCAAAAGCGCCGCACGCGACGTTCCCAGTATTTTGTCGATGCGCCCCCGGGGCAGCGCGGTGTCCAGCGGCACGTAGGGGCGGCCGGATTTTACTGCGCCCAGAAATGCAACAAGCATTTCCGGCTCGCGATGTCCCAGTACCGCGACGGGGCTGCGATCTGTTCCCAGCCGCTCATTGAGATAAGAGGCCAGCGCATTTGAGCGGGCGAACAGCTCGCCATAGCTCAACGTCCTCTTGCCGCTGATGTGGGCGATTGCGTCCGGCACCACAGCTGCCCACCGATCGATTCGCTCGATCAGATTCATTCAAAAACCCTGATACACAAACGGCGGCGTGGAAAAGTCGCCGCGCCCGTACATCAAAATCAGCGTTACGATTACTGCCAGGTAATACAAAACCAACAGCACCCGGTGCAACGTTGGATGTTTCTCCAGCCAGTTCACCTCTGCAAACGGCGCTCCAGATCGGCAATAATTTTACGCGGCGTTGCCCAGCTTTCCCGATCAAATTCGGCGGGCGAAACTTTGATTCCAAATTCTTCTTCGATCGCCAAGATGAGCTGCACGGTCCTCATCGAGTCAAGGAGCTGATAATCGTAAAGCGGCAAATCGAGATTGTTGCGGATCTCGTCGGTTTCCGCCACTGAAACGAGCAGCTGCAGCACTTTGTCCGTAAAATCAGCAACGATCATAATGACGCGGAAGACTATCGCGCTGCTCCCTGCATAAATCGAGGGCTGCCTTGCCACAGTCAGCCTTGTGGCGCGCGTCCATGGAAAAAATTATCGAGAGCCCGATCGTAATACACCCAACCCTTGGCAGTGAGATGGGTCGAGTGCCGCAACAGAAACGCCGGATCTTCATCATGATCTTCAAATTCAACCACGGCAAAATGATATTGTTGCACCAACGTCCGCAGCTTATTGTAAAAATCCTGGCGCGCCACCCGGGAAACGCCTGCGTCGTCGTAGAAATTTCCCGGCATTGGCATGCTCAGAATCAGCGGCTGCGCGTGGAGACTGGCCAGCGTGCGCAGCAGCAGATCCAGGTCGGCCCACGCTGGCGAGGTTTCCACGCCGCGCCGGAACGGGGTGTCGCGGGAGCCCGGTGCGACCTGCCTCTGAATACCCGGAGTGTCACTGGCTTTGGGCGGAAAGCCGGCCCTGGTCTTACTCGTTTTGGCAATCAGGCGCGCCCAGTCGATGGATTGTGGATGCAGCCGCGGCGCGGCCCTTGCTTTGGATCGGATGTAGTGAAGCGCGGCCAGATGATCCTGTAATTCCAGGAGGAGACTCTCCATTTTCCCGGCAGGCCAGACCATCCAGAAAATAACGCGGTCGAACCAGCGCCCCTTGGCCAGCCGTTCCAAAGCAAATGCGAGCAAGGGTCTGCCTTCCAGCGTGCTCGCACATTGCAGCATCCGGGCCGCGATCTCCCGCTTCAGGTTGAAGTCCAGCGCGCTGCCGAAGACCAACTCGTTCGCCGCCATGGGAGAAAAAATACCGGGAATGCGGCGCCATCCCGGTTTCGTGGCGAAAAACCAGTTTGGGGAAAGCGAAATCGCAACTTTCTTCCCGCGCAAATCCGAGCCGAGTGCGCCGATTTTCTCAATCGTGATCAAGGGAAGCATGCCGCCGCCGCCCACCGGTGAAAGTTGAAAACCGGTCGGCGCGGTGCGGAAGAAAATGTTCCCCCTCTCCGGAGCGGCGGGAACCAGCAGTTCGGATGTGCCATAAATCGGCAGCACGTTCGTCGCCCGCGCAGCAGCCCGCTGAAACGCCAGGCCCTGATTTTTCAAAGGGAAGATCTCCGGCGCCGTGGCGCTAATCGTAGCGTCCTCGAGCCGCAGCGCGACGAACTTTCCTGCAAAAAGGAACAGCGCCGCCAGCGCCGCGGCGAACATGCCGGCGAGCAGATGCGGCCTGGTTTGCCTTACGCGCGAACGTTCCATGAGGCGTCGAAATTATGGCCGGGTTCGAAAGCCGCAATCGGATTTCCGCTCAAGACGGAGCCGCCCTTGAGCGATGATCTCTCCCTTCCGCGGCCGTTTTTGTTTTGATTTGCAGTTTTTGAGCGACGACATTCAAATCAATTCGTTTTCCTGAACTCATCATGGCTTCCTCGTCTCTCTGGCAGCGGTTCCAAAAATATTTTCTGCGCTACGACGAGCCGGACTTCTGCCTCGATATCAGCCGGATGAAGTTCCCTGACGATTTCTTCGAGAAAATGCGGCCGCAAATCGAAAATGCGTTCGCCGCGATGCGTGAACTGGAGTCGGGAGCAATCGCCAACCCGAGTGAAAACCGCATGGTCGGCCATTACTGGCTGCGCAACCCGGCGCTGGCCCCCACTCCCGAAATCCGCGCCGAGATTGAAGGGACACAAAAGCAAATCAAGAACTTCGCTGCAGACGTGCATGCGGGAAAAATCGCGGCTCCAAATGGAAAACGTTTTCAACACCTCCTGCACATCGGAATTGGCGGCTCGGCGCTGGGACCCCAGCTGGTCGCGGACGCGCTCGGCTCACTGGCCGATGCGATGAACATTTTCTTTTTCGACAACACCGATCCCCAGGGGTTCGACCGGGTTTTTCAGAAAATTGGCAACGGCCTGTCCCAAACTCTCGTAGCAGTGGTCTCGAAATCCGGCGGCACCAAGGAAACACGCAACGGCATGGTCGAGGCCGAGGCGAAATTCAAAGAGAAGGGTTTGCGGTTCAACGCGCACGCGGTGGCCGTCACAAGTGTGGGCAGCGAACTGTATCAACATGCCCGGAAAAATGGCTGGATCGCCACCTTCCCAATGCACGATTGGATTGGCGGCCGCACATCCGTGATGAGCGCCGTAGGGCTTTTGCCAATGGCGCTCGCCGGACTGGATATCGACAGGTTCCTCGCCGGCGCAGCGGCGATGGATCAACGCACACGGGCAGCCGAGCTTTTTCAAAACGCGGCAATGCTCCTTGCTCTTATGTGGTATTACGCCGAAAACGGCCGCGGCCAAAAGGACATGGTCGTTCTCCCTTATAAAGATCGGCTGGCTCTATTCAGCAGATACCTGCAACAACTGGTGATGGAATCGCTGGGCAAAGAAAGGGATCTCCAAGGCAACATCGTGCACCAGGGCATTACCGTTTACGGCAATAAAGGTTCGACCGACCAACACGCCTACGTCCAACAACTGCGCGACGGTGTTTTGAATTTTTTTGTGACCTTCATCGAGGTGGGCAAGGACCGGGAATCCCCGCCGGTCGAAGTCGAGGCAGGCGTGACCAGTGGCGATTATCTTCATGGATTTTTGCGCGGCACGCGCGCGGCGCTCTATGAAAAGGGACGCGAATCGATCACCATTGGCATTCCCGAGCTCAACGCTTTTAATCTCGGCGCGCTGATCGCGCTCTACGACCGTGCCGTAGGCTACTACGGTTCGCTCGTGAACATTAACGCCTACGATCAACCGGGAGTGGAAGCCGGCAAGAAAGCCGCCACTCAGCTGCTGGAAATCCAGCATCAGGCGCGCCAAAAGCTCGTCGCAGGCAAGGGAAAAACCGCGGAGGAAATTGCGCGGGCAATCGACGCGGATCCCGAAGACGTGTTTCATGTGCTGTGGCACCTGGCCCGGAACAATCCGCAGGTGCGCGCTACGCCGGGCGAGCTGCCGGCGGATGATCAATTCATGCTGGCCTGAGAGCATCGGCGCCGGCAACCATTGTAAAGCGCTGCCGATTGAGTGACAGTAGCTCGCAGTATGACAGATCAGCGCGCCCGCGGCCGAAGCGATTC
>Ga0070739_10004317_pt1 | contig 16925 bp, 15 predicted proteins | sample Coa_R1_7_FD_66445 | JGI IMG/M metagenome (GOLD analysis project Ga0070739, IMG submission 66445) | Surface soil microbial communities from Centralia Pennsylvania, which are recovering from an underground coalmine fire - Coalmine... | ecosystem: Environmental > Terrestrial > Soil > Unclassified ... | reverse complement strand
CAGAGATCGCAAGAAACGTCGTCCGGACAAGCACTCGGGGCGCTAACGCGACCCCGCTCGCCCGAACGCCGTTGCTTGTGAATTGCAACTTCTACCGCTGCCAATTTGTCAAAGAACAATGCGTTCACCCCAAAGGGGCCATCGCTTCTTGTGGGCGATGGTGTATCTTACATCGTCTCCCGTAGGCGACAAGGGGACGTGAAAAAAATTTCCTTTTGAAGACGATTGGCAATCAGCAAGCAATCAAACTCGGCCATAAAGGTACTCATTCAGGAGGAAAATGGTCTGCTCCTGATGCGCGACCTGGAAGGCGTTCAAATCGCCGATGGAGATAAGACCGAGAAGGCGCTCGTCGCCGTCCACGACGGGCAAATGTCGAATGCGACGATTCTTCATGGCGCCGCGTGCCTCCTCCAAGGAAGTATCCGGAGTACAGCAAGCGACCTCGTCGGTCATCACATCGCTAACGGTAGTTTGGGTCGGGTCACGGCCCTCAGCGACGACACGTTGGAGAATGTCGCGCTCGCTGAACATGCCTACGATGTGCTCGCCGTCGAGGACGAGAAGAGCACCGATTTTGTGTTCCTTCATGAAGCGGGCGGCGTCCAGCACCGTCGCCTCACCGCCGATGGACCATACCTGCGGGCCTTTCTTCGCCAGAATGTCGCGGACCGTCGCCATGTTGTCGCTCCTTACCGGATCGTGGTTTCATGGAGGGCGCCTCATCTTCGAGATACGCCGAGGACGCAACCGGAGTGAGAAATGGTGCATCTAGCTTATTGGAAGAGTCTAAAATGTACAAGCCCCTGCGACAGCGAAAGACGTTTTTATGGTCGTTCGCTCAACGTGACCCGGTGAGGGTGAGTGAAGGTGTGCTTTTACGGAAGCGAGGATTAGCGAGAGGACGGATGGGAGGAGAATAGATCAGCAAGGGGGTCAAAAGGGATCCAGGTCTGGGCGACTGGGCGATTGAGGGCGATGGACGACTAGGCGACGCCGGAAACCTTTTGACCCTCCTGTTTGCCGATGCCCCTCTGGACGCGAGGCCCTCTTCACGTTCCGGGCGAGGGGCGAGACGGTGGGGCGAACACCGCAGCAAGCACCCCGGGCGAGTCTCGGGTGCGAACCAGCATCAACGCTGGTTTCTATTCTCATCCGCGATCGGCTGCATTACCGACCGTTCCATTTACACAGCTTAAGTGTAGCAGCTGTCATGCCACAATGCTATACCTTTTTCTTTTTTACCTAAATAAAAGATGCAATTGAACTTGTGAAACCTGCTCCTTTGCGACGTCGATGAGGCTCTGCCGCAGAAAGTGTCGGATTCTTCGCAATCATGTCGGAAATTCCGACAAGTGAGGCGAAATGAGACAGAGAAATTCGACAGGTCGAATATCGCTCGGCACTTCCTCGTCGAAGTCTTTACGACGAGAATCCAGAATCGATCGGCACCCGACGCTGTGGTTGCGAATTGCATTGTCCTGGTCCGATCGCCATAATAACCTCACTCTCCGGATGCCTGCCTTCCACGCTCACCCTCAGGAGAAAAGCGGATGTCGCTGCGTTTACCTGCTCGCCTGATCTTGGCCGCCCTCCTCATCTGCTCGGTTCGGACGGTTCACGCCGGTTCCTCGAATAGCCTCTTGGATGTCACTTCCGATGGCAAGCGCTTGCTTGTTGCTAATTCAGACAATGGTAGCGTCACCGTAATCGATGCCACGGCGAACCGGGCGCTTCGTGAAATCGCAGTCGGGGACAAGCCCGAAGGCGTCGCCTGGATCGGCAACGGCCCGCTTGCCGCTGTCACCGTCTATAACGAGGACATCATCGCTTTCGTCGATACCGAGTCAGGCAAGGTCGTCGAGAAACTCCGCGTCGCCGATGAACCCTACGGTATCGTCATCACCAAAGACGGCAGCCGTGCCTACGTCACGCACGAATATCCCGGCACCGTCAGCGAGATTGACCTGGGCAAACGAAAAGTGCTCCGCGAGATGAAGGCCGGCGACATGGTGCGCGGCCTGGCCCTCAGCTCCGACGAGAAGCGTCTGTACGTTACCGAGTTTTATACAGGCGTGCTCATCGCTTTGGACCGTGAAACAGGAGAGATTGTAGATCGCTGGAAGGGACAATCCAGCGATAATCTTTGCCGCAACGTCGTCGTGCATCCCCGGCGGCCGAAAGCGTACTTGTCGCACATCCGCTCGAAGATCGAGGTTATCGACGGCAGCGGCTCCATCTTCCCTCAGTTGAGCGTCTGCGATCTGGTTCCGCCCAACGGCCAAAAACGGCGCACATCCTTCGGCATGGACACCTTTAACGGTGTATATGTCGTCACCAATCCGTGGGAGGCGGCCCTGTCTCCCGACGGCAAACGTCTTTACACGATTTACGCCGGCACCAATGACATGAATGTGTCCGAGGTGATCGATGACGATTACAAGGAAATCAAGCGTATCGGCTTCGCAGTTCGCCTGGGTCAAAACCCGCGTGCTGTCCGAGTCAGCCCCGACGGCAAAAGAGTATACATCGCCAATGCACTGGATTTCGATGTCACCGTTCACGATGCCGACAGCATGGATCGCTTGGCTCGCATCAAGGTGTGCGAGCCTCCGAAGTCGCCGGAGTGGGTGCGCGGCAAGATCCTGTTCAGTACGGCCAATCGCCCATTGACCAGTCGTCGCTGGATCGCGTGTGCCTCATGTCATCCCGATGGCCACAGCGATGGCCGGGTCTGGCAAAACCCGGAGGGGCTACGCAAGACGCCGGCGTTCATGGGTCTGGCGCACACGCATCCGCTGCACTGGTCGGCCGATCGCGATGAAGTGCAGGATTTCGAATACACCATCCGCGGCAGACTCATGCAGGGCCCGGGCCTGTTGCGCGGCTCGCTCAAGCCAAAGATTGGCTTCGAGCCGGTCGAGTTGAGCGAGAATCTCGCCGGACGCTCAAAGGATCTCGATGCCTTGGCGGTTTACAGCAATTCCTTCCATTTCACGCTGTCGCCGCACATTCCCGCGCCCGGCAAGTTGTCTGCCGCCGCCGAGCGCGGGCAAAGATTGTTTGCCAGCGATGCCGTTGGCTGTGCCAAGTGCCATAGCGGACCTTATTACACCGATAGCACTCTCAAAAAGCCGTTTAACTTGCACGATGTCGGCACCGGCAGCGACGATCCGACGGAGAAGATGGGACCGAAGTACGACACGCCGACCCTGCTCGGCGTCTATCGCACCGCACCGTATCTGCACCACGGCAAGGCCAAGACGCTGCGCGACGTGCTGACGACATGCAACCAAGGCGACAAGCACGGCAAGACCAGCCATCTCAAGCCGCAGGAGATTGACGATCTTGTGGCGTTTCTGAAATCGCTGCCGTATGAGATGCCGCCGAAGGAGACGCCGAACACGGTGAGGTATCGCTACTTCAAGGGCGAGGAGCGGAGCGCTCAGTAACCCGGCGCCCACGGAGCCGGCCGTTTGTTGAAGAATGCTTCCAGTCCTTGCTTGCATTCGTCGCTCAGACGCGGCGCGGCGCTGGCTTTGGCCGCCTCTTCCAATCCCACAGCCTGGCATGAGAACAGTTGGAGCAACTCCTTGGTCCGTGCCAATGCGTTTGGCCCGCCCTCTGCCAACGAATGCGCCCAGGCTAAGGCGCGCGTCAACAACTGCTCCGATGGCGCGACACTGTTGATGAAGCCAACTCGGCAGGCTTCCTCTGCATCGATTAGCTCCCCGGTAAGTAGCAAATAGCGAGCCATCCGTTCGCCGACGTGACGCATCAGGTGCGGCATAACCATCGCTGCCACCAAACCGCGGCGCACTTCGGGATAACCGAATCGTGCTTCGGGCACAGCCACGGCCAAGTCGCACGCCGATACCAGCCCCGCGCCGCCGGCCACCGCCGCTCCGTTGACCGCCGCGATGGTCGGCTTGGGCAGCGTGTAGATCAGGTCGTACAACTTCGCCAGCCTCAGAGCATCGTCCCAAACGGGGGCTTGCTGTCCCTTTCCCGCCGTCAGCGATTCTTGCAATTCGGCCAGATCCATGCCGGCACAGAAAGCGTTGCCGGCGCCGGTGAGAATGACACAGCGCACCGTGGCGTCGTCGCGGGCACGGCCAAATGCCTCAGTCAGCGCGGCGATGAGATCGCGGCTGAGGGCGTTGCGGCGATCCGGTCGATTCAGCGTCAGCACCACGGCGGGCTTGCGCGATTCGTAGCGAACCAGTTCATCACTCATGGGTGGTCCTCACCTTGGGGCGCAGCATGGAGGCAATATCGTCGATAGGCGGCAACGGCATACGCAAAAGCGCCAGGGCCAGCGTCTTGCCCTGGGTATCGACGCGCAGCGAGCGACTCGCCCCGCCCGCCAGGACATCGTACAGCACGAAGTTCACGGCGAGGAGGTTCGCCGCTTCATAACGATCAACGCGCGACGGATTCAAGCTCCGAAAATAGCGTTGCACCACCTCAGCAGTCAGATGTTGGCGCAGCCAAGCGAAGCCCGCCGGAGTGTAGGCGATGACGGCGATGTTGGCGTGATTGCCTTTGTCGCCGCTGCGGCCGTGAGCGATGTCGGAGAGATGAAGCGCTTCCATGACGATTGTTCTCTCTTCTATTGGATCATCCACTATCGGCATGTTATGTTCACTGGACGGAAGATCCAAGTGCGGGCAACGGAGATCGCGAAAACAATTAGAAGGAGAACAATCTGCCATGCTGCGAAGTCTGTGGCTTGTACATCCTGATGCGGAGATGTGTTCAGCTTTTCGACGGCGATTCGGGGATCTGCTCGATGTCCGCGTGATTCAGGGCTGGTTTGAGGAGCTAGGTCCGCACGATTGCTTTGTGACAGCGGGCAATGCCTTCGGGTTAATGACGGCGGGAATAGACGCTGCCGTGGTGCGATTGTTCGGAGAACAATTGATGCAACGGGTTCAGCAGCGAATCCTGGATCAGTTTTTCGGTGAACAACCCATCGGCACGGCCTTTGTTGTGCCCACAGGACATTCGAAGATCCCGTTTGTAGCTCATGCACCGACGATGCGAGTTCCTGGAAACATCACGGGCACCGATAAGGTGTATTCCGCAACTTGGGCGGCGCTGCTGGCGATCCACGCCCACAACCTCTCAGATGATCGGAAAATAGAAGTTGCTGCCATGCCTGCTATGGGCACCGGATTCGGCGGAGTTCCATTTGATGAGGCAGCGCGGCAAATGGCGGCTGCTTATCGACACTATCGTGAGCCACCCCACCGCCTGGACTGGGAATTCGTCGCCGAACGACACAAAGCAATCTGCTACGATGGGAATCGGCAAGTCGTTCAATGAAACCAAGAGACTTCAATTCATGCGCCTGGTTCAATGCCCAAGGCGCGAAGCTGAGCCGCCAAGCGTTCGGCGCGTTCGTGTCCGGTGGGGATGACAGCGCCATCGCGGCCGCACCAGCGCAACCAACGTGCCTGTTGGCCCTCAAATTCGCCTTCCCAGATCGTCAATCCGAGGCCGACGTTCTCCAGCCACGAGATCTCCGTTGGTTGGTATTTCCCTGCCGACAATACGAAGCCCCGCAGAAGGCCGTTTTTCAAACGGTTAAGTGGATCGAAAATGACATAATAAGTCACACCGATCCGTTGGTAGGTCTCCATTTTGTCAGTGTCTTCACCGCCACGCCGATCAGAGACGACCTCGATAACCACGTCGGGAGGCTTGCCGACGATCCACATAAAATAAGAGCGATTCACCTTGAGCGACAAATCGCGGGACGCCGGGACGCCCAAACTGAGCATGACGTCCGGTGCCAGGCAGGGCTGGCCGTCTTGATAGAACAAGCCGACGTTGGCCAAGGCCCAAAAAGGTCCGTTCGGCGGCGTCCACGAGCTGTAAAGCGGCTCGGTGAGCAGACGATACTGCTTCTCTACGAAAACATTATCCACGGGCTTGCCGTCCTCAATGACTAGTTCCTCGACATTGGGGATGTCATCCGGCCCCAGGATGACGTCCTCGCTACTCCGCCAACCACTGTGACCCGGCGGTAAATCCGGTAGCGGAGTCCAAGTTTCGCTGCTCATGATGCCTCCTGGTGACGAATCGAACCAACGAGCGACCAACCCATGTCCAGTACATTGTAACACTCCCGACTACTCAGCAATATGCGAATCCGGCTTTGCTAACGGGGCCGATCATGCAAAGCCGCAAGTAGTTCAGAGGATTTGGACTTGCGCAGCAACAGCGTTTCTATCTACTAGCGCCGGCCAATAAGCGAACACCTCACGCGTAGGTGGTCTGCCGGTCGTGTAGCCGGTTACGCCCGGCGGTCCTGATGTGACCAGCGGCGCGAATTCTTTGCTGAAGCGTTCGACAACGGCCCGGTTCGCGTCGCGCACCGTCACGCGGAATACCACCTCGGGCGCATCCACAGCGGGCAGAACGCCCGGTACGCTATCTCCGGCGCCCAGGCATTCGATGTTGCGATGTTGTGGTTCCACTCCGGCGCGGCGCAGGCGCGCGAATATGATTTCGCCACAGCGACGCGCTTTGCTCGCTGCACCGGGTCCAGCGATCACCAGTGTGCCGCTGGCGGTCCAGCCGTCGCGATATGCGATCGATACCTTGTAGCTGTCTGTCGCCGGTTTGCCGCGCGCTCCGGTGATGCGTACTTCGTCGCGGCCGCATTCTGTGAACTGGACACTGGTGAAATCGGCGACGACATCAGGAGTCAGATACGCGGCGGGATCGCCGACTTCGTACAGCAGTTGCTCGGCGACTGTCTCGCGGTTGACCGCGCCGCCGCTGCCGGACGGCTTGGTGAGGATGAATGCGCCGCTGTCTTCGATGTCGGCGATGGGATAGCCGACGAGAGCGAGATCGGTTTCTTGCCAATTGCACCACAAACCGCCGGTGGCCTGGGCGCCGCACTCGATGAGATGACCGGCCACGGTGCCCGCCGCCAGACGGTCCCAATCGTTCCACCGCCAGCCGAACTCGTACACGGCCGGACCAAGCGTCAGGGAAGCATCAGCGACGCGGCCGGTGATGACCACATCGGCTCCCTGTTGCAAGGCAGTGACAATTGGTTGACAGCCGAGATAAGCATTGATGCTGACGAGTCGATCGCGGATGCTGCTCAATGATTCGCCCGTGTCGAGGTTGGCGAACGCATGGCCTTGCGCCAGCAGTTCGTCGAGGCGCGGTAGGAGGTCGTCGCCGTGGACGATGGCGATGCGCCGCGATTGCATTCCCGCTTGATCGAGGATCGCGCGAGCGCGGACGGCGCAGCCGTGCGGATTCATGCCACCGGCGTTGGTAATGATTTTCAGGTGGGGTTGGCGTTGCAGGATGGGAGCGAGCTGCTGCAACACATCGAGAAAATCACTAGCGTAACCGGCGTCGGGATGACGCTGTTTTTGCAGCGCCAAGATGGACATGGTTAGCTCGGCGAGGTATTCGAGCGTGAGATAATCGAGCCGGCCGTGCTCCGCTAATTCGCGCGGTGCGTCGAGATTGTCGCCCCAGAAACCGCAGCCGTTGCCGATTCGCACGCGCTTCATGCTGCCCCCGCTTGCTAAAAAGCTAACCACAGAGTCACAGAGAGCACAGAGAAGCAAGAGAGAGAAAAACCAGAAAAAGAAGGATGCGAATGGTCCTTAATTTCCCCTCTTTATTTTATCTTTTTCTGTGTTTTTTTCTCTGTGTTCTCTGTGACTCTGTGGTTAGCTCTTGTTATTCAACGCGGCGTACTTGGCTGCGTCAACTCGCCCGCGCGCCTGGCCAGCTCGGCCGTCACGCTCGCCGTTTGGTCATCGAACTCGACCTTACCAGGATGAAAGGCAAACAAGTGTGTACACGTCTGTGCGGAAAGCGGACGATTGAACACGGGATTGCGGAACTCCATCTGCACCAGCAAGCGATCGGAACCTCCGGCCGTGTGCGGCCCCCACCATTCGACGCGCTGCGGCCAATAGCTCCGAGCATCGAGATAGAGGTGGCACTGGCGCGGCAGTCCGGCGAGCCAGGGCTTGTTGGGCGCGACGTGTTTGAGCGCTTCCTCTTTCGACCAGACTCCGACCAGATGAAGGCGTTCGCCGCTGTTCTGACGAAGCATCTCGCCCCGCGCCCATACCAGTTGGCTGCGCAGATTGCGCAAGAGCGGCGTCATGCCTTGAAAGTGCGGCCTTTGGAGAAATTCCTCGCGGAGCTGCCGTCCGGCGGGGCCGTTCATAATCGCGAACACTTCGGACAGATTGACGTGCGTGACGTTCTCCCACGCTCCTTGACCGGAGCGCTCGGCCCGCCACAGCTCGCGGCCATCGCTGACCGACAGCACGGTGCCCTCGCCCTCAGTAGGGTGCGTGTGCATTTCGAGGCGGAAACGCTGACCGGGAGCCAGGTGATAAGAGCCGTCCGCTTCGTAGGTGAAGCCGGGAAGCTGGGCCTTTTGCCAGATCGTCACTTCCAGCCAGTTTATGCGATCCGCCCGAAACAGCTCGATGGCCTGGTCCAAACAGCGTTCGGCGGCAGCATCGGGCTGGGGAGTGGGAGCGGCTGCAACGGTGCTGATTTCGGGTTCCGGGGCGACGGCGGCGCGAGCGGGAACGACGGAGGCCGCCGTGCGGGTTAGGGCCGCAGAAAGGATCACCAAGCAACTGCCGCCGACAAGGGCCAGCAAGGAACGGTAAATCCACATGGGTAAAGCCTTCCGAGTTTGATGAAAGATCCTTTGTTCGGCGGGCCGACTTATAGGCACAGGAGCGGAAATAGAAAAGACGAATCTGCGCCCCCCGTCCGGTCGGGGTGCGCAGGAAGACCCAGAAAGACGGGTTGATTGGGTGGTTCCGAGCCTGAAGCGTAAGCGAAGGAAGCTCTTCGCTTACGCTTCAGGCTCGGAGTTGCCCAACCACCTTGGGAGTGAGGGAGAAGTTATGCAGCGAATCAGGGCGATGATAGGGCTCACGGCCCTGCTGGGGCTGGGAACAGCCACGGCGTTGGGCGGGCAATACATGAGCCAATACTGGAACAAGAGCACAACCCCTCCGGACGGCATCCACTGGGGCCCGCAATACGCCGTCCAAGTGCCGACCGTGCAAGGCGCTTGGGGCGAACCTGTTGAGATGGCGGCGCCCTACAATGCCAAGCCCCCCAGCGGGGCCGAGGCCGCTCGCGCCATGTTGTCGGCGAGTCAGCCCCTGGACCTTGTCCAGATGAGTGGTTATTTCAAGGACAGCTCCTATCCCCTTATTCAGACGGGTGGGCAATGTCCGGGTGGTGCGTGCCCGGTGCCAGGAGCCGGTGTTCCTCCTGGGAATTTGATCTCGCCGCCGGGCATCGCCGGTATGCCGCCGGGTGCTCTGCCTCCCGGTCTGCGTCCGCCAGGAGCTGTCGCTGCCGTCGGCGCCCTGACCGGCGCTCCGGCCGCACCGTTTCCTATTCAGCGAACCGAAGTCCGTTTTGTCGGACCTGCCGGTATGAAGATCTCCTGGTACGGCCCCAGTGCCGACGGCAAGGGCACCTTCGGCCCACAATTTCTGCAAGCGCCGGCCCGCTACAACTTCTTGCAGGCGTCGATTTATCGCCTCAAGCTCAGCAACATCCCCAATCGCCCCGGCCTCGAGCTATATCCGACGCTGGAAGTAGTGCCGGCCAAGCCGAAGACCTGCACGTTCCTGGCGCACAGCGCCGTGCCGATTGTCTTTACGGAAGAAGACTTCGAGCAGGTGGCGGCGGGCAACTTCGTGGTCAAGGTAATCTACCTGCCCGATCCGCAATTCCAGGACTTGGCGGTCACCGGGCCGGATGAAGTGGTGTCCTCGCGTCTGGAGCCGGGCATTGATCCGATCGTCGAGGCCAAGCGTCGCGGCTGCATCTTGCTGGTCGTGCGGCTGGGTAACATCGATCTGGAAGCGCCGAACACGCCGGCGATGGATGCGCCCAATCCGTTCGCGCCGGTAGCGCCGGCCTGTCCTCCGGGAGTTCTGCCGCCCGCTCTGCCGCCTCCTCCGGGCGCGCCGGTTCCTCAGGGTCTGCCGCTGGCTGGCCAGCCGCCCATGCCGAACATGCCCAATCAGATGGCGCCGAACATGCCGGCGCGTCCGCCGATGGTGCCCTACGGGATGGCCAACGGCCAACCGATGCAACCGGGCACGATGCCGATGCAGCAGAACCCCGGTATGGTGCCGCCCGGCCAGTCATTGCCGCCGGGTGTGCCGGGCAGTTACCCGACCGGCACGCAGTTCCCCAGCCAGATGCTGCCTCCGGCGGGAGCGCCAGGGACTTATCCGACGGGAAGCCAAGTCCCAGGTCAGATGTTGCCGCCGCCTCCAGCAACATCAGGCAGCTATCCAAGCGGGATGCCGCTTCCGACTCAGCCGGGTATGCCGACGAGTAAGCTCTCGTCGCCCAGCGACACGCAAACGGTGAAGTATCAGTCAACGACTTCAACATCGCAGCGTCTGCCCACGCTCGCCGAGATGGCGGGTCAGTCGGGCGATGGCAAGACGGCATCCGCCGCACGTTGATAAGTGGTTTCTGACTACCAGCCCGAAGCGTAAGCGAGGGCGGCCCTCGCTTACGCTTCGGGCTGGTACATGCCTTTATCCCTCGGTGCCTGCCATGAAAATCCATCTCTTGCGACTGACCATCGTCCTACTCATATCCTGGGCTGGGACGGCAAAAGCGCAAATGGTCCCGCCGTTGCCGGTTCGCAGCACGGCACCGCTCCTTTACGTCAAATTCATGGGCGGGCCAGGCTTGCGGGCTACTTTTTATCAGGGGCAGCACATCAGGTCCTTCGATGCACCGGTCGCCGTCGGAATGCGGCCCGGTTATTTCTACCGTTTGCGTCTGAGCAATATCCCTGGTCATCCGGACCTCAGCATTTTTCCAACGGTGGAGGTGCGCGGCAGTCTGAAGTTGTCGCCGAAGCTGAACTCCGCCAACTATCCCGCTCCCGTAATTCTGACCGAAGCGGACATCGAAAGCATTGTAGCGGGAAACCTCATCTGTAAAGTGATCTATCTCGAAAATCCGGATCATGCCGTGCCGGCCCTGATACCGCCGGCGATGCCGATGGAGCTGAACCTTCCGCCCGGCAGCAACGCAGTCGTTGAGGCGCAGGAACGCGGCCGGCTCATGCTTATTGTCCGCATCGGCGGACGCCTGCTCGTTTCCGACGAGGAATTGTGTCGTTCGACGGTGCCGGGAACCATTCTGTTCCCCGGCGAGCGAGCGCTGATGCCGCCGGCTCAGCCGCCCTGTGTTCTGCCGGATTGCCGGCCCTTTTACGATCCGCGTCTGGGACCGAAGCCGCCGGATGAGGAATGTCTGAACGACGGCGGCGACCACGGCATCCGCGCCGGCTTTGATGCCAACGGCCATCTTGCGGGTGTGGAACCCGAGGACACCGTCGCCGAGTACACCGACAGCACCGGCCGGCGGCACGTCACGCATTCCAACTGTGTCTGCCTGTGCGTCCCGCGCTTCGCGGTGCTCCGCTGCGAGACGCCGTTGATTCGTTACGAGGGCGTGCAGGCCGTCACGGACATGCGCAAGATACAGTATCAAAGACTTTTCGATGTGCTGATGCCTCCTTTGCAAACGAAACAATATGAGCAATTGCGAGGGGCGCGGGGACGAGAGAGGCCGAGCATCAACGAGGGCGTCGTCGCGACCATCGGTGTAACGCATTTTGAAGTGCTGCAAGCCTCCGAAGTGCCGTTGGGACCGATCGCTCTTCTGGGAACGAAAGCGGCCCTGACGCTCAGCGAGCTTGAGCGCGCCCGTCTGGTCAAGCAATTGGAACTGGCACGAGAGCTAAGCAGTCGGGAGAGCTTACGGGGTTTGGAGTCCGTCACCATCACAAGCGTGGTTGGTCGTATCGAGGCGGGCGCGAGGATCGTCGAAGCGGTGGCCGAGACACGCGATCTAACGGTATGCTGCAACGAAGTGCCCTGTCCCCCGGATAAGCCATTGGTGCTCATCAAGTGCGCCGATCGCACCTCGGCGCAGATCGGCGATGTGGTGACGTTTATCCTCAAATACAGCAATCAGGGCGGCCAGCCCATCGCCGACGTGGCCGTCACCGATAGCCTGACGACGCGGCTGGAGTACGTGCCCGGAAGCGCCCAAACGGATCGACCGGCCGTGTTCACGACGCAGCAAAACGAGGCCGGCTCGTTGGTCCTGCGCTGGGAAATCATCGGACGACTCATGCCCGGCACCAGCGGCGTCGTCCGCTTCCAGGCCCGCATTCGCTGAATTACGAACCACAGAGACACAGAGGCACAGAGAAAAGAAGAGAAGAGAAAAACCGAATTAGTGAAAAAAGCAGAGCAACTTCCTACTTCGATTCCTTCTTTCTTTTGTCTTCTTTGTCTTTTTTTCTCTGTGTCTCTGTGTCTCTGTGGTTCAATTCTTCTGTAATCCGTGGTATGTTTTTGAGGATCTCAGCAATGCGTTCGTCGTTCAATTCACCTGCGCGGAAGGCGAAATTGCGGACGACCTTTTGCTTGACGGAGAGCAACACTGTCACATCGGCATCGCGGCTGAGTAGGTAGCTCGGCGGCCCAACCTCATCCTCGAAAACTGACAATGGCACTTGTCGTAACGAGTGTTTCTTGCTCCATTCCACCACTTTCGGATCGAGCGCTGTTTGATCGTCGCTGAGAAACGTCACCCACGCTCGCAGCTCGGCGTCCTTATGGTCGGCCAATGCTTTATCCAGTTCCCGCGCCAGCTTGCCCAGTGGATCACTGAGTGTACGCGCAAAGACGATGATGGCTGGACGATCCGCGGTGGCACAGATGAAGCAGTGCGATTGACCGCGTTCCGTGCCTACCGAGACGAGCGAAGAATACGGTCCCGGCCGTTGGCCGGGGCGCAATCCGGAAGCGACCGGCTCCGCGGCCAAAGCGGCCACAGTGATTAGCAGAGCGGAAAGACGAACGGTGCGTAGCATGTAGACACTCCACGGGCGAATCCGATCCGACAGCCATTTCTTTTCTATTAAACCACGAATCCCACGAAGGACACGAATAAAATCCAAAGACCCGGATTTCGATTTTTTTGCTTTTGTCTTTTATTCGTGTCCTTCGTGGGATTTGTGGTGACATGATTTCTTGATGAAGGTTTCTCGCTCACGCTTCGGGAATCCGGCAGTTATGATTTCCTAGAGAGTGGTGCAGATCACACGGAGAAGACGCGCATGACGAAAACCTTGGGTCCGGTGTTACTTATCGGCGTGGGCATGGCGTTGCTCTCGATCTTACCCGTAGGTGCGGATTCTTCCGGTGAGCTGGTGGAAGAAAGCTGGGAAACCGCCCAGGTGGAGGGGGCGAGAATCGGCTTTCTGCATACGACCGTTCACCGCATCGGCTCCGAGAGCGGCAAGCGACTCCGCACTTCCGCCGAGCTTGACCTCACGTTCAAGCGCCACAACACTCTGCTCCATCTACGCCGCGTCTCTGGCACCGAGGAGACGCCGGACGGAAAAGTTGTCGGCGTCTTCATGCGGCAGGGTCAGGAAGGCGGCCGGCAACTGGTGTTGGCGGGATCCCTTGAAGACGGCCGAATGCACGTTCGGATTGATGACGGACGCATTGATCGCCGACTCCGTTGGAGCGACGACGTAGTCGGTCTGTATCGCCTAGAGCATCTGTTCCAAGAACGCAAGCCGAAGCCAGATGATCGCTGGACGCTCAAACGCTACGATCCAACGTACAACGCCGTTGTGACGCTCGGGGTAACGGTGAAGGAGGGCGAGGAGATCTCGCTGGCGGCAGGATCGCCGCGAGTGAAGTTGCTGCGCGTCGAGCTGACGCCGGAGGCGCTGGAAGCACCTGGGATCAAAGTGCAGCCGCCGCCGGAAGTATGGTGGCTGGACGACCGTTTCCGTCTGGTGCGTCGGCAAATCGAGCTGGAGGGCTTGGGCACGATAGTGCTGACGCGGACAACACGAGAGACAGCGACGGCAGCGGCAGCGCCGCGCCAGTTGACCGACATCGGCCTGAAAACGCTGATTCCCCTCAATCGAACGCTGAGTCGGCCTTACTCGACGCGGTCGGCCGTCTATCGTGTTACGCTGCGCGGCGACAACGATCCCGGTTCCGCCCTGGCTCGCGATGACCATCAAGAGATGCGCAATCGCCGCGGCGACACGTTTGAGCTACACGTTCATCCCCCCCCTACCCCCCCCCAACAGGGGGGGGGTAGGGGGGGCGAGCGCCGTCGAGGATCGGGGGCCGCGCCGGCGGAGTTTTTGGAATCGTGCTACTTCATCGATTGCGGCGATGCCCGCGTGAGGGAATTGGCACGGCGAGCAGTCGGGGCGGAGACAGACGCCTGGGCGAAGGCGACACGGATCGAGCGCTGGGTCAAGCAGAACATGCGCGTGGACAATGCAGCGCCATTGGGACCAGCGAGCGATGTCGCCCGCCAGCTACGCGGCGATTGTCGGCAATTTGCCCTGTTGACGACGGCACTCTGTCGCGCCGAGGGCATTCCGGCTCGTACCGCCATCGGGCTGTTGTACGTCGAAAAAGGGCGCCGGCCGATGATGGGTTTCCATATGTGGACGGAAGTATGGATCGACGGCCAATGGCTGGGATTGGATGCGACTCTCGGCCAGGGCGGCGTCAGTGCCGCGCACATCAAGATCAACGATCATTCCTGGCACAATACAGCGTCGCTGACGCCGCTTTTGCCCGCGAGCCGCATCCTGGGGAAGATAACAATCGCGTTGCAAGACAATGACTAATCCCGGCGAGCGGGGCGTGTTAACGCCCCGGTAAATGCTACCGGGGCGTTAACACGCCCCGCTCGCCGGGACTTGGGATCACTTATGCGATGCCTGCTGGATGCCGGAATCACCCAGCGTGTGCAGCGCTTCCTCTGCCTCCTGGCGGACCATCGCATCGCGATCGGATCTCAGCTCACGCACGAGGGCGACTGTCGCAGGAGAATCAACCTTCATGTGCGCCAGGGCGTGGACACAGGCGGCTCGCACAGTCGCCGCCGGATCCTCGCGGGCGGACTTCATCAAGCTCTCGACGACGAGTGGCTGCATGTGCCAGTTCAACTCACTCAGCTGCTCGGCAGCGGTTTCCCGCTCGGAGGGGCGCAGCGAATCCTTGAGTGCGGCCAGCAACTGGGGCACGCCGCTCGGTTGAGTGGACTCGCTGGCGGAAGCAACGGGCTGTCCGCTGGGATAGGCGGGCGGCACACTCATGAGCGGATTGACGCCCATCGGGGCTTGCGGCCCCATGGCCATCATGTTCGACATCTGCGGGCGATAGCCTGCCGGCATGCCCATGCCATAGGCTTGCGGCGGCATTCCCTGCCCGGGCCGTGACAGCGGATTGAAGCCGTTGGGTTCCTGCGGCGTGCCGCCAAAGTCGGCCGGGATGGGCCGGCTCGTGGCGGGCAAGGTGAAGGCATTGCCCAGCGCGTTGGGTACGCCGCTGTCAGGAACCATCGCCACAGGCCCGCGTGGCACCGCCGTCGAAGGCAGAGGCGGAGTAGGCATTGTCATTGCCGGGGCATTGGGAGGCAGCATGGGAATCGCCACGCCGGGGATGTCCGGCAGAGGACGCCGACCGTACGAAGGAGCGCCGGCGAACGAGGGCGGCCCCCCCTGATGTGGCGGCGGATCGGGAAGACGGTCGAAGGCGTTGATCTTCTGCTGCTCTTGGGTCGCGCCGGATGATTTGGGCGACCAAAAGGCGTTTGGCGCGTCCGCCGACACCATCACCGTTCCGTCGGGCTGCAACCCTTCCTTGGGCGGCGCGTTCATCATTGTCGCTTCCTGTGCAGGATGAATCGTCGGTTGAGGTTGTTGCGGTATCTTGCTATTGGCCAAGCGTGCATTCATCACCATGTCGCGATACTGATCCGGGTTCTTGAGCGGATCGGGTTGCGTGGTCGGCTCCATCGGCACGGGCTTGGGGTCCGCACGTTGGGACACCTCAAGAGGTCTGACGGTGGCTGTTTGGGTAGGTTCCGTCGTCGTCTTGACCAGGGTGGTCGCGGGCAGTGGCGTGGCCGCCGGCTTCTCCGCAGGTTTCGGCTGCTGAACAACCACGGTTGTGCAAGAACACGAATTGTTCGATTTGAGCAGCCGGCCGATGAGCGGCTGCCGCATCGGAGACGGCGGGTTGCAGACGCACGGCGATTGGCAGCACGGGTTACACGGCTTGCAGCACGAATCGCACGGTTGCGGGCAGGCGCAGTTGCACGATTTCGGGTTGCCGACGCTGCCGGCCGCCAACGGCATCAGACGCGGCTGCGAATTGGTTGTAGCCGGAACATCCGGCAGCTTGTTTCCCGGCGAAGCAGACGAATACTGAATAATCTGCGTGCCCATGGGCGTCAGCGGCTGCGATTTGGTCGTGATAGCCGGGACCGGCTTGGCCGAAACGGAGGGCGAGGCCGGTTTGCTGTTCGTCCCAGCAGTGGGCGTGATGGTTGACTGCGTCAGCTTGGTAGCCGGGGAAGGCGTCGGCTGTTGTGCTGTCGTAGAGGGTGGAATTAAGCGCGAACCGGTGGACGAGGCCGGTTGGCTGCTCGTCACCGTGTTGGGCGTGATGGTCGGCTGCGTCGGCGTGGCAGCCGGGGCGGTGCTCGGCTTTTGCACAACCGTGGGAGGCGGGGTTAGCCGGCTAGCCGCAGCGACCGGGGCCGGACGGCTCGCTTGCGGAGTGATGATCCTGGGTTTTTGCCCAGCGGTTGGCTGCGCAGGCGGCGTGGTCGAAGCGGTTGCGGTGGGCGGAGCCACCGGAGCACCGGCAGGCGGCTTGTTGGCGCTGCCCCAGCGGAAGATACGGGTCGCCATTTCCCGTGCATCGCCGCCCGCTCCCTGCGGAGCGGTGCCGACAATCGTCATCATCTCGCCGGTATCGACGGCCTGCACCTGAAAAGCGGCAGCACCGTTGGCTTCG
>Ga0070739_10004312_pt1 | contig 16947 bp, 17 predicted proteins | sample Coa_R1_7_FD_66445 | JGI IMG/M metagenome (GOLD analysis project Ga0070739, IMG submission 66445) | Surface soil microbial communities from Centralia Pennsylvania, which are recovering from an underground coalmine fire - Coalmine... | ecosystem: Environmental > Terrestrial > Soil > Unclassified ... | reverse complement strand
GTCCACAGCCTGATTTTTCACCCCGGATTCAGCACGGCCGCGCAGGTGACTAGCGTTTCGGGCCGCGGGGTCGGCATGGATGTGGTGCGCCGGCATATCGAGAAGCTGCGCGGACGCATCGATATCCGCTCGACGCCTGGCCAGGGCGCGTCGTTTCTGATTAAGCTGCCGCTCACCCTGGCAATCATCGACGGGCTCGTTGTGGGTGTAGGCGCGGAGCGCTACATTCTGCCGCTGTTTTCGGTGCGGGAGATGATTCGTCCCGGCGAGGACACCGTTTGGACGGTGCAAAACCAGGCGGAAATGGCCCTGGTGCGAGGTACGCTGCTGCCGGTGGTCCGGCTGCACCAGGTGTTCGGAATCCAGCCGCGCTCCGAAGATCCGCGGGAGAGCGTTCTGGTCGTGGCGGAGCTCGAAAGCGAGCGCTACTGCCTGCTGGTCGATGAGCTGATCGGAAAGCAGGAAGTGGTGATCAAGTCTCTCGGCAAAATGTTTGAGAACGTAGCCGGGGTTGCGGGCGGCGCCATTCTGGGGGACGGGCGCGTCGGCCTGATTCTCGACCTGGAGAGGTTGTTCCGCGGGAGGCATGGTGAATCCCCACACTAAGGAGGTGGTGTGGCAGGCGGGCGAATCCATCCGGCCGATTGCCGCTCACGAATTCGAGCAGATCCGGCAGCTCGCGCGGCGGACCTTCGGCCTGGACCTCAGGACCGGCAAGGAAGATCTTGTCTCTTCGCGCCTGGGTCGGCTGGTGCGGGATGGCGGCTTCCGCTCCTTTCACGACTATTACCGGCACATTGTGGAGGACTCGACCGGCCTGGCGTTAGCCAGCATGATCGATGCCCTGACGACCAATCACACGGCTTTCTACCGCGAGCCGGCACATTTCGAGTTTCTGCGCACCGAGGTGCTGCCGCGCATCGCGGCGCGCGACGGCGTGGAGATCTGGAGCGCCGCCTGCTCGACCGGCGAAGAGCCGTGGACATTGGCCTGCGTGTTGAATGACGCGCTGCCGGGGCGGCCGGTCCGGATTTGGGCCACGGACATTTCGACGCGCGCGCTCCGTTTTGCCGAGCGGGCATTCTACCCTGACGACCGTTGCGAGGGAATCCCGCCCGCGTGGCTGGGCCGCTATTTCGAGAGAGTGAAAGGCAGCGAGCCCGGCTGGCGTGTATGCGCCAGGCTGCGGGCGCAGGCTCAGTTCCGGCGCGTCAACCTTGTAGAAAGGTACGCGTGGCCTCGTCAGTTCGCCATCATTTTCTGCCGCAACGTGATGATCTACTTCGATCACCAGACCCAGACGGAGGTCGTGCGCAACCTGACGGACTGGCTCGAACCGGGAGGATATCTTTTCGTGGGGCATGCCGAAGGCCTCAGCCGCATCCCGCACACCCTGGAATATGTGCGGCCGGCTGTATACCGTAAGCCGCAGGAGGGAAAGTGTCCGCGATAGGCGCCCGCGATCCCGCAGCAAACGAAGCGCGTCCGGTCGCGCCTGGGCGAAAGACGCGAGTGCTGATCGTGGACGACTCGGCGATCGTCCGCAAGATCCTTGCGGAGGCCCTCTCCGGCGCTCCGGATATCGAGGTGGTGGGCACGGCGCCCGATCCCTATGTGGCGCGGGACAAGATTCTGGCGCTGCGGCCGGATGTGCTCACCCTCGATATCGAGATGCCCCGCATGGACGGCCTGACGTTCCTGCGCAAGCTGATGCGTTTTCACCCGCTGCCGGTGATCGTGATCAGTTCGCTGGCGCAGCCCTCCTGCCGGGTGGCGCTCGAAGCGCTTGAAAGTGGTGCCGTAGAGGTACTGGGCAAGCCGGGAGGACCGTATTCGGTCGGGGAACTGCGCCACAGCCTGGGCGAGAAGGTGCGCGCCGCGGCGGCGGCGAGGCTCGGGAAGAGCAGCACCGGGACCGGGCCGGCGCGGCCGGCCGCGGTGGTCGAGCCCGTCCTGTTCTCCGGCGATACCGTGATCGCGATGGGCGCCTCTACGGGAGGAACGGAGGCGCTCGCCTCGATCCTGACACGCCTTCCGGCGGCCGTGCCCCCGATCCTGATCACACAGCACATTCCGCGGGAATTCTCCCGCGCCTTCGCCAACCGCCTCAACGAGATCTGCGCCCTGGAGGTGAAAGAGGCGCAAGACGGCGATGCGGTGCGGCCGGGGCGCGCCCTGGTGGCCCCCGGCGATTACCACCTCCTGCTGCGCCGTGGCGTGGGAGGATACTGCGCGGTGGTCAAATCCGGCCCGCGCGTCTGTTATCAGCGGCCGTCGGTGGACGTGCTGTTCCAGTCGGTGGCGGAGACCGCGGGAGCCAAAGCGGTGGGGGTACTTCTGACCGGGATGGGCAGCGACGGCGCCCAAGGCCTTTTACGGATGCGGCAGGCCGGCGCCCACACGATCGCCCAAGACGAAGCCAGTTGTGTGGTGTTCGGGATGCCGCGGGAGGCGATCGCGCTGGGTGCGGCGGAGCGGGTTACAGCGCTGGCGGGAATGCCGGAGGCGATTCTTACGGCCGCGGCCAGCCATTCCTCGCCTGCCGGCACGGGACCGCTGCCGCGCGCGCATTAGCGCGCGGCCCGCGCGACCGGGCGTGATACCCTGAACTATAAATGCGAATCCTCCTGGCTGCCGCGCTGCTCGCGGCGTGCGCCTGCAGCCCGGCTACGACCGAGGCCGGGGACAACATTCCGGTGTACGGTTACGAAATCGTTCACACGTATCCGCATGACCGCACCGCTTTCACGGAAGGACTCTTCTATCTCAACGGCTTTCTTTACGAAGGCACGGGCCTCGAAGAGCAGTCTTCCATCCGCAAGGTCAAGCTGGAGACCGGCGAGGTAGTGCAGAAGCGCGATGTGCCCACCTACTTCGGCGAGGGCATCATCAACTGGAAAGACCGCCTGTACGAGCTGACGTGGAGGACCCAGGTCGGCTTGATCTACGATTTCGCGACCTTCGCGCCGAAGGGCGAGTTCCACTATCCCGGTGAAGGCTGGTCGATGACCACCGACGGCAAGCGCATCATTATGGATGACGGCACGCCGCAGATCCGCTTCTGGAACCCCGACACGCTTCAGGAGACGGGCCGTATCACGGTCACCGAGAACGGCCGCCCGGTCTCGAATCTCAACGAACTGGAATGGGTGAAGGGCGAGATTTACGCCAACATCTGGCAGACGGACCGGATCGCCCGGATCGACCCAGCCACGGGGAAGGTCGTCGGCTGGATCGACTGCACCGGGCTGCTGCCGCAATCGGATCGCATCGAAGGCAGCACCGATGTGCTGAACGGCATCGCCTATGATGCCGCGGGCGACCGGTTGTTCGTTACAGGGAAGTGCTGGCCGAAGCTGTTCGAAATCCGGCTGGTTCGCAAATCAGCGCAGTAGCCGCGAAATTTTCTCGTCGGCCTCGTGGAAGCATCGGTCGAGGCTGTGCCAGTCCGGAAGAATTTCTTTACGCAGGCCGCCCAGGATTTTGCGAGCGGATTGGATGAGCATGAGGCAGTCTTGCAGCTTTTCGCGTTCGCTTGGCTTAATCATATTCCTCCGTCGCTTGCAACCGTGCCGCTCTACGTAGGCCGGCGAGGTAGATTTGGCCGCACGTTTCCGCGAGCGGGCGCGGTGGATCGCCGCGAACAGGGGCCAGTATCGTTCCGCTTCGCCCCGTCCGGGTTCAGCCGCTGAGAGAAGGAGCATGGGCGGGACCATGGTGAGAAACCGCCCGTAAATCTGTTCACGATTCCTAAGCCGTTCCCGCCAACTGCGCGTACTCCGTTTCGGAGCTGGAGGGAAGCAGAACCCAGAGGGTATAGATGCCGAGCGCAGTGCCGAACGGGACGTTGATCAGGTTGAGCACGCCCAGGATAATCGCCAGCATCCTCGCCCACGGCTGGCGCTCCAATAACCCCCAGCCCGCCATCAGGCCAAGGACGGCGACGCAGACCATCAGAAAACCGACTGCCTGCAGGATTTCGGTCACGAAAAACGGGACATCGGCGATGCGGCGGAAAAATGCGAGGAGAAACAGGCCGGGAATGAGGTGCAGAGCCGAACTCGCCAGCCAGAGGACGGCCAGCAGGCGAAAGTGGTTCGCCACACGGCCCTTGGGATATTCGGCGGGGACCGGCGCCGCTCCGGTGGGCTTGCCGCAGGAAGGGCAGAAGCTCTGGCTCGGATCGAGCCGCGTACCGCAACGATCGCAAAACATACCAAATCATCATACGAAAATGGCGCCCGCTGTGTTCCGAAGCCGCAGACAGGAGGCCCCGCGGTAGCGCGCGGCCAGGACCATCAGCACCGCGATCCAGCAGAAGAGCAGCTCGGCCGCCCGCATCCGCGCGATCATCCCGCCATGGGTCGCGCGATGCGGAAGAGCACCTGGGACAGCAGCCCCTGGTGTCCTTCCCGCGGGATCACGTGTGCCATCGGAAAACGCCGGCATGGCACCGCCCCCATGCGACAGCGGATGCCGCCTTGAAGTGGTATGGCTCTACGTGATGCTCAACGGGCGCGATGTGCCGGCGATGCGCGCCGCGCCGGCCAGGTTCAAGCACCATGCCAGCGGTAGCGCGAAGCGCTCGACGGCCGCGAGCCTCCGGCCGGCGGACGCGCGCCAGCTGGCGGAGCTGGACTCGGCTGTTGCCCTGGCTTTCCTGAGGTTTGGATTTTCCGGGCTTGACTCTCCTGGCGGCCGGCGGGATTGGAACGCCCGCCGCCCCGCCAACCCGGCTCACTGCTTGCGAATCGAAATGCGGCCGTTGATGGTGGTGAAGCTTGCCGGCACGCCGCCGCCGTTGATGGTGCCGGACATCGTGCCGCCGCGCGTCACCGTGGTGCCGCCCGCCAGCTTGATCTCGAAATCGCTCCATACCGAGCCGTTCACGGTCCGCATCTTGACATTGGCTTTCACATCCGCGGGGAGGGCGACATTGATCTCTCCGTTGGTCGAACTGAAGGACATGGGCTTCGACGGGTCGACGCGCTGCATGGTGGCGTGGATCGGGCCGTTGGTCGTATCCGCCACGATCGTGCCGGAAATATTGATGAGATCGACGGCGCCGTTGGTCGAGCTGGCGTCCACTTCGCCGTGCACGCCCTCGACGCGAATCGGGCCATGCGCCGATTTGAGCTGCACCGTGCTCGCTACCGGCACCGTCACCACGATCGGCCCGGAATTCGGCTGCGGGCGGATGCGCAGCACATTTCCTTCCTCGACATCGTAGTTCGCGCGCGGGACGTCGATGCGGTGCAGACCATCCGGCGTGGTCTCCGGGAGCCGGCGCCGCCGCGAGCGCTCCTCCGACTCTACGATGACGTCTTTGCCGTCGTAAGTCCTCACCGTGATTCCGGAGTTCACCGTGGCGATGTTCACGACCCACGGGCGCGACGCATCGCGCGGCGCGACGACCACGCGGCCTTCCTGCGCGGCGGCCAGCGCGCAGCTCGCGAGGGCCAGGGTGGTGAGGGTGAAGTGTCGTTTCATTGGGGGCTCTTTCTCATTCGCGCCGTCATCATGATCTGCGCGCCTACATTCCTTTCGTGTACAGCTTGATCGATCCGTTCAGCGTGTCGAACGAGAGCAGCGGGCCGCCGGAGCCGATACGGCCATGCGTCAGCCTCCGCCCGACCTGCTGCATGCCGTCGCCGCCCACGGTGACGTCCCCGTCGGTGTAGACGCCGCCATTCAGGGTGTGGAATTTCAGGTCCGCATTCAGGCCAGGCTGAAAGTGCACCTCGACCGCACCATTGAGCGAATGGAAACTCGCCTCCTTCACCGGATTGCGCGCAAAGCGCACCTTCACCGGCCCATTCAGCGTGTGCACGGTGCCCGCGCCCGCGATGCCGTCCATCTCGATGCCGCCGTTGAGGCCGTGGATGCTGTAATCCCCGGTGGTGTTCTTCACGACGATGTCGCCGGCGTTAATGGTTTTCAGGTTCAGCACGGTATCCGCGGGCACCTGGATGTCGTAGTCGAACTTCACCTCGTAGCCGCGGTTGCCGGAATCGCCGCGGTGTCGGAACGGGCCATCCTCGTAGAGCGTGACGGTGCCGCCCTCCTGCGACATTTCGAGCGACACTTCGGACTTGGCGCGCGCCAGCGCGGCATTCGATTCGGCATCCGTGTGCCGCGCCACCGACACCTCGATCGTCGCGCCGCTGGTGCCGGTCACGTGGACGTAGCCGCTGATGTTATCGACGATCAGCTTGCGTCCGGGGCCCGATACGGTGAACGAGCGGTGCAGCGTCTCGTCGTCCTGGTAGTCCCAGCCGGCGCGGCGCCAGCCGTGGCGCTGCGCCGCGGCGAGCGCCGGCAGCAGGCACAGGAGCAACATGGTGCGGCGTTTCATTGCGTTCCTCCTAATTTGGCGAGCGCCGCCGCGGCACGCTGCCGCACGGCGTCGTTGGCGTTCTTGTCACTCGAAAGCTTCTGCAGCGCGGGCTCGGCTTCGCGCGCGTTGGCCTGCGCCAGAACATCGATCAACGCGACCTGCACGAGCGGCGAATCCTGCATCGCGAGCGAATCCGCCAGCGCGCGGCGGATCGCGGCGTCGCCTGTGAACTTGCTCAGCGCATCCACCGCCGCGAGCCGCACATTGACGTTGGTATCGCGATTCACGGCGTGGAGCAAAGCCTGCTCCACGTCGCGGTCCGGCTGCGCGATCTGGTAGCTGTACGTGACGCCGCGCAGGCGGGAACTGGCGGACTGCTGATCGAGCAGGGAGAGCGCGACCATCTGGCGCAGACTTTCCACCTGGCCGCGCAGTTGCGCGATCTCACCGCCGCCCGCCGCCTGCCCGCGCGGCCCGAGATAAAGGCCGCCCAGGACGCCCGCCGCGAGCAGCACCGCCGCGGCCGCCGCCTGCCAGGCGGGCTGGCGGTACCATCGGCGCTTGGGGATGAGGTACGAAAGCCGCCGTTCCGCATCCTGATAACCCTCCTGGTAGGCGCGCAGCGCTTCCAGGAACCTGCCCTTCATCGCCGGGCCGGGCTCCGCTTCCTCCATGGCCTCCAAGCCTCTAAATACGACTCCCAGTTGCGCCACCTCGGCGCGGCAGCCCGCGCACGTGTCCAGGTGATCGATCAGGCGCTGCCGAGCGGCCGCTTCCAGGCGGCCGGCCAACAGCTCCGGAATCTGTTCTCGAACCCGCTCGCAATTCATGCCCGTTCTCCAGCCAGCGCTGCGAACCGGTCGCCCAGCTCGCGCAGCGCGCGATAGACCCGCACCTTGACGGTTCCGACCTCGCATTTGAGCGCGCCGGCGATCTCGTCATATTTCCACTCCAGGTAACGGCTCATGATGAGCACCTCGCGTTTCTCCTGCGGCATGGCGGCCAGGGCGCGGCGAAGCAGCGCGGCCTCCTGCCGCCGCTCGGCCTGGCGGTCGGCCGGAACCTCGGCGCTGGCGAGCTCCACGTTTTCCGGCAGCGCCACCTCGCCTTTGTGGCGGCCCGCATGGTCCAGGTATACGTTGCGCCCCACCTGGTACAGCCACGCGCGAAAAGAGGTCTGCGGCTGATAGGTGTGGCGATATTTCAGAATGCGGAAGAAGACCTCCTGCACCAGATCCTCACTGGTGGCCCGGTCGCCGGTGAGGTTCAGAAAATAGCGGAAGAGGCCGCGGGAATGACGGTCAAAGAGCGTCTCCAGCTTTCCCACGTCTCCCGCCCGGACCTCCTGCATCGCCTGTTCGTCTTCCATCCATTTGAGAATACCGGGCTCGGGCAAAAAGGTTACAGCCTTCCTTCCACGCGGAGAAATACCGGAGGTGGCGCGGCGGCCACACTGTGGCCCGCCGGAAACAGACGCAAGCGCCTTGCAATGTTGCACAATGGTAGCTTCATGAAGCGCTTCGTAAACGGTCTTTTAGTCATCTGCCTTGGAGCGGCGGTCGCGGCTGCGCAGGATCAGCAGAAACCGCCCGAGCAGCAAACGCCGCCGCCGGGCAGTTCTTCGCTGCCGCGCCTGCAGGCGCCGCCTCCGCCTCCGCCCAAGGTCCCGGACGTGCGCCAGCCCGGTGAAACCGGATGGTGGGCCGAAGTGGATGCCTGGTTCCCCACGCAGCAGCCCGTCATGAACGCCGGCAAAGCGTTCGTCTCCAGCCCTACTACCGAAACCGGCGCCACCGTGAGCGGCACGATCAGTCCGTACGTGCAGATGCAGGGCAAGCCGAAGTTCGCCGAGGGCGCTGAGATCGGCATCGCACTCGGACTGCACAACGCGCTCCGCTTCAGCTATTGGGAATCGACCGCCAACGGCAACATCACCAGCATTCCCAACAACCTTCAGGTGTGGAACCAGACCTATCCGGCGGGCACCTGGGTCAGCACCAACTACCGTCTGCAAAACGCCAAAATCTCATTCGATTACCTCACCTGGCCGTACCCGGTGGAGTCCCGCCGCTTCCGCCTCAAGACGCTCTGGCAGATCCAATACACCGGCATCCGCACCTCCTTCGATGCGCCGCAGTTGCCTCTGGTCGATTCGGCGACTGGCGCGCCGCTGGTGGACGTCAACGGCAACCCGATCAGCTACGCCGCCGTCGGTTCCCGCTGGTTCATTTACCCCGAGTTCGGCCTGCAGGCGCAGTATTTCAGCGGCCGCCATCTGCGGCTCGAAGCCGAGGCTTCCGGCTTCGCTTTCCCGCACCGCGATACCGTATGGGACGCCGACGCCTCCGCCAATCTCCGCTTCGGCAAGATTGAATTTCGCGCCGGCGCCAAGGCGTTCCACTTCAAGACCTCGCCCCAGGCGGCGGAGTACATGCACGGCACGCCGGTCGCGGCCTTCGTCGGCGTGCGCTGGCATTCCGAGTAGCGCGACCGGCGTGGTCGGCCTGATCTCCGATACGCACGGTCTGCTCCGGCCGGAGGCGCTGCGCGCTCTGGCCGGTTCGGAGCTGATCGTCCACGCCGGGGACGTAGGGAACCCGGAGATCCTGCCGGCTCTCGCCGCGATCGCTCCGGTCGTGGCGGTGCGGGGGAACATCGATACTGCCCCGTGGGCGCGCGAGCTTCCGGAAACTGCCGTGGCGGAGATCGCGGGGGCGCGAATCTATGTGCTGCACGACCTCAACCAGCTCGCGCTCGATCCCCAAGCCGCCGGTTTCTCCGCGGTAGTGAGCGGCCACTCCCATAAGCCCGGATGCAGCGAGCGCGCGGGCGTTCTTTACATCAATCCCGGCAGCGCCGGCCCGCGCCGATTCCGCCTGCCGGTCACGGTCGCGCTGCTCGATACGGGCCGCCGGCCGTGGGCGGTGCAGTATATTGACCTGGCGTGAAGCCGCCGCACCGGCCCCAATTATTTATAATTGTTACGGCACATGCAGTCCTCCCCCGCAGAAGCCGGTTTTGTGTCCGACGCGATCGCCAGAAGTCTGGAGCGGCTGCAGGAGGAGGCCGGCGCGGCGCTTCGCGCGCAGGGAGCCGAACGGGTCCACGACCTGCGCGTCGCGGTGCGGCGGTTCACGCAGGCGCTGGCGGCGTTCCGGGATGTTCTGCCGCGCGCCGAGACCAAACAGATCCGGCGTGAGCTGAAATCGCTGATGGACGCGGCGGGCGAGGTGCGCGATTTCGACATCGCGCTCAAGATCCTCTCCAAGTGCCCTCTCGATGGTGTTGCGGTGCTGCGGGCAAAACTGTCGGCGGAGCGGAGCAAATCGGCGCGCGCACTCGGTGACGCGCTGCGGCGTTGGAAATCGGGCGGAGGGGCGTCGCGCTGGGCGGAGCAACTGATGCCGGCCGCGCCGCAAGCGGGCATCCCGGGCAATATCGAGAAAAAGATGCGCAAATTCCTCGAGCACGGCGAAGCGGCCGCGGCGGCCAAAGCTTCCGCGCGCCAACTGCACCGGCTTCGCATCGAAGGCAAGAAGCTGCGGTACACGATCGAATTGCTCGCGCCGGCCATGCCCGCTTCCGCCGGCGAATGGCTGGAGAAGCTGAAAGCGGTGCAGACGGCGCTCGGCGATGCGCAGGATGCCCGCATGACCCGCGACCACGCGAAACGGTTCGGCGCCGCGCCGGAGATCGTGGACTGGCTGAAAAAGCGCCAGCGGAAGCGCGCGCGGCAGTTCCGCGATGTATGGGCGGAGACATTTCCGGCGAAGCAGCATCCGCGCCTGCTTGCCGCCAGCGAACCCGTGAGCCCGAGGCCGATGGCCCGGAGCACCGCCGGTCCCGTGCCGGTGCCGCGAACTGCGTAGCTTGACGGCCACGCCCGCCCCGCTTTACGATGCAGCATGCATCGCAGGAGCTTCTTTCCACTCGTTGCCGCCGGAGCGGCCGCGGCATTCCAGGACAACGCCATCGAGCGCGTGCGCGCCGCCGCCAGCGCCGTAGCCGGCCGGAGCCCGGAGGAAGCGGCGCGCGATGAGGACTACTGGGCGGAGATCCGCGGCGCCTTCAGCATCGACCGCAACATCCTCAATTTCAATAACGGCCACGTCTGCCCTTCCCCCCGCACCGTGCAGGACGCCATGCGGCGCTATCTCGAATACAGCGACATGGGTCCGTGGCACACCATGATCAACGAGCTCGAGCCGCAAATCGAAAATGTGCGCCGCCGCCTCGCCGCCGCGGCCGGCTGCGATCCCGAGGAAATGGCGATCACCCGCAACGCCAGCGAGTCGCTCGAAAACGCGCAGTACGGCATCGACCTCAAGCCGGGCGATGAAGTCCTCACCACCAATCAGGATTACCCGCGCATGCTCACCACATTCCGCCAGCGCGAGCGGCGCGAAGGCATCGTGCTCAAGGCGATTTCCTTCCCTGTGCCGCCGCCCTCTATGGACGACCTGTACCGCCGCTTCGAGCAGGCAGTCACGCCGCGGACCAGGCTTATCCTGGTCTGCCACATCACCAATCGCACCGGCCAGATCTTCCCCATCCAGCGCATCTGCCGCATGGCGCACGAGCGCAACATCCCGGTGATCGTGGACGGTGCGCACGCTTTCGGCCACTTCCCTTTCCGCATTTCGGACCTCGAATGCGATTATTACGGCACCAGCCTCCACAAGTGGACCTACGCGCCGGTGGGAACGGGATTTCTTTACGTGCGGAAATCGCGCATCGCCTCGACCTGGCCGCTCATGGCCGCCGAGAAGCGCCAGGACAGCGACATCCGCAAGTTCGAGGAGATCGGCACGCATCCGGCGGCCAATCACAACGCGATCAGCGAGGCCCTCGTGTTCAACCAGAACATCGGCATCGACCGCAAGGCGGAGCGCCTGCGCTATCTCCGCGACCGCTGGGCGTTGCGCCTGGCGCAGCACCCCAAGTGCCGCATTCTCCACAGCGCCGACCGCGCGCAATCCTGCGGCATCGGCTTCCTCGCGTTCCAGGGCGCGGACGCCGCGAAGATTCACGACGCGCTGTGGAGCAAGTACCGCATCCTGACCGCCTACGTGCCGCACGAGGAGTACACGGGCCTGCGCATCACGCCCAACATCTACACGACTCTGAGCGAAGTGGACTGGTTCGCGGATATGGTGGAGCGGGAATTAAAGTCTTAACAAATTTAACAAAGCGGCCGCGCGCGATCCGGGTACTAGCCGGCCGCGGCGGCGCGCTACATCGCGGCTGCATCCACCCGCGGCTGCGCCTGGTGCTGCTCGATAAGGCGCCGCAGTTCGGAGCGATCCGCCGCCGCCTGCTCGAGCATGGGACGAAGCCGAACCAGCGCGTCTTCATCGCGCGAGGTGTCGGCGATCCGCAGTTTGCCCTCGACCTTCAGATAGTGCCGGGTCGCGAGAGCGTATTCATTCCATAGACGGCTACATTCCGGACAATTGTGATGCATTGTGGAGGTTCCAGGGGGCGCGGCGAAATCAATAATATCAGCACTTGAATCGTTTTAACACCGGAAATTTGGTACTGAAATAGCTATAGGTCTTATACTTCCGAATGGCCTACAAGGTACCGTTTCCGAAAGCAAGTACCAGCGGCGATCCGGCGCTATAATCACGCCTATGCGCAAAATCTCCCTTTCGTTTCTGGTCCTGGGATCGGCCATAATCTGCGCGGCGGCGAAGTACGACCCCGCGATTTTCGGCTCGCTCGAATGGAGGAGCATCGGTCCGCTGCGCGGCGGACGCTCCATCGCCTGCGCCGGTTCGGCCAGCCGCCCCTACGAATATTATTTCGGCGCCGTGGGCGGGGGTCTGTGGAAGACCACCGATGGCGGGCTCACCTGGCATCCCGTGACCGACGGCCAGTTGCACAGCTCGTCGGTGGGCGCGGTGGCCGTCGCGGAATCGAATCCGGACATCGTTTACATCGGCATGGGAGAGACCGAGCTGCGCGGCAACATCATGCAAGGTGATGGAGTGTACAAATCCACCGATGCCGGCAAGACCTGGACCCACATGGGCCTCACCGACACGCAGGCCATCGCGCGCATTCGCGTCCACCCGGCAAATCCCGATATCGTCTACGCCGCCGCCTTCGGGCATCCCTACGGCCGCAACACCGAACGTGGCGTCTACCGTTCTCGGGACGGCGGCAAGACGTGGCAGAAGGTGCTCTTCAAGAGTGACCACGCCGGAGCCGTCGACCTCGTGATGGACCCCCACAACCCGGATGTGCTCTTCGCCGCGATCTGGGATGCCAACCGCACGTCCTGGAGCCTGACCAGCGGCGGGCCGGACAGCGGGCTTTACAAGACCACCGACGGCGGCGATCACTGGACCGAAATCACGCGCAATCCGGGGCTGCCCGAGGGAATCATCGGCAAGATCGGCGTTACCATTTCCGGCGCGGATTCCAACCGTGTCTACGCCATCGTGGAAAACGAAAACGGCGGCGTGTTCGCCTCCGACGATGCCGGCGCCACGTGGCGCAAGGTCAGCGAGGATCGCGCGCTCCGCCAGCGCGCGTTCTACTATTCGCGCATCTACGCCGACCCCCAGGCGAAGGACACCGTCTACGTTTTGAACGTGGGCTTCCATAAATCCACGGATGGCGGGAAAACGTACCGCCAGATCCGCCCGCCGCACGGCGACAACCACGACCTGTGGATCGACCCGAACCACCCCGAGCGCATGATCGAAAGCAACGACGGCGGCGGCACGGTCTCGATCAACGGCGGCCAGTCCTGGACCAGCGAAGCCTACCCGACCGCGCAGCTTTACCACGTCGCCGTGACGCACGAGACGCCGTATCACGTCTGCGGCGCGCAGCAGGATAGCTCGACGGTCTGCGTCTCGAGCGCCGCGGGCGGCCGCGGCTTCGGCGGCGGCGGGCGCGGCCAGGCCGTGATGTACGCTGTGGGCGGCGGCGAGAGCGGCTACATCGCGCCGCATCCCACCAACCCCAATCTGTTCTACGCCGGCAGCCAGGGCGCTCTGCTCACGAAATTCGACCGCCGCACCAACTACACGCGCGATATTCAGGTATATCCGCTCTTTTTCTCCGGCGAATCCGCGGGCTCGCTGCCGGAGCGCTGGCAGTGGACCTTCCCGATCGTCTTCTCGCCGACGCAGCCGGACGTGCTCTACACGTCATCGCAGCATCTCTGGAAGACCACCGACGACGGCCATAGCTGGCAGAAGATCAGCCCGGACCTCACGCGGAACGATCCCCTGACGCTGCGCGACTCCGGCGGCCCCATCACGCATGACCAGAACGGCCCGGAAATCTACGGCACGATCTTCACCATCGCGCCCTCGCACAAGGAGGCGCAGACCATCTGGACGGGCTCCGACGACGGCGTCGCCTACATCACCCGCGATGGCGGTGCGCACTGGACCGAGATCACACCCAAGGGCCTGCCGCACTTTGCGCGCATCAGCCTGATCGACGCTTCGCCGCACGAGGCCGGCAAAGCCTATCTCGCTGCCAAGAACTACCAAAGCGACGACCGCCATCCCTATCTCTTCAAGACCTCCGACTACGGCAAGACGTGGACCAGGATCGTCAACGGCATTCCCGACGACGACTACGTGCACGCCGTGCGCGAAGATCCCGTGCGGCCGGGGTTGCTGTTCGCCGGCACCGAGCACGGCATTTACGTTTCCTTCGACGACGGCGCCGAGTGGCAGCCGATTTCGCTCAATCTGCCCGATACCCAGGTCTCGGATCTGGTGATCGAAGGCAACGACGTCGTGATCGCCACCCACGGCCGCTCGTTCTACATCCTGGACGACATCTCGGCGCTCCGCCAGTTGTCGCCCGCGGTCGTGACCGAGGATGCGCACCTGTTCCACGCGGCGCCGGCGCAGCGCAATATCGGACCCGCGCGCATCGAGTATTTCCTCGGCAAGCCGGCCGATGAGGTGAAGATCGAAATCCTCGACGCTAAAGGTCAGGTGGTGCGCAGCTTCACCGGCAGCGCCGTGCAGGATCGCGCGCGGGGCGGCCGCGGAGGCCGGGGCGGCGCTGCCGCCGAGGGCGATGCGGGCGGCGGCGATGAGGAAGGCGGCGGCCGGGGCAATTTCAACCCGCCGGTGCCGCACAAAGCCGGCATCAATCACTTTCAGTGGGACCAGCGATACGCGGGCGCCAAGGGCTTCCAGGGCATGATCCTGTGGGGCGGCAGCACGCAAGGACCGCTCGCCGTGCCGGGCATCTACCAGGTACGTCTCACCGCGAACGGCAAGACGCTCACTGACAAACTGCAGCTCGAAAAGGACCCCCGCCTCGATAACGTCACGCTGGCGGATCTGCAGGAGCAGTTTTCGCTCGCCATGCAGGTTCAGGCGAAATTCACCGAGGCCGATGAAATGGTGATTCTGGTCCGGGAGCTCAAGAAGCAGATGGACGACCGCCTCAAGAAGACCCAAGACGCGCCGCTCAAGACCGCCATGGACGCTCTCCGCGCGAAGCTGACCGATGTCGAGGAAGCGGTCTATCAGGTCCGCAACCGCAGCGGCCAGGACCCGCTGAACTTCCCGATCAAACTGAACAATAAATTGGCGGCGCTCGAAGCGAGTATCGAGCGCGGCGATGGACGTCCGACCGCGGCCTCCTACGATGTCTTCAAGCTGCTTTCGGAGAAGCTCGATGCCGAGAAGGGTAAGCTCGATGGCGCGCTCGCGGCCGGGCTGCCGCCCATCAACCGCATGCTTGCCGCCCAGAAACTCGAACCGTTACAGCCCACTACTACGGAAACGGCCGCGCCCCAATAACGCCGGCCGGCAGCGGGAGCACAGGCTCCCGCTGCCAGGCGAGCCGCTTCAGTTTTTAGCGGCGATGGCCGTGCCATTCATGCTCATGCTCATGCCAGTGATGGCCGCCGCCCCATCCAAAGCCATACACGTACGGGCTGTAGTACGGCGTGTAATAAGGCCCGTAGAGATACGGATCGGGGTAGCCAAACCCATAATAGTAGGGCTCGACGTACGGGGTGACGCCCACGTAGACATGAGGCCTCGCCTGAGCCGGTTTGGGTGTCGCGAAGCCGATCGCTCCGGCCAGAAATAATGTGGCCAGTCCGATTTTTTTCAGCATCCTCCACCTCCGCTTATTTCGATGCAGGAGGCTCCGCACACGTCTGTAAAAGGTCGTAAACGGAGCCATCCGGCGTCAGTTCAGCGGATTACCGACGGCCGTGGAAGCCGTGGCCGCCGTGGAACTCATGGTGTCCGCCCCAGCCGCCGCCCCACCCGAAGCCCAGGCTGTACGTCGGACCGTACACGGGATAACTATACGGGTACGGGTATCCGTACGCATAGTACGGATTGACGTAAACTGGCGCGGGCGCGCCGACATACAGGCCGAAGCTCGTGTGCGCCTCCGCCTTTTTCGGCGTGGCAAACGCCAGAATGCCGGACAGAGCCAGCGTCGCAATCGCGATTCTTTTCAACATCTTCTCCCTCCAATGTTTTGGACGCAATCGGGAGGTTCAGGTCTGTAAAAGCTTGTAATGCCGCGGAGCGCAGTCCTATTACCTGCGAGCAGCCTGTCGCGCGCGAATCGTTGCCATTGAAAAATTCGATCGCTTCAGGCTTGACACCGGTATCGGCCCGCAATAGAATCCCCCCAATATTCATTAGCAGTCTCGGCCCTACGTAACTACAAGGAGGGGGATACATGAGCTTTCAGCTCGACTCGGGTGAGTTTCGCAGACTGTTTCGGTTGGCCGCAGCCGGCATCGTACTGGCGGTCTTCAGCGGCAACCTGATGTGGGCACAGACATCTTCCGTGGGCACGGTTTCCGGCCAGGTGACCGACGAATCCGGGGCGGCCGTCCCCGGTGCGGAGATCAAGCTTGTCGACCTCAGCACTTCGAGCGCGCAGACCACGCTGAGCAATGAGACCGGGCGCTACAGCTTCGCGTCCGTTCCGCCGGGCCAGTACAACATCACATTCAGCAAGAACGGCTTTGCCAATTTCGAGGTGGCGCGGCAGGCCGTGCAGATCGGCCAGGTGCTGACCATTAACGCGACCCTGAAGGTCGGCGCGACCGCCACGACGGTCGAAGTCTCAGCCACGGCCGGCGCCGAGTTGCAGACGATGAACGCGACGGTCGGCAACGCGCTGACGAACACCACGATGATGCTGCTGCCCAACCTCGGCCGCGACGTCACGTCGCTTGCCGTGCTCCAGCCCGCCACCACACCGAGCGGCTTCACCGCCGGCTCCTACCAGGACGCCAACACCTACACGCTCGACGGCGCCAACGTGACCGATGACATGGCCGGCAATACCACCGGCTATCAAGTGAACTACTCCGGTCTCGGCGGCAGCCAGGGCGGCAGCATTCCTTCGAGCCCGATCCCCACGCCCTTGGAATCGATCGAAGAGTTCAAGGTAGCGGTCAGCAACCAGACCTCCGACTTCAACAACTCCTCCGGCGCGCAGGTGCAGATGGTGACCAAGCGCGGCTCCAACCAATTCCACGGCGCAGGCTACTGGTATTACTTTGATACGAAGGTAGGCGCGGCGAATAGCTGGACCAACAACCACACGCCGTTCACCTTCGGCAGCCTCTCGCTGCCTTACACGCC
>Ga0070739_10004310_pt1 | contig 16947 bp, 12 predicted proteins | sample Coa_R1_7_FD_66445 | JGI IMG/M metagenome (GOLD analysis project Ga0070739, IMG submission 66445) | Surface soil microbial communities from Centralia Pennsylvania, which are recovering from an underground coalmine fire - Coalmine... | ecosystem: Environmental > Terrestrial > Soil > Unclassified ... | reverse complement strand
TCTTCACTCTGAGCACCCTGGCCACCCGTTCGATTGAAGATGTGGGGGCCGCGACCGATAGGTGGTGGTTCCAGCTCTACTGCTATCGAGATCGGGAGGTGACCTTGGATCTGCTCTCTCGAGCCGAGGCGGCGGGAGCCATGGCCATCGTCATCACCGTCGACACGCCCTTACTGGGCCGCCGTGAGGCGGACGAGCGGAACTCATTTGCGCTTCCGACCCATATGGAGATGGCTAATCTGACCGGAGGGGCTGCCCGCAGGTTCTCAGCCCGGCCGGGTGAGTCCGCATTCGCCGCATACGTGAGCAACCTTTGGGATCCATCTCTGAGCTGGCAGGACGTCGACTGGGTCGCGGCGCGTACCAACCTGCCGCTTCTGATCAAAGGGATTCTCAGTCCCGCGGACGCGCGACTCGCCCTCGAACACGGCGGAAAGGCCATAGTTGTGTCGAACCATGGAGGTCGCCAGCTCGACTCGGCGGTCGCCTCCTTGGACGCACTCGAGACCATCGCCGCAATGGTGCAGGGATCTTGCCCGCTTCTTCTCGACGGCGGCGTAAGACGAGGGACCGACATCATCAAAGCACTGGCGCTCGGCGCCTCGGCCGTAATGATCGGCCGCCCATATGTTTGGGGACTCGCGCTGGGCGGACAGGCGGGTGTGCAGCTTGTTCTCCGACTGCTGAGGGCGGAGCTGAAGCTCGACCTGCTCCTCTGCGGGGCCGGGCGGCCGGCGGACGTGGATCGGGGTCTTCTCATCCGTCAGTACTAGCGCCTTTCCGGGTCGCAACTTCCGTACAGGGCTGGTGAAGAATGAGGGCTCTAGCGGCATCTCTGGCTAGGCCGGTTGGGGCCTTGGACGGCGGAGAGGGCAGGAGGATCCGGCTACTCGACCACCCGCTAGCCGGCTAAGAGCCGGTTGCATGGCCCGATCTTCCTAGGACGCAGAGTACTTTCCGGTGATGTACCTTCCGCAACCAATGGGATACGCTCGTCCTTGGGAGCCCCCGGTGGGAGAGAGAAGTCGGGCATGCCCCCATAGCCCCGTGCGGCAGAAGACTTCGGATTTGGGATGGGAGCAATGAGCGCAGCGACCACGGCGATTACTGTGGAGGACGAGCAGGCGCTCGGCCGACGCATTCAGATGGGTGATGAGACCGCCGTCAACGACCTGGTGGAGTCGAACCTTCGCTTCGCCATGTATATGGCAAACCGTTATAGGCGAGAAGGCGTCGACGTCGACGACCTTATTCAGGAGGCCAACATCGGATTGATGTTGGCCGCGCGTCATTTCGACCCCGGCCGTGGGGTTCGCTTCACCAGTTATGCCGGCTGGTGGATTGAAGCGCAGCTTAGACGCTATCTTAGCCGGCACACATCAGTGGTTCGCATCGGAGAATCGACGCAGCAGATCGCCCGGCGCCTAAGGCGGGTGGAGGAACGCCTGCTGCAAGAGCACGAGAAAGTCACCCTTGAAATGGTCGCCAGTGAAGCGGGGATCGACCTGGAAACGGCGGAGTTCGCAATGGGCGGAGTATCTGCCGCCCCCCTCTCCTTGGACCGCACGATGGGTGATGTGGAAGGCGAGTTCACGCTTCAGGACATGGTGGCCGACGAAACCACTGAGCAGGCCTTTACCCAAGCCGAGGTCGAAACCATCCTTGGCCCGCTGCTCGAGAGCCTCGACGCGCGGCAGCGGCAGATTCTGCAGATGCGGTACGGCGAGAACCGCACCTGCAACGACATCGGAGAGGAGCTGGGACTTTCCGGTTCCCGGGTGCAGCAGTTGGAGGTCCAGGCCATTCGGTCTCTCCGTCGCAGGCTGATGATGCCGCAGCGCGGCCCCGAAAACCACCAGGTTTCAGCCGCCTAGCAGCTCTCAGGCAACCTCTGAGGCTGGAATGGTCGCCTTGGTCGCTTCCTCCGGCCCCGCCTCTCCGCCCGACCGTAGACGTACGAGTGGGGTGACCATGCTGACGAGCCCGGTGATGAGGAACAGGGCTCCCTCAACGGCGTACATGGTAGCCACTCCGATACGCTGAGCCACGGCTCCGCCGATCGCCACCGAAATCGGGATACCGGCGGTGTTGATCATCATCATGCTGCTCATTACTCTCCCCCGCATCTCGTCGGGAGTTAGCCGTTGAATCAGCGTGGCGAGCGGTACGTTTACGACTCCGGAGGCCAAGCCGACTCCCAGATAGAAGGGGAGGGCCACCGGCAATACGGTGCTGAACGACATTCCGGTGAGGAGGACTCCCGCGACTAGACATACCGCAATCAGCAGCCATCCGACTCGTTGAATCCTGCGGGTCAAGGAGGCAGCCAGGGCTCCCACAACGCCTCCAAGCATGAGGCTGCCCTCGAGCAGGCCGTACCCTCGCGCTCCCGCGTGGAGAACCGACCGTGAAAAAGGAGCAGCCAGGATGAGGAGGGGTCCCACCAGCAGTCCAACGACGCCACTGAATACGAACACCGTCAGCAGATTGGCCCGATGCCAGATGAACTGAAGACCAAGAATGGTCTCTTTCAGCGCTGAGTGGCTTTCAGAGCTCCGCGGCACTGAGCGCCCCGAGGAGCGGATAAGAAGCAGCGAGGACACTGACCCTACGAAGGTGACCGAGTCGAAGAACAGCGCGGGAACCACTCCGTACGCTGCGACAACCAGCCCTCCAAAGGCATAGCCCAGCAACAGACAGGCGAACATCATGGCCTGAAAGGCTGCGTTCGCCGCCGGCAGCTCCTCGTCCGGAACCAGATTCGGGATCATCGACTGTCGAGCCGGAATGAAGAAAGTGAACAGCGTCCACAGCACAAAGGCGACCAGATAGATCTGCCACACCGCCAGGTGATGAAGTAGGGATAGAAGGGGCAAGACCAGAATGGTCAAGCCACGGCCGCAGTCCATGGCCAATGCCAGCAGCCGCCGGTTGACGCGGTCGGCGACCACCCCGGCAAGCGGCGCGAAGATGAGTTGAGGGACGGCGGAGACGGCCGCCACTCCGGCCATGGCCGCCGTTGAGCCCGTCAGCCTGAGCACCAGCCACATGATGGCAATCTCGTAGAAGTTGTTGCCAATCCAAGAGATGGACTGACCCGATAGGAGGAGGGAGAAGTCGCGGCGCTTCAGTGGAGCCAGCATTGCCTTCAACATTCACCTCGAGCCCTTGACCGGTGTGCCCTCGCGGGCCTCACCGGCTCTCTGGCCTCACGCTATCACCGGGGCACTCTCGCCGGGTGTGACCCACGTCACGTCAGGCTGCCGATCGGCGCCTAACGTGGCCACCCGGATTCCTCGCCCGCGGCTATCATGACTCCGGAACGATTGACCGTCTATCGGACCGGTGGCCTGGGAGATACCCTCCTCTGCGTCCCGATGCTGCGGGCTCTGCGAGGCGTCTTCGCAACCACCCACATCGAGTTCATCGGATCGGGAAGTGGAGCGTCCATTTTGCGCGCCGCCGGTCTGGTCGATTCAGTCCATGACCTGAGCGTCGACTTCGTGAGAAAGCCGGCCGCCTTGGTCGACGACCACCCGCGAGACCCTCACATCCTGCTGGCTTTCACCAGCAGTCAGGAGGTAATCGGCCGGCTGACGCGGTGGCCATGGGGAGCCATTCGCTGGGATCCGCATCCGCCAGTGGGGGTTCACGCCGCAGAGCACCTCCTCCGGGCGCTGACTCTCTTGGGCATCTGGCCCAAGTGGCAGGGCCCGCAGGCTGTCGACCCGCTGACGTTTGCTGAAGAGCCGGCGAGAGTTGCCTCGTGCCCGCGGGCGGTGACGTTACATCCAGGTGCCGGTGCCCCATGGAAGCGACCGCCGATGCGGCTCTTCCACGAGGTGTTTGAAGGGCTGGTCCATTCGGGGAGGCAGGTGCAGGTCATTCAGGGCCCGGCGGAATCCCGGCGCGAGCTGGTAGCGGCATTTGGTCGCGATTCGGTGATCTCCCCCCAAGAGGCAATGTCCCTCGCTTCCGTGCTCCGACAGTCGGCGGCCTACGCGGGCTGTGATTCAGGCGTTTCTCACCTGGCGGGGATTCTTGGCGTGTACACCGTCGCCGTTTTCGGACCGACACATCCACGTACGTGGTCTCCTCTAGGGCCTCGAGTTCACGTTCTTCGGAGCTGTTCTCTCCCACCGGCCGATGAGATTCGTGCCTGCCATCGTGGCGACTGCTTCGACGGCATCTCTGCCGACGGAATCATCGGTGCGCTAACGGCCCGCCACGAAGCTGTAAGCTGATGCGAGAACGTCAGAGGTCGGCCCGGTTGAAGGACCTACCACGCACGTGATAGATTTTCGGGCACGAGTAGGCAATGGAGCGATCCCGATGAACACCCTTTCCACCAACCATCAGGCCAACATCTACCTCGCAGTACTCAAGCGATGGTGGTGGCTGCCGGTCGCCTTCGCCTTGTTCTCAGGCATTTTGACCTATGCAGGTACCACCCTGCTCATGAAACCCGAGTACGGCGCCAGTATCACCATCCTGGTGCAGCCTCTTAGCGTTGGCGGCGGACAGGTCCAGATCCTCGACGCCAACACGGTCGCCACCTTGCTGACCAGCAATACGGTTCAAGCCCAAGCATTTCGTCAGCTGAGTGGATCCGGCAGGCAGGACCCGAAGGCACTCTTCCGGACTACCTGCACCGCCGACACCAACGACCGCTTCGTGACTTGCAGCACGACCAGCCGCAACTACCGCGCCGCCGCCAGCGTCCTAAACACCCTAGGGGCTGCTTTCAGGGCCTACGATCGCGATCAGATCGCCGGCTACTTCAGGGCTCAGCTGGCGGGCTATCAGCACCAGATCAACCAGGTGCGGTACCAGCTTTCTCTCATCAATCGACAGCTTCGAAACGCGCCCCAGGGGAGTGGCATCCAGTCGGCCCTCATCATCGAACGCTCGGGCCTTGAGTCAAACCTCACCAGTTTCCAGAACTCTATGCTGGGCGTCGCCAACCAGATCACCGACATCGCCGGTCGGGTTGCACTCGTAAGCGCCGCACAGGCCAAGCCGCATCAGGTGAGCCCGCATCCATTCCGCAATGCGCTGCTGGGAATGATTGTGGGAATCGGGATTGCGGCGGCGTTGGTCGTCCTGCTCGAGTTCATCGACGATACGTTCCGGTCATCTGAGGAGATCTCTGAGGCGACCGGGCTGAGCATCTTAGGCGCGGTGCGCCGGTTCGAGGGGCCTCCGGAGGAGATGGGCTTGATTGCGTGGACCAAACCGCGTTCGCCCATGTCTGAGGCTTACCGCGTCGCCCGGGCCAATATCCAGTTCACGAATCTCTCGGGCAATCTAAGCACGCTCATGGTTACGAGCGCAAGGGATGGTGAAGGCAAGACCACCACGGCCAACAACATCGCCGCCACCTTCGCCTTGGCTGGTCGGCGAGTGCTTCTCATCGACGCCGATCTACGGCGCCCTGGCCTCACCAAGATCTTCCGCCTCAAGGACTCCCCGGGACTGAGCACCGCTCTAATCGAGCCGGGAACCCGGCCGATCAGACATACCGAAGTGCCTGGCCTCGACGTCGTGCCTTCAGGCCCATTGCCGCCCAACCCCTCGGAGCTCTTGGGCTCCGATCAGATGCGCGACTTCATCGCGGAGTGTGTTTCCCGGTACGACCTGGTGGTCCTCGATACGCCGCCGATTCTCTCGGTGGCGGACACTCGCATCCTCGCAACCCTGACCAGCGCCGTCGTAATGGTCGTGGATCCTAGCCTCAGCACCCGTCGAATGGTGCGACAGGCCCGGCTCGCGCTTGACGCCGTCGGTGCCCGCGTCCTCGGTGTCATCCTTAATCGCGACGCGATGCGGGGCGAGGGGTACTACTACAACTACTACTATTACGACCGGCTGACTCCCCAGGAGGATCAGGAGCTGGAGACCGCGGCAGAGCGCTAGACGTCCGCAGCCGTTCTGGGCGAAGGCGACAAGTGATATAGACTGGCAGTGCGAGTCACTCAGCCGTGAGAGGGCCTGGCTGATCTACTCCCTGTCGCCGGGCTCGGTTTCACCTCGCGGCTCGGATCCAGCATCAACACAGGATAAGAAGCATGCGTACGCTCGTCCAGTCCTTGCAGCTGCGACCTGCGACGGTGGGTGCCTAAGATGCAGACTGAGTATGAGGCAGCGACTGGCCCTCTAGGTCCCATCCAGTGGACGGTCATCGAGCCAACACGGGCCTGGGCGGCTCTACGGCTCGGAGAGTTGTGGCGGGCGCGAGAGCTCGTGTTCTTTCTGACCTGGCGAGACGTAAAGGTGCGCTACAAGCAGACCGCGATCGGCGCGGGGTGGGCCGTGCTGCAGCCCCTGATCACCGTGGCGATCTTTACGTTGATCTTCGGACGGGTGGCGCACCTTCCTTCTGGGGGCCGGCCGTATCTCATTTTCGTGTTCGCCGCCATGCTGCCCTGGTCCTACTTCGCCTACTCCATTACTCAGTCGGGGAAGAGCCTCGTCGACAACGAAAAGCTGATCACGAAGGTGTACTTCCCACGCCTCGCACTTCCCATCGCGGCTACGCTCACGGGGCTTGTCGACTTCGCTGTGGGCTGTGGAGTCTTCGCCGTGATGATGGTGATCTTTGGGGTCGCACCCACGTGGCGCCTGCTGCTGCTGCCCTGCTTCCTGCTGATGGCCATTGCGGCGGCATTGGGTGTCGGATTCTGGCTTTCCGGCATGAACGTGCGCTATCGAGACGTGAAGTACGTGCTCCCATTCCTAACCCAAATCTGGCTTTTCGCCAGTCCGGTGGCGTACACGGCGGGAGTGGTCAAAGGGAAGCTGGCGCTGGTTTATGCCCTCAATCCGATGGCCGGTGTCATCGACGGTTTCCGCTGGGCATTACTTGGCCCTGCTCCTCACGGCAGTGCCGCGACAGGCTTCAATCCCGCAATGCTGATCCCCTCCATCTTGGTTACTATCGCCCTCCTGGCCGGCGGCGTCTTCTACTTCAAACACATGGACAAGGTTTTTGCGGACGTCATTTAGGTGACCCGGGTCGCCATCAGAGCAGAGAAGCTCTGCAAGAAGTATCATGTCAATCCCCTATCTCCCGGGTTTAAGACCTGGCGGGAGGGCGTGAATGACCTGGCGATGGCTCCCATCCGTGTGCTGGGGTCAATGGTGTCACGAAAGCCTAGTGAAGGGGCGCCTTCCGCCACAATTTGGGCCATTCGGGACGTTAGTTTCGAGACCGGATTCGGCGACGCACTCGGAATCGTGGGACACAACGGTGCCGGCAAGAGCACGCTGGTGAAGGTGCTGTCTCGAATAACCGAGCCCACGTCGGGCCGCGCCTTGGTGGCAGGGCGTGTCGGGTCGCTGCTGGAGGTGAGCGCCGGCTTCCATCCGGAGCTGACGGGGCGCGAGAATGTTTTTCTAAACGGAGCCGTTCTCGGCATGAGCCGAGCCGACATCAAACAGCGCTTCGATGAGATCGTTGCCTTCTCGGGTATAGAGCGGTATCTCGACACGCCTGTGAAGTACTACTCCAGCGGTATGTCGATGAGGCTGGCCTTCTCCGTGGCTGTACATCTCGAGCCTGAGGTGTTGATCGTGGACGAAGTCTTGGCCGTTGGAGACAGAGGGTTTCATAAGCTGTGCCTCGACAAAATGACTGAGGCCGTGGAGGAGGGGCGCTGTGTGATTTTCATCAGTCACAACCTCGCAGCCGTCACCCATCTCTGTGACCGTGCGCTGCTCCTCGATGCCGGCCGGGTTGCGGGCTTCGGCGCCACGTCCGATGTTGTGGGCCAGTACCTGGCAGCCGGCCGTTACGCTACAGGGCGGTCGGCCATTCAAATGACTGCGGTCGGTAAGGATGGATTTCGATTCAGCGGAGTATCTGCCGGCCCCATCGGGAAGGAACCAGCGGCTCAGATCGATCGAGATGAAGGCGTCGAGGTCCTGATCGAGTACGAGGTAGGCCGTGCTATCGCTGATTGCCAGATCAATCTGGAGCTTTGGAACTTCGATGGGATCTGCGCTCTCAGCAGTGGCCTTCGGGACGGCGACCCACTCGCCAGAACCGTACAACAACCAGGGCGGCACGCCGTCACCTGTCAGATCCCATCGGAATATCTTCGGTCCGGTCTCTACTCGGTCAGCCTGGAGGCGCTGGTGCCGGGAAGCGGCACCATCGATCGAGCGGCGGACGTACTTTCGTTCGAAGTCATCGACCTGGACTCGCCTGAGTACCGGCTAGCAGAAGGCAGCGCAGGAGCGGTTCGGCCTCCCTTGATATGGAGCGAGCGCCTCACTGCCCGTAGCGACGTCGCCTGAACACGGACCGGGAGCCGCAGGTGCAGTCGTGGGCCGCTCAAAGGGAGCCGACTCGAGGAGATCTGCCTGCCGCCGCCTGAGATTGAGCAGCCGGTGCGAATAGTGCTCTTCACCGCCAGCTATCCGCCGCGCATCGGTGGGGTTGAAACGGTGACCCACCGTCTTGCCCAGGAGCTGCTCAGCAGGGGGCACGAGGTCGAGGTTGTGACCCATCGATACCCGCGACGGTTGCCGGCGAGGGAGCGAATTGACGGGCTGGAGGTCCGGCGACGGATATATCCGAATCTCCTCCCCGGCCCAGTCCCTCGGAGCCGGGGAGCGGTGCTGAAATCACTGGCGGCCCTCCCAATCGCGGCGCTCGAGGTTCTTTACCTGTGCATCCACCTGCTCCGAAAGCGGCCGCACGTCATCAGCGCACACTATTTCTCGGCACCTGTCGCCTACTGCATCCTGGCTGCAAAATTCGTTCGCGTCCCGCTGGTCCTCTCCTTCCATGGCTCCGATGCTGCCACGGTTCCATATCCCGCAAGTTACCGATGGACAGTCCGAGTGGCAATGGAGGCCGCCGATAGCGTAATCGCCTGCTCCCACAATCTGGCCTCCTATCTGCGTGCCGGGACTCCTCGCAGGCTTCATCCCAAGCTTTCGGTGGCACACTACGGTGTCGACGCCTCCGTCCTCGGTTCGGGCGACACCGATTCGGACGTGGTCTTACTTCCGTCACGCCTGGTGGCGAAGAAGGGGATCGACGTGGCCATACAGGCCATAGCGGAGCTGCGGGACCGAGGGCTGCCTGTGCCACTCTGGGTGGCCGGCGACGGCCCATTGCGCGGCCGGCTCACCCATCTCGTGTCGCAGCTCGATTTGGGTGGCCAGGTGCGCTTTCTGGGACCAGTTCCCCACTTCGGCTTGCCGGAACTGATCAACCGCGCCAGATTCGTATTGGTTCCTTCGTACTGGGAGGCCTTCGGGATGATTGTGCTGGAGGCGATGGCCGCGGGCAAAGCGGTCGTAGCCACGACGAATGGGGGGCCGTCTGAGATAGTGATGGACGGCGAGAGCGGCCTGCTCGTGCCTGCGGGAGATCCCATCGCACTGGCCGGCGCCATCGAGGCACTTTGGACCGAGCCGCGACGCGCGGCGGCCATGGGCAGGATGGGATTGGATCGGGCCCTTTCGGATTTCACGTGGCCGCAAATGGCTGAGGCGTACGAAAGCACCTTCTGCGAGGCCATCGCGGCTCGCAGAGAACGGCTTCCGGATGGGGGCCGGCGGGAGTCCCTTGGACTGCCATCCTAGTCCCGCTCTGCGGACCGCTGTAGGCACTGCACGATGAGTTGTACGGTCTCCGTTCTTATCTGTAGCAACCGCCGTCCGGGGCTCCTCAAACAATGCCTCAATGCACTCGCCTCGGGGAAACGCCTTCCCGACCAGCTCGTGGTGGTCGCTGATCTCGATCAAGAGACTGCAGCCGTCGTGGAGGATATGTCTGCAAGGTTCCCGACGGTGAAGCTCATCAAACATCCGAACCACACGCTTGCTGGACAGAGGAATGCCGGGCTGCCTCACTGCACGGGCGACATTATCGCCCTCACCGATGACGACGCCATTCCGCTGCATGATTGGGTGGCTGAAATTTGCGCTGCTCACGAGAGGGCTCCTGAGGCCGGAGGTATCGGCGGAGACGTGTTAGCCACAGATCCGTCTGCATTCCTGAGTCGCATCGCTGAGCTGGTCGTCTTTCCCCGTCCCCACCCCGGCCGAAGGATCTACACCCTGCCCACCGTCAATCTCAGTTACAAGCGAACCGTGCTGGATGCCGTGGGCGAATTTGATGAGAGCCTCTTCCGAGGCGAAGACGTCGACTACAACTGGCGGGTGCTCCGACTGCACCGCACGTTAGTGTTCGATCCGGCGATCCAAGTGCGGCACCGGCATCGCTCAACGCTCTCGGATCTCTATCAACAGCAGTACATGTACGGCAGGGCCTACGTTCTGGTACGTCGCAAGTGGCCGGACATGTACTGCGTTTTCCCCCACCGGCTCAGCACGCTTCGGGACTGGGCGAAGCTCGCCCACTGCCTGATGGCGATCGTGTACCAACCCTTCCTCCTGGCGCGCCGTTTCTTGCCGAGGCGCGAGCGGCCTTTCGCTTTTGCAGTTCTGGTTGTGCACCACCTTGTCTGGAAGCTCGGTATGCTGCGACAGCTTCTCTTGGCGTGTGGTTCAGCGCCTCGTGACCGGCAGGGCTCACGCGTTCTCTTCTTCTCCCACACCGGTCAATGGGGTGGTGGGGCCGAGGTCATGCTCGGGCAAATGATGGTGGCGGCGCGAGCTCGAGGTCGAGCCGTCGAGCTGCTCACACCTCCGGGCCCACTGGCTGCGAGGCTCTCTCAGGACGCGCTCGTCCACGTCCTTCCGCTTACTCCGCCGAGACGGAGCGGTGACCCCCTCACGTTTCTCAACCATGGTTGGAGCTGGCTCGCCGGCACGGTCGCTCTCGCTGGTTTGATTTCTAAGCGCCGGCCTGACGTCATCCATGCGAATTCGGGCACAGCGGCTTTGCAAACCGCCGTCGCGGCCACAATTGCCCGCCGGCCACTGATCTGGCATCAGTACGACATCGTCCCCGAGCGCCGGATCAACCGCCTGGTCCTGGCCCCCTGCGCTTACCTCAGCCGCAGGGTCGTCGCGTGCTCCGAGGCCGTGCGCTCATCGTTGCGCCGCATCTCTGTGCCTGATAGGCGGATTACCGTGCTCCACAATCGGGTTCGTGATGAGTTCTTCGAGCCTCTCCCGAACCGGCAGGAATCTCGCCGTATGCTGCACCTGGACGCCAGGGCCGCTGTCATTCTCACCGTGGGCAGGCTGGTGCCGTATAAGTCGCAGCTCACGCTTATCGACGCGGTTGCCCTCCTCCGGGCCCAGGGCAGGGAGATCGAGCTGATCATTCTGGGCGAGACACCATCGCTCGGCGAGCAGGAAGTGGACCCGTTCCCCGAGTATGCCGGCGAGCTGCGGCGGGCGGCTCGGGAGAATCTCGCGGGTCACGTCCACTTCCTCGGCTACCGAAAGGACGTACGCACAGTCCTGGCGGCGGCGGACATGCTGGTGCATCCCGCAATCGAGGAGTCGTTTCCGATTGCTCTCCTCGAGGCGCAGGCTTCGGGCATACCGGTCATCGCTTCGTGTTCCGGTGGTCATCCGGAGGCTGTTCGAGATGGAGAGACGGGGGTTCTTTTTCCGCCCGGCGACGCCGCCAGTCTTGCCGGGGCAATTGATCGCCTGATCTCCGCACCAGAGTTCGCAGCAACGCTGGCGGGCGCGGCCAGAGCCGAGGCCCGTGAACGGTATCAGGCGCGAGACCTGGAGCAGCTCCTCGACGAGCTCTATCGACAGGTGTCGACGCCTCGCCGCCGTCACCATCGACGTGGGAGAGCATCCTAATGCGCCCTCCGATCTCCACTGTCATTCCGACGTTCAACAACATTGATCGAATCGGGACATTGCTCAGAGAGCTGCGCTGGGCCGATGAGCTGCTCGTCTGTGACTCGGGAAGCACGGACGGAACAATTGAAGTAGCGGGCCTGGTGGCAGACAGGGTGTTAGTCCACGAGTACGAGTGCTCCGCACGGCAAAAGAACTGGGCCATTCCGCAGGCCCGGTATGACTGGGTGCTCATCGTCGATACGGACGAACGCGTGCCCGTCGAGCTACGCCGTGAGATCGAAGCCGCACTCGAAAATGCCCGCGCCACCGCCGGGTTTCGCATACCTCGACGGAACATCGTTTGCGGTCGCCCTCTTGAGCACGGCCTTGAGTGGCCCGACTATCAGACGCGACTGTTCCGTAAGGACCTAGGCCGTTACGAGGATCGCTGGGTACATGCCCACGTTATTCTTGAGGGCCCATGCGGTACCCTCACCTCGCCCCTGCTTCACTATCCCCACGCCACGCTGGATTCAATACGGCGGAACTTCCTTGACCGCTACACGGACTGGGAGGCTCTGGAACGGCATAAATCCGGGATGCACTTTGGGTGGCGAAATCTGCTGCTGCGACCGGCCGGCGCCTTTCTGCATCGATACTATTGCCGGCAAGGATTTAGAGACGGCAGGCAAGGCGCCTTCATGGCTGCAATCTGGGCCATATACGTGTTCGTCACTCAGTTGAAGATGCGCCGGCTGGAGCAAGCCGAGTTATGAGAATCCTTTTCGTCCACAACTCCTTCCGCCGCTTCGTGGAGCTGGATCGAGACATTCTGGCTCGTGAGCACGACGTGGACGAGCTGGACCTTTCCGTCCGTAGCAGGATCGCCTCGTTGCCGCGGCGAATCGCCTGTGCCGACCTCGTGTTCTGTTGGTTTGCCGGACTTCACTCCTTCCTCCCCGCCATTGCCGCCGCGCTCGCCCGAACGCCGCTACTGGTTATCGCCGGCGGCTACGACGCAGCCAATATGCCCGAAATCGGCTTCGGCCACATGGCTCACCCTTGGAAGAGGCATGCGGTCCGCGCAATCTGTGACCGGGCATCCCTGATCGTCACTCACTCCCACTATGCCGCTTCCAGCATCGAGCTCAATATCCGGCCGCGGACGCCCATCGAGGTCGTACACCTTGGCATCGACGCTCCGTCTGCCGTGCGCCTGGATGCACGAGAGCCGGTCGCACTGTCGGTCGGCCTGCTGCGAGAGGAGAACCTACTGCGGAAGGGCCACGAAGTCTATGTACGCTCGGCTGCTCTGGTCCCTGATGCTCGGTTCGTGCTCGCGGGTCGCTGGATGGACGGTTCGCCCCATTACCTCCGAAGCATAGCCTCCTCCAATGTCGAGGTTCGCGATCATATCCCCGACGCTCAGCTGGGGGACCTCTACTCGCGCGGATCCGTATACGTCCAGGCTTCGGCCCACGAGAGCTTCGGTTTGGCTGTCATTGAGGCCATGTCCCGCGGCATGATTCCTGTTGTGTCCAGTAGAGGCGCTCTTCCCGAGATTGCAGGAGACGACGCCGTTTACGTCGACGAAACCGATGTCACGTCGGTAGCTGAGGGAGTGCGTGACGGAATGAGCGCCGGAGAAGGTCGCCGGGCGGCGATGGTCGAGCGTGTCCGGCTCCATTTCCCTTTGTCAGGGCGGAGCGAAGGGATCCTCGACGCGGTTGAGTCCTTGACCCGGCTTAACCGGAGAACGGTGATGGTGTCGTTGACCGCGACGGGACCTCAAGTCCGACGTGCGTGAGGTAACCTTAGCTCCTCCTGTCCCCGGGGTCGATCTTCCCAGCACATCTCTGGCTCCGACAAGCCGGATGCCTGCACTGGACCCAGACAAGGCCACGGTGGCCGTTCTCATTCCGGTCCGCAACGAGGCGGAAACCATTGCCGAGACTCTCGGAAGTGTTCTGGCGCAGACGTTTCCGCGAAAACGGATGGAGATCATCGTCGTCGACGGACTCTCGGATGACTCCACTGCCGAGATCGTGCAGAGCATCCTTCCCCTTCATCCTCATCTCCGGCTGCTCTCCAACCCCGACCGAATAGCCTCCGCAGGCCTGAATCTCGGGATTCAGGCGTCGCGTGCCGACGTGCTGGTTCGCATCGATGGTCATTGCCTGCCGGCATTTGACTACGTCGAACGGGCGGTCGCACTGCTCTCCACTTCAGGAGCCGCGGCTGTTGGTGGACCGATGAGGCCTGAGGGTTATGGGCCGATAGGCAAGGCCGTCGCCGAGGCGCTCACATCTCGCTTCGGTATCGGGGACAGCAGGTTCCACTACCTCAACCGGCCCGACTGGGTTGAGACGGTCTATCTTGGTGTCTTCCGACGGGAGGCGGTCGAGACCGTCGGAGGCTACGACCCACAGTTGGCGGCCAACGAGGACTTCGAGCTCAACCACCGTCTGCGAGAGGCCGGCTATGGCATCTTGCTCTCGCCCGCCATCGCGTCGACCTACCGGCCGCGTGAAACTCTTGGGCGGCTCTGGCACCAGTACCGACACTACGGCCGGTGGAAAGCTAGGGTTATGGTTTCCCACCCAGATTCGATCCGACCTCGTCACCTGGTGCCGCCGCTCTTCGTTCTGACTGCGCTGGCCTCCTTGCTCGGCGTCGCCAAAACGCGACGCCCGGCTGCTCTGATACCGCTGTTACCCTACCTGATGGCACTGTTTTCAGTAGTCGCACTGAGAGCGATTCGAAAGCCAAGTCTGATACCCACTCTGCCGGTGGTCTTTGTCACCATGCATGTGGGCTGGGGATCAGGCGTGCTCCATGGTCTTGCTCATGAGATCACATCTCGCCGGGATGCAGCCGCAGGAAGGCAAGAATAGTGGCAGTCGGCGGCCGCCGCAGGACGTGCGGAGTTGTCCGGAGCGCTGCTGTAGCGTTGCCGGCGCTCCTGGCCGTCCAGATCCTGGCTCCTGCCGGTCGGTCTGCATCTCTTCCTTGGGCGCGTTCGACCAATCTCAACCCCGTTCAAATGGAGAACCGTCTTCCGGGAACCAAGAGCTGGCGGCTCAAAGTCCTCTCCTATCAGGGTGAGATTCAGGGCTATGCTTCGAGCCCGAGTGTCAGCCCCAACGGCACCATCTCGGTTTCAGTCAGCACGACTGGGAAGACATTCGTTGCAAATGTCTACCGCATGGGCTGGTACGGAGGAAAGGGTGCGCGCCTGGTGCTCTCACTTTCGCCGATGCTGGGACACCGCCGTCCGATGCCCAAACCCAACCCACGAACGGGTCTGATCATTTGCCACTGGCCGGTTTCATTCACCATCCATGTGGGGGCCTCCTGGCTCAGCGGCATCTACATGGTTAAGCTGACGGCATCGAACACTCACCAGGCATATGTGCCGTTTACGGTGACGTCGCCGGCTTCGGACGCACGCTTCATCTTCATCCACGGCGTCTTCACCGACGAGGCCTACAACGATTGGGGCGGCAAGTCGCTCTACGTAGGTCTTGGGTATCCGCCCTCCCAGCAATACAACCACCGCGCCGTTAAAGTGGCGTTTCACCGCCCTTTCGTTCAAAACATGGGAGCCGGCTGGTTTTTCTCCTGGGAGTATCACATGGTTCGCTGGCTCGAGCGACGCGGCTATGACGTCACCTACGCCACGGACCTCGACGTGGACCTGCATCCGGCACTGCTCCTCCGGCATCGCGCCATTCTGATAACCGGACACGACGAGTATTGGAGCCGATCCATCCGGAGTGGGATGTACGAAGCGGTTGGCCGAGGGGTGAGCCTGGCAAACTTCGCCGCCAATACCGGCTATTGGCAGGTGCGTATAGAACCGTATCACCATCAGCGTGACGAACTGGTTGTCTGTTACAAAACCAGCCCTGACCCACTGAGGTTTCGCAAGCCCTGGCTGACGACTACCATGTGGCGGAACCCTCCGCTCAACGAGCCTGAGAGCGAGCTGACGGGTGCGATGTACGGGTCCTACGAGGGCTCCCATGGCCCCTTCAACTGGACGGTGACCTCTCCTCGCAACTGGATATTTCGGGGAACCGGCCTCCGGACGGGCTCACAGATCGAGGGGATCGTCGGGCACGAGATTGACACGGTAGTTCCGGGGTATCCTCACCCGAGGTTGCACGTCATTGCCGCCTCGCGTATCATCGATAGCGATGACCATGTTCAGACGGCCAAGTCGACGATCTATCGCAATGCCCATGGCGCGACCATCTTCGATGCCGGGACCATCGATTGGTCCTGGGGGCTTGACGATGTGCGCCAGAACTTCTGGCTCTATCCTCCTATCCCTCGCCGGCCGGACGTCGCGGCGCAAGTGATCACCGCCAACATCCTCAAGCGTATGGGCCACCTACCCTGATACCTCAATACGGGCTCCATCGCGCCCTCCGGTTTACGGCCGCCTTTCTCGTGGCCATGGGGCTTCTATCTCCGGCAGTCACGCTGCCCGCCGGCGCCACAATAGCAAAGCGCCAGGCTGATCATGTGTGGGGCCAGCCCTCCCTGCGGTCTACCGATGCCTGTGGGGTTGTGACCGCCTCCAGCCTGTGTTCGCCAGGGCAGAGCGTCGTCGACCGCTCGGGCAATCTGTGGGTCGCCGACACCGCTGATAGCCGCGTGCTCATGTTCCCGTTCGACCCCAAGCTCCGCCGCCCTTCTTCACAACCTGCCAAGGTGTTTGGCCAATACGACGGCATGACCAGCGGCGGCTGCAATGATGCGCCTCCCAGCGGAAGCCACTACCCGGCACCCAACCCTGCCAGCGCCTACACCCTTTGCTATCCGCAGGGCTTGGCCGTCGACGGACAGGGAACACTCTACGTCTCCGATACGGGCAATAATCGCGTGCTGGCCTACTTCCGGGCGGCCACGTCCACAAGGGCGCAGGCGAATCTGGTGCTGGGTCAGCCGGGGTTTGCGGGAGCGTCCCCCAACGCGATAGAGGCAGGATCGACGGCCGGGATGTCGTGCCCCGGCGGGACTTCGGGACAGCCGTCACGGCCCGCAGGACCTCATCAAAACCTGGCACAGTTCGCGCTCACCGTCAAAGCCGACTTCCACGTTGGATCGCCGACGAAGGTCTACGTCTTGGTGAAGGATGCCGGCAAGCACACCCTTGTTCCGAGCGCCTCGGTCACCTTGGATGGAAGGCAGATCGGCATCACCAAGGTGAAG
>Ga0070739_10004308_pt1 | contig 16962 bp, 13 predicted proteins | sample Coa_R1_7_FD_66445 | JGI IMG/M metagenome (GOLD analysis project Ga0070739, IMG submission 66445) | Surface soil microbial communities from Centralia Pennsylvania, which are recovering from an underground coalmine fire - Coalmine... | ecosystem: Environmental > Terrestrial > Soil > Unclassified ... | reverse complement strand
CAGCGAGGCGGTCGCGGATGCGGGCGGGCGGGCCGGAGAGCGTGTTGTCGTCGAGCCAGCGGTCGCTGAGACAGCCGGTCACGTCGGCCTCGCGTCCTTCGGCCAGAGCCAGTTCCACCGCCGCCATTTCGTCGCCGTAACCCGCCTCTTTCCAGTAGTTGCGGTAGTTGGGCAGCAGCGCATACCGCATCAGCGTGCGGCGGTGAACGGCGCGCGCCGCCGCCAGATCGTCCGACACCACGGTCGGGATCATGTTCGCGATCAGGAAGCCGGGATCGGCCCGCTTGCCGGGCGGCAGCGCCGCCAATGACTCCCGCATGTGCGACAGGCTGCAATTGGCGAAGACGACGCCGTCGGCGATCTCTCCGGCGAGCGCCACCATGCGCCGCCGCAGCGCCGCGAGCACGATCGGCGGCAGCGGCCCGAATGCGTCGTGCGCCTTGAAGGCGGCGACGAAGGCGCGCGTGTCGGCGAGCGGCTTGCCGACGGCGACGCCCATGCGGCGGTGCGACGGGGCATGGGCCACGCCGATGCCGAAGCGGAACCGGCCGCCGGAGACTTCATGGGTGAAAGCCGCCGATTGGGCGAATTCCTGCGCCGTGCTGGCGTAAATCGGCGATACCGCCGTACCGAAGGCGATATGCCGGGTCGCCAGCGCCATTGCGACGCACTGCGCCACGTTGCCGAACATGCTCGGCACGTAGATGCCGGAAAAGCCGCGGCGTTCGACTTCCGCCGCCAATTCCAGCGTCGCCTGCCGGCGGCCCGGGACGGCAACGAGGCTGATCGCGGGCAGGGCTTCAGCCATATTCGCCTCCTGGTTCTTCTCCCGAAGCGACGTTGCCTCGACAAGCCGGCCCGTGCAACGCTGCTGCCACAGCAGCAGGGAGAGACTCATGAGCCGATTGAAAATCTACGGCATCGCGCGCTCCCGCACCTCCCGCGTCCTGTGGATGGCGAAGGAGCTTGGCCTCGATTACGAGCACGTGCCGGTCGAACTGAAGGCGACGCGCGACCCGAGCTATCTGGCCGTCAACCCCAACGGCCATGTCCCGGCCATCGACGACGGCGGCGTCGTCATCTGGGAATCGATGGCGATCAACCTCTACCTCGCGAAGAAATACGGCTCCGGCGCCAACGGCCTCTATCCCGGCAGCGTCGAAGACGAGGCGCGCACCTGGCAGTGGAGCTTCTGGGGCATGACTGAGGTCGAGCGGCCGCTGCTCACCGCGCTGTTCAATCGCGCCCTCCTCCCGGAGGACAAGAGGGACAAGGCCGCGGCCGATGCTGCCGAACAGCAGCTTGCGGCGCCGCTGAAGGTGCTCGACGGCGCCCTCGGCAGAACCGGTCATCTCATCGGCGACCGCTTCACCGCCGCCGACCTCAACGTCGCCAGCATCCTGGCCTGGGCCCGCCCGGCCAATATCGACCTCTCGGCGGTGCCGAAGGCCGCTTCCTGGCTGAAAAGCTGTTCCGACCGCCCCGCCGCCCGCGAGGTGCGGCAGATGCAGCGCTAAGGGGCGCGCGCCGGCGCTACTGCAGCTTGCGGCAGGCGCGGTCGATGCGGGCGCAGGCCTCGCGCAGCTCTTCGGTCGAGCAGGCGTAGGAGATGCGGAAATGCGGCGCGAGGCCGAAGGCCTCGCCATGCACGACGGCGACCCCCTCCGCCTCCAGCAGATAGCGCACGAAATCTTCGTCGCTCGCGATCGTCTTGCCGTCCGGCGTCTTCTTGCCGAGCACCCCGGCGCAGGAGGGGTAGACGTAGAAGGCGCCCTCGGGCCGCGGGCAATAGAGGCCCGGCACCTTGTTCAGGAGATCGACGACGAGGTCGCGCCGCTCCTTGAACACGCGCGCGTTCTTCGGGATGAAGTCCTGCGGCCCGGTCAGCGCCTCGATCGCCGCCGCCTGGCTGATCGAGCACGGGTTGGCCGTTGAGTTGGACTGGATTGCCCCCATGGCCTTGATCAGCGCCTTCGGACCGCCGGCATAGCCGATGCGCCAGCCGGTCATGCAATAGGCCTTGGAGACGCCGTTGACGGTGAGCGTGCGCTCGTAGAGACGCGGCTCGACCTGGGCGATCGTCTTGTACTCGAAGTCGTCGTAGACGAGATGCTCGTACATGTCGTCGGTCATGACCCATACATGCGGGTGCTTGAGCAGCACGTCGGCGACCGCGCGAAGGTCGGACTCGGTATAGGCGGCGCCGGTCGGGTTCGACGGCGAGTTCAGGATCAGCCACTTCGTCTTCGGCGTGATCGCGGCGTCGAGGTCTTCCGGCCGCATCTTGAAGCCGTTGTTCTGCGGGCAGGCGACCGGCACCGGGTTGCCGTCGGCGAGCAATACCATCTCCGGGTACGACACCCAGTAGGGCGCCGGTATCACGACCTCGTCGCCGGGGCTCAACGTCGCGACCAGCGCGTTATACAGCACCTGCTTGCCGCCGCTGCTGACGGTAATTTGCGAAGTATCGTAATCGAGGCCGTTTTCGCGCTTGAATTTCTGGCAGATCGCGCGCTTCAGCTCGATGCGGCCATCGAACACGGTATAGCGCGTCTCGCCGCGGCGGATCGCGGCGATGCCGGCCTCGCGGATGTTCTCCGGCGTGTCGAAATCGGGTTCGCCTTGCGACAACGTGATCATGTCGCGCCCGGCCCCCTTCAACTCGGTCGCGAGCGCGGTGATCGCCATTGTCGGCGAGGGTTTTACGCGCGCAAGCCGGTCGGCGAGAAAAGCCATGTCAAATCGTCCTGGGAAGTGGCTCGTGAAAATAATGCCTCGGCGCCCGCCTGTGAAGCGCGTCAGTCGAATTCGGTCGGCAGGCCGGGCGAGCGCGCATGCGCGAACATGCGGGCGATCTGGTAGGGGACGACCCGGCCGATCGAGATGTCGGCGGGCAACTCGTTTTCGGCGAAAAAGCCGATCTCGGTGGTCTCGGAGCTGGTGCGCGGTTCGCCACCGGCGATGTCGCAGATGAAGAACAGCTTGAAGATATGGAAGGGACGCGGCGGGAAATGCGGGTGCCGGCTGCGGTCGTAGACCGCCGCAAGCTTGCGTACCGCGACCTCGAAGCCGGTCTCCTCGCGAATCTCGCGCATGATCGCCTCGCTCGGCGACTGGTTGACCTCGGCCCAGCCGCCCGGCAGCGACCAGCGCCCGTCCGTCGCCTCGCGCACCATCAGCAGGCGGCCGTCCCCGCGAAAGGCGGCGCCGCGGACATCGACCTTCGGGGTCGCATAGCCGGTTTCGGCCGCGAACAGCTCCTCGACCCGAGCCGCCTCGGCCTCCGAAAGTCCGGCCATCATGTCCGCCGCGATTCGCCGGATCGCGACATAGCGCTCGCGGTCGTAGGGATCGGTGCTGAAGGTCAGCCCGGTCTGCGCCATCGCCATCAGCTCGCGCGCCCACACCAGCCAATTCGGCTCCATTCCTGCGCTCCCGGTCGTTCGGCGCGACCCTCGCAGAGGCAGCCGCCGGCTCCAAGCGTCATCGAACATGTTTCTGAAATGTTCGCGATCGTCTATCCTTCCGTCGAGGTTGAGAGGGGGAGGCGATGGCGATGGAAACGCTGCTGGTTTTGACCCTGCCGCTCCTGGCGGTGGCGCTGGCGGCGAGCGTGTTGATCGCGCTGCGGCTCGCCGGCGCGGCGAGGGTCCTGCCGCCGCAGCTCGAAGCCCGAATGCTCGCCCTGGAAACCGGACTCTCCCGCGGCGAGGCGGCGATCCGCGAGGAGGCGGCGCGCGGCCGTGAGGAGGGGAGCCGGACAGGGCGGGAACTGCGAGAGGAAGTCACAGGAGCCTTCCGCGCCCTCGGCGACGCGATACGCGATTCGGTCGCGCACCAGCTGCAGGCAATTCGCGCCGAAAACGCCGAAAAGCTCGAAGAAATGCGGCGGACGGTGGACGAGAAACTTCACACGACGCTCGAACAGCGGCTCGGCGCCGGCTTCAAGCAGATCAACGAGTCGCTCGACCTCGTGTTGCGCTCGACCGGCGAGATGCAGGCGCTGGCGGCAGGAGTGGGCGACCTCAAGCGGGTGCTGACCAACGTCAAGGCGCGCGGCACCTGGGGCGAGGTGTCGCTCGGCAACCTGTTGGAACAGGTGCTGTCGCCAGACCAGTACGAGCGCAACGTCGAGATCGCGCCGGGCAGCGGCCGCCGCGTCGAGTTCGCGATCCGCCTGCCGGGCGACGGCGAGCGCCAGGTCTGGCTGCCGCTCGACGCCAAGTTCCCGATGGAGGACTACCAGCGACTCGAAGAAGCGCGCGAGCGCGGCGACGCCGAGGCCGCGGAAGCGGCCTCGCGCGGGCTGGAACTGCGCATCCGCGCCGCCGGCAAGGACATCTGCAGCCGCTACGTGCAGCCGCCGCACAGCACCGATTTCGCCGTCATGTTCGTGCCGACCGAGGGGCTGTTCGCCGAGATCCTGCGCCGTCCCGGCCTGCTCGACGCCTTGCAGCGCGAATGCCAGATCATGGTCGCCGGCCCGACCACCTTGTTCAGCCTCCTGACCGCATTGCGCATGGGTTTCCGCTCGCTGGCGATCCAGCAGCGCTCGGCCGAGGTGTGGCGCGTGCTCGGCGCCGTCAAGCTCGAATTCGGCAAGTTCGGCGCCGTCCTCGACAAGGTCGGCAAAAAGCTAGACGAGGCGCAGAAGGTGCTCGACGAAGACCTCGGCCGCCGCCACCGCGCCATGGACCGCAAATTGCGGGAGGTGGAGGTATTGCCCGAGGCTGAGGCGACGGCGCTACTGGGCCTCGATGCCGCGGGTCGCTTTTTAGACGAGGAGGATGCCCGCGAGGCGGCGGAGTAAGGCCGATCGAGTTGAACTTCGAGTGGCACGCCGCCAAAGCCGACCGCAACGTTGCCAAGCATGGAGTCGATTTTCCCATTGCAACGCGGATTTTCAACGACCCGGAACTCTTGATCCGGCCGGACCCCCGCGATTACGGCGAGCCGCGATGGCAAGCGATTGGGCTGGCGGGCGATAGACTTTTGCTGGTTGTCTTCACGATGCGCAGCGACGACGTGTGCCGTATCATAAGCGCCAGGAGGGCTAACCGTCGTGAAAGAGCGGCTTATACGCTACAGGCCCGGAACGGATCCGGAACCTCGTGACCGCACCGATTGGGAGCGGGTTGATCGGTTGACGGAGGAGGAAATTGATGCGGCGGCGTTAGGCGATCCGGACGCGCAGCCAATGACCGATCAAGAGTTGGCCGAGGCGTATCGGCCGGGCGAGATCGTCGCTACGCGCAACCGCCTTGGCCTCAGCCAAGCAGCCTTTGCCCATCGGTTTCGCATCAGTTTACGCTTGCTCCAGGATTGGGAGCAGGGCCGGTGTGCTCCAGACCAAATTGCTCGCGCCTACCTGCAAGTGATTGCGCATAATCCAGATGCCGTTGCGGCGGCACTTGCCGATTGAGGCGCGGTAGCCGCCGCTGACCAATCATTATTTGCGAGCCGCGAAAGCGGGGGTCCGAGGGCAGGCGACGGAGCGGTTGCCCTGGATTCCCGCTTTCGCGGGTATGACGATCCGCGGGAATGATTCGTCAAGTTCTGAACGTTAGCCGAATCGGTTGCTTTTCGGCAATGATGAACCGCCGAGTCGGCATTGTTGTACAAAAGGCATGTTCTCAAGTCAAAACATTTCATTGTAGATCATTCTGAATTATCGTTGCTATCGTTTACCGTAAGTGCGCCATTTTTTATGGGGATGTCGTTCGGAAACCCTCTGTTCTTGGAATTATTAACCATAGCGGTTTCAATAGGATTTGTGAATTTGGCCCTACCGACCATGAAGCGTATGTTAGAGGCCTTACGATCAAAGGATGGGATAAAGATAATAATTCTCTCAGTGACGCTGATGATTGTTATTCTTGCTATTTGGCTTCCGAAGATATTTTTCTATCCTGCGTATCATACCGGTCTGCGGATTCGGTTTCTCGTGGTCTACCCGTTTTACGAAGCTGCCATCTCTGCCTCGCCGGCGGCCAAATGCCGCGTCAGGTCGCTTTCGATCTCGGTTACTTTGGTCGCGGGCTTTGTTATAGTGTATGATGAAACGGAACGGATTGCTCGACCATTTGCGAGCGACATCGACACCAATAAGCTAAATCGATGGATAAATGGCCGGGCGCCACCTCAATGCTGGGGAACGTCGTACCACCTCTTTAGCCACTACTATGCGTGCACATATTGGGAGGAGATCTGACTCGCGCATCCCGGATCCGATATACTCGCGCCGCCCGTGATTGACCTTGGAATGAAAACGATGGCTGGCACGCGCTCGTCCGAGGTCCTAGATGTAGTGACGATGTTGCCGGTTCTTGTCGCCGAGCGGCCGCAGGGCGATGTCGGGCGGCCGTTTAAGCTCTATTCCGAATTTCAGCCCGCCGGCGACCAGCCGCAGGCGATTGACGAGTTGTGCGAGGGCATCGGGCGCGGCGACAAGGACCAGGTGCTGCTCGGGGTCACCGGCTCGGGCAAGACCTTTACGATGGCGCACGTCATCGAGCGCACCCAGAAGCCGACGATCATCCTCGCGCCGAACAAGACCCTGGCGGCGCAGCTCTACGGCGAGATGCGGACGTTCTTCCCGGAGAACGCGGTCGAATATTTCGTCTCCTACTACGACTACTATCAGCCGGAGGCCTACGTTCCGCGCACCGATACCTACGTCGAGAAGGAGTCGTCGCTGAACGAGCAGATCGACCGCATGCGCCACTCGGCGACGCGGGCGATCCTCGAACGCCGCGACGTCGTCGTCGTCGCCTCGGTCTCGTGCATCTACGGCATCGGCTCGGCCGAGACCTACTCGCGGATGACCGAGTCGCTGGCGGTCGGCAACCGCATCGACCGCACCAAGCTGCTGGCGCATTTCGTCGAGCTGCAATACCGCCGCAACGACCACAACTTCTTCCGCGGCGCCTTCCGGGTGCGCGGCGACACGATCGAGATCTTCCCGGCTCACTACGAGGACCGCGCCTGGCGCATCTCGCTGTTCGGCGACGAGATCGAGGCGATCCACGAGATCGACCCGCTGACCGGCGAGAAGACCGCGGCGCTCCAGTCGATCAAGATCTACGCCAACAGCCACTACGTGACGCCGCGCCCGACCCTGCTGCAGGCAATCCAGCAGATCCGCCGCGACCTCAAGATCCGCCTCGACGAGCTTCACGCGGAAGGCAAGCTGCTCGAGGCGCAGCGGCTCGAACAGCGCACGACCTACGACCTCGAAATGATCGAGGCGACCGGCAGCTGCGCCGGCATCGAGAACTATTCGCGCTACCTCACCGGCCGCAAGCCCGGGGAGCCGCCCCCGACCTTCTTCGAATACATGCCGCGCGACGCGCTCGTCATCGTCGACGAATGCCACGTGACCGTCCCGCAGCTCGGCGGCATGTTCGGCGGCGACTGGACCCGCAAGACGACGCTCGCCGAATACGGTTTCCGCCTGCCGTCCTGCACCGACAACCGCCCGCTCAAGTTCGAGGAGTGGGACGCGATGCGCGGCCAGACGGTCTTCGTGTCCGCGACCCCAGGGCGGTGGGAAATGGAGCGCGCCGGCGGCGTCTTCGTCGAGCAGATCGTGCGGCCCACGGGGCTGGTCGATCCGCCCTGCATCATCCGGCCGACCGAGAGCCAGGTCGACGACCTGATGGCCGAGTGCCGCGACGCCGCGGCGAAGGGGCAGCGCGTGCTGGTCACGACCTTGACCAAGAAGATGGCGGAGGCGCTGACCGAGTACCTGCACGAGGCGGGGCTGCGCGTGCGCTACATGCATTCCGACGTCGACACCCTGGAGCGCATCGAGATCATCCGCGACCTGCGGCTCGGCGTGTTCGACGTGCTGATCGGCATCAACCTGTTGCGCGAGGGGCTTGATATCCCGGAATGCGCGCTGGTCGCGATTCTCGATGCGGACAAGGAGGGCTACCTGCGCTCCCGCACCTCGCTGATCCAGACGATCGGCCGCGCCGCGCGCCATCTCGATGGGCGCGCAATCCTCTACGCCGACCACATGACCGAAAGCCTCAAGGCGGCGATCGACGAGACCAACCGGCGCCGCGAGAAGCAGCAGGCCTACAACGCGGCGCACGGCATCACCCCGGAGAGCGTCCGCCGCGGCATCGCCGACATCCTGCAGAGCGTCTACGAGCGCGACCACGTCACCGTCGGCCTCGCCGAGGGCGCGGCAGCTCACTACCAGGGCGCAGACCTCAAGACCGTCGTAGCCGACCTCGAAAAGCGCATGCGCGCCGCCGCCGCCGAACTCGAATTCGAGGAGGCGGCGCGGCTGCGCGACGAGATCCGCCGCCTCGAACAGGCCGATCTGGGGCTGGCCGCAGGCGACGACGAGGGGCGCGGCCGCGGCCGCTCCACCGCCGGGCGCGCCGGCGTCTCCGCCCGCGATGTCGCGCGCGCCAAGATGCGGGCGCGGAGAGAGCGCCGTGCCGGCCGCCGCTAGGAGCCTGATCGTCATGCCGGCGGCGGCCGGCATCCACGTGTCCAACGATCGCGTGGCTGAGGGGTGGGTCCCGGCCTGCGCCGGAACGACGAAGCGAAAGCATTTGCGGTGTCGTCAGGGAAGCGATGCCTGAGGCTGCCAAGGCCGATGCCGCGGCTAGTTGGCCGTTGCCGCGCGCGGCGCTCGTTGTCGGCGGAGGACCGGTCGGGGTGGCGGTGGCGCGTGCGCTCGCGGGCGAGGGATATGCCGTCGCCATTCATGACGATGACGCCGCGGTCGCCGAGCGCGACGCGGCGGCCGTGCGCGACGCCGGCGGCCGCGCCGGCGCCATAACGGCCGACGGGGCGGAAACGCTGCTGCTGCGCGCGGAGGGTGCCTTCGGCGCCGTCGGGGTCCTCGTCAACAATCTCACCGAGAACCGGCGACTTGAATCGAGCACGGCGGCATTGCAGGCGCTGATGCAGGCGTTCGCGCAACGGCTGCCCTCCGGCTCGGGTGGGATCGTCGTCAACGTCTTCGGGACCGTCTCAGGGCGGCCCGGCGCCGACGGAGCGGCGGCCGCCGTCGCGCTCGCCGGTCTCTCGGCGCTGATCCGGGCGATGGCGCTGGCGCTGGCGCCGCGGGTGCGCGTCGTCGGCATCGGCGTCGAGTACGCGGCGCCCTTGGAGTTGTCGGATCACGTCGTGCTTCGCGACGTCGCGGCGGCGCTGCGGTTCCTGCTGGGGGCACCCGCCGTTACGGGGCAAGTCATCATGCTGGCCGGGCACGATTGATTGCGGCCGCCTCTTCGAAAGGTAGAGCAGACAGGCTCGCAAATCGCGGATTTCGCGTCATTTCTCGCAGCGGCGAGCGGCGGGAGCGGGCGGTTGTTCACAGCCTCGTTGAAGGCAGCATTGTAAGCTCTGAAACCCTCTTGTTTACAATCGTTTACGGAAAGTTACCGGCGAACACCTAAAAACACGCGTAGATTCAATCCCATGGAAGATTTGCCTATATATTGTGCAGCCCTGAAGACGGCTGGCGGGGACTGGCCTCTCGCGGCGGCGGCGGCGGCCTGTCAACAGAGTTATCCCCAGCTTTCGTGGATATCGTCGAGGCGCGGGAAATAGGCATGGCGACTCAGCCGCTTGACGATCAGGACGCGGCGGCGCCGCATCCGCCTCCTCGGCGGCCGTCGCGGCGCAGGACGGCGCTCGCCGATCTTCGGCGCAGCCCTGGCGGGATCGTCGCCGATATGCCCGAAACTGCGGCGGCGGAAGCGGTGCCGGAATTTACCGGCGGCATCGCGGCGGGAGTGGCGGCATTGCGCGCGGCGCTGCGCTCGGTGCCGGCGAGCCCCGGCGTCTACCGCATGCTCGACCGCAAAGGCGACGCGCTTTACGTGGGCAAGGCGCGCAACCTCAAGAACCGGGTGCAGAACTATACGCATCCGGCCGGCCTCTCGAACCGCATCCGGCGGATGATCGCCGAGACGACGGCGCTCGAAATCGTCGTGACGCATACCGAGGCGGAAGCGCTGCTGCTCGAATGCAACCTGATCAAGCGCTTGATGCCGCGCTACAACGTGTTGCTGCGCGACGACAAGTCGTTCCCGCTGATCCACCTGACCGCGGGGCACGCGTTTCCGCAGCTGACCAAGTTCCGCGGCGCGCGGACGAAGGAAGGCTCGTATTTCGGCCCCTTCGCGTCGGCGGGCGCGGTCAACCGCACGCTGATCACGCTGCAGAAGGCATTTCTGCTGCGCTCGTGCAGCGACAACATCTTTGCCAATCGCACCCGGCCGTGCCTGCTGTTCCAGATCAAGCGCTGCAGCGCGCCTTGCGTCGGGCGCATCGCGCCTGAGGCCTACGGCAAGCTGATCCAGGAGGCGGAGGCGTTTCTGCGCGGCCGCAGCGGCGATGTACGCGAACATCTCGCGGCCGAAATGGAGGCCGCCGCCGAGGCGCTCGACTTCGAGGCGGCGGCGCTGATCCGCGACCGAATCCGCGCGCTGTCGCTGGTGCAAGGGCATCAGGACATCCACGTCGCCGGCATCGTCGATGCCGACGTCATCGCCGCGCACCAGGCCGGCGGCCATACCTGCGTCCAGGTCTTTTTCTTTCGCGGCGGGCAGAACTGGGGCAACCGCGCGTACTTCCCCAGCCACGACCGGCAGATGCCGGTCGAGGAGGTGCTGACGGCATTCGTCGGCCAGTTCTACGACAACCGGCCGAAGCCGCCGCTGGTGCTACTGAGCCACCGGCTCGTCGATCAGGAGCTGGTCGAGGAGGCGCTGTCGCTCGGCAACGGCAGCCGCGTGACGTTGGCCGTGCCGATGCGCGGCGACAAGAAGAAGCTCGTCGACCGCATCCTGCTGACGGCGCGCGAGGCGCTGGGGCGGCGGCTCGCCGAGAGCAGCGCGCAGCGCCAGCTCCTCGATGGGGTCGCGCAGGCGTTTGGCCTCGAAGGACCGCTCAACCGCGTCGAGGTCTACGACAACAGCCACATCCAAGGCGCTCATCCGGTCGGCGCGATGATCGTCGCCGGCCCCGACGGGCTGATGAAGAACGCCTACCGCAAGTTCAACATCCGCAACCTGGCTCGGCGCGCCGAAGCCGCGACGGTCGGGAACGAACAGTTTGGCGGCGACGATTACGCCATGATGCGAGAAGTCTTTCACCGCCGCTTCGCGCGCGCCCTCAAGGAAGACCCGGAGCGCGACCGCGGCACCTGGCCCGATCTCGTGCTGATCGACGGCGGCCAGGGGCAGCTCAACGCGGCGCAGGCGGTGCTCGCCGATCTCGGGGTCGAGGATGTCGCGATCGCCGCGATCGCCAAGGGGCCGGACCGCGACGCCGGCCGCGAGCGCTTCTTCCTGCCGGGCCGGGCGCCGTTCTCGCTCGAACCGCGCGACCCCGTCCTCTACTTTCTGCAACGGCTGCGCGACGAGGCGCACCGCTTTGCGATCGGCACGCACCGGGCGCGCCGCGAGAAGGCGATCGGGCAGTCGCCGCTCGACGAAGTCCCCGGCATCGGCGCGAAACGCAAGCACGCCCTGCTGCACCACTTCGGCTCGGCGCGCGCGGTAGCGCGCGCCGGTCTCGGGGAGCTGGAACGCGTCTCCGGCATAAGTAAAACGGTGGCGAAAAAGGTTTATGAGTATTTTCATGAGGCTGACTAAATTGAGGGATATTCTTCCCGCCGATCCGGCTTGCGGGAGCGACGTGTGGTTCTGACCAGCCTGCCCAATCTGCTGACCCTGTCGCGCATCCTGGTGATCCCGGTGGTGATCGCGAGCTTCTATGTGCCGGGCGACTACGCGCGCTGGTTCGCTTGCGCGCTGTTCTCCGCGGCCGGGATCACCGATTGGCTCGACGGCCACATGGCTCGGCGCTGGGAGCAGCAGTCCGAGATCGGGCGGTTTCTCGACCCCATCGCCGACAAGCTGCTGGTGTCGGCGACGCTGTTCATGCTGACGGCGACGGGCCGCCTGTCGGCGGAGGCGCTGCTGCCGGCGCTGGTGATTCTGTGCCGCGAGATCCTGGTTTCGGGGCTGCGCGAATATCTTGCGGGGCTGCGCGTCGGCATGCCGGTATCGCGGCTCGCGAAGTGGAAGACGGCAATCCAGATGGTCGCGATCGGCTTTCTGATCGTCGGCGACGCGGGCCCGTCGTTCCTGCGGGTCAGCGCCGTCGGGGAGACGCTGCTGTGGCTGGCGGCGCTGCTGACGATCGTGACCGGGTATGATTATCTTCGCGCCGGGCTGCCCCACCTGACCCGCGCGCCGCGGCCGGCGGCCCGCAAGTCGCAGCGTCTCGCCTAGCGCCGGCGGGTTGCGGCGGGCGGCGCAACCGCCTAAGTCAAGCCGGGAGCCTGCGGTAAACCATGCGCATTTTCGGCCTGGCCGGCTGGAGCGGGAGCGGCAAGACGACCTTGGTGACGGCGCTCATTCCCGAATTCGTCAGGCGAGGCGTCTCGGTCTCGACGATCAAGCACGCGCACCACGATTTCGACATCGACCAGCCCGGCAAGGATTCCTGGCGGCACCGCCGCGCCGGCGCCCGCGAGGTCATGGTCTCCTCGTCGCGCCGCTGGGCGCTGATGCACGAACTCGACGGCGAGCCGGAGTGGCCGCTCGCCGCGCTGATCGCCCAAATGAGCCCGGCCGATCTGCTGCTCGTCGAGGGCTTCAAGCGCGACCCTCATCCAAAGCTGGAAGTCTATCGCCGTTCGGTCGGAAAGCCGCTTTTGCACCCGGAAGACCCTGACATCGTCGCGATCGCCGCCGACGAGCCGCTCGACGTGCCGCTGCCGCAGTACCGCCTGTCCGACGCCGCGGCGATCGCCGAGTTCATATTGCGCGAGGCGCGGCCGTGCTGATCCGGTGGTTCGAGACGCACCCTTCGGGTGCTCCTCACCATGAGGTGAGCTTTTTGATTGCCCGACAAGTGCTCCTCGTCCTGAGGAGACCGCGAAGCGGTCGTCTCGAAGGACGCACGGCCTTTCTCCAGCGGTCTCGACTGCCTAGCAACCGCTGTGCAGGATCGCGGCGATGGCGCAGCTGAGCGACGATTGCTTCGCCTTCGGCGGTGCGCTGTTGAGCGTGGACGCCGCCTTGCGGCTGATCGAGGAGCGGGTCGGGCCGGTGGTCGAGACCGAGACGGCGCCGCTGCCGGCGGCGCTCGGGCGGGTGCTCGCGCGGGACCTTGCCGCTGACATGGACCTGCCGGCGCACGCCAACAGCGCGGTCGATGGCTATGCCGTCGCGCACGCCGATCTGCAGCCCGATCGCGACACCGTGCTGCCGGTGGGCGGACGCGCCGCCGCCGGGCATCCGCTCGGCCGAGCGCTGCGCCGCGGCGAAGCCATCCGCATCTTTACCGGCGCACCGATGCCGGAAGGCGCGGATACCGTGATGATGCAGGAAGACTGCACCGCCGACGGCGACAGGGTGCGGCTGCGGCCGGGCATCCGCCTCGGCGCCAACCGCCGCCGCGCCGGCGAGGATGTGGAATGCGGCAAGGTCGCGCTGGCGGCGGGACGCCGGCTCCGCGCCGCCGATCTCGGCCTCGCTGCCGCGCTCGGGCAGCGCGAGCTGCCGGTCTTCCGGCGCCTGCGCGTGGCGCTGCTGTCCACCGGGGACGAGGTGTGCGAGCCGGGAACCCCGCTGCGCGCGGGCGCGATCTACGATGCCAACCGCTTCATGCTGATGGCGCTGCTCGCGGCCTTGGGCTGCGAGGTCAGCGATCTCGGCATCGTCGCCGACCGCGAAGCGGCGCTCGCCGATGCGTTGTCCGCCGCGGCGGAGACGCACGACCTGTTGGTCACCTCGGGCGGCGTCTCGACCGGCGAAGAGGACCACGTCAAGCCGGCGATCACCCGGCTCGGGCGCCTCGATTTCTGGCGGCTTGCGATCAAGCCGGGGCGCCCGGTGGCGCTCGGGCAGGTGCGCGGCGTGCCTCTGATTGGCTTGCCCGGCAACCCCGTCGCGGCGGCCGTCACGTTTATTGTGCTGGCGCGACCCTTGATCCTGCGTCTCGAGGGTGCGGTGGAACCGCCGCCGCCGCTTTATCGTGTCACCGCCGGCTTCGCCTATCGCAAGAAGCCCGGCCGCCGCGAATACATCCGCGCCCGTCTCGACGCCGGCGAGGGCGGATTGGTGGCGCACAAGTACGAGAGGGACGGCGCCGGCATCCTGTCGTCGATCACGCGCTCCGACGGCCTCGTCATCCTCGATGAGACCATCGCCGAGCTGGCGGCTGGGAACGTGGTCGATTTTCTTCCATTTGCCGGAGTGCTGCCGTGAGCGGCGATGGGATCGAGGCATCGCGATGAAGCTCCTCTACTTCGCGTGGCTGCGCGCGCGGATCGGCCGGGCGGAGGAGGAGGTGCGCCTGCCGCCGGAGGTGCGCGACGTGGCGGGGCTGCTCGACTGGCTGCGCGGCCGCGGCGGCGGCTATGCCGAGGCGCTGTGCAACCCCAAGATCGTGCGGGTGGCAGTCAACCACGACTATGTCGGCCTCGATCATCCGCTGCGCGACGGCGACGAGGTCGCGGTGTTTCCGCCAGTGACCGGAGGCTGAGCCGATGATCCGGGTGCAGCGCGAGGATTTCGACGTCGGCGCCGAACTCGACCGCCTCGCCGCCGGCAACCGCCGCATCGGCGGCATCGCGAGTTTCGTCGGGCTGGTGCGCGACATGGGGGGACCGGACCGCGTGTCGGCGCTGGCCCTCGAACATTATCCCGGGATGACGGAGAAGAAGCTCGCCGAGATCGAGGAGGAGGCGCACCGCCGCTGGCCGCTCGACGCCTCGCTGATCATCCATCGTTACGGGCGGCTGGAGCCGGGCGACCGCATCGTGTTGGTCGCGACGGCCTCGCCGCACCGCGAGGCGGCGCTCGCCGCCTGCCACTTCCTGATCGACTGGCTGAAGACCGAGGCGCCGTTCTGGAAGAGCGAGGAGACGCCGCACGGCGAGCGCTGGGTCGAGGCCCGCGACACCGACGATGAGGCCGCCCGCCGGTGGCGCTAAGACTGACCCGTAAGATCACCACGGAGCCACGGAGGACGCGGAGATTTCTTCTTTAGAGACGTGACCCACGCGCAGCCCAAACGCGCTCATGGACGCCTAACGCCGTTTCACGGCGTGGTCGGAAACAAAGGAGTTTCGCTTGGTGATCTCCGTGCCTCCGTGGTGAAGAATGTTCCGCAAGATCCTGATTGCCAACCGCGGCGAAATCGCCCGCCGCATCATCCGCACGGCGCGGCGGATGGGCATCGCCACGGTCGCGGTGTTCTCCGAGGCCGACGCCGAAGCCTTACACGTGCGGGAAGCGGATGAAGCCGTCGCGATCGGGCCGCCGCCGTCGAGCCAGAGCTATCTCGCCATCGACCGCATCGTCGCGGCGTGCCGCGAGACCGGCGCCGAGGCGGTGCATCCCGGCTACGGCTTCCTTTCGGAAAACCCGGCCTTCGCCGAGGCCTTGGCCGAAGCCGGTATCGTGTTCATCGGCCCCACCGCCGATGCGATCCGCGCCATGGGCGACAAGATCGCCTCGAAGCGGCTGGCTCGCGAGGCCGGTGTTTCGGTGGTGCCTGGCCACGTCGGCACGGTGGCCGATCCCGATGCGGCAATCGGGATCGCGCGCGAGATCGGCTATCCGGTCATGGTCAAGGCTTCGGCGGGCGGTGGCGGCAAGGGGATGCGTATCGCCGCTTCCGACGCCGAATTGCGCGAGGGTTTCCGCGCCGCCGCCAGCGAAGCGCGCTCCAGCTTCGGCGACGACCGGCTCTTCATCGAGAAGTACATCGAGGAGCCCCGCCACATCGAAATCCAGGTGCTTGGCGACGCGCACGGCAACATCGTCCATCTCGGCGAGCGCGAATGCTCGATCCAGCGCCGCCACCAGAAAGTCATCGAGGAATCGCCAAGCCCCGCGCTCGACCCGGAGACGCGGGCGGCGATGGGGGCGGAAGCGGTGGCGTTGGCGCGCGCCGTCGGCTACCGCTCGGCCGGCACCGTCGAGTTCATCTTCGGCCGCGACCGCAAATTCTATTTTCTCGAAATGAACACCCGGCTCCAGGTCGAGCACCCCGTTACCGAAGAGGTGACGGGCCTCGACCTCGTCGAGCTGATGATCCGCATCGCCGACGGCGAGAAGCTCCCGCTCCGCCAGGAAGACGTGCGGCAGAAGGGCTGGGCGATCGAGGCCCGCATCTATGCCGAGGACCCGACGCGCAACTTCCTGCCGTCGACCGGCCGGCTGGTGCGCTACCGGCCGCCGGAAGGGGAGGGCATCCGCATCGACGCCGGGGTCGGCGAAGGCAGCGAGATCGGCTTCTACTACGACCCGATGATCGCCAAGCTGGTTGCCTATGGCCCGGACCGCGCTGCGGCGATCGACCGGCTGCGCGGCGCGCTCGACGCCTTCTTCGTCAGCGGCGTGCGCCACAACATCGCCTTCCTCGGCGCCCTTGCGGCCAGCGACCGCTTTCGTTCCGGCGCTCTTTCGACCGACTTCATCGCCGATGAGTTTCCCGGCGGCTTCGGGCCTCCGGCGAACCCGGTTCCGGCGGACCGCATCCTTGCGGTGGCGGCGGCGCTGGCGGCGCGGCGCGCAAACGAGGCGGCTGCAACCGTTGATGGGTTGGCGAGCGAAGCGCCGCTCCCGTCAGAACAGGCGTTCACCGTACTGCTCGACGGCCAACCGTGCAGCGTCTCGCTGCAGCACGAACGCGGCGAATACATCGCGACGGCCGATGGCGGGAGCTGGTCGGTCGCAAGCGATTGGCGGCCGGGCTTGCCCGTCATGCACCTTCGTCTTGAAGACCGCGTCGAGGCGGTCCAGATCGAGCCGCTGCGCGCGGCCGCCTTCCGCATCGTCCATGCCGGCATTGTCAGGCGGGCGCAGGTGTTGTCGCCGCGGGCGGCGGAATTGCTGGCGCGGATGCCGAAGAAGACGCCGGCGGACACCTCGCGGCTGCTGCTGTCGCCGATGCCCGGGCTGCTGACGT
>Ga0070739_10004305_pt1 | contig 16983 bp, 18 predicted proteins | sample Coa_R1_7_FD_66445 | JGI IMG/M metagenome (GOLD analysis project Ga0070739, IMG submission 66445) | Surface soil microbial communities from Centralia Pennsylvania, which are recovering from an underground coalmine fire - Coalmine... | ecosystem: Environmental > Terrestrial > Soil > Unclassified ... | reverse complement strand
CGGGAAGATGACGGTCTCGCTCGAGCTCGACCTCGAGGCGAGGCGGCGCGGCGTGCACTCGGTCTTCGTCCCGACGGGGCAGACCGGCATCGCGATCGCCGGCTGGGGGATCGCGGTCGACGCCGTCGTCGCGGACTTCGTCGCGGGCGCGGCCGAGCGCCTCGTCGTCGAGGGGCACGAGCGCGGTGGAGAGCTTCTCTGGGTCGAGGGCCAGGGCGCGATCCTGCATCCCGTCTACTCCGGCGTCACCGTCGGCCTCTACCACGGCAGCGCGCCGCACCTGCTCGTCCTCTGCCACGAGGCGGGACGGACGGAGATCGAGGGCGCCGGCGGCGGGCCGCATCCGATCCCGCCGCTGCGCGAGCTCGTCGGCCTGCACGAGGAGCTGGCGCTGCCGGCGCGGCCGGCGCGCGTCGTCGCCGTGGCGCTCAACACGCGGTCGCTCGGCGAGGACGAGGCCCGGGCGGCGGTGGCGGCCGCGGAGGAGGAGACCGGCCTGACGGCGGACGATCCCGTGCGCTTCGGCGCGGGCAGGCTCGTCGACGCGGTGCTCGCGGCGCGGGGCGCGTGAACGTCGCGGTCATCTCCGACACGCACCTGCCGCGCGGCGCGAGGCGGCTTCCCGGGGATTGCGTCGAGCGCCTGCGCGCGGCCGACCTCATCCTCCACGCCGGCGACGTCGTCGCCCTCGAGGTGCTCGAGGCTCTGCAGGCGATCGGGCCGCCGGTGCACGCGGTGCACGGGAACATGGACGAGCCCGAGCTGCGGCAGCGGCTGCCGCGGACGGCCGTCGTCGAGGCCGGCGGCTGCCGGATCGGGATGACGCACGACCCCGGGCCGCGCGAAGGGAGAGGTGAGCGCCTCACGCGGCGCTTCCCCGAGTGCGACGCCGTCGTCTACGGCCATACGCACCTGCCGGAGGTTGCGCGCGAGGGCTCGACCTGGATCCTGAATCCCGGCTCCCCGACCGAGCGTCGCCGGGCGCCCTCGCACACGATGCTGCTGCTCGAGATCGAGGACGGCGAGATTCGGCCGGAGCTCGTCGCAGTTCATCCTTGACAAGCGAACATCCGTTCGTATACCATGCGAACGCATGTTCGGGAAGCTTCTCATCCTGCTGGTCGCCGCGGCGCTGCTGGTCGGCCTCGCCGCCCGCAGCTCGCACGGCGCCGCGCCGGAGCGCCACTACGTCGTGCGGCCCGGTGACACGCTCTGGTCGATCGCCGCGCGCAACTACGGCGGCGACGTGCGGCAGGCCGTGTGGAACCTCGAGCACCGGAACCACCTCGCCACGGCGACCATCGTCCCGGGCGAGAAGCTCGTGTTGCCGTAGACCGCGCTAGGCGAGGACGGGCTGCCTCGCGTCGACCGGTGCGAAGAGCGCCGGCTCGCGCTCGAAGACGCCGACGAAGGCATCGACCACTGCGGGCGCGAACTGGGTGCCGCGGTTCCGCACGATCTCCTCGGCGGCCTCGTGCAACGGCCGCGCGTCGCTGTAGGGTCGGTCGGTCGTCATCGCGTCGAACGCGTCGGCGAGGCCCACGATCGCCGCCTCGAGCGGGATCTGCTCCGCGGCGAGCCCGTGCGGATAGCCCTTGCCGTCCCAGCGCTCGTGGTGGTGGAGGACGGCCGGGACGGCGTCCCGCAGCTGGTGCAGGCGCGCGACGATGTTGGCGCCGTCCTCGGGGTGGCGCTTGACGACCTCGTACTCGAGCTCGGTCAGCCGGCCGGGCTTGCTGAGGATCGCGTCGGGGACGCCGATCTTGCCGATGTCGTGGAAGAGCCCGGCGAAGCGCACGGCCTCCCGCTGCTCTCGCTCCAGACCGAGCTCCTCCGCGAGCGCGAGCGCGATTCGCTGCACGCGCTGAGAGTGGCCGGCCGTGTACGGATCCTTCGCGTCGACGGTGGCGTTGAGGCTCTCGACCGCCTCGAGCGCGCTCTGCTCGAGCAGACGGTTCGCCTCCGCGAGCCGCGCGGTGCGCGCGCGCAGCTTCTCGTTCTGGCTGCGCATCAGGCGCGACGCCTGCCGCACGAGGAGCGCGAGCGCGGCCCAGAGGCCGAGGAACACCACGCCGAGCGCGATCCAGATCATCCGGCGCCGCGAGCCGATCAGCCTCTCGACGGAGGACGGATTCGCGTAGATCTCGTACGCGCCGATGACGTGCTTGCCGCTCAGGATCGGCGCATAGACCTGCAGGAGGCTCGGGAGCCCGAGACCGACCTCTGCGTCGTCCTCCTCGCCCTCGCTCGCGGTCGAGACGAAGCTCGCGGAAGGCTGGCCCGTCTCGAGCGCCGTCTCGAGCTCGTCGTCGGGCGGGAAGCGCTTGCCGATCCTCGACGGGTCGAGGCTCGCCCACGCGAGCCGGCCGTCGGGCTCCCAGACCTTGACCGAGACGACGTCGGGTTGCTGGGCGAGCGACCTGCGCAGCGCCTTGCCTCCCCAGCGTGTGATCGAGACCCGCCCGTTGCGGACGACCTGCGGATGGACGACGCCGTCGACGTAGCGCGCCAGCGCCCAGCGCTCGGAGTCCAGCGCCTGCTGGTGGAGCGTCCGCGTCAGCGCCCAGCCGAGCAGCGAGCCGCCCGCCACGAGAATCAACGCGGACGCGAGAAGGAAGGCGTGCAACAGCGTCAGCGACCGATGGAGGTCGCGCCGCCGGGCATGCCGCAGGCCGTTGCCCTGAGCCACGAGTCTCTGTATCGGCCGCGCGTCCCGTTTGGTTGACAGCCGCCTCCCTAGAATCGGGCACGGTGGATCTCGACCTCGTCTTCCTCGGCACGGCAGGCTCGATGCCGACCGCGCAGCGGAATCCGCCCGCGATCCTGCTTCGCCGCGGCGGCGACCGGCTGCTCTTCGACTGCGGCGAGGGGACGCAGCGCCAGCTGCAGCGCTCCTCGATCGGCCTGCCGGAGCTGGAGGAGATCTTCCTCACGCACTTCCACGCCGACCACTTCCTCGGCCTGCCGGGGATGCTGAAGACGTTCGCGCTGCGCGGCCGCGACGAGGCGCCGCTCACCGTGTACGGGCCGAGCGGGGTGAAGGAGCTGTTCGGGCGTCTCCGCTCGTTTCTCGGCCGGCTGCCGTATCCGCTCACGCTCGTCGAGCTCGAACCGGGGGAGCGGCTCGACCGTGGCGACCACGCGATCGAGCCGTTCGCCGTCGAGCACGGCCGCGACGCGCTCGGCTATCTGCTGCTGGAGCACGACCGTCCCGGCCGCTTCGACGTCGCCGCCGCCGACGCCCTCGGCGTCCCGTCCGGCCCCGAGCGCGGGCGGCTGCAGGCGGGCGATCCGGTCTCGCTGCCGGACGGACGAGTCGTGACGCCGCAGCAGGTGCTCGGCGAGGCGCGCCCGGGACGGCGGGTCGCGCTCGCAGGCGACACGGCGCCGTGCGCGAGCACCGTCCAGGCGGCTCACAGGGCCGACGTGCTCGTCCACGAGGCGAGCTTCCTCGCGGAGGAGGGCGACCGGGCGCGCGAGACGATGCACTCGACGGCGACCGAGGCGGCCGAGGTGGGGCGGCTCGCGCAGGTGCGGCTGCTCGTGCTCACGCACGTCACGCCGCGCTACTTCGGGCCCGAGCTGGCGCGCGAGGCGCAGGCGACGTTCCCTGACACGGTCGTGCCCCGCGACTTCGACATCGTGGAGGTGCCATTCGCGGAGCGGGGCGCGCCGCAGCTCGTCAAGGCGGGCGCGCGGCCCGGGCAGGACTCCCCGCCGGAGCCGGTCGAAGCCCCTATGATCGACCCGGCATGAGCGGGATGGTCCAGGTCGCCATGGCCGGCGACGTCGCCGAGGCCGAGGAGCTGCAGGAGATCCTCCGGAACGCCGGCATCGAGTCGACGATCTCCCAGGCGGAGGAGGACGACGCCGTCAGCGTGCTCGTCCCCGAGGCGGAGCTCGAGACCGCGCAGGACGCGATCGAGGCGCTGACCGAGCCCGACGACCTGATCGCGGAGCCGTAGCCTCCTATGATGGGTGCCATGAACACGATGGTGCTCCGTGGCAGGGCACGCCGCACGCTCGGTGCGGCCGCCGGGCCGTCACGCCCTTCGTAGCCGCGCCTTCGCAGAGCAGCTCGTCCGCGACGCCGGCGTCGAGCCGGGCGCGCTCGTACTCGATCTCGGCGCCGGGGCCGGGATGCTCACGCGCGCGCTCGCCCGGGCCGGGGCGCGCGTCGTCGCCGTCGAGCTGGACGCGGCCGCGCTCGCGGCGCTGCGCAGGCGCTTCGCCGGTGAGCGGCGGGTCGAGGTGCGGAGCGCCGACGCGACCTCGGTGCCGCTGCCGCGCGAGCCGTTCTCGGTCGTCTCGAACCTGCCCTTCGCGGCGGGAACGGCGATCCTGCGCCGCCTGCTCGGCGATCCGCGCGTCCCGCTGATCCAGCTGGACGCGATCGTGGAGTGGGGGCTGGCGGAGAAGCGGACGGCGGTCTGGCCTTCGACGCTTCTCGGCTGCACGTGGGGCGCGTGGTTCGAGCTGTCCCTCGTCCGCCGCGTGCCGCGCGCCTGCTTCGCGCCGCCGCCGGCGGTGGATGCGGCGCTGCTGCGCGCGGTGCGCCGGCAGGAGCCGCTCGTCCCGCCCTCCGAGGCACCGGACTTCGAGGCGCTGCTCCGGCGCTCGTTCTCGGCGCAGGCGCCGCTCGACCGCGTCCTCTCGCGGCGGCTGGTCCACGGCGTCGCTCTGGAACAGGGTTTCGCCCCGCACGCGCGGGCTCGCGACCTCGACGCGCGGCAGTGGGCCGCGCTCTACGCGGCGGTCAGACCTGCCAGCTTCCGCCGGCGAGGATCGGCACCGAGTCGCCGCTCTTCCGCCGGCCGGTGACGGTGACCTCGTCGGAGCCGATCATGAAGTCGATGTGGACCGCGCTCTCGTTGACCCGCGGCAGGTCGGCGGGGTCGGCGACGGGCGTCGAGTAGCCGTCGCCGAGCGCGATGTGGCTCGCGGCGTTCTCGTCGAGGAGCGTGTTGTAGAACGTCCGGCCGAGCCGGCCGATGCGGCTCTCCCGGTCGACGAGCGCCACCTCGCCCAGACGCGACGCCCCGTCGTCGGCGGCGCAGCGCTCGCGCAGCGCGTCTGCATTCGCCTCCGCGTCGATCTCCACCGCACGGCCGCCCTCGAACCGCATGCGCAGGCCGCTGACGACCGAGCCCGAGACGTCGAGCGGCTTCGTCGCCGCGACGACGCCCTCCGTCCGCTCGGGGTCGGGAGTGGTGAAGAGCTCCTCCGTCGGCAGGTTCGGGACGTGGCGCGTGCCGGTCCGCGTGGTCGAGGCGCCGCCTTCCTTGGCGAAGCGCGAGCTGGGGAGCAGGCCGACGGTGAGATCGGTGCCGGGCCCCTCGAAGTGGAGGCTGTCGAGCTCGAGCTCGTCGATGCGGCGGGCGACCTGCCAGATCTCCTCGATCCGCCGCGTCCAGGCGGCCGCCGGATCCGGCTCGTCGAGCCGGCAGACGTGGACGATGTCCCGCCACAGCGCCTCGAGCGCCTCGGCGTCGTCGAGCTCCGGATAGACGACGCGCGCCCAGTCGCCGGTCGGGAACGGGGAGATCGTCCACGCGACCGAGCGGTCGGTGACGACCTGAAACGTCTCCGCGAGGGTGGGCAGGCGGTCGCGGCCCGCGCGTGCCGGGTCGGTGCCGTCGAGCAGGCCGGGTGCTACGAGCGGGACGAGGACGACCCTCGCCGCGTCCAGCTCCCCGAGCCCCAGCAGCCGCTGTCCGAGCCACGGCGGGACCCAGCGCAGCGAATCCTCCGCCGCGAGCTCGACCCGCAGCCGCTTGACCGCGGCGTCGAAGTACGCGACGTCGACGTAGCGGGCGCCGCGCTCGTAGGCCTTGCGCGCGATCAGATGGACGAGCGGTCGCGCCTCGGGCAGCGCCTCGACCGCCAGAACCTGGTCGGGCTGCACGTTGGCGCCGAAGGAGACGATCAGCTCGGCGTAACGGTCCAGGAGCTCCGGGTCCACGGCGGCCAACCCTAACGATGCGAACGTCCGCTCCGGCAATTACAGTGCTCCGGACACGTACCCCTTTAACCCGGTCCAGCGAGGCCGGAAAGGAGTCGGATGAACACGCACGTCCCGGTTTCGGGGAGATCCCTGCTCGACGCGGAGGCGCTGGGCAGAACCCTTTCGAGAATCGCCCACGAGATCATCGAGGGCAATCCGGAGCTCGACGAGGTCGCGCTCGTCGGGATCCAGACGCGCGGCGTCCCGCTCTCGCAGCGGCTGGCGCGGCTGATCGAGGAGCGCGCCGGCCAGGCGCCGGAGCTCGGCGCCGTCGACATCACCTTCTACCGCGACGACGTGACCGTGCGGGGCGGCGAGGCGCCGCTCGCCGCGCAGCCGCTCGTCCGCGCCACCCAGCTCGACTTCCCTCTGGACGGCCGCACGGTCGTCCTCGTCGACGATGTCCTCTACACCGGCCGCACGATCCGCGCCGCGATCGAGGCGCTCTTCGACTACGGCCGCCCGGCGCGCGTCCAGCTCGCGGTGCTCGTCGACCGCGGCCACCGAGAGCTGCCGATCCGGCCCGACTACGTCGGCAAGAACCTGCCGACCTCGCGCGGCGAGCGCATCCAGGTGCAGCTCGTCGAGGTGGACGAGGTCGATTCCGTCCTGCTCCTGTCGACTCCCGAGGAGGAGAGCAGATGATCCGTCTCGTCACCGACGACCTGCGCCCGCCGGGTGAGCCGCCGAAGCGGCACCTGCTCTCGGTCGCCGACCTGACGCGCGACGACGTCGAGCGCCTGCTCGGCACCGCGCGGACGTTCGCGGCCTCGCTGGAGCGCCACGTGAAGAAGCTCCCGACGCTCAAGGGCCACCTCGTCGTCAACCTCTTCTACGAGTCGTCGACGCGCACGTCCTCGAGCTTCGAGCTCGCGGCGAAGCGGCTGTCCGCGGACACGCTCACCGTCAAGTCCACGGGCTCCTCGGTGGACAAGGGCGAATCGCTCAGGGACACGGCGCTCACGCTGGGCGCCTACGACCCGGACGTGATCGTGATCCGCCACCCGCAGATCGGCGCGCCGCAGCTCGTCGCGCGGGTGACCGAGGCGCACGTCGTCAACGCGGGCGACGGCAAGCAGCAGCACCCGACGCAGGCGCTGCTCGACCTCTACACGCTGCAGCAGGAGCTCGGGCGCCTCGAAGGGCTGCACGTCGCGATCGTCGGCGACGTCCTCCATTCGCGCGTCGCCCGCTCGCTGCTGCAGGCGTTCGCGCTCGTCGGCATCCGGACGACGCTCGTCGGCCCCCCGGCGCTGCTGCCGCGCGAGCTGCCTGCGGAGACGACCACGGACATCGCGGCGATCCGCGACGCCGACGTCGTCTACGTCCTCCGCATGCAGAACGAGCGCATGCAGCCGGGCGCGAACTACGTCCCGAGCCTGCGCGAGTACACGGCGCGCTGGGGCATCACGCCGGAGCGCCTGCGGCCGGGCCAGCGGGTGATGCACCCGGGCCCGATGAACCGCGGCGTGGAGATCGACGCGGCCGTCGCCGACTCGCCGCGGTCGCTCGTGATCGACGAGGTGCGCTCCGGGCTCGTCGTCCGCATGGCGGTGCTCTACGACGTCCTGACCGGCGGCCCCGTCGGGGTTCGCGCACTCGCGGCCGCGGAGGTGGCGTGATGCTGTGGCAGAAGGAGACGCCCGGCGCGAACGTCGTCATCCGCGGCGCGCGCGTCCTCGACCCGGCCGAGGGAGTCGACGCGAGGCTCGACGTCCGCATCGACGACGGCACGATCGTCGCAGTCGCGGAGCAGGTCGACGCGAACGAGCATCGCGTGATCGAGGCGGAGGGTCTCGTCCTCGCGCCGGCCTTCGTCGATCCGCACGTCCACCTGCGCACGCCGGGCCGCGAGGACGAGGAGACGGTCGCGAGCGGCACGGCCGCGGCGGCCGCCGGCGGCTACTGCGCGATCCTCGCCATGCCGAACACCGAGCCGGTCGTGGACAGCGCGGCGACGCTTGGCTCGCTCGTCGAGACGGCCCGCCGCGAGGCGGAGGTGCCGGTCGGCTTCCTCGCCGCGATCTCGCGCGGCCAGCAGGGCGAGGAGCTGACGGAGATGGCCGAGCTGACGGATGCGGGCGCGGTCGCCTTCTCGGACGACGGCGTCCCCGTCGCGTCGGCGGGGCTGATGCGGCGCGCGCTCCAGTACGCGTCGATCACCGGCCGGCCGCTCGCGCTCCACTGCGAGGAGCCGACGCTCTCGCGCGGCGGGCACGTCCACGAGGGGCGCGTCGCGGCGGAGCTCGGCTTCGCCGGCTACCCGTCGGTCGCGGAGTCGGTCGCGGTCGAGCGGGATCTCTCGCTGGCGGGCTACGAGCGCGGCCGCGTCCACGTGCTCCACCTCTCGGCGGCCGAGTCGGTCGAGGCGCTCGCCAGGGCGCGGGCAGCCGGGGTGGAGGCGAGCGGCGAGGCGACGCCGCACCACCTCGTGCTGACGGACGACGCCGTCCGCTCGCTCGACCCGAACGTGAAGATGAACCCGCCGCTGCGGGCGGAGCGCGATCGGGTCGCGCTGCTCGAGGCGGTCAGGGACGGCACGATCGAGGCGATCGCGACCGACCACGCGCCGCACGCGGCGCAGGAGAAGGACGTGCCCTTCGAGGCCGCGCCCTTCGGCGTCACCGGCCTCGAGACGGCGTTCGGCGCGCTCTACACGCACCTCGTCCGGCCCGGGCTGCTGCCGCTCGCGACGCTGCTCGAGCGGATGTCGGGGGGGCCGGCGCGGATCTTCGGCCTCGAGCGGCCGCGGGTCGCGGCCGGCGCGCGCGCGAACCTCGTCCTGCTCGACCTCGAGCGCGAATGGCGGGTCGGCGAGCGCCCGTTCCGCTCCCGCTCGGGGAACTCGTGGCTGCTCGGCGCGCGGCTGGGCGGGGACGTCCGGATGACGCTCGCCGGCGGCGCGGTGGTGTTCGAATGAGCGGCTATCTCGCGCTCGCCGACGGCACGGTCTTCCACGGCGAGTCGGTCGGTGCGGACGGCCACGCGCTCGGCGAGGCGGTCTTCACCACCGGCATGTCGGGCTACCAGGAGGCGGTCACCGACCCGAGCTTCGAGGATCAGCTCGTCGCCTTCACCGCACCGATGGTCGGCAACTACGGCGTCGCGCGCGAACGGGACGAGTCCTCGCGCACGCACGCGCGCGCGGTGCTGATGCGGGAGGCGCGCGGGCCGGAATGGACGGGCTGGCTCCGCGAGCACGGCGTCGTCGCGCTCACCGGCATCGACACGCGCAGCCTCGTCCTCCATCTGCGCGAGGCGGGCGCGGCGCCGGCGGTCGCGGTCGCGGGCGACCTGCCGGTCGAGGACGCGGTCGGGCTCGCGAGCGAGCAGCAGTCGATGGAGGGCCGCGCCCTCGTCGCCGGCGTCTCGACGGCGGCGCCCTACGTCTACGCCGCGGAGGGACGTGTCCGCGTCGCGGTCGTCGACTACGGCGTCAAGAACTCGGTGCTGCGCCGGCTCGCGAAGGCGGGCGCGGCCGTCACCGTCCATCCGCACGACGCCGGTCCGGACGAGCTCGCCGCCTACGACGGCGTCCTCCTCTCGCCGGGGCCGGGCGATCCCGAGCCGCTCGCGGCCGAAACGGAGACGGTGCGGGAGCTGCTGGGGCGGACGCCGATCTTCGGCATCTGCCTCGGTCACCAGCTGCTCGCCATGGCGACCGGCCACGGGACGTACAAGCTTCCGTTCGGCCATCGCGGCGCGAACCACCCGGTGCTCGAGCGCCGCAGCGGTCGCGTCCTGGTCACCAGCCAGAACCACGGCTTCGCCGTTCGCCCGAGCGACGCCGCCGAGGCGTCCCACGTCTCGCTCTACGACGGCACCGTCGAGGGGCTCGACCTGCCCGAGGAGCGCGCGCGCTCGCTCCAGTTCCATCCGGAGGCCGGCCCCGGGCCGCACGACGCCTGGCCGCTGCTCGAAGGGTGGGTGAACGACCTTGCCGCGTAGGACGGATCTCGAGTCGATCTGCATCGTCGGCTCCGGGCCGATCGTGATCGGACAGGCAGCGGAGTTCGACTACGCCGGCTGCCAGGCGCTGAAGGTGCTGCGCGAGGACGGCTTCCGGACGATCGTCGTCAACTCGAACCCCGCGACGATCATGACCGACCCCGGCTTCGCCGACCGGACCTATCTCGAGCCGCTCGACGCCGAGTCGGTGGCCGAGGTGCTGCGGCTGGAGCGGCCCGACGCCCTGCTCCCGACGATGGGCGGCCAGACCGCGCTCAACCTCGCGCGCGAGCTCGCCACCTCAGGCGTGCTCGGCGAGCTCGGCATCGAGCTCATCGGCGCGCGCCTCGAGGCGATCGAGCGCGCTGAGGACCGGCTCCAGTTCAAGCAGGCGGTGGAGTCCTGCGGCCTCAAGGTCCCGGAGTCGGCCATCGTCACGTCGCTCGACCAGCTCGACGGGCTGATGACTCCCGCCGTCGTCCGGCCGGCCTTCACGCTCGGCGGGCACGGCGGCGGCTTCGCGAACACGCCGGAGGAGCTCGAGCGCCAGGTCGAGCGCGGCCTGCGCGAGAGCCCGATCGGCCAGGTGCTCGTCGAGGAGTCGGTGCGGGGCTGGGACGAGTTCGAGCTCGAGGTCGTCCGCGACCGGCTCGACAACGTGGTGATCGTCTGCTCGATCGAGAACCTCGACCCGATGGGCGTCCACACGGGCGACTCGGTCACGGTCGCGCCGCAGATGACGCTGCCGGACGAGGCGTACCAGGAGCTGCGCGACGCGGCGATCGCCGTCATCCGCGCGGTTGGCGTCGACACCGGCGGCTCGAACATCCAGTTCGCGCGCAGCCGCGAGACCGGTGACGTGCGCGTGATCGAGATGAACCCGCGCGTCTCCCGCTCGTCCGCGCTGGCGTCGAAGGCGACGGGCTATCCGATCGCGAAGGTCGCCGCCAAGCTCGCGGTCGGCTACACGCTCGACGAGATCCCGAACGACCTGACGGGGACGACGCCGGCGAGCTTCGAGCCGACGCTCGACTACGTCGTGGTCAAGTTCCCGCGCTTCGCGTTCGAGAAGTTCCCGGGCGCCGACCGGACCCTGGGGACGCAGATGAAGTCGGTCGGCGAGACGATGGGGATCGGCCGGACGTTCTGCGAGGCGTTCCTCAAGGCCTTCCGCTCGCGGGAGCTCGATGCGGGCGCCGCGACGCCGTGGCCCGACCTGACCGACCTGCCCGACGACCTGCATCCGTGGTTCCGGCGCGAGATCGACGAGATCCACCGCCTGCTGCGCGAGGAGCGCGATCTCCTGACGCTGAAGCGGGCCGGCCTGACCGACGCCGAGATCGGCGCGGCGTGGGGGAGGAGCGAGCGGGAGATTCGCGACGAGCGGCTCGCCGCCGGCGTCCGGCCCGCCTACCGTCGCGTCGACTCCTGCGCGGGCGAGGTCGAGGCGGCCTCGAACTACTACTACTCGACCTGGGGCGAAGCGGACGAGGCGCCGCCGTCGGGGGACAGGCCGCGCGTCGTCATCCTCGGCTCCGGCCCGAACCGGATCGGCCAGGGGATCGAGTTCGACTACTGCTGCGTCCACGCCGTCACCACGTACCGCGGGCTCGGCTACGAGGCGGTGATGGTCAACTGCAACCCCGAGACCGTCTCCACGGACTACGACACGAGCGACCGGCTCTACTTCGAGCCGCTCGACGCCGAGTCGGTCCTCGCGATCTGCGAGCGCGAGCAGCCCGACGGCGTCGTGATCCAGTTCGGCGGCCAGACGCCGCTCAAGCTCGCGCGCGCGATCGAGGACGCCGGCTGGCGCATCCTCGGCACGCCGTTCGACGCCGTCGACCTCGCCGAGGACCGCGAGCGCTTCGCCGGCCTCCTGCGTGCACACGGGCTGCGCTCGCCGGAGTGGGGGATCGCGGCGACGACCGGCGAGGCGGTCGCGATCGCCGAGGAGATCGGCTACCCGGTGCTCGTGCGGCCCTCGTACGTCCTCGGCGGGCGCGCGATGCGGGTCTGCTACTCCGCGGACGAGGTGCGCGAGATGCCGGAATTCGGCCGCGTCCTCGTCGATCGCTTCGTCGAGCACGCGGTGGAGGTGGACGTCGACGCGCTCTGCGACGGCGAGGAGACGTACGTGGCCGCGGTGATGCAGCACGTCGAGGAGGCCGGCGTCCACTCCGGCGACTCCGCCTGCGTGCTGCCGGCGCCGAGCCTCTCCTTCGCGCAGACGCAGGAGATCTCCCGCGTCGTCAAGCTCCTCGGCCGCGCCCTCGGTGTCGTCGGGCTGCTCAACGTGCAGCTCGCGGTCACCGGGGACGGCTCGATCCACGTGCTCGAGGCGAACCCGCGCGCCTCGCGGACGGTGCCGTTCGTCAGCAAGGCGACCGGCGTCGAGCTCGTCCGCGCCGCCTGCCGGCTCGCGCTCGGCGAGCGGATCGCGGCGCTCGGGCTGCCGCCGGAGCGCCCGCCGCGCGGCTGGAGCGTCAAGGCCGCGGTGCTTCCGTTCGCGCGCTTCCCGGGCAGCGACCCCGTGCTCGGCCCCGAGATGCGCTCGACGGGCGAGGTGATGGCGAGCGCCGGCGATCTCTCGACCGCGCTCGACAAGGCCGAGCGCGCGGCCGGTCGCAGGCTGCCGCGGGCCGGCTCGGTCTTCATCTCCATCCGCGAGCCCGACCACCAGCAGGCGGTGCCGATCGCGGCCACGCTCGTCGGCCTCGGCTTCCACCTGTACGCGACCGAGGGAACCGCCGGGACGCTCGCGGCGGCGGGGATCGCCGTCGAGCCCGTCCGCAAGCTGAGCGAGGCGGCGGACGGCGAGTCGACCGTGATCGACCTGATCCGCCGCGGCCGCTGCGACCTCGTCGTCAACATCCCGGACGGGCGAAACGCGCGCTCCGACGGCTACGCGATCCGCGAGGCCGCGCTCTCGCGCCGCGTCCCGTGCATCACGACGCTCTCCGGCGCGGCCGCGGCCGTCCACGCGATCGCCACCGCGCGCGGCGAGCAGGCCACCTCTCTCCAGGAACGGATCGATGCCGAGCTGCGGATCGCCCAGCCGGCATAGGGTCGTCGGCTCCGAGCCCGTCGGGCCGTACACGCTTCTGCGGCTGGAGCGCGGCGGGCTCGAGCCCGGCGTGCCCGGGCAGTTCTTCATGCTCGAGGCGCCGGGGCGGCTCCTGCCGCGCCCGCTCTCGCTCTGCCTCGCGCCGCCCGGCGAGCTCGCCTTCCTGATCGACCCGATCGGGCCGGGAACCGAGGCCCTCTGCGCACTCGAGCGCGGGGACGAGCTCGCCGTGCTCGGCCCGCTCGGGAGGGGGTACCGCCTGGACGTCGAGCGCCCGCTGCTCGTCGGCGGCGGGATCGGGAGCGCGCCGCTGCCGTACCTGCGGGAGGCGCTCGGCGGCGACGCGCCCGTGCTGCTCGGCTTCCGCAGCGCGCTGCACGCCGAGGCGGCGGAGCTGCTGCCCGGCGCGGAGGTCGTCGTCGATCCCGTCTTCGTGACGGAGGTGCTGCCGGCGGGGTACGACGTCCTCGCGTGCGGCCCCGAGCCGATGCTCGAGGCGGTGGCCGCGCTCTGTCCCGGCGCGCAGCTCGCGTGGGAGGCGCCGATGGCCTGCGGCTACGGCGCCTGCTACGGCTGCGTCGTCGAGATCGATGGCGAGCTGAAGCGGCTCTGCGTGGAAGGGCCGGTCCTTGCGGCTGCTTAACGCCTCCGGCTGTCTCGACGCGCTCACGGCGCCGGGCGTCGCGCGCGCCCTCGACGGCTTCGTGACGAAGACGGTGACGCCGCTGCCTCGCGAAGGGAACGCGCCGCCGCGGATCGCCGAGACGGCGCACGGGATGCTCAACGCGATCGGCCTCGCCAACCCCGGCCGCGAGCGGTTCCTCTCCGCTCACCTGCCGCGTCTGCGCGAGCTCGGCGTCCCGCTCTGGATCAGCGTGGGCGGCTTCTGCGCCGCGGACTACGCGGAGACGTGCGCCGCCCTCGAGGACGTCGAGGCGATCGAGCTCAACCTCTCCTGCCCGAACGTCGACGAGGCGGCCGACTCGGCCGCGGAGATCGTCGCCGCCTGCCGCACGGCCACGACGCTGCCGCTCTACGCCAAGCTCTCGGCCGCGCACCCCGACGTCGCGGAGGTGGCGACCGCCGTTGCGAGCGCGGGGGCCGACGGCCTCTCGCTGATCAACACGCTGCGCGGGCTGGCGCTCGATCGGCGACTGCAGCCGGTCCTCGCGCGCGGGAGCGGCGGCCTGTCCGGCCCGTCGCTGAAGCCGGTCGCGTTGCATGCCGTGGCGACGTGCAGCGCGGCGACGGGCCTGCCGATCGTCGGCATGGGCGGCGTCTCGAGCGGCCGCGACGTGCTGGAGTTCCTCGCCTGCGGCGCCGCCGACGTCGCCCTCGGGACCGTCCTCTTCGCCGACCCCGGAGCGCCGGCGCGCGTACGCTCCGAGCTGCTCGAGGCGTGCGAGGAGGCTGGCGTTGTCTCGCCGGACGACGCGAGCACCCGTGTAAAAAGCCCGGAAACTACGCGAAAAGTCCCTGCTTGAAGGTCGCGGGCACCTTGGTAAGATCGGCGCCTCGTGTCTCCAGCCAAGACGCAAGCACACGCGCCGCTGCGGTCCCTGGACCAGCGGATGGACGCACTCAAGCGCGCGAACGACGTGCGCGTGCAGAGGGCTCAGCTCAAGAAGGACCTGAAGGACGGCAAGGTCCGGATCGAGCAGATCCTCGGCAATCCGCCCGAATACGTCTCGACGGCGAAGGTGATCGACATCCTCATGGCGGTGCCGAAGTTCGGTCGCGTCAAGGCGGCCCGCTTCCTCAACACCTGCCGGATCAGCCAGTCGAAGACCGTGGGCGGCCTCTCGGACCGCCAGCGGGCGGAGCTGATTGGGCTCTTCAAGCGGTAGCCGCGCCCTGCCCGTCTTCGTCATCACCGGGCAGTCGGGTGCCGGCAAGGGGACGCTGATCAAGCGGCTGCTCGCGCAGTTCCCGCAGCTCGAGCTCGCCGTGTCGGCGACGACGCGGGCGCAGCGGCCGGGCGAGGTCGAGGGAGTCCACTACTACTTCATCTCGGCCCGGGAGTTCCGGCGCCGGCTCGCCGACGGCGAGTTCCTCGAGCACCACGAGTTCCCGTGGGGCCAGTGCTCCGGAACCCTCTTCTCGGAGATCGACCGGATCGCGGCCGCGGGCAAGGTCTGCGTCCTCGAGCTCGAGACGGAGGGAGCGCTCGCCGTGGCGGAGCGGGTCCCCGAGGCGCTGACGATCTTCGTCACTGCGCCGCTGCCCGAGCTCGAGCGGCGCCTGCGCGAGCGCGCGACGGAGAGCTCCGGCGAGATCCACGAGCGGCTCGAGGTGGCGAAGCAGCAGCTGGAGATCGCCGGCCGCTTCGACCACGTGGTCGAGAACCGCGATCTCGACGAGGCCTCGGCCAAGCTCGAGCGCATCGTCCGCAGCCGTCTGACCCCGGCAGCTACCATGCCACCGCGATGATCAATCCCCGCGTCGACGAGCTGTTGGAGAACGTGGATTCCCGCTACGCCCTCGTGATCGTGGCGGCGAAGCGCGCCCGCCAGATCAACAACTACCACCACCAGCTGGGCGAGGGCACCTTCGGCGACAACCTGCCGCCGCTGGTCGAGAGCCGCTCGAAAAACTACCTGACCATGTCCCTCGAGGAAGTCGCCCAGGGCATGCTCACCTACGAATACGCCAAGTAACCGCGACTAGCGGGCATCATTAGCCCATGTCGCGGGTCCTCCTGGGAGTGACCGGAGGCATCGCCGCCTACAAGGCGTGCGAGCTCTGCCGCCTGCTGGTCAAGGACGGACACGACGTCGTGCCGCTGCTCACGCCGGCCGCGGAGCGCTTCGTCGGTCCCGACACCTTCCGCGCGCTCGCGCGGCGGCCGGCCGGCGACGACGTCTACCTCCACCTGACGCGCGCCGACCTCCTCGTCGTCGCGCCCTGCACGGCGAACACGCTCGCGAAGCTCGCGCACGGGCTCTCCGACAACGTGCTCACCGAGGCGGCGCTCGCGCACCGCGGGCCGGTGCTCGTGGCGCCGGCGCTGAACCCGCGCATGTGGGCGCATCCGGCGACCCGCGCGAACGCCGAGGCGCTGCGCTCGCGCGGCGTGGCGTTCGTCGGACCCGACGAGGGCGAGACCGCCGAAGGGGAGCTCGGCGTGGGGCGGATGGCGGAGCCGGAGGAGATCTTCCGCGCGGCGCTCGAGCTCTTGCGGGGGAAGAGCAGGCTGCGCGGGAAGCGCGTCCTCGTCTCCGCAGGCGGGACGCGGGAGCCGCTCGACGCAGTGCGCTACGTGGGGAACCGCTCCTCCGGGCGCATGGGCGTCGCGCTCGCCGCCGAGGCGCGCCGGCGCGGAGCGAACGTCACACTGCTCGCGGCCAACCTCGCCGTCCCCCCGCCGGAGGGGGTCGAGCTCGTCCAGACGCCCACCGCGTCCGAGCTCGAGCGGGAGGCGCTCGCGCGCGCGGCGGAGGCGGACGTCGTCGTCATGGCGGCCGCGGTCGCCGACTACCGGCCGAACGCCGCGCTCGCCGCGAAGCGCCCGAAGGACGCGAGCGGGTGGACGGTGGAGCTCGAGCCGACGACCGACGTCCTGGCCGCGCTGGGCGCGGAAGGCCGCGAGGGACGGCTGCTCGTTGGCTTCGCCGCGGAGACCGGGGAAACCGGTCTGGCCCGTGCGCGCGAAAAGCTGGCGAGGAAGGGCGCAGATCTGTTCGTCTTCAACGACGTGTCCCGAAACGACATCGGCTTCGACGCGAGCGAGAACGAGGTGACGCTCGTCTCCCACGGCGCGGAGCGCACGCTGCCCAAGGCCCCGAAGGACGAGATCGCGGCCGCCGTCCTCGACGAGATCGAGAGCCTTCTTGGCTGAGCGCGCGGTCGAGCCGGATCACGCGGGGCTGATCGAGGCGATCGCCGCCAACCTCGGCCGCGTCGTCCACGCTCCGGACGAGACGCTGCAGCTCGTCGTGCTCTGCCTCGTCGCCGAGGGCCACGC
>Ga0070739_10004304_pt1 | contig 16991 bp, 16 predicted proteins | sample Coa_R1_7_FD_66445 | JGI IMG/M metagenome (GOLD analysis project Ga0070739, IMG submission 66445) | Surface soil microbial communities from Centralia Pennsylvania, which are recovering from an underground coalmine fire - Coalmine... | ecosystem: Environmental > Terrestrial > Soil > Unclassified ... | reverse complement strand
GAGCCGGCGCAAACACCTCCGTCATGGCCTCCCAGAGGGAATGACCGGAGCGGAACTCCGCCTCCTGAGCAACGTAGGTCACCAGTGCGTTGCGAGCCAGCGAGCACTGCCCGGCATCGGGCTGGTCGAGGCCGGCGATGAGCCGGAGAAGGGTCGACTTGCCGCTGCCGTTGGAGCCGACGAGAGCCACGTGCTCCCCACGTTCAAGCGAGAACGAGACGCCATCGAGGATGGTGATGGGTCCGTAGAGCTTGCGCAATCCGGCGACGTTCAGTAGAGGCAATCGAATCTCCAGCTCATCGAGGGCGGCCCTGACAGTGACGGCAAAAGTGGGTGCCGCGCCCGTTTAGCGTGATCTTGGTGATGGGGCGGCCGCAGAGGGGGCATGGCTCACCTGCCCGGCCAAAGACGTTGAGCCGGTGCTGGTTCGATCCTGCCTTGCCCTCCACGTCACGATAGGTCGAGAAGGTGGTGCCGCGACCCTCGATTCCCTGTATCAGTGTCTCGTGAATCGCGTCCGCCAGGCGATTCAGCTCCGGGCGGCGCAATCCGCCGGCCGGGCGGAGGGGATGGATTCGGGCCAGAAAGAGCGCCTCGTCGGCGTAGATGTTCCCAACTCCGGCCAATACCCGCTGGTTGAGCAACAGGGTTTTGACGGCGGCCCGCCGCTTGGCGAAGAGGGATTGAAGCATACCCGCGTCGATCGAACCGTTCAGCGAGTCAGGACCCAACCGCTCCCACGGCGGTTCGAAGCTCTCGCCCTCTTCGGCCAAGATGAGCCGGCCGAACTTGCGCGGATCGTCGAATCTCAGCTCTGAACCGTCATCCAAAAGGAAGCGAGCCCGGAGATGCCGGCTCGGCGCCATCCCCGAGGGTGCGTGGAGCAGCGAGCCGCTCATCCCTCGATGAAGCCCGAGACGGCCACCGCGGTCAAGGTGGAAGATGGCAAACTTGCCGTGCCGCTCCAGTGCCTCGATTCGCCGCCCGATAAGCCGGCTGCGCAGCTCTTCGGGTGAAGGGTGCAGGACCATCCGGTCCCAATGGGTGTCAACGGCGCTAAAGGTCCGGCCCAGCACCCGAGAGCGCAGGTCGCGGACCATGGTCTCAACCTCCGGCAGCTCCGGCACCTCACGCCTTCCGGCAACAGCGGATCATACTTCACGGTACGGGATAATCACGCCGACTTCGAGACGCGCCGTCGACGCTCGCCGAGTAGACGAGCGGGCACACGAGGCGAGAAATACGAAAGGGCCACCCTTTCGGGTGGCCTTTCGAAACCACTCCACAACCTTGGCTCTGGAGCGGAGGGAGAAGGAGGAGCACGGAGATCAACCGGAACGTTGTCATCCCTCCGGCAACAATACGGTAACCGGTCGAGGCACGAGAATGAATGACCCGAACGTACTACAAGACACGTTGAAAGCCGGACACTCAACCTTCGAAGAGTTCAGGGAGCTCAAAGTTCACGCTGAGATTGACAAATCGCCACCCGCAGACCTCCTGGCCCTGAACCGCCGGATCCGCGCCTGCCGGCTCTGTGAGGAGGCTGGATACATCGCCGAGGCGCGGCCGGTCGTCGCCGACGGCGGTCGGTGGCGAGGGATGGTCCTCATCGGACAGGCGCCGGGCATCGTCGAGCACGAGAGCCACCGGCCCTTCGGCGGCCGGGCAGGGCGGGAGCTGTTTCGGTGGATGGCCGGCATCGGCATCCAGGAGGACGAGTTTCGCCGCCGGGTCTACATGGCTGCCATGACCCGCTGCTTCCCCGGAAAGAACCCCAGCGGCAGCGGCGACCGCAAACCGTCGCGCGCCGAGATCAACCTGTGCCGGCCGTGGCTGGAATCCGTGCTGGAGCTGCTGGAACCTTCCGTCCTCCTGCTGGTGGGGCAGCTCGCCATCGAGCGCTACCTTCCTCGTCGGCGGCTCGAGGACCTGATCGGAAACCGGTACCTCGAAGGAAACCTAGAGCTGATCCCGCTCCCCCATCCGTCGGGCGCCTCGCGGTGGCTCAACGCGCCCGCCAATCGGGGACGGCTGCAGCAGGGGCTGGAGCACGTTCGCGAGGCATGGACGGGCCTCTACGTCTGAGTCGAAGGTCAAACGTCGAACGTCGAACGTCGAACGAGTCGCGGTAAGTGCCCGGTCCCAACCTCACATTGATCCCGACACCAAATGTAGCCTGGCCCCCGCGATATGGCGGTCGATAGGTGCGATTGTGGGATCAGCCGGACCGGGCTGGATGTACTTCGATGTCCGTGCGTGGCCCGGACGTGCACCACTCTCGACCGTTCGTAGATTCCGTCGACCGGCGACATCCGCGCGTCCCGGCCCCGCCAACCGGCGACATCCGACCACGTCCCGGCCAGACAGCCACATCCAGGGGCATCGGCCAATGACCGCTGATCGTGACGCCTGCCGACCACGACCGACGGTGCGCACGGGCCGGGCTACATTCCCGTTGCGCGTCAACCGACGAACGTCCCCAGTAACCTGGGCGGGCGAGGGTCTTACTTCCCCCTTCGAAACCAAATGTAGCCGGGCCCCTGCGATATGGCGGTCGACAGGTGCGATTGTGGGATCAGCCGGACCGGGCTGGATGTACCACGATGTCCGTGCGTGGCCCGGACGTGCACCACAGGCGACAGTTGGCAGACTCCGTCGACCGACGACATCCGCGCGGCCCGTCCCCGCCAACCAGCGACATCCGACCACGTCCCGGCCACACAGAAACGCCCGCTGTCCTCGCCAACCACCGGCTGATCGCGGCGTCCGTCGACCACGACCGACGGTGCGCACGGGCCGGGCTACATTTTCCCCGCTTGGTAGGATGGTGCCATGGGATCGTCGGGTCCACCAAACCGAACACGACGTCATCCCAACATCAGGCTGGCGGCATTGGAATACGCCGACTGCGACGGACTGTACAACATCACAGTTTGCAGTCGTGAACGTCAGCCAGTGTTCACAGACCCGGGACTGGCCGAGGACGCAATTCGCCTTCTTCGCTGGCTGCGCACACAACGGAAGACGGCCGTCTGGGCATACTGCCTAATGCCGGAACACCTCCATCTCTTGCTGTCTCCTCGTCAGGGTGACAGCATTAGCCGCCTCATGCACAGCTACAAAGTCCGAACGACGCAACGAAGCTGGAGCCACGGGCACAGCGGCAAGCTGTGGCAGGACCGATTCCACGACCGAATCCTGCGCCAGCGCGATAGTGGCATCGAGGTCGTCGAGTACATCTTCGACAATCCCATCCGACGTGGCCTGGTTGCACGTCGCAGAGACTATCCCTATTCCGGGGAGCTGGACGTACTGATACCAGGCTTGCTTGACGAGCCGCCGCTGCCCGCGAGCCCGCACTCGAAAATGTAGCCGGGCCCCTGCGATATGGCGGTCGATTCCTGCGATTGTTGGATCAGCCGGACCGGGCTGGATGTACCGCGATGTCCGTGCGTGGCCCGGACGTGCACCACAGGCGACAGTTGGCAGATTCCGTCGCCCGGCGACATCCGCCCACGTCCCAGCTGGGCCAACCGGCGACATCCGACCACGTCCCGGCCACACAGAAGCGCCCGCTGTCCTCGCCAACCACCGGCTGATCGCGGCGTCCCTCGACCACGACCGACGGTGCGCACGGGCCGGGCTACATTCCCGTTGCGCCTCAAACGTCGAACGTCGAACGTGCCCGGTAACGTGGCCAGGCGACGGAGTTACTTCGCCCCCGACGCCAAATGTAGCCGGGCCCCCGCGATATGGCGGTCGATGGGTGCGATTGTTGGAGCAGCCGGACGGAGCTGGATGTACTTCGATGTCCGTGCGTGGCCCGGACGTGCACCACTCTCGACCGTTCGTAGATTCCGCCAACCAGCGACATCCGCCCGCGTCCCGGCTCCGCCAACCGGCGACATCCGCCCACGTCCCGGCCACACAGAAACGCCCGCTGTCCTCGCCAACCACCCGCTGATCGCGACGCCCCTCGACCACGACCGACGGTGCGCACGGGCCGGGCTACATTCCCGTTGCGCCTCAAAGGTCGAACGTTGAACAGAGTCGACGGTGCGGTATGCCAGCCCCACATGTTCCCGATCTACGCCGTTGCTAGCATGGCTTAAGAACACTCCAGCAGGACCGATGAGGTGGATGGACGATGACCGAGTTCGAGACAGCGGCTCCGGAAGTTGAAACCCCGACCAACCATGGGACTGACAGGTATTACCGGCCACTGGAACCGGTACGACAGCTGCTTCTGGCAGGTATCGGCGCCGTCACCATCGCCGGCGAGGTTTCTGACGAAGTCTTCGCCGAGCTGGTCAAGCGCGGCGAGCAGACACGCGAGGAGGCGATCGACGCTGTGCGCGAGCGCCGGCACAGGGCCGAGGCCCGGAGCACGGAAGCCAGCAGCTTCTTCCGCTCACGCATGGATGACCTTCTGAACCGGCTGAATCTGCCTTCGAAGGCCGACGTCGATTCCATAAATGCCAAGCTGAACATCCTGACCCGCAAGGTGGATCAGGTGCAGGCCAGCCAGGTCGACGTCGAGTTCACGCCCTCTCCGCCACCGTCGGAGCCCGAACCGACCAGCCTCTAGGAGCCGACCCGGCGAATTCGAAGCCGGCCATCATGACGTCCATGGATCCCGTGGAGGGCGGAGTCGTGGCTCCGCGTGATGCTTTGGCCGAGCTACTCGCCGCCGTCGACCGTCAGGAGGCAGCCATCTTCCTGGCGCGTGCGGCCCTGGCACCCGTCGCATCCTACGATTCGATTCACGCCGGCGATCTGGTCAAGACCCTGCGGGAGTACTTTCGCTGTCACTGCAATGTTTCGCAGGCGGCATCGGTGCTCTTCCTGCACCGCAATGGGCTGATCTACCGCCTCTCACGCATCGAAGCGCTTCTGGGTGTGTCACTCGCCGACAGAGAGTCGCGTCTGGCCCTTGAGCTCGCCCTGCACGTTCTCGAGAGGGCCGACTGAAAGCAGGCGACACCGTATGGGCAGGGAGGCTACTCGAACGCTGAGTCCGGAGGCTTAGCCCCGTCCTCAGGCCATCCGGCACATGTAGCCGACGCCGGGCACCGTGACGATGAGCTCCGGGCGGCTCGGATTGTCCTCGACCTTTTCCCGAAGATGCCGAATGTGGGCCTTCAGGGATCCGGTGTCCCCGCGCGCCTCGTAGCCCCACACGCGCTCGAGGATCGTGTCCGAGCGGACGACGCTGTTGCGGTTGACCAGCAGCAGGTGCATGAGCCGGTACTCGGTAGGCGTAAGCCGCGCATGCTTGTCTTTGCGAATGAACTCCTGCCTCTGAGGGTCCAGGCGCACGTCGTTGACGGTGAGCTCTTCGGCGCCCAGGAACTGTCCCGCCGTGGGAGTTGTCCGGCGGAGAACGGCGGCAATCCGGGCCAGCAGAAGCGCCGGGCTGAAGGGCTTGGTGACGTAGTCGTCGGCGCCGACGTCGAAGCCCTGAGCCATGTCCTCCTCCTGCGTCCGCGCCGTCAGCATGATGACCGGGGTATTGAACTCGCGCCGGGCCGCGCGGCAGATGTCGAAGCCGTCGCGGTCGGGGATGTTGGCGTCCAGGACGACGAGATCGGGCTGCTCGCGCCGCCAGATGTCGAGTGCCTGACTGCCCTCATGAACCTTGGTCACGTCGAAGCCCTTCATGTTCAGCGCAAACCCCAGCAGCTCCAGATGGTTGCGGTCGTCGTCCACGATCAGGATCTTACTCAGACGTCCCTCCTGTTTCGGCTCGGGGGAGGGTGAACCAAAACTCACTGCCCACCCCCACGAGGCTCGACACGCCCACCTCACCACCGTGCAGATCGACCACCGACTTGACGATGGTCAAACCCAGCCCGGAGCCCACCACCGACGTCACCCGGTTGCTCTGAGCCCGGTAGAAGCGCTCGAAGATTTGCGCCTGCTCATCCTCGGGAATGCCCACCCCATGATCGACGACGGCGATCCTTACCGCTCCCGGGATGGCCGTGCCGACGATGCGCACCATGGTCTGCGGGTTGGAGTACTTGGAGGCGTTGGTCAGCAGGTTGATGAGGACCTGAACGACATGCCGGGGGTCGGCCAGGACCTCCGGCAGATCCTCGGGCACCTCGAGCTCGACCGTCTGGTTCTTGCTGTCGAGGAACGGCTGCACCTGAACCAGCGCCTCGGCCACCAGCTCATCCACCGTGACCGGCACTACATGGATCTGAAACGTCCCCGATTGAAGCGTGGTGGCATTCAAGAGGTTCTCGACCAGCCGGAAGAGATGGTTGGAGCTCTCATAGGTGCTGCGAGACAGCTCGGACACGTCATCCGGCGCCAGCTCTGCCGAGTGGTGAAACAGCAGCTCACTTGAAGCCAGGATGGCCGAGAGCGGCGTGCGCAGCTCGTGAGAGACCTCGGAGATGAAGTTTGACTTCAGGCGGTCCACCTCCTGCAGACGGACGAAGTTCTTGAAGGCCAGGTAGATGACCGCCAGCGGCATGAGCGCAATGGGGCTGAGCGGCGGGTCGGTAAGCCAGAGATAGGCGAAGAGCACGCCCATCACGGCCGCCGTCGCCTCAGGCAGGATGGTGTTGCGGTGCGACTTGGCGAACAGCTTGTTCACCGGAACTCCCGTGCTGAGCGATACGGCGCCGATGGTCAGCCCATAGGAGGTGACGTAGGCCACGGCCACCGCGCCCAGCACCGCCATGACGGCGTTCCAGCTGGTCTGGGGCAGCTGCGGGTGCAGGAGGTAGGTCCTGCCGGATAGCGCTTGGAAGACCAGCGCGGCCGCTCCCGTCGAGAGCGTGATCTCCGAGACATTGAACAAGATTCGGTACACGGGCCGCCGGCCGTATGCCGCCCGCTGGCCGAGCTGCTCGACCAGAGTCGAGACGCTGAGGATCAGCACCGCCATGTAGACGGGAAAGACCACGACCGAGGCCAGTACGACGGCTGCGCTCAGGGACTGGCGGCTGCGTTCGCCACCCTCCTCCGGGATCAGGATGACGGCCATGCTGGCGAAGGGCGCCAGAAACAGGAAGATGGCCACTCCCACCCAGGAGTATGGCGAGTTGATCGACCCGATGAGGAAGAAGCGCCCCGCCTCGGAGCCGGCGGCGACGCAGGCGGCAATGAACGCCACGCTCCCCAGGAGGATGACCGCGGCCACGTAAGCGGCCGCCGCCGGACGGAGGCCCAGCGAGGCTCTGAGTCTCGTCAGAGGACTCGTGGCCGCGCGCAGCACCCCTTCGGAGCCGTTCGACATCACGTGGGCTCTGCTACCCGCGACATGGTCGGGCGGGACCGGCCGGCGGGAGGCTCAGGCCACGGAGATGACTGCCCATCGCGGGCCAAGATGTCGAGGACAACAGAAGAGCAACCGGTCCGGCGTGGTCGCCGAACCGGTTGCTCCACTCTTAAACTCTGACCTGCGATTATGCCGCGAATGCCTTCCTCTGAGAGGAGGCGCATTGCCTCCGCCGCGGAGACCGCAGCACGGCACCCGAGCTACGGATTCCCGTCCCAGGTTATCAAGTTACCCTGTACGCCGCCCCACACGGGACGGTCCCAGGTAATGAGGTCGGGCCGTGAGTGACCGCCGAGGTGATCCCAGGTGATGAGGTCCCAGGTGATGAGATGCGCGTGCCGCTGGGATCCGTAGCGGCTGCCGCTGCCATGGTTGTGCCCGGCCGCACCGGCCGTGCCCGCTCCACCGGCGAGGCCGACCGAAGCCGCCATCGCCACGAGGCCGGCCAACCGGCCCCACCGTGCTATCGACGTTGTCATGTTCTCTCCCATGCCCTCGCGGGCTGTCGCAATTTCTCTCTACGCATGCCGGGTTGCGGCCGCCGCATCTATGAGACATTTGGGTTACGACAGCGTGTTCAGGATCGGAGACAGGGGCCGGGACGCTCGGAACCGACGATACAATCGAACTGTGAGTCCCAGCATCGTTTTCGTGGCCGCTTCGGCGGCGCTTGCGTCCGGAGTCGAGTTCGTCGAGGCCTTGACCATCGTGCTCGCGGTAGGTTTGACCAAGTCGTGGCGCGACGCCCTCGAGGGCACAGCGGCCGCCTCCATCGCCCTGGTGATCCTGGTGGCCGTGCTTGGATTCGGCCTCCTACGCGTCGTTCCTCTCGACGCGCTGCGCCTGATCATCGGCGTGCTGCTGCTGGTCTTCGGCTTGAAGTGGCTGCGTAAGGCAATTCTTCGCTATGCCGGGCTCAAGGCACAGCGCAACGAGGACGAGGAGTACCAGTCCGAGATCGAGCGTATGAAATCTGGCGGCCAGGGTAGAGGCCGGGACTGGCTGGGCGTGAGCACGGCCTTCAACGGCGTCTTCCTCGAGGGCACCGAGGTAGTGTTCATCGTCATCGGGTTGGGCGCGGCCGGAAGGGCGCTTGGCGCAGCCGCCGCGGGGGCGGGGGTTGCTGCCGTAATCGTCATCCTGGCCGGCGTCGTGCTGCACCGGCCGCTCAACCGGGTGCCAGAGAACACCATGAAGTTCGTCGTCGGCATCATGCTGACCTCGTTCGGCACTCTGTGGACCGGCGAGGGCCTGGGTGTGCACTGGTGGCACAGCGACTTCTTCATCCCGATCCTGGTCGCCGGCTATCTGCTGATGTCGTGGCTCCTGGTCCTCTGGCTCAAGGCGGCCCCTTCCCGTCAGACGGCCTGATGCGGCAAGCGGCGGCCATTCTCTACTGGATCTACGACTTCCTGGCAGAGGACGTGGTCATCCTTGTCGGCGCCGCGATTGCGGTCGCCGTCACCGTCTTTGTCGCTCGCGCCAACCACAACGCTGCCGGCTTCGTGCTCTGGGCCATGGTCATCGCCTCCATCGCCGTCAGCCTCTCCCGAGTCGTATTCAAGCGCTCATAGGGGAGGCCGCATGACCACCGGTACGGTCGCCCTGAAGGAGGACCAGATCCAGCTGGTCACCGACTTCGACGGCAACATTCGAGCTGGGAACCGGGAAGGGCATGGCCTGTACATGTTCGATACCCGCTATCTCAGCACCTTCGAGCTGCTGGTCAACGGACAGAGCCCGATCTACCTCTCTCATTCGGCAGAACGTAACTATATCGCAACTTTTCAGTTCGTCAACGCCGCCCAGGTGCTCCCCGACGGCACCCGGGTTCCACGCCAGACCATCAGCATCCGCCGCAGTCGCTTCGTCGACGGTCTGGCGTTCTACGAGCGCATCGGCTTCTACAATTGCAACCACTTCCCGGTCTCCGTCGACGTCAGCCTGAACTTCGACGCCGACTTCCAGGACATCTTTGCGGTGCGCGAGTTCGCACCGCAGCGACGCGGAGGCCGAAGCTCGATCACCCTGGGCGCCGACCGCCTGGACTTCTCTCATGTCGGGCGTGACAAGGTGAAGCGCGTGACCGGCATCAGATTCGACAGGACACCCGAGCCGGTGACCGCCAATCGTGTCGTCTTCCGCCTGCGGCTCACCCCGCACCAACCGGAGTCAGTGACCGTCGTAGCCCGGCCGGGAGTCGAAGGCCGGCCGCGAGCCAAGCTCCAGCACTTCGACGCCGCGCTCTCGCGGCTGGCCGACTCGTACCAAGCCTGGCACGATGAATCGACCGCCTTCGAGACCAGCAACGAGTTCTTTGACCGCAGCCTGCTGCGTCAGAGCAGACTGGACGTGCGCGCGCTGCTCGAGTTCACACCTGCTGAGGACTCGGCCGGAGAGGAGAGCGGCGTCGTGCCCTCGGCGGGCATTCCCTGGTACGCCGTGCCCTTCGGCCGCGACTCGATCATCACGGCGCTGCAGACACTCGTCTACAACCCCTCGATTGCCGAGGGCACGCTGCGGTTCCTGGCCAGGAACCAGGGCCGGGAGGTCAACGAGGCCACCGAGGAGGAGCCGGGGAAGATCCTGCATGAGCTCCGGCGCGGCGAGCTGGCGAACCTGCGTGAGATACCCCACCTGCCCTACTTCGGCACCGTGGACGCCACTCCGCTCTTCGTGGTGCTCTTCGTGGAGACGGTCAACTGGCTCAGCGGCAGCGAGCGAGGCGAGCGGTTATACAAGGATCTGCTTCCGTCGGCAATGCGAGCGGTCGACTGGATAGACCGGTACGGCGACGCCGATGGTGATGGTTATGTCGAGTACGCCTCAGGCCTGGCGCAGGGAGTCACGAATCAGGGTTGGAAGGATTCCGTCGACTCGCTGCAGTATCCTGACGGCACCCGAGCCCGGTACCCCGCTGCCCTGGTCGAGGTTCAGGGGTATGTGTACCAGGCCAAGCTCGGGCTGGCAGGGCTGGGGGAGCGCCACGGCGACGCCGGGATGGCGGACCGGCTACGGAGTGAAGCTGCTGCCCTGCGGGAGCAGTTCCGGCGCGACTTCCGAATGGAAGCCGAAGACTTCTTCGCTCAGGCGCTCGACGGCGACAAGCGGCAGGTCACCTCGGTCACCTCGAACGTCGGGCACCTCTTGTGGAGCGGGATCGTCGACGGGGATGAGGCGCAGATGATCGTCCGGCGGCTGATGGCGGAGGACCTCTTCTCCGGCTGGGGCATCCGGACTCTCTCGTCGTCGTCGCCCAACTTCAATCCGATGAGCTACCACAATGGTTCGGTCTGGCCCCACGACAACTCCATGATTGCTCTGGGAATGCGGCGATACGGCTTCTATCGAGAGGCAAGCGAGGTCATCGAGGCGGTCATCTCGGCTGGCCTCCGCTTTCCCGGCAACCGGCTGCCGGAGCTGTTCTGCGGTTTCCCGCGCGACCGTCGCTTCAACTCCAGCCCGGTCTCGTACATCGTGTCCTGCAGCCCCCAGGCGTGGGCCGCCGCGGCTCCCTTCCTCTTCCTGCAGACCCTCTTGGGCATCGGCGCCGGCCCGAACGGGGAGATCGAGGTGCAGCCTGTGCGCAACGACCTCTTTCACTCGTACACCGTCCGCCACCTGCGCATCGGCCCAGGCCGGGTGAGCCTGAGGGTTCGAGACCGCGAGGGCCGCTTTGAGATCGACGTGCTCGACGGGAACGTCAAGCTGCTGACTGACGTGGCGGCCATCGCCTCCTGATGCGCGTCGCCGTGCTGCACTTCACCGCTCCGCCCATCTCGGGAGGGGTGGAGAAGGTGATGCTGGAGCACATCCGCCTCCTGCGGACCGCCGGCCACGAGGTGACGGTGATCGCGGGCCGGGGCGGCCCCATCGGAGTTGAGGGAGTCGATCTGCACCTCATCCCGGAGATGGCCGCCACCTTCCCGGCCCAGGTCGAGGTCGAACGTGAGCTGGCCCGAGGCCGGGTGACCGGCCGTTTCCAGGAGCTGGATGAAGCGCTCTTCAATGCGCTGGAGCCGTGCCTCCGCGACCAGGATGCAGTGCTGGCCCACAATGCCCTGACCCTGCACTTCAACCTCCCGCTGGCCTCGGTCCTGGCGCGACTGGGCCGAGAGGCGCTGCGGGATCGCCTCGTGGCTTGGACTCACGACATCGCCGCCGTCAACCCGCTGTACCAGGCCGACGTCCACGCCGGGCATCCCTGGTCGCTGGTGTCGCATCCCCAGGCGGGCGTCCGCTACGTCTGTGTCTCGGCTGCCAGACGGACGCAGCTCATCCGCCTCTGGGAGTCGGAAAACGTGGCGGATCCCCCGTCTCCCACGGTCATCCCCAACGGCATCGACGTCTACGAAACCCTGAACCTGCCCGCCTCGATCCGAGCTCTGGCCGACAGAGGACGACTGCCGGATCGTGACATCGTCTGCCTGTTGCCCGTCAGAATCACCCGCCGGAAGAACATCGAGCTGGCCGTCGACGTCGTCGCGGCTCTGGCGGCGGCCGGCCACGACGCCATACTGGTCGTCACCGGCCCCACCGCCCCACATCATCCCGAGCGCTCGGCCGAGTATCTACGCTCACTGCGAGACCGCGCCGTCCGATCCGGAGTCTCCGAGCGGGTGCTGTTCGCGGCCCAGGAGGCCGGGCGCGAGCTGACGGCCTCCGAGGTGGCGAGCCTGTACTCTCTGGCGGACCTGCTGTTTCTACCCAGCCGTTCCGAAGGCTTTGGCCTGCCGGTGCTCGAGGCCGCGGTCGCCCGCCTGCCCATGGTAGTGGCCGACCTCCCGGTTCTGAGAGAGCTGGCCGGCGGTGGCGCACGCTACTTCTCGGAGAACCCGAGCCTCGACGAGATCTGCGAGATGGTGGTCGAGGCTGCCGGGGCCGGAGGCAATGCGATGCGCAAGTCCACCATTCGCCGGTTCTCCTGGCCTCACGTGTGGTCCGACCAGTTCGAGCCGTTTCTGGACTCGATCCGGTCGCCGCACGTTGCCGGCGCCCGATGACCGAGCCCGGCCGCACCGTGCTGGCTCCACTGGTTCCCGGCAGCCGCATTCGCTCGGTGGTTGACGTTGCCCGGGCGCTCACGGGAGACACGGAGTCACGGTGCATCATCCTGAGCGTGGTGGTGGTCCCGGAGGAGCGCTCTCTGAGCGAAGCCGCACTGATCGCGCGGCGGCGGCGTGAGCTGCTCCAGCGGACCGGCGGTGATGCGGCGGCAACGTCCAACCTGCAGTTTGTCGTCCGCGCCGCCAGGAGCTTCTCGGGCGGAGTGCGCGAGGCGGTGGAGGAGTATTCGGCCGGCCTGCTGCTGTTGATATGGCGAGGCCCGTTACGGTCGGAGGAGCGCCTCTCTCGCTCTCCGCTCGACGATCTGGTGCTCGACCCGCCGGCCGACCTGGTGGTCTTCAGCGCCGGGGCCCAGCCGGGGACCGATGGCCAGTGGCCTCCGGGCCGGGTGCTGGTTCCCGTTCGCGGAGGCCCACACGCCCGGCTGGCGCTCTCCGTGGGACAGGACGTGGCTCGCTCCTTCGGCGTCAAGCTGGCGCCGCTGCGTATCGTCCGTCCCGACGCGGGAGGAGCCGAGCTGAACGCCGACCGTGATCATTTCCGGCAGCTGGTCTCACAGCTGAACTACCCGGATGTGGCCGAGCTGGAGGTCGAACGCGCGGGTGTGGCAGACACGATTCTCAGGGAAACCCGGAGTGCCGATCTGTTGGTGCTGGGCGCCTCGGCTCGCGGCTCACGCGCCACCCACCTGTTTGGACCCCTGCCTGAAAATGTCGGCGCTCGGGCACGATGCCCGGTGATCATCGTCAAGACCCGCACCCTCCTGTCTCAGAGCATGTTCGGCCTGGCTGAGACCCAGCTGCACTCGGTTCCGAGGCCCAAGGCATCCATCTCCACCGTCGTCGACCAGTGGTTCGCCGAGAACACCTTCCACTCACACGAGTTTTCAGACCTGCGCCAGCTCGTGAGACTCAAGGAGCGCCAGGGATCGACGATCAGCGTGGCTCTGCCTGCCCTCAATGAGGAGGCCACGATCGGCCGCATCATCTCCACCATCAAGTCACGGCTGATGGATGAGGTCGCGCTGGTCGACGAGCTGATCGTGGTCGACAGCGACTCCGTCGACGCCACCCGTCGCATTGCCGAAGGCCTCGGTGTTCCGGTGTTCAACCATCGCGACATCCTGCCCGAGCAGGGCTCCTTCACGGGGAAGGGCGAGGGCCTCTGGAAGAGCCTGTTCGTTACCCGCGGCGACATCGTGGTATGGATCGACAGCGACATCACGGACATCCACCCCAAGTTCGTCTACGGGCTGGTCGGGCCCTTGCTTAACCACGACCAGATCGCCTTCGTCAAGGGCTACTACCGGCGGCCGCTCAACGTCGGCGGCGAGCTGCTGACGACGGGCGGCGGCCGGGTGACCGAGCTGACGGCCAGGCCGCTGCTCAACCTCTTCTACCCGCAGCTCTCGGGGCTCGTCCAGCCACTGGCCGGCGAGATGGCCGGCCGCCGGGAGCTGCTGGAGCAGCTCCCCTTCTTCACCGGCTACGGCGTCGAGACCGGTCTGCTGGTCGACATCCTGGAACGCTTCGGCCTCGACCGCATCGCCCAGACTGATCTGGAGAACCGAATCCACCGCAACCAGGACAACATCTCGCTCAGCAAGATGGCGTTCGGCATCATTCAGGTGGTCGTCCGGCGGCTGGAGGGGCGCCGGCACATCGAGCTGCTCGACGAGCTGAACACCAGCATGAAGCTGATCCATTACGCTCCAGGCGAGCTGTTCCTCGAGGTGAAGGAGATTCAGGAGAACGAGCGGCCGCCGATGGCTTCCATAGCCGAGTATGCCGGCAGGACCCGTCAGCTTCCCTCGCCCGACTCCCAGGTTCCGGTGTGAGCGCGGCGGGCGCCGCCACCGGCGAGCTGTGGCGGCTGGGCGTCCTCCCGCTTCTGCGGCTGATCCGCTCGAAAGAGGCTTCACCGGTCGAGGTGGTACGGGCGTTTCTGGACCGGATTGACGCCGTCAACGACGACCTCAACGCCGTGGTGACGCTGCGTCGGGCGGACGCGCTCCGAGAGGCCGGAGACGCCGAGCACCTCGTCGCCGGCGGAGGCGCGCAGGCCCTGACGGGCCTTCCGTTCACCGTCAAGGACACCATCGAGACGGCGGGCGTGAGGACCACCGCGGGCTCGAAGCTGCGAGCCGGGGTCGTCCCCGGCCGCGACGCCCCCATCGTCTCCAGAATGCGGTCCGAGGGCGCAATTCTCCTGGGCAAGACCAATACGCCCGAATTCGCCATGACCTATTCCACCGACAACGACCTCTTCGGCCGGACCCGGAACCCGCTGGACCGCGACCTCACGGCCGGCGGTTCCAGCGGGGGCGAGGCGGCCATCATCGCCGCCGGCGGCTCACCGCTGGGGTGGGGAAGCGACTTCGGCGGCTCGGTCCGCGTGCCGGCCGCCTTCTGTGGCATCGCCGGCCTGAGGCCGACCGAAGGCCGCCTCCCGTCCCAGGGTCATGTCCCCACGCTTCCACCGCCGTTCGAGGCTATGAGCCTTGTGGGACCGCTCTCCCGCTCGGCCGCGGATCTCGAGACGGTCATGGCCGCGGTTGACCCGAGCTGGCACACATTTTCGACTGGGATCCGAGGATTGAGGGTGGGTTTCATGGTGGAGGACGGCGTCGTGCCGGTGGCCGCGGAGGTGATGCGAGCCGTTCGCGAGGCTGCGGGCTCACTCGAGGTGGACCGTCCGGTGGAGGAAGTTCAAATCCCGTGCCTTCCCGAGCTGTATGCGCTCTGGGACGAGCTGTGGGAGGCTTCGGGCGGTGTTCGTGGGCTCCTGAGGGGCTACATCACGGATGAAAGCGCCGTCAGCCGGCCGCTGCGCAAGCTGCTCGATGCCTCACCCGGCACGCCGGACTCAAGGCGACTCGAGAAGGCGGAGCGGAAGCTGGAGGAGCTGCGGACCACCGTCGACCGGTTCATGGAGGGCTTGGATGTGATCCTCTGTCCTGTGGCAGCCGGCCCACCGGGCGAACGGGCGGGGTCGTGGACCATCCGGAAAATCGAGATTCGGGGCTCGCGCGGCTTCGGCTACAGCTACGTATGGAGCCTGCTCGGCTATCCTGCCGTGGCGGTCGCGTTCCCGCCGGCGGCCCGGCCGGTCACGGCAGTCCAGGTGGTCGCCAAACGCGGTCAGGACGAAGTGGCGCTGGCGGTGGCCAGGGCGATGGGGGGCTAGAGTTTCGGGTTTCGGGATTCGGGTTCCTGTTGCCGCGAGCGCCGCGGCGGCTCTGGAGGGCCCAAGAGGTTCCCGCATGCGGGGCATCTAGGTCGCTCGGAGCGAGTATCTCCAGGCGATCCCGGCGATCGCTCCAGCCGGCGACATCGCTGTTCGTTTTCCGCACCGGAAACCCTTCGTGTCGGGGTGAGTTTCGAGTGGAGAGTTTTGAGCTGCGGGTTGGCTTGGCCGGGTTGGCGGGTCGCGGCCGGCCCGAGGGTTGCGTTCGAAGTTGGACTCCTCGACGTTCGACAAGCGACGTTAGACACCCCGACCCATGCGGGTAGACTTCTGAGACATGGCAACGTCAAGGGTGCGTCCTACGGTACGTGGGGAGTCGGAGGGTGCCTTGCACGGCGGGCGGACGCCCGCCGGAGGCGGGGGGTGGCTGCACGCGATCACCCGCCGGCGGGGACCGATTCCCTCCCTGGACGGACTGCGCGCAGTGGCAATCGCGCTCGTTCTCATCGACCACGCGGCCGGAATGCCGAAGCCCGGCGGCGCCTGGTCGCGCATCTATCCCTACATCATCCAGCTCGGAATCCCGGGCGTGGCCCTCTTCTTCGTCCTCTCCGGGTTTCTGATCACGGGGATTCTCCTAGGGGAGGAGGAGAGCAGAGGCGGCATCAGCCTCAGACGCTTCTACTTTAGGCGCACGCTGCGGATCTTCCCCGCCTTCTACACGTTGGTCGGGGTGATTCTGCTGCTCAGCGCGTTCGGCTGGCCGCACGTCCGGCTCGATCAGGCCCTGGCTCCTCTCACCTACACCTCGGACTACGTGGTCCCGGTCCTAAAGGCTTCGGCCTCGCACATGTCTGTGTCATGGACGCTCGACCACTCGTGGTCACTCTCGGTCGAGGAACAGTTTTATCTCATCTGGCCGGCGGCGCTGGTGCTCCTGGGTGCCCGCCGGGCCCCGCCCATCGCGGTGGGCACCATCCTGCTCGTGCCCCTCTTGAGGGTGCTAACCGTGCTCGCGCTACCGGGCACGAACAACCTGCAGTATGAGTTCTTCTTCCACTGCCGCGCCGACGCCCTTGCCACCGGCTGCCTGCTGGCATGCCTGCGGCCGGCATTGCACGCCCACGTCCGCTACCAGAAGCTCCTGCGGTCCCCGTGGATGTGGCTGGCGCCGGTGGCGGCGGTGCTGGCCTTCGAGGCGCCCCAGATCGGCTGGGCCCTCCGTCCGGCCTCGGCGGAGCTGTGGACGCTGGTCTTCTGGGGCTGGGTATTCCTCGGCTGGACGGTCATGAATGTCGCGCTCGCGCTGTGTCTCGATTGGTGCGTCACCAACCACCGGTCCATCGCCGGCCGCATGCTCAACGCGAAACCGGTGGTGGCCATCGGGGTGCTCAGCTACTCCATCTACCTGTGGCAGAACCTCTTCCTGGCCGCCAGAACG
>Ga0070739_10004299_pt1 | contig 17002 bp, 19 predicted proteins | sample Coa_R1_7_FD_66445 | JGI IMG/M metagenome (GOLD analysis project Ga0070739, IMG submission 66445) | Surface soil microbial communities from Centralia Pennsylvania, which are recovering from an underground coalmine fire - Coalmine... | ecosystem: Environmental > Terrestrial > Soil > Unclassified ... | reverse complement strand
GGAAAAGATGCGCCGCACGGCGCAGCGGGTGATTCCTGGGGCGCCGCATGAGGTTCTGCTGGTGCTGGAAGCCACGACGGGACAGAACGGGCTGGAGCAGGCGCGGAAATTCACGGAGTCGGCCGAGGTGAGCGGGATCATTCTCACCAAGCTGGACGGCACGGCGAAGGGCGGCGTGGTGGTGGCGATATCGCGCGAGCTGAATCTTCCGATCCGTTACGTGGGAGTCGGCGAACAGATCGACGACCTGCTTCCGTTCGATCCCGAGACGTTTGTCGCTTCGCTGTTCGACTAGCATGAGCGAGTATCTGGAAGCGGCTTTCGAGCTGGCGGCGCAAGGTTTGGGCCGGACCTCACCGAACCCGGCGGTGGGCGCCATTGTGGTGCGGGATGGTGAAATTGTGGGCCGGGGCTTCCATACCTACTCGGGGGTGAAGCACGCCGAGGTTCTGGCGCTCGAAGAGGCCCGCGAGCAGGCGCGCGGCGCGACGCTGTACGTGACCCTGGAACCCTGCTGCCATCAGGGGCGTACGGGCCCCTGCGTGGATGCGATCCTGGCCGCGGGCGTTCGCAAAGTGGTGGCGCCGATCCGGGACCCTAACCCGCAGGTGGCCGGCCAAGGGTTCACGCGCCTGCGCGACGCGGGGGTCGAAGTGGAGCTGGAAACCTCGAGCGAAGCCCGCGCGGCGGAATTGAATGAGCCCTTCATTCATTTCATGCGAACCGGCTTGCCCCTGGTCACGCTCAAAGCTGCGCTCACGCTGGATGGCAAAATCGCCGCTCCGGAAGACGACCTGACCTCCGGCCGGACACCCGGATGGATCACCAGCGAACAGGCTCGCGCGCACGTGCAGACTTTGCGGCATCGCTCCGACGCCATCCTGACCGGCATTGGAACGGTGCTTGCGGACGATTGCCGCCTTACGGACCGCACTGGACTGGAGCGCAGCCGGCCGCTGCTGCGCATTGTGCTCGATTCGCAGCTCCGGCTGCCGCCGGAATCGCGGCTGGCGAGCTCGTGCCGGGAGGACGTTCTGGTGATTACCACCTCGGCTGCCTCGCCCGAGCGCCGCAAGCGCCTGGAAGCGCTGGGCGTGCGGATCGAAGTGATGGAGCGCCGCGACGGGCGCGTCAGCCTGCAAGGCGTGTTGGAGTGGCTGGCGCGCGAGAAGTATTTGTCGCTGATGATTGAGGCCGGCAGCAAGGTGAACTGGTCCGCGCTCGAATCCGGCGTAGCGGACAAGATTTTCTTTTATTACGCGCCGAAAATCCTGGGCGGGCTGCAATCGTTGCCGGTGGCCGGCGGAGCCGGCCGGCGCCGCCGGAAAGACGCCATCCGGTTCCACCGCGTGCGCCTGCACTCCATCGCTCCGGACGAATTCGCGGTGGAGGCCTGGCTCGAAAGGGGCTGATCCGTGTTCACCGGGATCGTCGAAGAACTGGGCTGCGTGGAGGCGCTGGAGCCGCGCCAGACGGGCGCGCGTTTGCGAATCCACTGCCAGACGGTTCTCGATGATTTGAAGGAAGGGGCCAGCATCGCCGTCAACGGCGTGTGCCTCACCGCGCTGGCGATTACGAAGGACTCGTTTTCCGCGGATCTGGCGCCGGAGACGCTGGCGCGCAGCAATCTCGGGGGGGTGAAAGCGGGCTCCCGCGTGAATCTGGAACGGCCTGTGACGCCGGTCACGCGGCTTTCCGGCCACCTCGTGCAGGGACACGTGGATGCCACGGGGGAGATCGAATCACTCGAAGCGCTGGGCGATGGCAACTGGTGGCTGAAGGTGCGGGTGCCGCCCGAGCTGGAGCGCTACCTGGTTCACAAAGGCTCGATTGCGCTGGACGGGATCAGCCTGACGATCGCGGCGCTGGACCCCGGCCCGGTGGTGGGCGTGACCATCATCCCGCACACGTTTTCGCGCACGACGCTGGGCTCGGCGGGACCCGGCTCACGCCTCAACGTAGAGGTGGATGTGATCGCCAAACACGTCGAGAAGCTGATCGCTAAGGAAACACCGGCTTCACCGTCATTCCGGCCTTAAGCGGCTTGTCGGTCAGGAGCGCGACCGCGTCGCCCTCTTGCAGGCCCTCCACTTGCGTGCGGGTGGTGTTGTTGACGCCCATCGTGATCTTCCGCCAGACCAGTTTGTCGCCGTCCAAGACGTACACGCCCGCCTGCCCCAGCTCGCGGCGCACGGCTTCCTTCGGAATGGTCAGGGCGTTTTCGACCGATTCTGACTCGATCTCCGCGTTGACGTTGGTCCCCGGCAGCAGGTCGCGATTCGGATTCTCGATCAGGCACACCACTTCGCCCACCTGCCGCGAGCCCAGGGGCTGAATCTGAGTGGGTGTTTTGTCGACGTCGCCCTTCCAGACCCGGCCGGGCAGGGCATCCCAGGTGATCGTGACAGGCATGCCCTTGGCCACGCGGCCCAAGTCCTGTTCATCAACGTACACATTGACGTTGACGCGCTCCAGACGCCCGATATACGCGACTGGGTCGCCCGCGTTCAAGTACGCGCCCGGCTTCAGATCGAACTGGTAGATGACGCCCGACAACGGAGAGCGAATGACGCTTTGGCGGATATGCTCCTCGGCGAGCTTCAAGGCCGCCTGGGCATCCTGCAACCGGGCCTCGGCCGCGGTGCGGTCCGGGGCCGCCACCAAAGAAGTCTTGCGTTCCTGGAGCGATTTGATCTGCAACTGCGCCCGGTCCACACGCTCCTTGGCGGCTGTGACTTCCATCCGCGTGGCGGCCTGCTTGGCCTCCAGCCGCCGCAAGGTCTCGTACTCGTTTTGCGCGGTGTCGAGGTCCAGCCTGGCGCGATCGAGGCCGCTGGAAATCTCTGCCAGGTCCGCCGCGCGCCCGCCCTTGCTCAGCGTCTCGATCTCGGCCCTGGCTTGCAGGATACGCGATTCCGCGGCGGCCTTCTCCGCGCGGGCCTCGGACGCATCCAGATCGGCCAGAGGCGCGCCGCGCATGACGTATTGGCCGCGCTGCACGTGAATCTGATCGACGGCGCCGGGGCGTTCCGCGCGAGCCACGGCCCATTCGACGGGCTCGACCTTGCCGTTGGTGGGAACCGTGCTCGAGATGGTTTCGCGCACCACGCGCGCGAAGGGGATCTCGGGGGGCTGATTCTTCCACCGGTCGATCCGCCAGATCGCCACGCCCGCGCCCGCCAAAGCCAGCAGCCAGAAACCCAGCAGCGGCTTTCTCACGTAAGCCTCACGGCCGATGGGGCCCTCATCGGGGCCTCGCGCAATAGTCGAACAAGATTTGCCATTCGGCCCGCTGGATCTGCATCGCAGCTATTTCGTGCGGCGACCCCGGCTGGAGCCGGGCGCGATCGCAAAACGAAAGAAACGCGAAGGGGTCCCACTTGCCGGTGCGAAATTCCGCGCTGGGGAACTGCCGGGTAATCTTCACCGCCTCGGCCACCAGCCGCTGGTAAATGGGATGGGCGCCGGCTTTGCGAAACCAATACGCGGCATTGCCCGAATCGCCTTCCTGGCGGTGCAGGATGGCGTGCCACAAGTACCCGTCCGGGGTCTCGCAGGAATCCGCCAGTTGATGCGCCTCTTCGAAGCAATTGAAATATAGCCACAATCCAGCCATGGGCGCTTGGGGCGTTTTCGCCGCTGGAAACAGCGCCGCAGGAGCGAAGCTCCTCAACAATGTCCGGGCCGGCTCCGACGAACATGGCGCCCAATGCAGCGGGAGAAGACGGTTGCCATTTTCATCCAAGGCGAGAATGCGAGCTACGTCGGGACCGTATCTCGTCGGATCGAAGTCCATGAATCGCTTACGATTCTATTGTAATGGCCGCGAATCGCGCCCAACCCCATGACGGCAGGACCGTTCGGGCCCTGGTGCTTTCCGGCGGCGGATTGTTCGGCGCCTGGCAGGCGGGAGCCTGGTCCGCCCTGGCGGGCCGGTTTCATCCGGACCTGATCGTGGGCGCCTCTGCAGGATCGCTGAACGGCTATCTGATCGCCTGCGGCGAGTCCCCGGAGATGCTGCACCGCCTGTGGCTGACGCGCGAGATGGCGGACTTCCGGCAGCTTGGTCGCAACCTGCGGGAGCTTACGGCGCACTGCCGGCCGAAGATCGATTTCGCGGTGGTGGCCACTGACGTCGTACGCCGCAAACCCCGCATCTTTCGCGGCCCGGAGATCACTTGGCGGCACTTGGCGGCCTCCTGCGCTCTGCCGTTTCTTCTTCCGCAGATTCGCATCGAGGGGCGCCTCTATACCGATGGCGGGCTGCTGAATCCCCTGCCGGTCTACGCGGCGGTGGAGCTGGGCGCGGCCGAGATCGTCGCTCTGCACGCGCTTGCCGAGATTCCGTGCACGCTGTTAAAGCCGCTCGTCCTGACCTTTCGCGCCGCCTTCGGACACAACCCGGCGGTTCCTCCGGCGGTGAAGCTGGCGACGGTCCAGCCGGGGCGGCGGCTTGGAACGCTGCGCGATACCGTGGTTTGGAAACGCGAAAATATCGAGAAATGGCTACGGCAGGGTTACGAAGACGCAACGCGGGAGCCCGCTCTGGCCCCGTGGTTTGTAACCGAAAAAACATTTCCGTTTTGAAATGTCCTGAGCGATAATAGGCACGCATGCCCATGTACCGGGTTCATCGCCTGAAGGATCATCTGCGGCAAAGTTTCCGCTATGCTCCTCATGTCAGCGGCACGGCGAACGTGAAGCCCCGCGACTATTCGCCCGGCGAAACGGTGGAAGCTTCTTCGCCCTACGCGGCCTACTTTGCGATGCGAGGCGCGGAAACGCCGCTCGAACCCGGAGATTTGCTCGAAAGCGAATCGGGCGAGTTGCGAATTTTCAAATTCGTTGGATTCGAGGAAGCCCGCTGGGTGCCGCCCGAGCCCAAGGGCGGGGAAACCAGAGCGGAAGAAGCCAAGCCGGAGGAGGCCGCGTTCCCCGCGAAGGCCGTCGTAAAATAGGATTTAGAAATCAACGATGGATGGATGTAACGGCGAAGGAGGACGCGTAAACTCCTTCGCTCTGGTGGATTATCTGGAGGGACCTCTAGGAACTTTTGTAAACGGCTTACGCCGCGAACTGGTCCCGAAGTGCAAGGCCCGCGCGCACGTCACGATTCTTCCTCCCCGCCCTCTTTCCTGTTCTGCGGGCGCCGCCTGGCGCGAATTGCGCCAGGATCTGGAAGGCGTTGAGCCGTTCGAGATCGAGCTGGAAGAAGTAAAGCTGTTCCCCAAGTCCGATGTGATTTACATCTCGATCGGGGCCGGATACCGGAAGCTGGAGGATCTGCACCGCAAGCTCGCGCATGGTTACTGCCAGTTCGCCGAGGCATGGCAGTACCACCCGCACATCACCCTCGCGCAGCAGCTCGATCCTGCCGGCGTCGCCGCCAGCCTGGATTTGGCGGTACACCGCTGGGATGAGTTCGGGCATCCGCGCCGGTTTGTGGTCGAGCACCTGACGTTTGTGCAGAATACCTGGGAGAACGACTGGGTGGACCTGGAGCGGTACGATCTGCATTCTCTTGCGGGCCAGCCGTGACCGCAGCGCAGGGCGCAAAAAAGGTTCTTCTGTCCTGGAGCAGTGGAAAGGACAGCGCCTGGACACTGCATGTGCTGCGGCAGATGCCGGAGGTGCAGGTTGCGGCTCTGGTCACGGCGTTCAACACGCAGGCGAACCGGGTAGCGATGCACGCGGTGCGCCGCGAACTCGTCGAGGCGCAGGCCGCGGCTGCGGGTCTCCCGCTGTGGGCGGTAGAGCTGCCCTGGCCCTGCTCCAACGCCGAATATGAGCAGCGGATGATGGCCGTGTGCCGCCGCGCCATCGCGGAACAATTCCGTGGCGTGGCTTTCGGGGATCTGTTTCTTCAGGACATCCGCGATTACCGCATGCGCCGGCTCCGCGACACCGGATTGGAGCCGCTGTTTCCGGTATGGGAGATCCCGACTCCGCAGCTTGCGCGCGAGATGATCGCCGCGGGCTTGAAAGCCAAGATCACCTGTGTCGATCCATCCAAGCTGGACCGGGGCTTCGCGGGCCGCGATTTTGACGAGGCGTTTTTGGACGCGCTGCCCGCCGGCGCCGATCCCTGCGGCGAGAACGGCGAGTTCCACAGCTTCGTGTACGATGCCCCGGTTTTCTCGCGCCCGATTCCAGTCCGCTCCGGCGAACTTGTCGAGCGCGACGGCTTCGTGTTCGCGGATCTGATGGCCGAAGCAGCGGCCCCGCTCGATTAGAAGGAAAACCGGGCGCCGCCGTTGATCGCTCTGCCATCGAGGAGCGCCCAGGCGTCGACGGTCCATCTCCCATCGGAAGCGCGAGCCGGCAGCAGCAGCGGGTCCCACCGCGTCTGGCGCACGTTCGTGAGGTTCTCCAAATTGAGGAAAAGCTTCACATGCGCGGCGACTTTGCGTTCGGCCATCGCGCCTACCAGCACGTAAGGCTTGGAGAAATCGCGATACGGGTTGTATTCGAGCCGTTGTTCGCCGGTGTAATAACATTCGAGTCCGATGCGGGAAACGCTTTCCTTTTCCCACATCCCGACGATGCCGAAACTATGCCGGGGCGTCAGTGGAACTTCCGCACGGCCCCCGGGTTCGTCCTCGCTGGAGCGGACATAAGTATAGCTGGCCGTCGCGATGAATGGCGCTTTGCGCCACGCCGCCAAGAACTCGATGCCTCGATTCCGGGTCGGTCCCGGAAGGTTCAAGATGCGATACACCGCGCCCCGGTCCACGTAGACCGGATGGTCAACATTGGAGGCAAAGAGCGTCGCGGTCACGGAAACCGGACCCAGGCTCCGGGTCAGATCGGCCGTGGCGGTCCGGCCGCGTTCAGCTTTCAGCGCCTGGGTCTCCCGCAGCCTGGTCAATCCGGCTGCTTCGGTCTCTTCCGTCAGCGGCGACGGCGCGAAGAAGCCCTGTCCTGCGGAAATACGGCTGATCCATCGCCCCTTGCGGAGCAGGGCGGAGAGACGAGGACTGAACAACGTGCCGTAGACATTGTGGAAGTCCACCCGGCCGCTCGCCGACAAACTGAGCCAGGACGCCACCTGGAAATCGTCCTGCGCGAATATTCCCGGAACCACGTAGCGGTAAGCGAAGCGCGGAACATCGCGAGGATGGAAAGCGTCGTTCTCAGCGGCGAATCCCGCCACCCATGTATTGCTTGCTGCGGTTGCCCGGATGGACAGCTCGCCGAATAACAGGTCGTGGCGGTCTCTTTCCATGACTTCTCCGAATTGATGCCGGTGGTCCTGGACGGAGGCGGAAAAGCGAGCCGCCAGAACCAGCTTGCCCTCGAACAGCCGCTGGAAATTGCCGCCGAGATCATAGCGCCGGGTGTTCAACGCTTCCGTATAGGGTTCGCCGGAGGCGGGAAGCACTGTGCCCGGAGTGGCACCGCCGGAGCGATCTTCATAAGTGATCCCGCCGGTGAGCAGCGCGGTGCCGCCGTTCCTGTTGTCCCAGTAAAGCCGGGGCCGCACGACCCCGCGCGAGTAGCCCGCGATATCGGCCCACCCATCTCCATTCACGTCCTGTTGCGTCTGCCAATATCCGCCGCCCAGGAGCGAGGCTCCCCAATGCGGCGTAAGGGGGGATGCCAGGAACATCGACGCGTCGGTTTCTCCCAGGGATGAGCGATTGAAAAGGAATTCGTGTATGGGTCCGGCTTCGGGGCGACGGGAGATCAGGTTGACGACGCCGGCCATGGCGGCGCTCCCGTACAGAGCCGAGGCATTTCCTTTGATCACCTCGACCTGGCCTAAATCCATAGGCGGAATTTGCAGCAGGCCGAGGCCCGCGCCCTGCTGGCCAAACAAGGGAAGGCCGTCGGACAGGAAAGCGGTGTAACGGCCGCGCATCCCCTGGACGCGCACGCTCGCCGCTCCCAACGCGGGCGAGGTCGTCTGGACCCGCATGCCGCCCATTTCGTTCAGCAGCATGCTGATATCGCCGGGCCGCATGGCGAGCTCTTCATTGATTTCGTCCTGGGAAACGACTTCAACATGCAGGGGCGAGTCTTGAACGCGCACATCGTTGCGGGTCGCGTAGACCCTGACGTCTTCCTCGTGCGTTATCTGAGGCTGCAATTCGACTTGAAGCTGCCACTCCTGGCCAGCATCCAGATCGAGCGCTTTCCGGGCCGGGAAGAACCCGTCCTTGCTCACGACGATATCGACGTGGCCGGGCTCGATTGCTAAAGCCGCCACGCCATCCGGCCCGGTTCTGGCGTGCGTGCCGTTCACGCTCACGCCGGCGTCCTGCACCGGCGCGCCACCGCTGGTGACTTCGATGCGGATTGTCGCCGGAGGAGACTGCGCCAGCGCGGCAATCGCCTGGAGCGTGAGAACAAGCGCGCATGCGAGCTGCGGGCGGCTCACTTCGGCGGCGGTGCATTGCCGATCATGTGCCGCGAATCCTTTTCGTCCTCCTGGCAGATCGACTCCATCAGTTCGAAGCCGGGCCGCCAGCGGACCGTGTTGCTGGTGGTCCATGGCTTCGAATAGGCGCCGGGATCGTCAATGGTCACCTCATACTTGAGCGTGCGCGCATCAGTACGGGTATAGCGCTCGATGAGGTGGGCCTTCTCGCTCTGGACGTGCCCGGCCTGGTCGAGCCAGGCTTTTCCGTTGAAGCCCACCACGTCGATAACGAGAGTGCCGCCTTCATAGCGCCCGATGGAATCGCCCAGCCACGACGGGCGGATGTTTTTCCGGTGCGCCAGCGAGCCGGCGGTAAGCGGCACGATGCGCCAGAGGTAGTTGTCGCCCTCGAAGACGAACACCACCTGATCGCGAGTCTGCACGATCTGGAACGGATATGGATCGAACATGTACCGGGGGACGCCGACGGGCAAGCAGCGCGCCTCGGGATCGTCCTTTGACAGGGACTCGACACGCTGGTTGAAGATTTTCAGAGATTCCGGCACGAAGGGCACGTCCACGTGTTTGTCCGCGCTATGGACGCCCTTCCAGCGCTCCTCGGCGATGTTCCCGGCGAATCCCGGATACCACGCGCCGTTTCCGCCGAAGTCCGGCCGCCCGTCTTCCAGGTGCGGAGCCGGGCCGGCGGGCGGCTCGGAAACCTTCTTGCCTCCGCGATCCTGGTCCTGGTTCGCGTAACCGCCGAGGAAAGGCCCTGGGTCCTTCGCGAGCGCAGGTTTCCTTTCCTGGCCGCCCTGCCCGCATAAACCCGCGGCGAACAACGCCAGCGAAAGTGCCGTTTTCCTCATTGTAGCCCCTTGACCAGTCTACACATCGGCAGGCAGGAATAGGGCCTAGGTAACTTCCTGCCTGCTGCCGGCTCCCCTACCCCACGATCTCAGATTATGGAGTGTATCGAAAAGAGACGACTCCTGAAACAGGTTCTCAATGACAATGAAGCTTATCGCAAGGCCCTGGACCACTGCCGAACTTGCCGCACCTGCACGCTCGCGGGACCGGAGAGGACCATTTGCCAGTTGGATAAACTTCGCGCCAAGGCTGACGCATCCCAACAGGAACTGTTGAAATACATCGACGAACACCCATCCTGCTGACGCTGCAAGGGAGTGCGCCGGCGGCTCCCGCGCTCACACGCGCGCCCTCCGGGGCGGCCGTCTCCTTCGGCGGTTCCGAAAGGAGCCTCCCTACACGAGAGAGCCTTTCCAAGTCCTGCGTAAGGCGCCCATCGACGGGTATTTTACCGAAGCGTCCGCGGCACGCGGCTGTGCTACTCAGTAGGAGTGTTCTCCCTGGTGCGGTCCCGGCGGTTCCTTGCGGCGCTGATCGTATTGTGCGCAGCGCTGGCGGGCTTTCTCGTGTGGCGGCGGACTCATCCGGATTACGACGCCGCGCATCTGCTTCAGACGCTGCCGCTGAACCGGGCTGTCAAGGTGTACATCGACGCCGGCGCGCTGCGAAGCGCGGGCTTGCTGGATCTGGTCGCGGGTTCGCGGGCCGCCGAAGAAGCGGATTATCGCCGCTTCGTGGAGCAGACCGGCTTCGATTACCGCACCGACCTGGACGCGATCGCGGCGGCCTTCGTGGATGGCTCCGGGTATTTCGCGGTTCGCGGCCGGTTCCATTGGAATCGCCTTTCCGATTACGCCCGCGCGCAGCAGGGATCGTGCGCGAATTCGGTGTGCTCGATGCCGGCCACGCGGCCGGATCGCGTGATTTCGTTTTACCCGCTCGCCGGCGACGTACTCGCGCTGGCGGTGACGGGAAACGCCCGCAGCGCTCTCGACATTTCGCCCGCCTCCGGAAAGCCGCCCGTGGTGGCTCCTAGCGCGCCGGTGTGGATTTCCGCCCCGGGCGCCGCCTTCCGTGATCTGAACGGGCTTCCCTCGGGCTCCCGCGTTCTTTCTCCTCTGGCGGATTCGCAGGAGGCCGTGTTCAGCATCCGCGCTGCCGGCCAGGACCGGTTTGAGGTCCGCATGGATGCCACTTATCCGGCGGCGGAGGGAGCCCAAAAGGCCGCACAGCAGTTGATCGCGACGACCAATCTGCTCCGCAGCATGCTCGCGCGCGATAAGCTTACGCCCAACCCGGCCGATCTCAGCGGTCCGCTCACCGCGGGAAAATTCGAGGTCCAGGCTTCTCACGTCATCGGGACGTGGCCCTTCGAGAAGCAGTTTTTCCAGGCGCTGCTTACGGCGAACTGAGCGCGCGGCCTAAGCATCCGGGCGCGGAGCAATAATGAACCCTAGCCGGCAACTCGGTGAAATCCTTTATGGTTACGGCGCAGCTTTCGCGTTAGACTGTCCTTGGTTTGGTAGGGTTCTATGCAAAGATGCGTGAGCTGTAGCGGCACACTCCGCAACGATGAAACCTCGTGTTTTATATGCGGAACGCCCGTACCTCCCGCGGTGAAAAAGACGACGCTGGCGGATCGCTTCCGCACGTTCACGAAAGTGGCGTTCCTTTTGTCGTCCGCGTTGACGGTCGCTTCGCTATTTTTCAGCTTTACGCCATCGTTCACCAAGTGCGTCGTGGCCACGCTGGTGTTGAGCCTGGTGAATCGCTCCGCTGAGCAGATGCGGCAGTCGCAATAAGAACCCCTGCGTTCGCTCCGCCCGCCGAAATTCCATCTGGGATAATGGTGTGACGTGGCCCGCTCTAAGGAACTGGAATCGCGGCTGGAAGCCACCGAGCATCAGCTTAGGCTCCTTCAGAAGATCAGCCGTTTTATGGCCCGGGAAGTGCCGCTCGGGGATGCGCTCAACGGGGTTGTTTCGCTGGTGGCCGAATTCATGCAATGCGATTCGTGCCTGTTGTACCTGCTTCACGACCAGGAACTGGTGCTGTGCGCCACCAACCATCCGCGGCCGGAATCGATCGGCTCGGTGCGGTTGAAGCTCGGCGAAGGACTGACCGGATGGGTGGCCCGCGAGCGCCGGATGCTCTCGGTTTCGCGGGAGGCCTTCCTCGATCCGAGATTCAAGCTGTTCACGGATCTGCCCGAGGACACTTACGAAGCCTTTCTCTCAGCGCCCGTGATCTTCCGCAACCGCGTGGTGGGCGTGATCAACGTGCAGCATCGCGCCCCGCATTTTCACAACGGCGATGAGATGGACCTGCTGACCACGGTGGGCGAACAAGTGGGCGCCCTGGCGGCCCTATCGCTGACCAATCCCGCCCAACTGAATTTTTCGGATACGCTCGAGCTGGTCACGGCGTTCGCTCGGCGGAGTTGAAGGTGCATTGCGGTTGGTTTTTGGTCCTCGCGCCCGCGCTCCTCGCGGCGCCCGCGCTGTTGGGGCAGCGCTGGACGATCCAGTATTTCTACGATCAGGCGCGCGACGAGCTCACGATCACCGACTTGGCCTTTCCAAGCGCCCAGCGCGGGATCGCCGTGGGCTGGACGCAGCAGCGCGATAAGAAACCTAAACCGGTCAGCCTGGTGACCAGCGACGGCGGCGAGCACTGGTCTTTGAGTCCTCTCGAGGACATGCCCCGCTCGATTTTCTTCCTCAACGAATCCGCGGGCTGGATGGTCACCGAAGATGGCATCTGGTCCACGGAAGAAGCGGGAAGAAGCTGGCGGAAAATCGCGGATCAGAAGAAGCCCAAGAAGAAGCTCGGGCCCACTCCGCCCGGCGGGCTCATTCTGCGCGTCTGGTTTCTCGACGCCCGACACGGCTTCGCCGCCGGTTATCAGAAGACGGTGCTCCAGACGTCGGACGGTGGCCGCACCTGGACCGCGCTTCCCGAAGCGGCCAAGCCCACCGGAAATCCAGCGTTCACGGCTTACACGCAGATCGCCTTCGACGGTCCGCATGGATTGATCGTGGGCGCGTCGGTTCCGCCGCGCCGCGACCTGGGGCCGTTCCCCTCCTGGATGGATCCGGAACGAGCCTCCAGAGCGCGGGAGGTCCCGACCATCACCCTGGTACTCCAGACGCTCGATCGCGGCGGGCACTGGGCGGCGGAGAACGCGCCGCTGTTCGGGCTGGTGTCGGCCGTGAAGATGGCTGGCGCCGACGCGCTCGATGTGTTCAGCTACGGGCCTTCGTTCGAGTGGCCCTCGGAGGTTTACCGCGTCGACCTCCGAAACGGAAAAAGCTTTTCTGTGTTTCGCGAACACGATCGCCGGGTGACCAGCGTGGCGCTGTTCCCCGGCCCGCGGGCCTTTCTGGCGGCGGTGGAGCCCACCGGGCGGCTCAACACGGTTCCCATCCCCGGAAAGGTGAAGATGCTTACCAGCTCGGATCTGACGAATTGGAAGGACATGGATGTGGATTATCGCGCGGTGGCGACGAATTTAATGCTCGCCGGCCCGGACCCCGAACATTTGTGGGCCGCGACCGACACGGGCATGATCCTGAGACTCACCCAATGACGCGGAATTTTCTGTCGGCTCAAAGCGGAGGCGGACAATTCTAACGCACGCTTTTCTCCCGCGCCGTTTTCCACAGCGTACTTTCTTCAGGAGGGCGGTAGAAGATTCCGTTTCCGCCTTTGGTGGTTTTATCGCGGCAACGCAAGAATTGATTTCGTTGCGAGTGGCCCGATGCATGCTCGTACTTCCGCTTTTTAATAACGCAATCCGGTTAGGAGGAACTAATGGCAATGTGGAGTAAAAGCGATCGCGATGTACGTCCGGGAGCGGGGCCGCCGCCAGCGGCTCACATCCCGGCGCCCGCGTCCGAGCGTCCGCAGGCCGCCGCGCCCATCCAGCAGGTGTATCATTCGCCCGCTCCGTCTTCGGGCGGCGCCGCGACGTTGGGTAAATCCACCCGCCTTAAGGGCGAGATTTACAGCGAAGAGGAACTCTATCTGGATGGCGATATTGAAGGCACCATCGAGGTCAAGAACCGCCTCACCATCGGCCCCAACGGGAAGGTGAAGGCTTCGATTCGCGCGCGGGACGTGGTGGTGCGCGGCTCGGTGCAGGGCAACGTGGAAGCCACCGACCGCATCGCCATCATGAACGGGGCTACCATCGTCGGCGACGTGAAAACAGCGGGAATCGTGATCGAGGACGGAGCCTACTTCAAGGGGGGCATCGACATCCTGCGGCCGGAACCGAAGAAGGATTCGTCTTCCCGGCAGCAGCACGAGCCGCAACCCAACCCGGCGCCCAAGGTGCAGAGCGCCGCCAGCCGGTAAAACGCGGGGCACGGGCGGTGGCGCCGGCTACCGCCTGTGTTTTCTAAACGAACCCGATCGCCCGGCCCGCCACGCCGATCCCGAACCACAGGAACAGGGAGAACAGCGCGGCGAACCTCCCCATCATCGGAATGGCGGGTTTGTCGATCGAGCTGTACCGTCGGAAAATCGTGTAATGATATACGATCGCGGCGACCAGAAAGACCATTTTCGGCAGGAACGCCATGTTGTCATAGGCCTTGAGCGGCTCCGCCATAAAGAGAATCCAGCCGGTGAGCAGAATCAACACCAGCGCCCACTTCACGTAGGTTTCGAGTTCCTTTGAAATCCGCGACGGCGTCCAGTACCGGATGCCGATCCCGAGCAGGCGGAAATCCAGCAGCAGAATCGAGCCCAGCAGCACCACCAGCGCCAGGATATGGACGGTCTCGGTCAGCGGAAAGACCCATGTCGTGGCCTTGATCGCGTTGCACAACCAGGTGCCGTCGCACCACTTAAAAAAAGGAAAAGTCCAGGGGAAAATCGCGGAGAAGCTCACCGAGGCCTCCTGAGTATCCTGCTTAGAGATTATACGCCGTGTACCGGCCGGCAAAGATGACCATGGTCCACGTCACCAGCGAGCAGATGCCAGCGATTCGCGCCCGGGCGGGCGTCGGCAGCATCGTATCCCATTGCGGCGTCGTGCGGTCAATGGTCGAATGGAACACCAGGGCGTTCAGTCCCGCGATGATCAGGAAGATCACTTTGATCCGGAAATACAGGCTGTTGAAGCACTTGATCGGCTCGGACCAGAACAGCAGCACGCCCGTGCTGACCATCAGGAAGAAGCCGGCGAACGTGATGGGCAGGAACTGCCACTTCACTTTGGAGACCGGATCGGTCCGCCAAAGCACTCCCACCAGCCGCAGGTCGTACATCATCACGGGCGCCATCATCAAGGCCAGCCCCAACAAATGCGCGCCCTCCAATACGGGAAAGACCAGCGTCGACTCCCGGATCTGGGTGCCGATCGAGGTGTCTTGCAGCCACTGGCAGAAGTTGAGGAGAAAGGACATGCGGGGGCCTCTTATTAGAACTTTACAGGAGCCGAATACTGGATAGGCACGAAAACAGGCGGCTCATCAGGTCACTTGCGGTCAATGACCGTTACGTGACCTACTGTTTTCAACCATATGCCGTCTTTTTACGAGCGCCCTATCAATATCCCACGCCCGCAGGCGCGCCGTCAAGGACGCCTTCGGCGTATCTCAATACCTTTTCAGCCGCCCGCGCATGCCTTTCGCCAGCCGGTCGATGTCGTCCAGTTTTTTCAGCGTCTTGACCGAGACCACATAGGCGTCGCCTTTGTCCAGGTCCTCCTGGACCTCTTGCGAAAGGCGCACGAGCTGCGCGGCATCCTCGCGGTTTTTCTTGTAATCCTCTTTGACCATCGCCTCGCGCTGGGATTTCCCGTTGGGGAGCTTCGGTTCCGGCGCATCGCGGACCAGCGGCGGCCCGCCGGGATCGGGGAATTGATCCTGCCCGATCATCGTCACCCCGGCTGTCAAAACTGCAAGCGAGGCAAGGTATACGAGCCGCATAATCTACAATGATACAAGTCTGAACATGATTCGCCCGGCCGCGTGTGTACTGCTGGCAGCGTGCGCGGTTTCGTCGCCGGCCGCGGCTTTAGAGCTGCGCTACGCCGCGCTGGAGCGCCTGATCGCCGCCCAATTGTTCACCGAGGATGGCCGCCGCTATGTGCGCGGCAACCGCGAAGCCCGCTGCAAGTTCGCCTACCTGGAGGCGCCCCACATTGGAGCGTCGAACGGCCGCCTGCGCGTGACGGCCAAGTTCAGCGGCCGCTCCGCGCTGGACGTTTTCGGCCGCTGCATGGGCGTGGGCGATTCATTCGATTTCACGATGCTAGCGACGCCTGTGGTCCGCGGCGGGGCCCTGGGGCTGGATAAGGTCGAGGTCAGCACTCCGCGCGACTCTTATTACATCCGCCGAGTCCGCCGCTCGCTGGCGGCCAGCTTCGGCAAGGATTTTAAGATCGACATCCGCGACCAGGCCAGCAAACTCCTGGAGCAGCGGCGCGAAAACTCCGGCGTCGCCCAGGAGCTTAAGGATTTCGCTGTCTCCGGCGTCAGGCTGACAGACGATTCCATGGTGCTCGAAGTGGAATTCAAGCTGGTGGTGAAATAACCGCATGCAGCCCGTCAAGATAGGGATTATCGGCCTGGGCAATGTGGGCTCCGGCACACTGGATATCCTGGCGGAGAACGCTCGCGATATCGCGCTGAAGCTGGGGTTCCCGCTCCAGGTGCGGGCGCTGTGCAGCCGCGGCATCGCACATAAGACGTTTCCACGCGATTTTGATTCGGCGCTGAAAACCACCGACTGGCGCGAAGTGGTGGATTCCCCCGAGGTGGAGATCGTGGCTGAGCTGGTGGGGGGCTGCGGGGTTGCGCGGGAGATCATTGAGGCCGCCATCGCCGGCGGAAAATCGGTGGTCACGGCGAACAAGGAGTTGATGGCGCTACACGGCGCGGATCTGTGGGAGCGCGCGATCGGGGCGCGGCTGAACCTCGCGATGGAAGCCAGCGTGGCCGGCGGCATCCCGATCCATACCGTGCTTCGAGAGGGCATCTCCGGCGACCGGATCGACACGCTCTACGGCATCCTCAACGGAACCTGCAACTATATCCTGACCGAGATCGAAAGCCGGGGCGCCAGCTTCGAGGACGTGCTCAAGGAAGCCCAGGCTGCCGGCTATGCCGAAGCCGATCCGTCCGCCGACGTGGACGGCTTCGACGCGCGCTCCAAGCTCGCGATTCTGTCCGCACTGGCCTTCGGCGAGCGCATCGTCCCGGCCGATATTTATACCGAAGGCATCCGCCGCATCACACCCGTCGATTTCGCCTACGCCCGCCAGTTGGCTCACACTATCCGGCTGGTCTGCTCGGCCCGGCAGACGCAGGCGGGCCTGATTCTCTCGGTGCGGCCGTCGCTGGTGCCGCAATCGGCGATTCTGGCGAGCGTCCGCGGCGCTTACAACGCGGTCTGGGTGCGCGGCAGGTTCGGGGCCGACACGTTTTATTATGGCCGCGGCGCGGGCCCCCACCCCACGGGAGTCGCGGTGGTCAGCGATCTGATGCGCGTCGCGCGCGAGATCCGCTCCGGCAGCCCGGAGCGCGTATCGCCCTTCGCGCACGCACGCCTGGGCGAGTACAAGCCCATCTCCGTCACGCTGCACGAATCGGCGTACTACCTGCGGTTTCGCGTGCAGGACCGCCCCGGCATCATCGCGCAGCTTGCCGCGGCGCTTGCCGCCGAAAACATCTCCATCGACGCTGTTTTGCAGCTCCCGGAAGCCAACTGGCGCGATCTGCCTTTCGTCATCACCGTGGAGCCCACCACGGAAGCCTC
>Ga0070739_10004297_pt1 | contig 17006 bp, 15 predicted proteins | sample Coa_R1_7_FD_66445 | JGI IMG/M metagenome (GOLD analysis project Ga0070739, IMG submission 66445) | Surface soil microbial communities from Centralia Pennsylvania, which are recovering from an underground coalmine fire - Coalmine... | ecosystem: Environmental > Terrestrial > Soil > Unclassified ... | reverse complement strand
AAATGTCCCTGCCGGCAAATTTTCTTTGGAAGCGGTTGCAATTGATCAAAACGGCAAGCGCGGTTGTTCACAGCCGGTGAAGATCAAAGTGATTCCCACGCCTGCGCCACCGCAGAATTGTCCGCCCGGATCCAAACACAATCACGGACATCATCAGCACGGCGAGCCGCAAGGAGAAGGCGAGGGGCACCAGGGACACGTTAATTAGCGGCTACCTGGAGTCCGCTCTAGAAAAAGCAAGCGCCGGCCACAATCTCGTGACCGGCGTTTCATATTTGTGGTCTTAAGCCTCGGCAGGACCAAATGACGGCTTTCTAACGCCAATCATGGTCATGTTCATGGTCCCAATATTGATGGTCATACCCATAACCATGCCCATAGTCGTAATAACCGCCGCCCCGGTAATGATCGTGATCGGGTTCCACTACGCAGCCGCTCAGGCCGATTAGAAACGCGCCGAGCAAGGCCCAAAACCATAATTTATTCGTTTTCATACAAAAATTTTGCACATGACAAGAACGATTTCCACCAGCCCTAATAAGTTTCGGGTTTTCACCCGGTAGGTGAACACCCAATTGTTTCCGGTTATCCCGACAAGGAGGTTTTAGTCAGATTAGAGATCAAGGACTCAGTTGTATTCTCCTAAGCCGCAACTTAACAAGAAAAGGAAACCATCATTGCATATGAAGCCATTGATTACGAAGCACAGACTCATCACCTCCGCAGCAGTCGCTGCGTCGCTAACGCTTGCCGCAGGTTGCCACACTTGCAGCAGGCAGACATCGTATAACTACGCGCCAGAGGCGGGCGGCGTGGCACCCGAATACGGACAAGAAGCGGGGCAACAATACACTGGCACCGGGGACGTGGTCATTCCGCTACAAAAAGAACAGCCTTCGATCGGAACGCAACAAGTTGATCAAGGCGCTGTCCGCATCCGAAAATTCGTGAAGACCGAAACCATCAACGAGCCGGTCCAGGTCCGCGAGGAACAAGTTACGGTTGATCGCGTTCGCGGCGGAGCGCCCGAAGCCGGCGCAAACACCGCGTTGAATACGCCCTTCCAAGGCGGCGAAATCACCATTCCGCTAATGAAGGAACAACCGGTCGTGACCACTCAGATCGTTCCGAACGGCAGCGTTGTCATCCACAGGCAGCAAACCACACAACAGATGAATGTTCCCGCGCAGGTGCGCAGTGAGCATGTCGTGGCCGAACCTGTTGGCAATCCGCAAAACTTGACCATCTCACCCAACCTTCGCGGTGAAAGCGAGCAGTGGCAAGGCCAGGGAGCGCCACCTGCCGGTTATGGGCAAACCACCGGCGAAGCCACAGGCCAGCCAATCACTCAATTGAACCAATTGAGCGATCAGCAAAATGTGTCGTCCCTTTACGGCCTGCAGGTGAACATTTCCAATGTTCGCGTTGAACAGGTGTTAAACGACCATTTGATCATGCTGAAGGCGGACAATGGAACCAAGTTCTATGCACACAGTGACAAGCCGCTGGAGGGAGTTCGTGCAGGCCAGACGGTCAACTTGAGCGGCAACATCAAACAAGTGCCCCAGGACATCTCACAACTGGGTTGGGAACCCGAAACGGCCCAATCGCTGCAAGGCCAGCAGTTCGTGATTGAATGTCCGAAGATAACTACTCAACAACAATAAGTTGAGGAATTTGTCAGAAAAGGAGTGCAGGCCGGAAGATTTTCTTCCGGCTTTTTTGTGTAATGATAAGGCTCAGTCTTCGGAAAAGAGATACTCCAAATCCGCCTTGGAAAGACTCCGCGCAAATCCCTCCTCACCCAAAACATCGGCGATGGTTTGCGCCTTGCTCTGTTGCAGTTCCCAAATCTTTTCCTCAACGGTTCCAGGCGCAATGAGACGGTATGCGTTCACCGTGTTGACCTGGCCGATGCGATGCGAGCGGTCGATCGCCTGCGCTTCGACCGCCGGGTTCCACCATGGATCGTAAAGCACGACGTAGCTGGCGTTGGTGAGGTTCAGCCCCGTGCCGGCGGCGCGAAGGCTCAGGAGAAACACCGCGGGATTGGGATCATTTTGGAATGCGCTCACCACTTCCTGCCGCTGCTTGGTCTGGCCGGTCAGCAAATGCGTGCGCACGCCGCGTTTCTGGCATTCGGTTTCAAGCAACTTCAGCACCTGCACGAACTGGCTGAAAACGAGCACCTTTTGGCCGTCGGTCACCAATGGATCGAGCAGTTCGAACAACGTTTCCGTCTTGCCGGAAACCGCATCGTTGCCGACCAATTGCGGATGGCAGCAGATTTGGCGCAGGCGCGTGAGCGCGGCGAGCACATGGATTTTGCTCTGGTTGAGGCCTTTTTCGGCCACGGTTTGCATGACCTGCTCGCGGCTGCGGCGCAATTCCGCCAGGTAAAGTTTGCGCTGGTCGTCGCCAAGATGGCAGTCGCGCCGTTCCTCGATGCGCGGCGGAAGGTCCTTTGCGACCCGTTGCTTGAGCCGCCGCAACATGAGCGGGCGCAGCTTTGCGGAAAGACGCCGGCGCGCGATGCGCTGGGCATTTTCAGGGTCTTCGCCGCGCGGCTCGTAAGTCTGCGTGAAATGTTCCTGGGAACCAAGATAACCGGGCTGGATGAAATCGACGATGCTCCACAAATCCAGCAGCCGGTTTTCCAGCGGCGTGCCGGTGAGCGCGAGCGCGTGATCGGCGCGCAATTGCTTGACCGATTGCGTCACCTGCGCGGACGGGTTTTTGATGAACTGCGCTTCATCGAGAATCACGGCGCGAAACGCGAATTTTTGCAGCGCCTCCAGGTCCCGGCGCAAAAGCGCGTAATTGGTCACGATCACGTCATGCTGTGGAATTTGCTTGCGCAGATTGTGGCGCGCCGCGCCGCTTTCGAGCACGAGAATCTTGAGATGCGGCACGAAACGGTTGGCTTCGCGCCGCCAGTTGTGAAGCACCGATGCCGGGCAGATGACGAGCGCGGGCTTGGGCTGGTTCGCGTGCCTTTCATGCAGCCAGGCCAGCCACGAAAGCGTTTGCAACGTTTTGCCAAGGCCCATGTCATCGGCAAGGATGCCGCCGAGTTTCATCTGCGTTAGATGACAAAGGAAATCGAAACCTTCTTTTTGATATGGCCGCAATTCAGCCTTGATACTTTTCGGCAACTCCGTCGCGGGCGTGCCCTTGAATTCTTTCAATCGCTCGCGCAAGGCCTGTGCCTGGGGAGTGTCGCCGAATTTCTTCAACTCCTCCTCGCCCAGATGCGCCGCTTGTTCGATCCCGATGCGATTCGGCACCGGTATCAATCCATCCACGCCGAGGTCAGCCATGGTTTCGTGCGCGGATTGAACGGCGTTGGAATCCAGTTCCACCCAGCCGGAATCGGGCAGTTTAACAAACCGTCCGGTTGCGGTTTGAAGGCGTTGCAGATCGGCCGCCGTCAGCCGCAGGCCCTCCTGCTCCCATTCCGCCGAAACGGACAACCAATCAATGCCGCTGCCTTTCACCACGACGCGCGGACGAAGCTGCCGCGGACTCAGGAACAAACGATGAAACGCCGGGTTGCCCAAATATTCCGCATTGTCGGGACGCTCCATCCAGGCCGCGCCCAGCGTGCTCAAGAAACTTTCATTCGCATCGCCGACCCAGAGTCCCGGCTCGGGCGTGAACCAATCAAGCTTGCGCAACCAGTTCGTCACCGGCTCAAGCCGCGGATCATCGAGGATTTCCGGCTTGTCCTGCGCATTTTTGCGCGGCTCGTTTGGCTGCCATTCGTGCCCGTTCCAGATCCAAAGGCTCTGGTCTCGCTCGCTGCGCGCCATCAAGCGCAATCGCACAATGTCATCGAGCAATTCGAAAATAAATTGCGGGACGGCGGCGTGCGCGACACAAAGCTGCTCCCAATCCGCGCCGTTGTCTGAGCGTGTCTTGCGCAATTGTTTCAGCAGTCGATGGCTTAACTTGCGCACCGGAATCGCCGGTTTTTTCGACCAATGCTCCAGCAACGCGGGCGGCGGCGAATTGCGCAGCAGATAAAAAGTGTTGCCCACCAGCGCCAGCGGCGGCCGTTGCGAGAAGAATTGCACCTTGCTCAGCGGATGCACCGTGCCATCAGGAAGCGTCACCTGATGGAGGAACGAAAGTTCCGAACCGCCGTTTTCCAGGTGCGGCGTCAGTTCCGCCACTTCGCCGTGAAATTTCAACGAGCCCAGCCCGCCGGCCAGTTCGAGGCGCGACCCGTGACCCCAACGCGCGAGCCATTGGAGCAATTCGAGGCCGGACAACATCATCGTTGGCTCGCCATCCAACCGGCTGGAATGCGTGTCGGCCAGCCATTGGATGAATTCCCAATCGGCCGGTTGAAAAAGCTCCTGCTCATGCGCGGCGCGGGTGGTCAATTCAATGATTTCCGCCATCGTCTTGTGTTTCTCGCCGGTGCGGGAGCGGAAAAGATGGAATTGCACGCCCAACCGATGCCGCACGGGCTGGTCCGGGTCAGGTTGCGTCTGGCAAATCACGCGCAACGACGCGCGCGGCGAGTCAAGATGCGCGGGCGTCGGCGGGAAAAGCCAGTGTTCCCATTGCTGCATCAATTGCTGTTCCTGCTCGGCCTCCTCGACTTCCGCGAAATGATCGAGATTGGCGAAGGACATCAATTCGGTCGGCAACGGCCGGTGCGCGCGCAGGAAAAGGAACGCCATTTGTTCCAGGCGCGTCTTGCCTTCGACGGCCATCAAACGCGGCCACCAATCATCGCCGGAGAAATCCTTGCGCGAGAGGGAAAGTTTCTCGAAATAATCCTCCAGCAACAGCCACGCGCGCTGCGAATCAGCGCACAGGGAGAATTGGTTGAGGATGTCCGTGCGATTGGCCACATCCGCTTTGGAATCAGCCAATTCGCGACGCAAGTCGGCGAGCGCACCGTAGGTTTTGGACAGGACCGTATGATGAGCGTCGTACTTCGTTGTTCCGGGCGAACGCAGCGCGTTCCCATTTCTTAGCGAGCCTTTTGCCATTCTGATTGATTAACCTGCCACAATGGGCAAGCGTTTATCATCACGTCATAAATCACCCCTTGTGGTCAATCATAATTTCAAAAAATCAGGTTGTCTGGGTTGAAAACCCCATAGGAAAAGTTTTTTTGTAGCAATCGAAAAAGTTTTTTTGCGAAAAACGTTTCAAAACGCAACGCGGCACAGTGATTGCTTTAAGCGCGATTCGATCGGTGCCGGTCGAACCATCAATCTCCTATCGTGCGTAAATCGTATATCGTAAATCGCAAATCAGCTACCGCGCTGAAACCACTCCACAAATAGCGGAATCCCTTGTTCAATTTTCACCTTCGGCGCGTAACCGAGTTTTTTCCGCGATTTGCCGATATCTGCATACGTCAACGGCACGTCGCCGGGTTGCGCGGGCTGGCTTTGGATGATTGCCTTGCGTCCCAAGGATTTTTCGAGCAATTCAATCAGCCGGTTCAATGTGACCGTTTGCGATTCGCCCAAATTGAATATTTCATAGCCGAACTCCCGCTCCGTGCATGCCATCAAGCCATCCACGATGTCCGTAATGTAAGTGTAATCGCGCGCCGCCGAGCCATCGCCGAAAACAGGGATCGGCTTTCCCGCGGCAATCAGGCTTGCGAATTTGTGAATGGCCAAATCGGGCCGTTGCCGCGGCCCATAAACGGTGAAAAAACGCAGCATCACAATATCCATCCCGTAAACGTGATGATACACATGTCCCAAGGATTCGCACGCCAGCTTGGTCGCCGCGTAAGGCGAAATGGCCGAGAAAACAGGGTCGCTTTCGGCAAACGGCACTTTTTGGTTGATGCCATAAACCGAAGACGATGAAGCCATCAAAATCTTCTTCACGCCCTGTCGCCGCGCCGCTTCCAGCAACTGGACCGTCCCGCCGACATTGGCTTCTTGATAAAGAACTGGATCTTCCAGGCTGGGCCGAACACCCGCGCGCGCCGCGAGATGAATGATTTGGTCGAAACGGACTTCGGCAAAAAGCTTGTTGATCGCCGGCGCGTCGCAAAGGTCCGCCTTGATGAACGTGAATGGTTTGCCGAGCGCTTTGATTTCCGCCAAGTTTTGCTCCTTGATCGCCGGGCTGTAAAACGAATTCAAATCATCCAGCGCCCAAACCGAATGACCAGCCTGCAACAACCGCTCGCACACGTGCGACCCGATGAATCCTGCACCGCCGGTCACCAAAAAGTTCATAGTTTAAAGTTTCAAGTACCTTCGTAAAAAGCTTCTCATTAACACCGCGTTTCAACGCGGTGGACTGCAAGTGCTCAGAAGAAAACTGTTTAAACAGTTTTATTCTCCAGCGCCTTTTTAACACCCAGCTAAAGCATGGTGTTAATGAAAAAATTTTCTACGAGGCAAGTTTTTAAATTCAAGCTGATTCCCGTTGAGTAAAACTTGCTCCATCATTCACACACCACGCAATACCGAACCACGCCGCAAACTTTAACCTTTAAACCTGAAACATTGAACTTCATATTTTATTCGTGTCAAACGAACCGCTTTTAACGCTCGATCTGCCCGGCATCCGCAAATTGAAGAGCGGCAAGGTCCGCGAAGTGTTTGATTTGGGCGACCGTCTTTTGTTCGTCGCCACCGACCGCATCTCGGCATTCGACTGTATCATGCCCAACGGCATCCCGCGCAAAGGCGAAGTCCTCACACAAATCTCCTATTTCTGGTTCGAGCAGACCGCTCCGTTCCAACCCAACCATTTGCTCTCGCGTGCCGGTCAGTTGCTTGGAGTCCCGGCTTTAGCCGGTCTTTCTCCCGAACTGACTGCGCGGCTTGCAAACCGTTCCATGCTCGTCAAGAAAGCTCAACCGCTCGCCATCGAATGCGTGGTGCGCGGTTATCTTGCTGGCTCGGGCTGGAAGGAATATCGCGAACGCCAAACCGTCTGCGGCATCAAACTTCCGGCAGGTTTGCAGGAATCGTCTGAACTGCCGGAACCCGTTTTCACTCCCGCAACCAAGGCCGAATCCGGCCACGACGAAAATATTTCCTTTGACGCCGCCGTCAAGCTCGTCGGCGGCGACATCGCCGAACAAGCGCGCGCCGCCAGCATGAAGATTTACCAATTCGCCCGCGAATACGCCCGCAAACGGGGCATCATCATCGCTGATACAAAATTCGAATTCGGCATCTTCGACGGCAAGCTGCTGCTCATCGATGAAGTGCTCACGCCCGATTCTTCGCGCTTTTGGCCGGCTGATTTGTATCAACCGGGGCGCAGCCAGCCAAGTTTTGATAAGCAATTCGTTCGCGATTATCTCGAAACACTCGACTGGAACAAAACCCCGCCCGCGCCCGCCTTGCCGCCGGAAGTCGTCGCCAAAACCACCGCAAAATATCTCGAAGCTTACGAACGTTTGACGGGAAAAAAACTGTGATTGGTTAAAGTTGGAGTTGGGTCGCGGTGTAAATTCACCTCAAGTCGTCACCATTGTCGGCTATCTTTCACTTCTTTCGCTGACACTTTGCTGACAGTGAGCAGTCGGCGCGTTCATCAGCAATCCTCCCACACGGATAAGCCGTTTCTTAATGTGCCAAATCAATATGAATTCTTGTCCGGTTTTGGCCTAGGCGGGTGCTATACTGCGAGTATGACAACCGACGGAGAACTGCTGCGTCAGTATGCCGAGGAAAATTCGGAGCAGGCTTTCACCAAACTGGTGGAGCGGCACGTGGGGCTGGTGTATTCGGCGGCGTTGCGGCAGGTGAACGGCGATGAGCACCTGGCCCGGGATGTGGCGCAAAGCGTGTTCACCGACCTTGCACGCAAAGCGGCGGCACTGGCGCGGCGCGAAACGCTGACGGGCTGGCTGTATTCCGGCACGCATTTCGCAGCTGCCAAGGCCGTGCGGCGCGAACAGCGGCGTCATATCCGTGAAAAGGAGGCCCATGCCATGCAGGAACTGCTCCATGATCACCCATCAGACGCCAACTGGGAGAAACTCCGCCCCGTGCTGGACCAGGCGATGCACGAATTGAAGGAGGCGGATCGCACAGTAATCCTGATGCGGTTTTTCGAGAACCATTCATTTGCCAACATCGGGCAAAAGCTCGGACTAAGCGAGGATGCCGCGCGCAAACGGACGGTTCGCACACTGGAAAAGCTGCGACAGTTGCTGGCCAAACGCGGCATCAGCACGGACGCGGCATTGGGCACGGTGCTTTCGACACACGCGATACAAATGGCGCCAGCAGGACTGGCAGCGACACTCGCCAGCACGTCCTTGGCGGGAGCCACGACAAGCACAACCACAGTTTTTAGCATCTTAAAAATTATGAGCATCTCGAAATTACAGGCGGGAATCATCGGAGCCCTCGCGGCGGCATGCGTGCTGGTTCCAGTGGTGATGCAACATCAGGCGCAGGCGGCGATTCAGCAGAAAAATGATGCGTGGCGGGAAGAGAACGACCAGATCGCCAGGCTCAGCGCGCAAAATGACCGCCTCTCCGAACGATTAAAAAAGACAAATAACCCGTTGGCATTGGGTAATGACCAGTTCCATGAACTGCTAAAATTGCGCGGAGAAATCGCGCCGTTGCAGGAACGGTTGCGGGAACTGACACAAGCCCAGAACAACAAATCGCCATCTGGCGCCATGACATTGGCCGAGCGGAAGAAGCTCTGGCAGGGCCGGCTGGCCCAATTCAAAGCCTGGGCAGATGAAAATTCGCGTGAGGGGATTCCTGAAATGAAATATCTAACGGACCGTGACTGGGTCGTTTCGCTGGGGGATAGTCCGCTCGAAAAATCGGAAGATTACGAAAGAGCGATGGCCATAGTTCGAGCTAACGCAGAGATGAGCGTTATAGACAAATTGCAGGGTGCCTGGCACGGCTATGCCAAAGCCAATAATGGTGAAACGCCCGGCAGCATAGCCGACCTTGTCCCTTATCTGAAAGAGCCGATCGATGATGGTATCCTGCAGAACTATGAGTTTGTGCCGACGAGCAGTCTCGCAGTCAGCCCGCCCGAGGTAGGAGACTGGGTCATCACGACCAAGAGACCAATTAATGAAACTTACGACAACCGCCAGTTCTTCGGTTTCCACATTGGCACGTCCAGGGGCCCGAATGTCAGCAACCTGTGGGGTACGGCGCAAAACCAGTAAGCACAAGGCAACAATGAAGAAGAACATCGTGAAGTTCAGCCTGGTAGGAGTCATGATGCTGGCCAGTTTGCTCACCTGTTTGGCTATCCGTCATGCGAGTCGTGAAAAGTTGGAACAAATAGACGCCCAACTGGCTGTGCAATCGCAACAGATCGATGCGTTGACAGCCGATAATGCGCGGCTTACCAAAATATCCCGTACTCCGGAGGCTCCGCCGATGGCGACAACTGATGAACTGCAAAAATTGCGCACCGAGGTGCAATCGCTGCAACAACAGGTCGCCACCGCCGAACAGCAAGCGCGTGCGGCAAGTCAGGCGGCGACGGCAAATGCCAAAGCACCCGTCCAACATACGGACGAGTATTGGAAGCAATTGCGTGCCATGAGCGGAGGAAAACAATCTGACGCGATGAAACTAGGCTTTGCTTTGATGGATTATGCGGTGGATCATGGGGGGCAATTCCCGACAAGTTTTGATCAGGTCAGCCAACATCTCCCAAAAGATGGTTTGAATCCAAATGTCGCGAATGAGTTTGATATCGTTTACACCGGAACCATGGACGCGGTGAAAGATCTTCCGAACATGGAGGTTCCTGTGCTTCGGCAACGACAGGCATGGCCAGGGCCGGACGGAACCAAGATGGAGAGAATTTATGTTTTTATGGGTGGCATGTCCACAATAGTCGAATCAGAGGATAACTTCCAGAGCTGGGAGGCGGCGCATCTCATAAACGCGACGGATACAGCGGAGAGCACCCGGCAATAAGAAAAGTGCACTTTCAAACCGACACGAATCAACACGGGTATGACATGATCACGATGCTGTTGGCGTGGTCTGTGTTTATCCGTGGTTAGTTTTTTTCGTCACAACTCCAGCAACTTTTTGCGCATTGTATTTGTGATGTGTTTGGAGGAAGCGGCTTGATGCAGCGTCTTTAGCTGCGTTTGCCAGAGCATTTTCAGATGGCTTTGACGCGCCTGGATGTGCGGCGGGGCTTGATGTTCTAGATTGTCTGGCGGCAACGCGGCGCGGCGCATCGCATCCACCAAACGCAACCGGTCCGCTTCGTAGCCCGAAGTCCAAAAGGCCGCCTGCTCCTGTTTGGTCCGCTCGCGCATTTCAAATGCGGCCGCGATGAGCCCTTCATAAACTTCCTCCGCCGTCGCCGATTTCCCGGCAATCCGCCGGCAATGTTCGCTCACCAGCCGATGCTCCGTGAACAGCAGGCACAACATTTCCTGCACCGCGTAAAGGAACACGTGCGGGTTTGAGCTTTCAATGCGGCCAACGTGGTCAATCTTGTTGCGAACGAGATAAAAATCGCGCGGGCCAATTTCCCATTCCCAATTGCGATGATTGCCGGCCGGGACCGCCGGCCAGCAGGCGCCCCATTTGGGCATCTCGACGCCGTTGAAATAAAACGTCCACGGAAAATCTTTTTCGGAATGATTGGAGTTGGGCATGGATTATTGCTTCTTGATGCTGGTTCGTTGTTTGAGCCATTCAAAATCGGTTGTCGGCGTGGCGGCAAATATCCCTCCCACGCCGCCCTGCACCGGCGGACGCACCGTATCGCCGAGCTGCCAGCGGTGCGCCTCGAAATGCCCGTCGGCAAACGCGAGGTTCACCGCGCCGTTATGATAGGAAGCCGGCAGGTTGCCCCATTGATAATCCTCCAGCCGGTTCACAAAAAAGCCGTCGTTGATCGTGTCGCAATGCTCATCCAAAAAAACAAAAATGCCCGAGGCATCAAGAATGTCCGCCATCTTCAAAAACTGCACGTAAAGCGGATTAAAATGATCCAGCAAATCTCCGGGGTCGCCAACCATCGCGTTCATGGACATGCTGCGGATGCGCGGGCCATTTGCGGCAAGCGCGCGGTCGGACGGACATTTGAAAATTTTCGCCGAGCGATTGTCGTACGGCGAAAATAACGTGTCCGTCAGATAAATGAGGTTCGTGTTATCGTCGCTGTTGGTCCAGCCTTCGACGTTGTTCGCCCAGGTGTTGCGCGTTGAGATGGTCTGCGGTTTGCCGTAGTTATTGACCAGCAGGTCGTCGTTGTCTTCCGCATAAAGCGACCATGCGAGGCAAAGCTGGCGGATGTTGTTGTTGCAGGCGATGCCTTCGGACTTGCTTTTGGACTTCGCCAGCGCGGGGAAAAGCAGGCTTGCCAAAATCGCGATGATTGCAATCACCACCAGTAACTCGATCAAAGTGAAAGCGTGACTGCACTTCTCATCGAGACTGGACTTACGTGATTGGTTCCAAGTCTGGATCAAAGCCATGCGATGCCCCAAACTGAACCAGCTTGCCAAAAGCGTCAATGCGGAACCTGTTCTTCGGGCTCGTTCTCGGATGCTTTCGTTGCACTTGACCCGCGAATTTGCTCGATTTCAACCACGCAACGCCGGCAATACCAGACCGGGATGATTCCAAAAACGCCAAAGGAACAATCAATCAACCGCCAGTAAATCGGGATGCCGCGCACGCCGCCAAAAATGAACGCGTAAGGCACAATCGCCGCGCAGGCAATCATCCCGAAAGTGAACAACCATTTGTTGCGCACCGGGTCGCGTACCGCGCCGAGGAACGCCACCGCGATCATGAAATGCCCGAACGCCAGCCAGTCTGTTCCATACGCCATGAAAGGAAATTTCGCATCGGTTTCCTGCAGTCCCTCGCGCACTCTGAGAATCCAATGATCAAAACCGGTCGGAACTTCCGCGCTCGTTTTTCCATCAACGCCCAAACATTTCGTGAACAGCTCCAGTTCCGTTTTCAATGGGATTGCCGTTGCGCCGCCGATCACCAAACCCACTATAAAAACCCAGGTGAGGATCTTGATGCGCTGCAACAAAATTTGCTCCCAGCTTGAGATGATTTTCACGATGCGTCAATCCAGCAAATTTGAACTTAAGCGTTACACCTTAAACTCCAAATTCTGAACACGCATGGCGGTCTGCAGATCCGTCAGCGCATACAACATCAAATATCCGAGAAACAAAAAAGTTGCGAAGAGCAGCGGAAAAGTAAGCGTGTCGGGATGATCCATCGGATGGGTGGCCAGGCGATGGATGGAATGCGTCACGCCCAACGGATGCACCAGCGCGTCCCAACTGTTCAGGCGCAGGAACCGTCCCAGATAGACGCCAAAGCCGGTCAGCCACGCCACGACCAGAATGAACGTCCATCCGGTCAGTTTCCCAAACCGCTCAATCACCACCGAATGCATCAAATACAACGACACGAACCCAACCAGAAATCCCGTCATCGCCACAAGCAGCACGAGGCTCAAATCCAGCCAGAATGCCATCCGGAAATACGTTCCCATGTGGACCAAATCCGTGAAGATATAAGGCGCATTGGGAAAAAATAGCAGCCACAACAACGCCAGCGCGGCGAGCCGCAGGCTGTGCCGTTCGCCCGAACGATGCAGGTGATGAACACCCATCGCGAACACCAGCGGCAGCCATGCCAGGAACAGGTTTCCTGGAAGCATCGCGTAATGGAAGTTGTGCGTGGTGGCCATCCGAAAAATGCTGAGCACCACCCCGATGCCGGACGCGAACAGCAGCGCAATCACCGGAAACACTCTGGACCAACCCTGGTTCGTTTGAGAATCATTCATACTCCAATTTACTCCTTTAGATGGCTTGCGCCCTGAAAATGTTCATTCCAGCATCGCCGCCGGATGGGCGAATGCCGGCGTTGGCGCGCAACTGAAAATGCCTGCCGACACTTCGTCGAATATCAATCCGCAATCCCACCAGAATTTCGCGGGTGAAACCCCCACTTCCCGCAGTATACCGCGATGATCAAACATCACCACCAGGCACGACAGCCGAAAAAATAGCCGCCACAGGCTGCGTTGAAAAATTCGCGACGGCAGCGAAAGCGTCGCCAGCGCCTTCTGAAGAAATTCAACGTGAAACGCAAGATGGCCTTCCTCATCATGCATGATTTGTGCGAAAACAGCCTGCAACACCGGGTCTTTGGAACCATCGTGCAACGCGCGGAAGAAACGTTTCGCGATCATTTCCGGCATCAACAACACGAGCAATTCCTGGTTCAATCCGAACAATCGCCGCAGCAGGATGAAACAGGCATCGCTCCAATGATGGTTCAACAATTTGGCGTTCATCCGCCGCAGGATTTCAGCCATCAAACGCGCGTGTTCCTGCTCTTCCTTGATGAACAGGTCGATGCTCGCCGTATAAACGTCATCATTCGTTGTGGCGGCTTGTTTGCGCAAATGGCGGCCTTCTCCCGATTCGCCGACCTGAAAGCGCTGCAACGAATGGATCAACGGCGCGCACATCCGGGCATCCACGTTCACGCCGAGGTCCCACGGAATTTCCCGGCGATGGTCGCGATTGTGTTCGAAATACTTCAGCCAGTTCTTCATGTGATTGTCCCTTGGTTGAGGTTGTTTTGAGAAATTTTGACGCCGCGGATATGCCGTCCGTTCCCATAAACCGGCGCGCTCATCAAAACCAGCGCGATGATGAACAGCGGCCAGTCAAATCGCGAGGGCAACAGCATTCGCATCGCGTCCTCGCCTTTGCCAACGATGCGGATGGCGTCTTCCATGAAGACATACAACGCCAGCGCGCATCCGGCGAAGTTTAATCCCCACGCGCGCCATTCGTCACGGAACCGCCGTTGATGTTCCCATTGGCTCGCCAGTGTTCCCCAAAGGACCATCAACGACGCGATCAAAACCGGTGCAATCACCGGGCCCCACCATGGCAATGGCAAAAGAAAAAGAATGTCCCAATCGATCAGCGAATTGGGCCAGCCGGTGATAACTTTTAGGAAAACGTAATAAAAAATGTCCCACACACCGAACGCGATCGCCGCGTAACCCCAGCGGCTGCGCCAGTTTTTTCCCGCGAGCATCCCGACGGTGAAAAGCATCAGCAACGTTGCCGCTTCGCGCACCAGTTCGACGCTTGCAAGCCCGGGAACAGGCGGGAGCGGCTCGGTTTGGTGCGGATCGATGCGGTCGGAGATCAGGCGCAGGTAAAAGACCGCAGCCGATTCCACCCAGGCCATGCCGATGGCGTACGCCACAACAGTCAGCCAGCGTTTTCTTTCTTTCATAATGGCCATTATATGTCCAGTGGCTCGCGCTTTTCCAGTCAGTTGCGCAACCCATGCCGTGCGTTTGCGAGCGCAGTTTTCGGCGCACCCGGCCTTGCAAAAACCCCGGCATGCATGCGTTCCATCAACGATTCGCTCATGCGGTCCAACGACAAAATAAACCGCCGCAATTGCCGGCCCACCTCATGAAAATATTCCCGGCGCGAACCGCCAATCGCCGTGAGACACGGGCCATGATTGACCCAAAGCATCGTTGCAGCAGCATGGCCGAAAATCCAAAATTGCGCCTGCCACAACGCGCCGCCCAATCCCACCGAAGAACAACCGGCGTCCGCGAGCCGTTCGCGATGAAACGCCACATGGCCCGCTTCATCGCGCAAAATAAGCCGGCACATCTCGGCGACCGGCGCATCGGGCACATGCGCGCACAACACGCGATAATACGCGGTGCTGACCAGTTCCGTGAGCAGCAGGATTTGCAACTCAGCCTTCACGCCAATGGCGCGGCGGCAAAGGCAGAATGCCGAGAAACTCCAGTGCGACGTGATGTGTTTTCCGCCGAAACGATTGACCGCGCAACCCAGCAAACGCGCGTGCTCTGCTTCCTCGCGAAACCAATGATCAACAATCGCGCGCATTTCTTCGGAGCTGCCGCGAAAATTTTCGGCATCGTGCGCAATCAGCGACGCCGGTCCTCCGCCGTCACCCAATCGGAATTGCTCGATGGACCTCAGCAGCGGCGGCATCACATGCGGCGGCACGGTGATTGGCGCCGTCCAATCCGGCTCAGGCCGGTCGAGACGGTTGCGATTGAAATAATTGATCCATTTTGCATGGTTCATGACTTCCTCCTTGTTTGGTTTTGATTGCTTCTTACTTTGCCGATTTTTCTCCGCTGACAATGAGCCGGTGCATTGCCAGCCCACAACCCGCGCCGATGGCTGTCACCACCAAACTGAAAATCGCCAGGATTAGGATGGAACCATAGGTGTTCGGGTGCAGCGTGTCGGGCAGGTTGAGCGCATGTTTAAAAACGTGCGCCAACGGGTGACATGCCCAAATCGCAAGCACGGCAGGCAGCGCGCGCCTCCCCCAAATGGCGCCAACGGACGCAGCCGCCACAAGCAGCAGAGCGACAATGATGATAGGACTGACTTCGCCTTTAAACGCAAAGTTGTCCACGGCCGAGATACCGGCCCCGCATACAAGCCCGACGGCAAAACGCGCAGATGGTGTTGTTAAGTATTTCATTCTGATTTTCCTTTTTTGGTGTTGGTTGTTTGTTGTTTTAAAGACCGGTGCGTCAGATTTTCAGTTTTGTTGCAGTTGGTTGAGCCAGGCCTCGACCGCATCGATGGTCGAATCCGGCGTTGAAGTTCCCGCAGTGATGCCCACCGTTCGCGCGCCTTCGAACCATTCCTTGCGCAAACCGCCGGCGTCCTGCACATGATGCACACGCGCGCAATGGCGTCGGCACGTCGCCGCCAGCTCATGCGTGTTGTTGCTGTGCGCCCCGCCGATGACAATCACCACATCGCTTCTTTGCGCCAATTCCACCGCTGCGGCCTGGCGCTGTTTCGTTGGGCGGCAAACCGTGTCCACGAACCGCACCTCGGATCTGGGAAATCTTTCCTTTATTGCCGCAACCCACCGCTCGACTTTTTCGATCGGCTGAGTCGTTTGGGCGGCGACGCCATAACGCGCGCGTTCAGGCAGTTTCATCACATCGGCTTCATTGAGGACAACATCAAAAGCGTCCAAATCGCCCGTCAAACCGCGCACTTCCACATGGTCGCGCTTGCCGATGATGACCGGATGAAAGCCGGCCGCGGCAAGCTCGGCGACGGTATCATGCGCGAAACGGACGAGCGGGCAGGTGGCTTCCAGCACATTCAAGCCGCGTTTTTTGATTTCGTTCACCGCGCGTTCGGAAGCGCCATGCGCGGTGATCATCACGTCGCGCGTGGAAACTTCATCGGCCTTTTGTTTGATTTGGATGCCGCGCGCGCGCAAATCGGACAGGACGGTTTCGTTGTGGACAAGGTCGCCAAGGATGGTGAGCGGCGCGTGGTTGCTCTTCGCGAGGGCGATGGCGTCGCGGACGCCGAAGCACATGCCCAGATGTTCTGCGCGAATGATTTTCATGGTCAGGATTTTTTTGTGCCAACAGCGGCTGCGATCAATCCACAGCCAAAAATAAAGATGCCTCCGAACAACCCGATGATTGCTGCGTCAGACCTGCCGCCGGACGCGTTGCCAAGGCCGATTAGGATGGCAAGAAGGCCGATCGCGATTCCAATAATTCCATAAATATTTGGTTTCATTTTTACTGTTCGTTTATCAGCGGGCAGAGTCATTAACTTTGCGACACAAAGTGTGAGACCGGGGTGTTTTCATTTCGTTCAAATTTGGATTCATGGGATTTTTAGTGGTTACAAAAGTTACAAAGGTACAAGGTTACATGGGTGCAGGTTCGTGCCTTCTTGTAACCATGTAACGGTGCAACCATGTAACCATTTCACTTCGTAACCATTCATGACTTCTTCACGTCGCCCGCCTTGGTTTGCTGCACGATTTTTTCCAGCAGGTTGATATAATTCGTGAATGCTTTCCGGCCTGTGGCCGTGAGCGCGCAAGTGGTGAGTGGACGGTTGTTCTCGTAGGTTTTTGCCACGGAGACGTAACCAGCCTCCTGCAAGGTGCGGATGTGGGTGGTCAAATTGCCGTCGGTCATGCCCAGCGTGT
>Ga0070739_10004296_pt1 | contig 17006 bp, 11 predicted proteins | sample Coa_R1_7_FD_66445 | JGI IMG/M metagenome (GOLD analysis project Ga0070739, IMG submission 66445) | Surface soil microbial communities from Centralia Pennsylvania, which are recovering from an underground coalmine fire - Coalmine... | ecosystem: Environmental > Terrestrial > Soil > Unclassified ... | reverse complement strand
AACGGCGCCTTCACGGTGGACTACTGGGACACCCGCAACGGCACGGACTGCAGCAACATCACCACCGCGCCCGACGGAGCCAAGGACCCCGGGGACGGCGGGATGCTCTCCAGCGGAGCCTCCTGCGAGCCGCCGCTGAACACGCCGTTCCCCGCCTACTACGCGCTGCAGATGCTCAGCGACGTCGCCCAACCTGGCGACACACTGGTCAACTCCGGCTCGGATAATCCGCTGGTTGCCGTGCATGCGGCCCGCAACGCGAACGGCGACCTGAGCGTCGAGCTGGTCAATCAGGACCCGAACAACGCCTACTCCGTCAACCTGAACTACGCGGGATGGACGCCCAGCAGCGCCACGCCGACCGTCTACACCTACGGCGACGAGGCGACCTCGATCACCAGCGCACAACAGGGCACGGCCGGCAGCCAGGTCGTCCCGCCCTACTCGATCGTGACGCTCAAGCTCACCCCGTCCGCCACCAACCCGGTCGACAGCACCCTGACCGCGCCAGGCAGCCCGGCGGCCACCAACGTCAGCGCGGACGGCGCGACGATCTCCTGGCAGCCGTCGACCGGCGCCGCAGTGGACCGCTACGAGGTCTACGAGCAGTTCGGCACCAACAGCGTGCTGCTCGGCGAGTCGACCTCGACCTCGTTCACGGCGCACAATCTGCAGCCCGGCACCTCCTACACGCTCAACGTGCTCGCCACCGACCAGAAGGGATACCTCTCGGCGCCGTCCGCGCCGGTAACTTTCATCACCGGCACACCACAGCACAGCACCTGCGCGGTGAGCTATTCCCTGAGCACCGACTGGGAGAGCGGCTTCGTCGCCAACATCTCGGTCACGGACAGCGGGCCCGCCCCGATCACCGGCTGGACGCTCGCGTTCAGCTTCCCGGCCACCACCGAATCCGTCTCCGGCAGCACGTGGAACGCCACTTTCGCGGAGAACGGCCAGAACGTGGTGGTCACTCCGCAGAACTGGAACGCGAACCTCGCCGCGAACAGCGGTAACACGGTCAGCTTCGGATTCGTGGGCAATCAGAGCGGCGCCAACCCGCCGCCGGCCTCCTTCACCCTCAACGGCACTGTCTGCACGACCACCTACTTGTCCTGAGACACGTCCCGGATCCGTGAGAGCCTTTGGCCGGGAGGCGCATGCGCGCCTCCCGGCCAGCCCGGCGAGACGGTGAAGGTGGGGGAGCGGCGTGGCGGACGACCGTTCGGAGGAGTGGGCGGCGGGAGCGCACGAGCAGCCTGACGGCGACGCGCCGGCCGGACCCGTGACCATCGCCTACATCGCCGAATCAGCCGGAGTGTCGGTTCCCACCGTCTCCAAGGTGCTCAACGGGAAGAAGGGTGTCTCCAACGACACCCGAGCGCGCGTCGAGGAGCTGATCAACCGGTACGGCTACCGCAAGCCGCCCAATCGCAGCAACACCCTCGAGCTCGTCTTCCGCGAGCTGAGGAGCATGTGGGCGGTGGAGATCATCCGCGGCGTCGAGCAGGTGGCCCGCAAGAACCGCGTCGGCGTGATGGTCTCCGAGTTCGGACTGCACGACTCGGCCGGAACGCTGATCGACGACACGCTCGCGCGCCGCCCGAAGTGCGTGCTCTCGGTCGCGCAGCTGTCCGACGCGGAGCGCGAGCAACTGCGCGCCAAGGGCATCCCCTTCGTCGTGTTCGATCCCACCTCGGAGCTGCCCGACGACGTTCCCTATGTCGGCGCGACCAATTGGCGCGGCGGCCGCTCCGCCGTACAGCACCTGGTCGGCCTCGGCCACCGCCGCATCGCCATGATCAGCGGGCCGCAGGACGTGCTGTGCTGCCGGGCGCGGCAGGCCGGCTACGAGAGCGCGATGAAGGCCGCCGGGCTGCCGGTCGACCCCGATCAGGTCGTCATCGCGCAGTTGACGCGTGAGGACGGCTGCGCCGCGGCGCGCAAGCTGCTGGCAGCTCCCGAGCGGCCCACCGCGATTTTCGCCTCCAACGATCTGCAGGCGCTCGGCGTCTACCAGGCCGCGCGGCAGGCCGGGCTGCGCATCCCGCAGGACTTGAGCGTGGTCGGCTTCGACGACCTGCCGGTGGTGGCCTGGGCCGACCCGCCGCTGACCACGGTTCACCAACCGCTGACGGAGATGGCGGCGGCGGCCACGGAGCTGGCCCTCGCCCTCGGCCACGGCGAAGACCCACCGCGGATCGGCGTGGAGATCGCCACCACGTTGACGGTCCGCGAGAGCACTGCGCCGCCCAAGGGCTGACGGCCACCAGGCCAGCCAGCCGTTCGCAGCTCTCTACGACGCTTTCTGGTTACCTGTGTGCCGTCGGGTAAGTTGCGGTCCTGCATGCCGAGAGTTGCTCTCGCGGCGGGCCGCGAACCGGGTCCATGAAACCAGCGTCATCTGTCGGATATTGTTCGAAGTGTCGCAGAGTTCGAGCCTGTCGATCGCGACACTTGGAGCGTCGTACGCAATCTGCCCCGTCATAGCCTCTGAGCTGGGCAGCGGTTGCGTGCGGTCGCTTGAGAAGTCCACAGTTCGCCCGCTCACGGGCACCGTCGCCGATGTGGGTGCTTCTTGACAGGTCGTGGAGCGCCGGGCAGCGTCTGCATTCCGAAACACCTCGGACCCACTTTCGCGCCCTCGTCGGGAAGCCGTGGTGTTAGCGCTAACAATCGACCCATCGTGCTCAACGCAGAGCAGGGAGACGGTATGAAAGCAAGCGCATGGAGCGGCCGCAGGCTAGGCACTATCGGGGCCGTGGTCACGGTCATCCTCGGCGCGCTCGCCGGCACCGCGGCCACGAGCGGTGCGGCGCACGCCGCGTCGCAGGGTCCGTGCGACATCTACGCGGCCGGCGGCACCCCCTGTGTGGCTGCCCACTCGACGACGCGTGCGCTGTACGCGGCGTACAACGGTCCGCTGTATCAGGTGCGGCGCTCCTCCGACGGCGGGACGACGAACATCGGCGTGCTGTCCGCCGGCGGAGTCGCCAACGCGGCCGCGCAGGACTCGTTCTGCGCCGGAACGAGCTGTGTGATCACAGTGATCTACGACCAGTCCGGACGCGGCAACAACCTCACCCCGGCGCCCGCGGGCGGGTACGTGCACACCCCTGACAATCCCGCCAACGCCGCTGCGGCGCCGATCACCGTCGGCGGGCAGAAGGCCTACGGCGTCTTCACCTCGCCCGGCATCGGGTACCGCGACGATGCCACCAACGGGATCGCGACCGGCGACAACCCCGAAGGCGAATACGACGTCGTGGACGGCACGCACTACAACGGCGGGTGCTGTTTCGACTACGGCAACGCCGAGACCTCCAACAACGACGACGGCAACGGCACCATGGAGGCGATCTACTTCGGCAACGCCTCGTACTGGGACCGGGGCGCCGGCAACGGCCCGTGGATCATGGCCGACCTGGAGAACGGCCTGTTCTCCGGCTCCAACGTGAACAGCGTCAACTCGGGCGACCCGACGATCAGCTACCGGTTCACCACCGCGATCATCAAGGGCGAGTCGAACCAGTGGGCGATACGCGGCGGCAACGCCCAGTCGGGCAGCCTGTCCACCTTCTACAGCGGACCGCGCCCGCCCGGCTACAACCCGATGCACAAGGAAGGCGCGATCCTGCTGGGCATCGGCGGCGACAACAGCAACGGCGCGGCAGGAACCTTCTACGAGGGCGCGATGACGTCGGGCTACCCCTCCGACGCCACCGAGGCCGCGGTACAGGCCAACATCAACGCCGCCGGATACACCGCGACCGGCAACGGCGTCAGCACCGGCGCCCTGCACGCGGACGGCGCTGTGGGCAAGTGCCTTGACGATCCGAACGGCAGCACGACCGGCGGCACGCAGATGCAGATCTACGGCTGCAACGGGCAGGCGAACCAGACCTGGACCCGCACCTCCTCGAACCAGCTGACCGTCACCAACAACGGCACGACGGACTGCCTTGACGCCAACGGCCAGGGCACCACCAACGGCACGAAGGTGATCATCTGGCCCTGCAACGGCCAGAGCAACCAGCAGTGGAACTTCAACTCCAACGGCACCATCACCGGCGCGCAGTCAGGGCTCTGCCTCGACGTGACCGGGGCGTCCACGGCCGACGGCGCGCTGGTCGAACTGTGGACCTGCAACGGCGGCAGTAACCAGCAGTGGAACCTCGGATAACCATGAGCACGTAACCGCGTCCGCTGCCCGGCGGCACCGACCCACGCACCCACAAACCCACGCCGCCGCGGCTCAGACGCGCAGCTCTCCCGTGGCCGACGCCGCATTCGTCGGCCACGGGAGGCATCACAAAGCCTTGACGTCAAAGAAGGGCAAGCGAACATGAGCGTTCACAGGCACCGGCTGCAACGTGGCGCCGGCGTCCTCGTCTCCCTGGTACTGCTCCTCGGCGCGCTGGCCGCCCAGGTGTCGCATCCGGGCGCGGCCCGGGCCGCCACGAACCAGTTCCACGGAGTGAACTGGGCGGACCCGAACGACAACTTCATCACCGGACCGAACATCCCGGTCGGGCTGTCCACCGCGGACAACTACGCCACCACCTACACGAAGTCGACCGCGATCCTCAAGGGCTTCCAAGCCCTCGGCGCCAACACCGTGCGCCTCGGCATGAACGCGGCGACCACCTCCGGGACGTGGTGGGGCAGCTACACCGCCGCCCTCGACGCGGCCACCGCGCTCGGCATGAACGTGATCATCGCGCCGTGGCTCCAGGGCGGGACCGTCAGCGACACCACGTCCTTCTACCAGATGTGGGATACGGTCATCGCCAAGTACGGCGGCAGCAGCAACGTGTACTTCGACATCATGAACGAGCCGTACGCGATGAACGCCACGCAGCTGACCAACTTCGAAGCCGGCTGGCTGGCGCGCTACCCCAACGTTCCGCGCGGCCGGGTGATCGTGCCCGGCCTGTACGCCGACCAGAATCTGTGCGCGGTGGGCGCGGACTCGCGCCTGTCCGGCACGCTGCTGTCGATCCACATCTACAGCATGTTCGGGGACTCGCACACCACCGAGGCGGCTTGGGTCAGCGACTTCCAGAGCAACCTGTGCGGCTACGCGAGCCGCGCGGTGGTCACCGAGTTCGGCGTCCCGATGAACACCGGCGTCAACTATGACGGCCCGAAGGACGGCACGAACAACATCTCCTACCTCTACGCCATCACCGACACGGTACGCAGCATGGGCATCGGCTCGGTGCTGTGGACCGGCGTCAAGGAGGCCAGCCAGACCACCGGGCCCGGCCCGTGCGACAACGCCTCCTGCGCGATCACGACCCTGAACGGCAGCGGCACCAACCTCTCCCTCACGCTCAACAACCAGTCCGGACTCGACCGGCTGCAGTGGGGCTGGGGGATCGGCAACAACCCCGGCGGCGGTAGCGGAGGCGGTGGCGGCACCAGCGGCGTGCTGCGCGGCACGGCATCGAACCGGTGCCTGGACGTTCCCGGTCAGGCCACGGCCAACGGCACCCTGCTGGACATCTGGGACTGCAACGGCGGCGCGAACCAGCAGTGGACGTACTTGTCCAACGGTGAGCTGCAGGTCTACGGCAGCAAGTGCCTTGACGTGCCGGGCCATGCGACGACTGCGGGCACCCGTGTGGAGATCTGGGACTGCAACGGGGGAGCCAACCAGCAGTGGAACCTCAACTCGGACGGCACCGTGGTCGGGCGCGAATCGGGACTGTGCCTGGACGTGAGCGGCGCGGGTACGGCTAACGGCACCGCGGTGGAGATCTGGACCTGCAACGGCCAAAGCAACCAGAAGTGGTCCCGGCAGTAACTAGATCCGCACTGAACTGGGCCGGCGCCGGGAGGCTCATCACCGCATCACAGAGCTGACCCGCTCGCGGGGCCGGCGGTGCATCACCGTCGGCCCCGCGAGCGAAGGGCGGCCGATCGCCGTGAGTTCTTACCCTGCGAAACTGCCTGACTCGGATGCCTGTACGGCGCCGTCGACGGTGGTCGCGGTGACCGTGTAGGTGTCGAGCGCGAAGGTGTGTCCACTGGCAGGACGGTTGAACTGAAAGCCGAAGTTGTACATCGCGGGCTGCAGGGTTTGACCGGGCTTGAGGGTGAAGTCGTACCGCAGTCCGGTGGGCGTTTGGCTGACCGCGGTGTCGACCTGCGGAGAAAGCAGCGTGGACCACGAGCCGGTGGATTTCACGGTGCCGCCGCCGGAGACCGTGACGACGACATGCAGCGCCTTGACGGCGTGCGTGACGGTGACAGTCAGGTTCTCCTGAGCCCAGTACTCGGTGCTGTGCGAGTCCACGGTTGCGGTGGCGGTCACCGGACCGGCCGCGGGCGCGGAGGTCGGGCTCGATTCGCTGTGAGGGGAGGCGGATCCGGCGGGTCGGAGCGTCGGCGTCGAGGGCGGTTGCTGGCCGACGTCCGAGTGGTTCGAGCTCGGAGATACCGCGACCTGGCTGACCGGGTGCGCCGGCCGCTCGCTGATGCCCAGGGTCACGCCGACCGCGATGGTCGCCGTGGCCACCGCAGCCAGAGCGCCCAGCGGGACACCGATCAGCCGCAACCGCAGCGGGCGCGAGAGCCGGCGGCCCTTGGCGGGGCGGGGGTCGTCGCGGGTCAGGCGCTCGAACCGCGCCTCGATACGGGAGAGATCCGCTTCGTGCTCGTCGGCTTGTTCGCGCAGCGCGCCGGACAGCCACGCGGTGTCCAGGCGCGGGTCGCGGGATCGGGGCCGGTTCATCGGGTCGCTCCTTCCGGCGCGGGTCGGCGGCGACCGGCGTCGCGGTTCTCGGCCTCGGCGGCACGCGATCCGCGCAACAGGTGCGCGAGCTCTTGCAGGCCGCGGGAGCTTTGGCTCTTGACCGTCCCCACGGCGATGCCGAGGGTCGCGGCGGTCTCCTGTTCGCTCAGTCCGTAGTAATAGCGCAACACGACGCAGGCACGCTTGCGCGCGGGGATGCGCAACAGGGCGCGGCCCAGATCTACCGTCGCCTCCGAGTCTGGCGTATCGGCCAGCTCGCTGCGGCCCGAACTCCACAGCCGCCAGTTGCGGCGCTCGCGGACCAGCCGGGCCGTGCGGTCGGCGGCGAGGTTGGCCACGATGCGGCGCACGTAGGCCAGCGGCCGGTCGGCGCCGGCGACCCGGGTCCAGCCCTTCCACGCCTCGGCCAGGGCTTCGGCGGTCACATCGTCCGCCGCGTCGTGGTCGCCGGTCAGCAGGTACGCGAAGCGCGCGAGTTCGCGGTAGTGCGCGTCGAAGAATGCTTCGAAGCCGGCCCGGTCGCTGCCGAGTGGTGGTCCGGTGACGGATCCGCTGTCGTCTTCGCGCACGCCGGGAATGTACCAGGGTGAGGTTACCGATCGCGTCTGCAACTGAGTCAGCAGCATCTGTGACCTCGCCGCATGCCGCCTCACGTCCGTAAAACCCTTGGACGACATTGGTGCCATAACGGGACACTAAGCGTTCTGACGACGGCCTACCGCGTCATGCTGCGACGCAGTGAGGAGGCGGCGTGATGGCCGTATCACCCCAGGACGTGGGGGAGGAGAAACCGGACAAGGGTTCGGTGATGCTCGCCGCGCGCTACTACTGGCGCGAGATAACCCGGCTGTGGCGGTTCGCGCTACCTGCCCTGTTGGGCCCGGCCTTAGGCAACATCGGAATCCTTTACCTCGCGCCGCTGCTCGTCGCGCACCTCGTCACCCGGATCACCGAGCACTCCCGCCTCGCCTTCGGCTCGGTGCTCCCCTACGTGCTCGGTTTCGCCGGCGTTCTGCTGCTCGCGGAGGTGCTCTGGCGCGTCGGCATCCATTTCCTCAACCGCGTCGACGCCCTGGGCATCGAGCACCTCTACGTGGTGGGACTTGACGAGCTGTTCGCCAAGGACACCGCGTTCTTCCACGACAACTTCGCCGGTTCGCTGACCAAGCGGGTCTTGAGCTTCGCGTCCCGGTTCGAGCAGACCGCCGACACCCTGGTGTTCGAGGTCGTCGGCAACTTCGTCCCGCTGGCCTTCGGCTCGTTCGTGCTGTGGCGCTACGACCCGTGGCTCGTGGTCGTGCTCGTGGGGATGATCGCCGTCACGTCCCTGGCCGTGGTTCCGATCATCCGCCGCCGCCAAGCGCTGGTCGACCGGCGCGAGGCGGCGATCGCCCGGGTCGCGGGCCATGTCGCGGACAGCCTGACGAACATGGACACCGTGCGGGCCTTCGCCGCCGAACGCCGGGAGGCCGCCGAGCACCGCTCCCGGGTCGCGCAGGCGAGGTGGCTGATGCTGCGTTCCTGGGACTACCACAACCTGCGCGTGGACACGGTTATCGCGCCGATGTCGGTGCTGACCAACGGCCTCGGTCTGCTGTTGGCGGCGGTGCTCGCCACACGCGGCGCCGGGGTGGCGGCGATCGTGGTCGTCTTCTCCTACTACGCGAACGCGACGCGGATCATGTTCGAATTCGGCCGGATCTACCGCACCCTGGAAAGCTCGATGACCGAGGCCGCGCAGTTCACCGCGCTGCTGCGCACGCCGGCGACCGTGCTTGACCCCGTGCACCCGCAGCCGCTGAGCTTCCGGCCCGCGGAGATCCGGTTCGAGCGGGTGACCTTCGGCTACAGCAGCGGCGAGCCGCTCTTCGACGAGCTCGACCTGGTCGTGCCGGCCGGCACCAGGGTCGGGCTGGTGGGCCGGTCCGGCGGCGGCAAGAGCACGCTGACTCGGCTCCTGCTGCGGATGACCGACATCGACGGCGGCAGGATCCTGATCGGCGGCCAGGACATCCGCGACCTGAGTCAAGCCGACCTGCGCAGCCAGATCGCCTATGTACCTCAGGACCCGGCGATGTTCCACCGCTCGCTGCGCGACAACATCGCGTTCGCCCGCCCCGACGCCACCGAGGCCGAGATCCGCGCGGCGGCCGAGGCCGCACACGTCGCCGAGTTCGTGAACGGCCTGCCGGACGGCTACGACACGATGGTGGGCGAACGCGGGGTGAAACTCTCCGGCGGACAGCGCCAGCGCGTGGCCCTGGCCCGCGCCATCCTGCGCGATGCCCCGATCCTGCTGCTCGACGAGGCGACCAGCGCCCTGGACTCGGAGAGCGAGATCCTCGTCCAGGAGGCACTCTGGCAGCTGATGCAAGGGCGCACCGCGCTGGTGGTGGCCCACCGCCTCAGTACCGTCGCCGGCATGGACCAGCTCATCGTCCTCGACCGCGGCCGGATCATCGAGTACGGCACCCACCACGAACTGCTCGCCGCAGAGGGCGCCTACGCGAAACTCTGGCAGCACCAGTCAGGCGGTTTCCTTACCGACACGCCCGCGCAAGTAGCCGCCACCGCCTGAGCGCAGCAAAGCGAAAGCGGCGAATAATCCTCCTTCCGGTGCTGTCAACGTGATACCAAGAATCGATTTCCTTCTCTCAGTCCCCACTGGTAACAAGCGAATCATTCGTCAGCGCTGATCTAAGTGCCCTGCTGGCGAAGCGTGCGACCCGCGAATTGAGGGCGAATTCGGGGAAACGCCGCCGCGTTCCGGTCGCGCTCGGTTAACCTTCCGGGTGGACGGATTTCGCAGAACTCGTACTTGATCCTTCTCGCTCGATCGAGTGCGGCCTGGGGGGAATTGATGACGTCTTATATCGCCCTGCCCAAAAACGATCTGACCGGCTCATCCGGTTCATCGCCCGGGGTTTCTGATCAGCGGTTGCCCTCGCTGACCGGCTTGCGGTTCGCCGCGGCTCTGCTCGTTTTCGGCTTCCACATCCAGGCCATGCACGTTTTCCGGGCGGATTCGGCCGGTGAGCGGGTGGTCGGGCACTTGTTCGGGCACGGCGCGGTAGGCGTCTCGTTCTTCTTCATCCTCAGCGGCTTCGTGCTGACCTGGTCGGCGCGGGCCGGCGAGCGGGCCCGCCGGATCTGGCGCCGCAGAGCCGCGAAGATCTACCCGAACCACCTGGTCACCGCGGCCATCGCGATCGCCGGCCTGCTGGCGCTGCCCGCCGCGGCGGACGCCGGCTCGTCCCGGTTGGCCGGCGTGCTGCCGAACCTGCTGCTGCTCCAGGCCTGGGACCCGAATCCGGCCGTCTACTTCGGACTGAACACGGTCTCGTGGTCGCTCTCCTGCGAGGCCCTGTTCTACTTCTGCTTCCCGTTCCTGCTCAGACTGCTGAGCCGGGTCGGCGAGCGGGCGCTCTGGCCGCTGGCCGCCGGCCTGGCGGCGATCGTGTGGTGCCTGCCGCTCGCGACCTTCGGATCGTCCTCGGCGACCAGTTACTGGCTCATCTACGTCTTCCCGCCGGCGCGCCTCGCCGAGTTCTGCCTCGGCATGGTGCTGGCGCGCATCGTCCGCGTCGGCCGCTGGCCGCGCATTCCGGCCTGGGCCGCCGCCGTCCTGCTGGTTGCCGCGTACATCGCGGTCGGCTACGTGCCGACGCGGTTCGGGTATGTAGCCGTCACCGTCATCCCTCTCGCCCTGCTCGTCCCGGCGCTTGCCACGGCCGATGTACACGGGCGTGGATCGCTGTGGTCCAGGCGCCGAGCGGTCTGGCTCGGGGAGGTCTCCTTCGCCTTCTACCTCATCCACCAACTCGTCATCAGATACACCCTCAAGATTCTGTCCAAGGCGATAGGCGACCCGGGCACGTGGAGCACTGCCCGTTCCGTGCAGGTGGCCGTCGGCATGGCTGTCATGAGCCTGCTTGCGGCGTGGGCGCTCTATAGAGTCGTCGAGCAGCCACTCAACCGGAGGCTGCGCGGTACCCGTGCACGGCCCAAATCACAGGTGGATGACAACGCGGCAGTTCCTGCGGTCGGAGTCGTCGGCCGCCGGAATCTGCCACTTAACGGAGAGCGTTGATGTCGCGGACACGACGAAGTACGTCACCGGCCGAAGACGTCTCGGCGACGAGTCCCCGGCCGCTCTCAGCGCTCGACGATGCTCCAGGCGCTTCGTCGAGCGCTTCCGTGGGCGCTTCGAAGGGCGGCGGCCGCCGTCGTGGACGCCGGTCCCGAAACCGCAGACCGGTGAAGATCGCGGTTATCGCCTCCGTCGTGCTGGCGCTGGCCGCCGCCGCGCTGGGATATGCCCTGAGCGGAAACGACACGCCCGCGAAATCCGGCGTCCAGAGCCTATGGTCACAAGCCGCGCCGACCTACACCGACTCGCCGGATTCCACTGGCGTCAATGTCGGACTGAGATTCCATTCGACGGTAGCGGGACAGATCATCGGCATCCGCTTCTACAAGGGATCTCGCAACACCGGAACCCACATCGGATCGCTCTGGTCGCCGTCGGGAACGCTGCTGAACAGCGTCGTCTTCACAAACGAGGCGCCGACCGGCTGGCAGGCCGCCACATTCGCGACACCGATCGACATCGCCCCGTCGACAACCTATGAGGTCTCCTATCTCGCTCCCCACGGCCACTACGCGTTTAGCGACGACTACTTCAACGCCGCATACAAGAGCGGAGATCTGGTAGCCGATCAGGCGACGCCACAGGAGGCCAACGGCGTTTACAAGTACGCTGACAGGCCTGCGGTGCCAGTCGTCGCGTCTCCTCGCGCGAGCAACTACTGGGTCGATGTGCTGTTCAGACCGTCCTCCACTACGGGTGCATTGCAGCTGCCGAGTCTGACGCCCGGCCCCAGCAGCCCCGCGCCTTCCGCGAGTACCTCCCCGTCTGCGTCCGCGTCACCTTCCGTGAGCCGTAGCTCGACGCCTCACGCGGGCGCGGTCACGGCGCCAGCAGGTGGTTACGTCAAGCCGGGCACTGTGGGCTATCTGGGCAGCACGTCGGCTCTGAAGATCTATCAGCCTGGCGGGGCGGCCCCCGGCGGGTGTTCTTGGCAGTCGTACGGTCTGCGGTGCGATCAGACGAACCTGACACTTGACCATGTCTGGATCAAGGGCAGCTTCTACTGGACGGGCAGCGGCCGGCTGACGATTTCGCACTCGATCGTGTGGGGCGGGACGGGGGATTCCTGGTATGCGGTCCTAGGCCATCCCGACACCTCGGGCGCCATCGACTCGACGATCGAGGTCACCGATTCCACGGTCGAGTGGATGCCCGGGCAAACGATGCCGCCGGGCGAAGATGTCGGGCCGATCTGGTCCGCCTATGGCAACCAGACGCTGATCGCGATCCGCGACGACCTGTCGGGAATGCCCCAAGGCATCGACCCGACGGCCGGTTCGATCATCCGGGACAACTGGATCCACGGCCTGGTGCAGACAGGAACCGCGAGCACGCCCGCGCACCTCGACGGGATCTTCAGCCAAGGCGGGAGCAACATCACGATCGAAGGAAACTACATCGACGCGCCTGTGCGCAGCGACGCCACGGCAGCGATCTACATCCAGGACCGGGGCGCCACAGACACCGGCATCTCGATCGTCGGCAACTACCTCAACGGCGGCGCGTTCAACCTGCGCAACCAGACCGGCATCAATGTCGACGTACGGAACAACACCTTCGCCAACAGCGTCTGGGGACCCGTCGGAGACCTGACCGGATACCCAGGCACCTACGGAACCTGGTCCGGGAACATCACGCTCAATGGAGCTGCCCTGGCCTCGCCATAGCCGCGAGCTCCCACGAACCTTCGTAAAAACGATCTTCTGAAAATGATTGTGTAACAGAGCTGTGGGTGCTTCGATTCTCGTTAATTAACTTTACTGACGATCGACGGAGGTACCCACCCCATGCCATCGATCCGCAAGCGCGTCGCTGTGGCAGGCGCCGCAGCCATAGCGCTCACGACCACCATCGCCATGACGACCGCCCACGCCGTCACGCCGCCCCGCGCCGGCGCGGCCGGTCCAGTTGCCGCACCGGCCGACACGACGTACACGGCCGCCGAGGTGCTGGCCGGCGTCAAGAAGAACTCCACGGCCGCGAACCAGGTCAACACCAAGCCACATATCAATACCATGACCCGGGCCATGAACGTGAACGTGTACCAGGTGGCCTCCGGCGTCTACGCCTACACCTCCAGCATGGCCATCGACGACGACGGCAGCGACCCGGACCCCGATCCCGACCACCAGGGTGACACGACCTGGCACGACAGCAACGGCAAGGCGCTGGCCGCGCACCACGTGCCGTTCTACGTGCTGGGCGACGACTGCTGGGACCGCAAGACCCCGTGCCCGCACTTCTTCTACAAGGAGCACGGCATGTCGGGCCGTCAGTTCGCGCTGATGTTCTACAACGGCAAGGTCATCGGCTCGATCTTCGGCGACACCCAGACCGCGAACAACCAGACCACCTCGGACAACGACTCGCGGGAACTGGGTGAGGCCTCCGTGAAGGCGGCCCAGCTGCTCGGCATCCCCAGCAGCGGCACTACCGGCGGCGTGGACAACGGGGTAACCGTGGTGATGTTCTCCGGTCCGTCCTGGGTCGTGAACGGCACCAACGCCAACCTCAACGCGAACGCCCAGGCCCTGGTCCAGAAGGCCCTGAACACCCTCGGCGCGGCCATGGCGGGCACGAACCCGCCGCCCACCGGCACGCTGTTCGAGGCGGAGAGCGGCACCCTGTCCGCCGGCGGCACGTTCGACTCCAACCACACCGGCTTCACCGGCACCGGCTTCGCCAACCCGGCCAACGCGGTCGGCGCGTACGTCGACATCCCGGTCACCGCGGACACCGCCGGTACCAGGACCCTGACCTTCCGTTACTCCGACGGCACCACCGCGGCGCGGCCCGCGACCATCTCGGTCAACGGCACCTCGCACGGCACCCTGAACTTCCCGGTCACGGCCAACTGGGACACCTGGGCCAACGTGTCCATCACGGTGCCCCTGAAGGCGGGTACTAATACGATCCGGATCGCCGGCACTACCGCGGCCGGCGACGCCAACATCGACTCGGTCACCGTCTCCCCGTAGCCGTAGCCCTATCGCTGACGTTTCTTCCGGCGCCGGACGGCGGACCACCTCCCGCCGTCCGGCGCCGGGCGTCATGCGCCGCTCAGGCTGACTCCCGCCCACGAGATACGTGGCGCGCGCCCGGCGTGGCTAGTGGGACGTACGCCGCTCGTAGGCTGCGGCGAGAATCAGGTAGGCGCTGGCGGTCCACGTGTAGGCACGGTCGCGCAGCGCGGCGCCGCTCTGGGCGTCGAAGTTCTCGGCGAAGCCCGAGGCCTCGCACAGCTGCCGGAAGCGGGCGCTGATCTCGTCGGCCAGATCCGCGTGTCCACCGCGGCGCAGCCCGTCCTCGATCAGGATGGTACTGGGCGCCCAGACCGGTCCGCGCCAATAGCCGTCCGCGCGGTAGTGCGGCGAGGACGGGTGCTCGGTGGCCAGGCCGAACTCGGTCAGGTGCGTCTTGATCCGCTGTGCCAGCGCCGCCATCACCTCGGCGGGCAACTCCTCGCCGAGCACGGCCGGCATGAGGTCGAGCAGGCTGGAACTCGTCCAGGTCCGGCCGCTGTCCGCCCCGCGCGCGACGAAGCGTTCCCGTTCCGCGTCCCACAGCTGCTCGATCAAGGTGGCGCGCATGGTGTCCGCGGTGCGCGTCCACTGCGCGGCGGCCGCGGTGTCGCCGAGCTCTTCTGCCAACCGTGCCAGGGTACGCAGTTGCAACACCAGGAACGCGGCGAGGTCGGCGGTTTCGGCCACCCGTTCGGGATCGAAGGTGGTCGCGTTGTCCCAGCCGCTGTCGTTGCCGTGCTGGTAGTGCGGCAGTCCTCGATCCGGGGCCCGGCGCGCGTCGAGCCAGAACCGGGTCCAGCCTTCCAGTCGGCTGTACGTGGCGGCCAGCTCGGCACGCGACTGCGGGTCCGGCATACGCGCTCTGAGAAGGTCGAGCGCCCAGCCGTGGATCGGCGGCTTGACGTAGTTGTAGAGGATCTCCGAGTGCGTCACCGAGTCGGGCAGCGCACCGGCCTGGTCCTGGTGGTCGAAGGGCAGCTGGAACTGGTCCCAGGCGAGCGCGGGCAGGCCTTGTGCGAGGGCGACCGCGTTGAAGCAGTGGTCCCAGCTCCAGACCTTGTCCATCCAGTGCTTGGACATCAGCACCGCGGGGCGCCGCAGGAACCCGGCGGGGCGGACGGTCGCGGACCAGAGCACATACGCGGCCAGTTGCGCGGCCGGGGTTCGGCTGCTGCGCCAGGGGGCGACGGCGTCGACGAACGCGTCGAATTCGACCCGCACCGCGTCGGCGACCTGCCCGAAGGACGCTGTCCGGTGGTAGGGAGCCCGGCCGCTGTCGTACTCTTCGATGGCGATTTCCCACAGACCGCTGGATTCGGAGAGATGCAGCGCGCGCTCGCCGGTGCCGAGGCGCTGCGATCCGGTGACCTGCGCGGCGTCGCCGGCGAGGACGGTCACGCGGTAGCGCCGGCCGGTTTCGTAGCTGGTGAAGACGTGCGCGCCGTCCACCGGATCGCGGTAGAGATACGTACCGCTGAAGGGGGTGAGCGCCGATTCGGCCGCGATCACGTGCAGGCCGAGGCCTTCACCCCGCAGGCGGACCGTGTCCGGGCTCTCATACACCAGCTCGATCCGGCCGGGCTCGTGGGCAGCACTGTCGTGCGGTCCCGCGGTCGTCGTCCAGGTCAGCAGGGTCGGTGTCGCGGTGGTGGTGGTCTCGACCCGTGCGCCGGCCAGGACGGGCACCAGGCGCAGAACCGGGTGCATGCCGGTCTGATGCGAGACCAGGTGCAGGTCGTCCGCATAGGTCTTCTCCGCGACCACCGGCGAGATGTTGAACCAGGATCCCGAGCGGCTGAACGGGATGTCCTGGACGGAGAAGACGGAGCCGGTGCGGGCGGCAGGCATGGCGCAGGGTTCTCATTTCGTGACGGGAGCTAGTCCTTGACGGCGCCGGCGGTGACGCCGGCGGCGACATAGCGCTGGGCGAGGATGAGCAGGACGGTGGCGGGGATGGAGGCGACCACGGCGGTGGCCATGATCGCGTTCCACTGCTGGTTGTTGTTGCCGATGTAGTGGTAGATGCCCAGGGTGATCGGCTGGCGGCCGCCGCCGGAGTCCAGGGTGCTGGCGAAGATGAAGTCCGACCACGCCCACAGGAACGTGAACAGGGAGACGGTCACGACCGCGTTGCGGCTGACCGGCAGCACGATCGACCAGAAGGTGCGCAGCGGTCCGGCGCCGTCGGTCTTCGCCGCCTGCATCAGTTCGTCGGGGATGCCGGCCATGAAGGCGGTGAACACCAGCACGCCGAAGGGGACGGCGATGGTGGAGTCGGCGACGACGAGCCCCGGCAGGGTATTGATGAGATGGGTGTTCAGCAGGATCGCGTAGAAGCCCATCGCCATGATGATCCCGGGGATCATCTGCGCGGCCAGCAGCACGAAGCTGAGCACTCCGGCGCCCTTCGGGAACAGCTTCGCGAGGGAGTAACCGGCGGGCGCCGCGACAAGCAGAGTGAGCGCCACCGTGCACAGGCCGACGATCAGGCTGGTGCCCAGGTACGGAAGCTGCTGGTGCAGGACCGCGCGGTAGCCCTCCAGCGTCCCGTGGAGCGGGACGAACGATGGCGGAGTTTTTCGCAGATCGGTGTCCCGTGTGAACGAGGCGTTGAGCATCCAGTAGACCGGGAAGAGCATCGCGGCGGTCAGCAGGATGCCGAGAGCCGTTTTCCAGCCTGAGCGCCGCCGCGTGTGGGAACGGGATCTGCTGCCGGCGGCATGAACCTTGACCAGGGTGCTCATCTCAAACCTCCCCGGTCTTGCGCTGAGCGCGGATGTAGATCAGGCCGAAGGCCAGGGCGATGACGACGAGCAGGTTGCCCACCGCCGCGCCGGGACCGAACTGTGGCAGCAGGTTGCCGAAGCCGAGGCGGTAGGACCAGGTGGCGAAGGTGGTGGAGGAGTCGACCGGGCCGCCCCGCGTCATGATCCAGATGATGTCGAAGACCTTGAGGGTGTAGATCAGTCCGAGCAGCAGCGTGATCGCGGAGACCGGGCGCAGCAGCGGGAAGGTGATGCGGCGGAAGCGCTGCCAGGCATTGACGCCGTCGAGGGCGGCTGCCTCGTAGAGG
>Ga0070739_10004294_pt1 | contig 17009 bp, 12 predicted proteins | sample Coa_R1_7_FD_66445 | JGI IMG/M metagenome (GOLD analysis project Ga0070739, IMG submission 66445) | Surface soil microbial communities from Centralia Pennsylvania, which are recovering from an underground coalmine fire - Coalmine... | ecosystem: Environmental > Terrestrial > Soil > Unclassified ... | reverse complement strand
GGGATTCGCCGCCTCCATGCTGGTGCTCGCGGGAGCCGAGTGGGCCGCGCGCGGCCACCGCTTCGACGGCCCGAAGGCCGCCGGGTGAGGGAGCGCGCCGGTAAATGTTAGCCGTCATCACCGGCGGATCCAGCGGCATCGGCGCCGCCTTCGCCCGCAAGCTCGCCGCGCGGGGCTACGATCTTCTCCTGGTCGCCCGCCGCGAGGACCGCCTCCGCGCGCTCGCCGATGAGATCGGCTCGCTGCATCCTGTCCGCGCCGGTTTCCTCGCCGCCGACCTTACGAAGGGCGAAGACTGCGGCCGTGTCGCCGCCCGCCTCCGCGAAGCTTCCGATCTCGGGCTGCTGGTCAATAACGCGGGCTTCGGGACGCTGGGGCATTTCTGGAGCGCCGGTGTCGGCCCGCAGGAAGACATGCACCGCCTGCATGTGCTCGCCGTGATGCGCCTCACCCACGCCGCGCTCGAGAGTCTGACCCGCGCGCCGCGTCCCGCCACCGGCATCATTAACGTGTCGTCGGTCGCCGCCTTCGCGCCCGGCCCCATGAGCACCAGCTATCACGCCACCAAAGCCTGGATCAACGCCTTCACCCGGGCTCTGGCGACCGAACTCGCCGTGGCCCGCCTGCCCATCCGCGTGCAGGCGCTGTGTCCCGGCTTCACGCTCTCCGAATTTCACGACGTCGCCCGCATGGACCGCTCCAAGATCCCCTCCTGGCTGTGGATGACCGCCGATTTCGTGGTGGAAGAATCCCTGCGCGGCTTCGACCGCGGCCGCGTCATCGTGATTCCCGGCTGGCGCTACCGTCTCATCTCCGCCTTCCTGCGCCGCGCGCCCGAATCCCTGCTCCGCCGCATGGCCGGAACCGACGCCGCCATGCGCGGCCGCCCGCGATAGACTAAATCCCACGTACCAGGAGGAACGCCATGCGACTCTTACTGCTGGTTCTGGCTTTGGTTCCCTTCGCCGCGGCCGATGACGGATCGCGCCTCATCACCGTGGATCATTACGTCATGGTCAAATCCGCCACTCCGGTCCTCGCCGGGCAGACGGCGAACATTTACGTGCGCGAGGTGGTCCAGCCGCGCACCGCCCTGCGCGAAACGCTGCCCTCCCGCCGCGTGGCGCTATTCGTCCACGGCGCCGGCACCCCCGCCGAGGTCGCCTTCGACGTCCCCTACCAGGACTACAGTTGGATGGCCTATCTCGCCAAGGCCGGCTTCGATGTGTTCGCCATGGACATGACCGGCTACGGCCGCTCCATCCGCCCCACGCCCATGAACGATCCCTGCAATCTTTCGAAGGAGCAGCAGGCGCCGCTGGTCCCGAGCCTGATCCCCTCCGTCTGCGAGCCCAGCTATCCGCACCAGCTCACCACGCTCGCCTCCGATTGGAACGATATCGGCGCGGTGGTGGATCACATCCGCGCGCTGCGGCACGTCGATAAGATCAGCCTGCTGGCGTGGTCGCTGGGCGGGCCGCGCGCCAGTGGCTACGCCGCGCAGCACCCCGACAAAATCGAGAAGCTGGTGCTGCTGGCCCCGGCCTACAATCGCAACGCGCCCGCCAATCCGCCCGCGCAGGTGCCCGCCAACGGAGCCGCCATGACCACTCAGTCGCACGAGGATTTCACCGCCAACTGGGATCGCCAGGTGGGCTGCCCCGGCCAGTACGATCCCGCCGCCAGCGACATCGTCTGGTCCAAGATGATCGAATCCGACCCCGTGGGCGCCACCTGGGGTGGGGGAGTCCGCCGCGCCCCGCAAGTCACAACCTGGGGCTGGACCACCGCCGTGGTGAACAAAACCCAGATCCCCACCCTGCTGGTCTCCGGCGCGCACGACAAGCAGGTCAACCCCGAGCGCGTCCGCGAGCTCTACGCCGACCTGGGCTCGCCTAAAAAAGTGTTCATCGATCTGGCCTGCTCCTCCCACAACGCCATGTGGGAGAAGAACCACCTGCTGCTGTTCCGCGCCTCGCTCGAGTGGCTAACGCAGACTTCGGTCGACGGCAAGCCCGAGGGCCTGCTCCGCCTGGGCTACTAAATGGCGCCCCCTCTGCAAGTCACGGCAGATCCGAAGTGATATTGTCGATCGCCCACAATTCACTCGCGTACTCCTGGCTGTAAAGGGCCACGTGCGAGCCATCCGGAGCCGGCACGATGGCTTTCACGCCGGCCGGAACACGAACCCCCGTGGATTCGGGCTGCCCGCCCTCCGCCGGAATCCTCAGGAGGAGAGTCTCCCTCGGCGATTCCGGCTTGCCGAAGAACAGCGTGGAACCGTCGGCGGACCAGAACAGAATCGCGTCCGCAAACTCCTTCGCGGGAACCGAGTAGATCTCGCGGTAGCCGCCGGCGTCGGCGTTGGTCACGCCGAAATGTGCCGTCCCGTCCTGGCCGTAAGTTCCGAAGGCGATTCTGCGTCCGTCCGGACTGAACCAGAACACGATGCGGCTGGAGCCGGAGGCAAAGGAAATTTTGCGCTGACGCGTTTTCAAGTCGTAGGCGAAAACGTGATCGACGCGGCTCGTGTTCTCGGTCTGGCGCGCGTTGATGAAAAGGTCGCGATTGTCCGGCGAGAGGCGCGCGAAGCCTGCGTAGAACGCATCGCCGGGAACCAGTGCGGTAAATCGGCCGCTGGCCAAATCCAGGCGGTCGAACGAAATTTGCCGTGGGTTGTCGCGCATCGCCACGATCAGGCTCTTTCCATCGCGTGACCAATTCGATGGAACCGGAGCCAGAATGCCCGGATGAGCATAAGCCCGCTCATCGCCGGTGGCGATCGAGCGGACGACGATGTCGTTGCCGGGCTGGCCCGTATGAACCCTGCTGAAGGCGATCGACTTCCCATCGGGAGACCAGGAAGGGATCGTCCCGACGAATTTCTCGGTGACCTGGAGATCCAGAGCTCCGCCGGTCTGCCGCAGTTCGCCCACGGAATCGAAGTTGTCCGTTCGAGGGACTGCGTACAGAAAAGTGCCGGAAGCCGTGGTGCCGAAGGCGGTGATCGGCCCAATGTCCCGTTTCACGACGGAGGGAACCCCGAAAGGCTTTCCGTCACGCATGGCGATGGACCAGAGATCCACATTCCCCGATTGATCGCTGGTATACAAAAGATGCCGGCCGTCCGGTGTCCAGGAGGGCGCATCGTTGAGTCCGGCCCCCTTGGTGACGCCCGTTTCGGCGCGCCCGTCGGATGCGAGGACGACGATCTCCCGTCCTGCAGTTCCGGCTGCCATCGGCGCGGAATAGGCGATGTATTTCCCGTCCGGCGACAACTGAAGGCGCTTCAGTCCGCCATTCGGAAAGGTCTTCAGAACCGTGACCGCACCGCTGCCAGCCTTGACCCACGCGATCTGCTGACCCTTCTTACCGTTCAGGTCGAGCGCGACCAGGATCGAGGCCCCATCGGGGGACCATGCGGCAGGTTCGAAGTACAGATACTCGCCGCTCCGGATGACCACCCGGGGCGTGGCGCCGGCTTCGTTGCGGATGATTCTCAGTTGCGATCCATTCTCACGATCGTCGAACCAGTTGTAGGCGAGCTGTTGGACATCGGGAGAGAAGACCGGCAAATCCGCCTGCGCACATGGGTTCCGATAGCACTCCCCGCGCTGAAGCATGGTGCGTTGTCCGTTAGTGAGGTCGTGGACCGCGAGTTCGTCGGCGGCTCCACCGGCCCCTTCGATCCACTCGACCGAAGCCAGGAAGCGGCCGTCCGGGCTGAAGGACCAGGCCCCCAGGGAGGCGGCAGGCCCGGCAGAAATCGGACGCGCAGGGAGCGCTTGCGCGGAGACCACGCGGGGATGCAGCCCGTTGCCGGCCATGACCAGGAACAGCGCCATGGTCAGGATGAACCCGGGCTTCAGAAGGATTCGCCAGAACGGCGCGGGCGGTGGAGCCTCGGCCTGCCATTTTCGACCGGCGCGCCAGGCGTCGATCTCGCTCCGGTAAGCGTAGACGCTATTGCGGCTCTGATGAGCATGGCGATGGACGGGCAGACCTTCCTTCTTTTCCCACCTCCGTACGGTGGTGGAGTCTCGCTGAACGTAGGCCGCGATCTCCTTCCAGGATTCCAGCGGCGTTTCGGTGGGGCGAATTGTATCGTGCGGATTCATGCTGCCCAGCGTAAATTCGAGCGGCTTTTCCGGCAACGTGCATTAGCGTGCACGCGGGTAAAAAACGGGGTGAATCCTAATTCAGCCCGCCACTGGTGCCTCTTCGGCCTGCGGGGCGACAGTTTGCGGCTTCGCCACCCAGTGCATCCACGCCATCACGACGGCGGAAATCAGCGCCGGAACGGCCGCGGCCAGGAATAATTCCTGGGGCGCCCATTTGAGGCCCAGCAGCACGCCGCCGACGTATGGCCCCACGATGGCTCCCACGCGTCCCACGCCCAGGCCCGCGCCGACGCCGGTGGAGCGCAGGTCGGTCGGATAATAGGTCGCCGAAAACGCGTTGACCCCGGACTGCCCGCCCACGATTCCCAGCCCCGCGATGGAAACCACCACCACCAGCAGCGCCAGCGCGATGCCCGGATGCCCGATATACGCGATGTTCAGCGCGGCCAGCGCGAAGCCGGTCGCCAGCACCGGCACGAAGCCGAGGCGGTTCACCAGCCAGCCCTGGAGAAACGCGCCGATCGCACCCGCCAGTTGCAGCGTGGCCCCCACCCGCACCGCCACCGGCGTCGAGTAGCCGATGCCGGCCACCACCGTAGGCAGCCAGTTGGTGAGGAAATAGAGATTCAGCAAATTCATGAAGTTGATGATCCACAGCAGCACGGTGCCCAGCGCGCGGCCGTCGTGGAACAGTTGCACCCAGGGCACGCCTTTGTGGGCCTGCTCCATGGTGACGTACTCGACGCCGCTGCCTGCGGGCGCGGTGGGATCGATGCGCGCCAGCCACTTGCCCACCTGCGCGAGCTTCTTCCGCCGCACTGCCAGAAATTGCAACGATTCCGGGAGCGCGAAGATCATCGCCATCGATACGGCCAGGGGCACCAGTCCGCCGAAGTAGAACACGGAGCGCCACCCGTAGCTCTGGATGAGTTGCGCCGCGAGAAATCCGCCGATCGCCGCGCCCGCCGAAAACGAATTGCCCACTACCATCATGGCGGTGACGCGCGCGCGCCGTGGGCTGTATTCGCCGGTCAGCGAGACCGCGTTGGGCATGATGCCGCCCAGTCCGATGCCCGCGATGAAGCGGATCAGCAGCAACTGATTCACCGTGGTCACCTGCGCAGTGATCAGCGTCAGCACCGCGTAGTACAGCGTGACGCCGATCAGCACCGGCCGCCGCCCGATGCGATCCGCGATCATGCTGAACAGCAGCGAGCCGATCAGCACGCCGAAGGGCGCCGCGCTGAACACCGGCCCCAGGTTCGATACCGGGATCTTCCATTCGCGGATGATGGTGGGCGCGACGTAGCTGATGGCCTGCACGTCGAAGCCGTCCATGAACAGGCACAGGCTACAGAGGATGAAGATGATCCACTGGAAGGCGCCGAGCCTGGCGTTGTCGATCCGCTCGGTGATGTTGATCCTGGCTGGCGTGTCCATGCGGCCGCGGAGGAAGGACCAGTATACATGCTGGGGCGGCGCCGCTGACGGCGTTTCCGGGCGGCGTCGCCGCGAGGCATGGTAGACTGAAGTTCTCACCGTCTTCGCGCCCGTAGCTCAGTTGGATAGAGCGTCTGGCTACGAACCAGAAGGTCGGGTGTTCGAATCACTCCGGGCGCACCATCCCTTAATAACTTACACAAGTAATAACTTACAAGCCTCAAACTCGATCGCGGCTTGATACACTCGCCCGCTCGCAAGGCGTCGGCAGAAAGCCGCTGCGGCGGCGAAAGGACCAGGCGCGGGCGGGCCCGTTCGGGCAGCCAAAGGATTCTGCGGGGAATGCCGCGTTTATAATCGTTTCGTCATGCGCATCCTTGCAACGGTTCTCTTGGTTCTGGCGCCGGTTCACGGCCAGTGGGTGAAGTATCCTACCCCCGGGGTGCCTAGAACCGCGGACGGCAAACCTGATTTAAGCGCTCCCGCTCCGCGGACCGCAAGCGGGCGGCCCGACCTTTCCGGCATGTGGCTCCCGAAGGATGAAGTACCTTGCCCGAAGATGATCCTTGACGATGCAGGCACGTGCGCCGAGCGCGTCGCGCCTTCGCGCCAGGCCGTGAATATCGCCTTCGGCATCCCCGGTGGGTTGCCCCTCCAACCCTGGGCAGCAGAATTGATTAAGAAACGCGCGGTCAACGCCGGCCGCGACGACCCTCACACGCACTGTCTTCCCTCCAATTTTCCCCGCCTGTTTACTCTGCCGCACATCACCAAGATCCTTCAGAATCCCGGACAAGTCACGCTTCTGAACGAATTCAACGCCAGTTACCGGCAGATTTTTACCGATGGCCGGGCGCTCCCGGTGGATCCGCAGCCTTCCTGGAACGGTTATTCGACCGGAAGGTGGCAGGGCGACGAGCTCGTGGTGGAAACGATCGGATTCCGCGATGACCTCTGGATGGACATGCAGGGCACGCCGCTCACCAGCGCCGCAAAAGTGACCGAGCGCTTCCGGCGGCCGAACTTCGGGATGCTCGAAATTCAGGCGCTGGTGGACGACCCCAAAGCCTACACCAAGCCATGGACGGTTAACTTCCAGATGCACATCGTTGTCGACACAGAGCTAATCGACGAGATTTGTCTGGAAGGCGAACGCAGCCTCGAACACATTCCCGTTCAATCGACCCCATCGAAATAACAACCGGGCCGGCGATCGTTTCCGCCGGGCTTGCCGTCGCGCCGGGCTGCCGGTCCCGCTGCATTCTGGCGCATCTCCGGCTGCGTTCCGGCTGAGGGTGAAGCAGGCGCGCCGCAAGGGCTCTTTATCCGCAGAATTTGAACGCAAGCCTGCTGATATAATGGAGCTTTAACTTCGGGTGGAGCAGTCTGTTTTTCTTGCGCTGCGCGCGCCCCGCGGGAGTGGGAAGTGTTTTTTCATGTTCGGGACCTGGAAGTTCGTGCCGGCCGGTTCGACGTGGAACTCCCTCCGGGAACGATCGAGTTCCTCGACCCGAAGCTGCGCCAGGCGGGAGCGTTAACGGCTGCGGGCAAGGTGGAACTGGTTTCGGGAACGCTGGGCGAGATTCGGGCCAAAGGCCATTTGAGGGTTCTGATGGAGGCCGATTGCGACCGGTGCCTGGAGGCCGCCCGGCTGCCGATCGACTCGGATTTCGAGCTCTATTACCGTCCCGTATCGGACGGCTTCGGCGAAGAAACTGCCATCGACCGGAGCGAGTCCGAAATGGGCTTCTACGAAGGCGACGGCGTGGAACTGAATGAAATTCTGCGCGAATACGTTTTGTTGTCGCTGCCGATGCAGCGGCTCTGTTCCATGGGATGCCAGGGAATCTGTCCGGTGTGCGGTCAAAACCGGAATCAGACGCAGTGCCTGTGCCAGACGGAACCCGCCGATGACCGGTGGGCCGCGTTACGCAGTCTGAAAGGACGCTGCACAGTTTAAAAATAGTCCGAAACCCGATTTCATAAGGTTGATAATAGGCTGAGTTCAAAAGGAAAGACCAAGCATGCCGAATCCGAAACGACGACACTCCAAGCGCCGCACTTCGGCGCGCCGCACCCACGATTCTCTGCGCCGCGCCATTGTCGCCGAGTGTCCCAATTGCCACGAACCGAAGCTGCCCCATCGCGTCTGCCCTCACTGCGGCAAATATAAGGGTCGCGAAGTCATTGAAGTTGTAGAAGAATAGCCGCGGCGTCCGCCATGCTGACGATCGCCGTCGACGCCATGGGGGGCGATACCGCCCCGAAATCCGAGGTCGAGGGAGCCGTTCGCGCGGTATCGGACTACGGGGTCCGCGTGATTCTGGTGGGGCTCGAGGACGTGGTGCGGAAGGAATTGCGCCGTTACCCCGAAGCCGCTGATCTGCCCATCGAGGTCCGCCACGCCAGCGAATTCATCACCATGCACGACTCGGCCGCCAAGGCCGTGCGCACCAAGAAGGATTCCTCCATCCGAATCGCGTCGCGGCTGATGCGCGACGGCGAGGCCCGCGGCGTAGTGTCGGCGGGCAATACCGGCGCTGTCATGGCCACCGCGAAGATCGTCCAGGGCATGATCCGCGGCGTCGACCGGCCGGCGCTGGCCTCCGCCATGCCTTCGGAGAAGGGGACGCCGGTGGTGGTCCTGGACGTCGGCGCCAACGTGGACTCCACGCCCGAGATGCTGGCGCAGTTCGCCGTGATGGGCGAGGTCTACTCGCGCATCATTTTCCACACCCGCCGTCCGCGGGTCGGGCTGCTCTCGATCGGCGAAGAAGAGCATAAGGGGAACGATCTGACCCGCCGCGCCACGCCGCTGCTCAAGGCTCTGCCGATCAATTTCATTGGAAATGTCGAGGGCCGCGATCTGTTCACCGGAGGTGCGGATGTGGTGGTCTGCGACGGGTTTATCGGCAATGTGACCTTGAAGGTCAGCGAAGGGATCGCCCAGTTGATGGTGGGGATGCTGCGCGAGTCGCTGGAGGCGAGCGTGACGCGCAAGCTCGGCGCGGTGCTTTCGCGGGACGCTTACCGCGAATTGAAAAAGCGCGTGGATCCGTCAGAATACGGCGGCGCTCCGCTGCTAGGCGTGAAGGGCGTCAACATCATCTGCCACGGCCGTTCCAACCCGAACGCCATCAAGAACGCCATTCGGGTAGCCGCCGAGTTTGCCAACGCCAAAATCAGCGAGAAAATAGAAGCAGAGTTATACCAGTCCGCCGCGTCTAAAGTAGCAGCGCCATGAAACCTTGGTCCACCTTGCTTCTCTTGGCCGCCTCGCTTGCGTCGGCCCAGGAATTAGTGCATTGGAGCCTGAACGCGAACGCCGCCAAGGCGCCCCCGGGTTCGACCGTATCGCTCCGCCTGACGGCGAAGATCGATCCAGGCTGGCACATGTATTCCCTTTCGGCGACGCCGGCCGACGGTCCAAATGCCACCACCGTGGCGCTGGCCGAAAATCCGGCGATCGAATCCTTCAAGGTGTACCAACCCAAGACGGATCGCCAATTCGATCCGAATTTTAAATTCGTCACCGAGACATTCTCAAACGAAGCGGTTTTTCTGATTCAGGCGAAGTTGAAACCCGATGCTCCGGCGGGCCCGCTGGAGCTTACGGTGAACACGCGCTACCAGACGTGCAACGACACCGAGTGCAAGCGGCCCAAGAAGGGCTCGGCCGCGTTCACTCTTACGGTGGATCCTGCCGCGCAAGCGGCGGCTTCCGCAATTCCGGCCGGCTATAGCGAGCCAGGGACCGCCGTGCCGGCGGCCGCATCCGCGAGCGCCACACCCGCGGTGGGAGATAGCCCCGGCGGCTTCGCGCTGGCGGCGTTTGGCATTGGCCTGCTCTCCATCTTCACGCCGTGCGTGTTCCCCATGATCCCGATCACCGTCTCGTTTTTCCTGAACCAGCGGGGCGGGATCCTACAAGCCCTGGTCTTTTCTCTGGGAATCGTCGTGTTGTTCTGCGCGCTGGGATTGGGCGTGACCGCTGTCCTGGGGCCCTTCGGGGTCAACCAGCTCGGCTCGAATCCGTGGGTCAACGGATTTATCGCCGTGGTATTCGGCGCGTTCGCCCTGAGCTTACTCGGCACGTTTGAGATCACGCTGCCATCCAGCCTGCTCACGAAACTGGATCGGGCTTCGCGGCGGGGCGGCTATTTGGGCGCGCTGCTCATGGGGCTGACATTTTCGCTCACCTCTTTTGCCTGCGTGGGACCGTTCGTAGGATCCCTGCTGGTTTCTTCGGTTCAGGCGAAGGGCGCGCAACCCGTGGTGGGGATGCTGAGCTTCGCCGCCGGGCTCGCTTCGCCGTTCTTCTTCCTGGCGGCGTTTCCTTCGTATCTGAAAAAGCTGCCGAAGAGCGGAGGCTGGCTCGCGCGAGTGAAGGTCGTCATGGGATTCGTGCTGCTCGCGCTGATGCTGAAATACTTCAGTAATATCGACCAGGTCCTGCAAACCGGACTCCTCACCCGCGAGCGCTTCCTGGCGGCGTGGTTCGTGTTGTTTTCCTTGCCCGGCCTGTATCTGCTGGGGCTGCTGCGCCTGGAAGGGGTTGAGCCCGGCGAGCATCTGGGCATCGGACGCCTGCTGGTGGCCAGCGCCTTTCTGATCTTCGCCTTCACGCTGCTTCCCGGGATGTACGGCGCGCCGCTCGGCGAACTGGATGCGTATGTTCCCGCGCCTTCGGCCGGAGCGGCCGGAGCGGCCGTGGCGCAGGCGCGCCCCGCGTGGATGAAGAATCAGTACCGCGAGGGGCTCGACCGCGCGCGCCAGGAGAACAAGCTCGTGCTGGTGAACTTCACCGGCTATTCCTGCACCAACTGCAAATGGATGGACGCGAATATGTTCCCCCGTCCCGAAATCGCGGAGGCGGTGAAGGACCTGGTTCCCGTCGAACTGTACGTGGACGGAACCGACGCGGCATCGGAAATGAATCAGAAGCTGGAAGACGACAAGTTCCAAACGGCGTCCATGCCGTACTACGCACTGGTCACCCCCGATGAGAAGGTGGTGGCGACGTTCGGCGGAGCGACGCGCGATCCGCAAAAATTTCTGGCGTTCCTGAAGACCCGCCCGGGAGCTTAGTCCACGCCGCCCGGGCTATTTCCACTTCCAGTCTTTGATCTCCGGCATGTCGTCGCCGTGCTGCGCGATGTACAGCTTGTGCTCGATCAGCCGGTCCCGTAGATCGCGCTTGAGCTTGCCGGCGGCTTCCGCGAGCCCGGGCACCCGATCAATGACGTCGCCCGCCAGGTGGAAGCGGTCCAGGTCGTTCAACACGGTCATATCGAAAGGCGTCGTGGTGGTGCCCTCCTCCTTATAGCCGCGGACGTGCAGATTCGCGTGATTGTGCCGGCGGTAGGTCAGCCGGTGGATCAGCCACGGGTAGCCGTGGAAGGCGAAAATGATGGTCTTGTTCCTGGTGAAGATCGCGTCGAACTGTTCGTCGGAGAGCCCGTGCGGATGCTCGCTCGGGGGCTGAAGGGCCATTAGATCCACCACGTTCACCACCCGAATCTTCAGTTGCGGCAGATGCCGCCGTAGCCAATCCACCGCGGCCATGGTCTCGAGCGTTGGGATGTCGCCGCAGCAGGCCATCACCACATCCGGCTCGCCGCCGTCGTCGGTCGAAGCCCATTCCCAGATCCCGATACCTGCCGCGCAGTGGCGCACGGCGGCATCCATCTTGAGCCATTGCAGGGCCGGTTGTTTCCCCGCCACGATCACATTGATGTAGTGCCGGCTCCGCAGGCAATGATCGGCTACGGAGAGCAGACAGTTGGCGTCGGGCGGCAGATAGATGCGGACCACCTCGGCTTTCTTATTCACCACGTGATCGAGAAAGCCGGGATCCTGATGGCTGAACCCGTTGTGATCCTGCCGCCACACGTGCGACGTCAGCAGATAATTCAAAGACGCGATGGGCTTGCGCCAGGGGATGTGCCGCGTGACCTTCAGCCATTTCGCGTGCTGGTTCACCATCGAATCGACAATGTGAATGAATGCCTCATAGCACGAGAAGAAACCATGCCGCCCCGTCAGCAAGTAGCCTTCGAGCCAGCCTTCGCACATGTGCTCGCTCAGGACTTCCATGACGCGCCCATCGGGCGAGATGTGGTCGTCGCTGGGGAAAATCTCCGCCGTCGATGTCCGCGCGGTAACCTCGAAGACCGCGTCCAGGCGGTTAGACGACGTTTCGTCCGGCCCAAAAATCCGGAAATTCCTGGCATCCTGATTCATCCGCAGGACGTCCCGCATCATCACCGCGAGCACTTTCGTCGCTTCCGCAACCGTCGATCCAGGCGATGGCACCGGGATGCCGTAGGTTCTGAAATCCGGCAGCCGAAGATCCCGGAGCAGCAGGCCGCCATTGGCGTGCGGATTCGCGCCCATCCGGCGATTGCCCGAAGGAGCCAGCCCGGTGATTTCATTCACCGGCCGCCCGTCCTCATCGAACAATTCCTCCGGCCGGTAACTCTTCATCCAGTGTTCGAGAACCGCCAGATGGCTGCGTTTGGCGAGATCGGTAATAGGCACCTGGTGCGAGCGGTAGGTGCCCTCGATCTTGAGGCCATCGACCTCCTTGGGCCCAGTCCACCCCTTGGGCGACACCAGCACGATCATGGGCCAGCGCGGGCGTTCCTGGAATCCGCTTTTGCGAGCGCGATCTTGTATTCCTCGAATCTGCTCGATGACTCTGTCGAACGTATCCGCCATGGCCTGGTGCATCGGCTCGGGCTCGCCGCCTTCGACATAATGCGGCTGGTAGCCGTAACCCACGAGCAGCTCTGTCAGCTCCTGCCGCGAAATCCGCGCGAGAACCGTAGGGCCGGCGATCTTATATCCGTTCAGGTGGAGAATCGGAATCACCGCGCCATCGCGGGCAGGGTTCAGAAACTTGTTCGAATGCCAGCTCGTCGCGAGCGGGCCCGTTTCCGCTTCTCCGTCGCCGATCACGCAGGTGGCGATCAGATCGGGATTGTCGAACACCGCGCCATAAGCGTGCAGCAGGGCATACCCCAGCTCGCCGCCTTCGTGAATCGAACCCGGCGTTTCCGGCGCGGCGTGGCTGGGAACGCCTCCCGGAAACGAGAACTGCGTGAACAGCCGTTTCATCCCCTGAACGTCCTGCGTGATATTTGGGAAGAACTCGGTGTAGCTGCCTTCCAGCCACGTGTTGGCGATCATCCCTGGGCCGCCGTGGCCGGGTCCGCAGATGTAGATCATGTTCAGGTCGTATTTCTTGATGACCCGGTTGCAGTGAACGTAGATGAAGTTCAGACCCGGAGTGGTGCCCCAATGCCCCAGCAGCCGGGGCTTGATATGTTCCAGCCGCAAAGGCTCGGTGAGCAGGGGATTATCGAGCAGGTAAATCTGGCCGACGGAAAGATAATTCGCCGCTCTCCACCAGGCATCGAGCTTGCCAATCTCTTCCTTGCTGACGCCGGCCTCGGAGAGCGTCGGTATCACCTTTTCAGCTTAGCGAAATCCGGGCAGAGGAGGATTCACGGCAGGGGGGAGCGAAGGCCAGCCAGGCGCGCGGCATCGAGGGATACGGCCCGCGGAGCGAACGCGCGCCGAAGGGACCGGCAGGCGTGCTCCGCTACGGCCAGCTCTTCGGAACCTGCACAAAAGAGCGATCCAGTTCCTTCACCGACGCGCAGCCGAGCAGCACCAGCGTGCGCTCTGCATCGGCGCGAAGTATCTCGATCGCCCGCGCCACCCCGGCCTTTCCCGCGGCTGCCAGGCCGTAGGCGTAGGCGCGTCCGCACAGCACCGCTTTCGCTCCCAGGCAGATCGCCTTGAGAATGTCTCCGCCGCGGCGGATCCCGCCGTCCACGAGGACCTCCGCGCGGCCGTTCACCGCCTCCACCACTTCGGGAAGCGCCCGGAGCGTCGCGGACGAACAATCGAGCTGGCGTCCCCCATGATTCGATACGATCACTCCCGCGGCTCCCTCATCCAGAGACCGCCGCGCGTCCTCGCCGGTGATCACGCCCTTCAGGAGGATCGGCCCGCGCCAAGCCTGGCGGATCCATTTCATGTCGGCCCAGGAAACAATGGACTGGAGCAGCATATCCCGGACATCGCCCGCGCGCATCGCGGCCCCGTTTACGACGATGTTGGGGAACTTCATCACGTCGCGATCGGCCAGAAAGCTTGCGAGCCACGCCGGGCGTTCCAGCAACTGCGGCGTAAACCGGATTTTGGCGAAAAGGCTTCCGGACATGAGCTGCGGGATTCCGTTGCGCAGATCGCGCTCGCGCAGGCCCGGACAATTCGTGTCGATGGTAACCGCCAGCGCCGAAAAACCGGCCTTTTGCGCGCGTTCGAGCGACGCCTCCACGGCCTCGCGGCCACCCGCGAGATAAAGCTGATACCACAGCGGCCCGGAAGACGCCTTCGCGAGTTCCTCCGCGCGATAACCGGAGAAGCTCGACAGACAATAGCCGATTCCGGCTTTGCCCGCGGCCTCGGCGGCGCCCCGCTCGCCCTCGGGATGAAACAGGCGCGTAAACCCGATCGGCGCTAGGATCAACGGAAACGACAACTCCGATCCGAGCACGGAAGTCCGCAGATCGGGATGCTTCACCGAAACCGCGTTGCGCGGGCGGAATACGACCTCTTCAAAGGCCCGGACGTTTTCGCGCAGCGTGATCTCGCCTTCCGCTCCGCCGTCGATATAATCGAACACCGCCTTGGGGACTCGCTGTTCCGCGAGCCGGCGCAGATCGGAGATGTTCACTACCTCGGGTGGCGCGAGAGAAGGCATTCCTAAACAGGATACGTCTCAGACTCTCGCGGTTGACCGGCTTTTCTGTTCCTGCCAGCGCCAGGCCGTTCCGAGAATGTTGTCGAGCGAAGAATGCGAGGGTGTCCAGCCTAAAACCTGCCTGGCGCGTTCGGCGGCGGCGACCAGCATGGGCGGATCTCCGGGTCTCCGCTCGCGATTCACGACCGGAATTGGCCGTCCGGCGGCTCTTCCGGCGGCTTCCACAACCTCGCGCACCGAGTATCCATGGCCCGTACCGAGATTCAAGGCGATGCTCGGGCCGCCGCCCTCCATGTACTTTAAGGCTTTGACGTGCGCGCCGGCCAGGTCCGTGACGTGGATGTAATCGCGGATGCAGGTGCCGTCCGGCGTCGGATAATCGGTCCCGTAGATCTCGCAGGCTGTGCGCCCGCCCTGCGCGGCTTCGAGCAGCGAGGGGATCAGGTGCGTCTCCGGGGAATGGTCCTCGCCGATTTCGCCGTCCGCATCGCATCCCGCAGCGTTGAAGTATCGAAGCGCCACCCAGGAAAGCCCGTGGCAGATGCCCTCCCATTGCAGCATCTTCTCCACCATGAGTTTCGACTCGCCATACGGACTGAGCGGCGCGGTGGGAGCCGCTTCCTCGATGGGGATCACCGCAGGGATTCCGTAAACGGCGCACGTGGACGAGAACACGATCCGCTTCACGCCCGCGCCTCGCATGGCGTTCAGCAGGCTGAGCGTGCCGCCGGCGTTGTTGCGGAAGTACCGCTCAGGCGCCTGCATCGATTCGCCCACATAGGCGAACGCTGCGAAATGCAGAACGGCCTCGACGCCGTGCTTCACCAGCACTCCCTCCAGCCGGGTCTCATCCTGGAGATCTCCTTCCTCCAGCGGTCCCCAGCGCACTGCCCACCGGTGCCCGCGGCTGAGGTTGTCGTAGACCACAACCCCGTATCCGGCGCGCGCCAATTCCTTCGCCGTATGCGATCCGATGTAGCCCGCTCCGCCGGTGACCAACACAGTGCTCATAGGAGCATTGTGCCAGCATCGAATCTCCCTGTTGCTGTGCGCAAGCCCGGCGGCCTGGAGTGCGATCCCGTCTCGAGCCCGTTGCGGAGGCTTTGGGGTGGGCGGCTCGCGGAAGCGCGGCCCAAATGTGCGCCGGCCAGGATGCTACGTAATCTTCAGCAGCCGCGCGGCGTTTTCGCCGAGGATGGCCCGCTTGTCTGCGTCGCTCAGGCCCGCCGTGTTCAAAACGTGATCCACCGTCGTGGTGCTCCACGGGAACGGATAATCCGTGCCGATCATGATCTGGCTGACTCCGGTTTCGGCCACCAGATGCCGCAGACCTTCCGGCGTAAATACCATCGAATCGAAGTAGAGCTGCCGGAGGTACTCCGTCGGGCGCTTCTTCAGGCTCTTGCAGGCGTCTGGAAACCGGTTGCACCCGTAATCGGAGCGGGCCGCATACGACGGCAGGTAACCGCCGCCGTGAGCCGCGCAAATCTTGAGTCCTGGAAACCGGTCGAGCGTTCCTTCGAAGATCAGGTGTTCTAAAAAAATCGTGGTCTCCAGCGGGTTGCCGATCACGTTCGTGAGTCCGCCTTTTCCGGCCAGTCGCTTTTCCATTTCCGGAATGCCCTGCGGGTGCATAAAAATCAGGCAGCCGAGTTCCTCCGCCTTCTTCCAGAACGGATCGAATTTCGGGGCCGACAACTCGTCGCCGTTGACGTGCCCTCCGATGGCCGCGCCGCGCAGGCTGTACTTCTTCACGCCCTCTTCCAACTGTACGGCGGCCAAGTCGGGAAATTGCAGCGCCACCGATGCGAACGCCACGAAGCGGTCCGGATACTTGGCGCACAGTTCGGCCAGCTTCTCATTCTGAATTTGCATCATCTTCGCCGCGACGTCCCGGTCGCTGACTCCATACCAGTTCGCGTTGATGCTCAGCGCCTGCATGTCGATTCCCCATTCGTCCATGGTCTCGAAGCGCCGGCCGGCAATCAGGGAGGGATCGTTGGGTGCCGTCTGCACGCCCATCAGGGCGGCCGCCTCCGGCACGATTACGTGCGCATGAATATCGATCGTGCGGATGGGGCGTCCACCCACCGATACCTGGCGCTTTTTCGCCTGGGCGCGTGCGCGCGGCGCAACCAGGGGGCAACTGGTAAAAACCACTCCCGCGGCGGAGGCCGCGCTCGTTAGAAAATTCCGCCGGCTAAGCATGGGCGCAGTCTATCAACCGCGCCGGTTCCGCGCAATCGAGGCGCGCCAATCCTATCCGTCCCGGCCGCTAAAATAAGGTGTGCTCCTGCTCATGGCGACGGTGCTCGCGGCCACGGCCGCCGCGCAGGATTTTTCAAACCTGCGGGTGGAACTGGTCGCCAAGGATCTGCACTACGCGGAGGGGCCCGTCTGGTCGCTCGAAGGCTTTCTGCTGTTCAGCGATACGCCGGCGGATCAGATCAAGAGATGGGTTCCCGGCAAAGGCGTCATGGATTTTTCGAGCCGCCCGGGCGGGGCGGGCGGCAACGCCTACGACGAGCAAGGCCGTCTCTACACCTGCGAATTCCGCGAGCGCCGCGTCACGCGTCTGGCGAAAAACGGCAGAATGGACGTGCTGGCCTCGCGATACGAAGGCAAGCGCCTGAACGCCCCCAATGACATCGTCGTGCGCCGCGACGGCAACG
>Ga0070739_10004293_pt1 | contig 17010 bp, 19 predicted proteins | sample Coa_R1_7_FD_66445 | JGI IMG/M metagenome (GOLD analysis project Ga0070739, IMG submission 66445) | Surface soil microbial communities from Centralia Pennsylvania, which are recovering from an underground coalmine fire - Coalmine... | ecosystem: Environmental > Terrestrial > Soil > Unclassified ... | reverse complement strand
GCCATCATGCCGTGCAGGTCCCCAGCCGTGATCATCCTGTCCTCCTCACTTCGCCGCCCATCCGGTAGCCCCAGTCTACAGGCTGCGTCGGGCGTGGAGCCAGCAGGCGAGGGCCGGGCGCGGCGCCACGGCGCGAGCGGGGCCACCGCCGGTGGTTATACTGGCTCAGGAGACGTTCGCCCTGGTCTCGCCAGGGATGAGGGGAGAGCCCGCCTTGTCGCCTCGCTTCCGCTTCCCGCTGCTCGGCGCGGCCGTGCTGCTGGCCGTCGCCCTCGTCGCCTGCGCCGCACCCGCCGCGGCGCCGCCCGCCCGGCCCGCCGCCGCGCCGACGGCGGACAGCCAGGCCACGACCGCGAGCGCGCCGACCACGGCGCCGGCCGCCGCGGCGCCCAGCGCCCTGCACAAGGTGCGCATCGCCGTGCAAATGAACGTGACGATCGCGCCGCTCGTCCTGGCTGAGGAGCGTGGCTACTTCAAGGACGCCGGCATCGACCTCGACCTCGTGCCGATGGGCGGCGGCGCCGAGATGGCGGCGCCACTGTCGACCGGCGAGATCGACGCCGGCCTCGGCGGGATCAGCGCCAGCCTGTTCAACGCCCTCGCCCGCGGCATGGACGCCAAGATCGTCTCCGACTTCAGCCGCATGTCGCCGGGCCACGGCTTCGGCGGCTTAGTCGTCCGCAACGACGTCGAGTACACGGGCATCCCGAGCATCAAGGGCAAGCACGTCGGCTTCAACAACCCGGGCAGCCCCTGCCACTACATGGTCGGGAAGATGCTGGAGTCGGCGGGGCTCACGCTCGCGGACGTCCAGACGAGCTACATCCCGTTCCCGACGATCCCCGGCGCGATGGCCAAGAAGGAGATCGACGGGGCCTGCGCCGCCGAGCCGTGGGTGGCGAACACGGTGCACGCCGGCGACGCCCGCCTCGTGCTGACCTACGACGAGATCGTGCCGAACATGCAGACCTCGACGGTGATGGTCTCGACGAAGATGCTCGGCGATCGCCCGCTCACGGAGCGCTTCCTGAAGGCGTTCCTGCGCGCGGCGCCGGACGCCAAGGAGAAGTCGCCGGAGGTGCTGGAGATCGTCTCGCGGTATACCGGCCTGGCGGTGGACGTGCTCAAGGACACCTACTGGACCGACATCGACAACGGCGGGCGCGTAAACGTCGACAGCATCAAGGACCAGCTCGACTTCTACAGCCGCGCCGGCTTGGTCAACGGCACAGTGGACGTCGACCGCTTCGTCGACCTGTCCTACCTGCCGCGCGGCTAGCGGATCACCGAGGATGCCCTGGCAGAGCTCGAAGAACTGGTCCTCGGAGAGGTCGAGCGCTGGCCGCGTGCGCAGCACCAGCGGCAGCTAACAGGTATCCACGGGCACCTGGCGCTTGCGGATCGCCGTCTTCATCCGATGCTCCCTGTCGTCACCCGGGCGCGGACGGCTTAGCCTCTTGCCTCATTAGCGGGCGAGGCCGGATTGCGGCTACACGTACCGCTGCACGCCGCCGGCGACGTCGACCGTGGCGCCGGTGATGAACCCGGCCTGGCGCGAGCAGAGGAAGACGATCGTGCCGGCCACCTCGTCGGGGCGGCCGAAGCGGCCGAGGGGGATGTGGCGGGCGGCGGCTTGCTCGGCGAGCCACTCGGCCTCGGAGCGATCGGTATTCGCCTCGCGGTAGCGGCGCCGCCACTGCTCGCTCTCGATCGTGCCCAGAGTGAGGCTGTTGACGCGGATGCCGTCCGGCGCGAACTCCTCGGCCAGCGAGCGTGCCAGGTTCAGCACGCCGGCGCGGGCGGCGCTGGTGGGGACCATGTGCGGCTCGGGCTGGCGGGCGAGCACGGCGTTGACGACGACGATGCTCCCGCCGCCCCGCGCCCGGAGATGCGGGTAGGCGGCGCGCACGGGATGGATGATGCTGAAGAACTTCAGCTCGAGCTCCTGGCGCCACTGCTCGTCGGTCGTCTCGCGGAACGTGAGGAAGCGGCCCTGGCCGGCGTTGTTCACCAGGGCGTCGACGCCGCCGAGCGCGGCGGCAGCGCCCGCCACCCAGGCGTTCACCTGCTCCGGCTGGAGCACGTCGCAGACCTGGGCGAAGACCCGCGCCCCGGGCCGCGCGCGCAGCTCGGCCGCCGCGGCTTCGAGGCGCGCCGCGCCGCGCGCGCAGATCGCCACCCGCGCCCCCTCGTCGAGGAAGGCCCGCGCCGTGGCCAGCCCGATGCCGGCGCTGCCACCGGTGATCAGGGCCACCTTGTCCCGCAGCCCGAGGTCCATCGTCCTCCGCGCCTCCGCTAGTACTCCGCCGGAGCTGGATTGCGGGGAGTTGGCCGTTGCCAACACCCGGCGAATCATCCCTGACGATCGGTTAGCCGATCGAGACCGACTCCTCCTCCCAGAACACCAGGCGCCGCCGCACCGCGCCGAGCACCAGGTCGAGCACGAACCCGATCAGGGCGATCACCGCGACGCCGGCGAAGACCTGGCCGCGGGAGAGGGAGGCCGAGGCGAAGGCGATCAGGTAGCCCAGCCCCTCCGTGGCGCCGATCATCTCGGTGAGGATGGCGATGACCAGGGCGATCGGCAGGGCGATGCGCAGGCCCGAGAAGATGTAGGGCAGCGTCGCCGGCAGGATCACCTTCCAGAACACCTGCGCCTCGCTCGCGCCCATGTTGCGCGCCGCCCAGACGTAGCGCTCGTTCACCGCCCGCGTGCCGTAGTAGGTGTTGATCGCCACCGGGTAGAGGCACTCGAGGAAGATCAGCGCGATCTTGGAGGCGTGGCCGATGCCCAGGGCGAAGACGAAGATCGGGTAGAGGGCCACGCGCGGGATGGGGTAGCTGAAAGAGAACAGCGGCTCGAAGGCGCGCTGGAACAGGCGCACGCGGGCCATCAGGAAGCCGAGCAGGACGCCGCCCACCCCGGCCAGGGCGAACCCGACGACGACGCGAAGTAGGGTGGCGCCGGCGTGGCGGAAGATCACCTGGCTGTCGATCAGCCGCCACAGCTCGTCGCCGATCGTCTCCAGGCTGGGGAACAGCCGCGGGTTCACCCGGCCGGAGTGAGCGATCAGCTCCCAGGCCAGCAGCACGACGACGACGGAGTAGTAGCGGGCCAGCCCCCGCAGCAGCCGCAGGGCCGCGGGCCTGGGCCGCTCGGCCTCGGCCGCCGGCGCGGGCTCGACCACATGCGTCAGCTCAGCCACGGCTCACTCCTCGCTCCACGGCGCGTCCACTGCTCTGGCTAGCGCTCCGCGAGAGCGCCTTTGCTGGGGGTTGGCTGTCGCCAACACCCAGCAACCCAGCCTCAGTGATCTACTAGCCACGGTCGGCCTCGGCGACGAGCTGGCCGACCAGCAGCCGGCCGCGGATCCAGAGCAGGAGGCGGTCGCTGCCGAAGCCGAGAAGGGCGATGGCCAGGACGGCGGCGAACATGCGGTCGAAGCGGCCCGCGCTATCGGCGCTGAGGATCAGGAAGCCGAGGCCCGTGCGGTTGGACGAGCCGATCATCTCCGACGAGAACATCAGGATGAAGGCCAGCGCCAGCGCCACCCGCAGGCCGGTGAAGATCTGCGGCGCGGCGGCGGGCACGATCACCTTAAAGAACACCTGGCGGGCGCTGGCGCCCATGTTGCGCGCGGCCCAGACCCAGCGCGGGTCGACGGCGCGCACGCCGTACAGCGCGGCGATGAAGCAGGGGTAGAAGCAGGAGATCATGATCACCACGATCTTCGAGGCGTCGCCGATGCCGAACCAGACAATGAGCACGGGCAGGATGGCGATCTTCGGGACCGGGTAGGTCAGCGAGATCAGCGGGTCGAAGAACTGCGCCACGCGGCCGGAGACGCCGGCCAGCAGCCCCAGCCCCACGCCGAAGCCGGCGCCGAGGGCGAAGCCGGCCAGCGAGCGGTAGAGGCTGTCGCGGGCATGGGCCAGCAGCTCGCCCGTGCGCAGCAGGCCAACGAACTGGTCGACGACGATCAGCGGGCTGACCAGGAAGGCCGGCAGCCAGCCGAGCGTGGCCAGCACCTGCCAGGCCACCACCAGCAGCAGCGGCAGCGCCAGCGCCTCGAGCGCGCGCCGCGGGCCCGCCAGGCTCATCTCAAGCCCCCTCCTCCCGCGCCTTGAGCACTTCCTCGCGCAGGAGATCCCAAAGCGTGTTGCGGTAGGCGAGGAACTCGGCGCTCTTCTTGACCTCGATGTCTCGCGGCCGCGGCAGGGCAATCGGGATCTCGGCCTTGATCTCGCCCGGCCGCGCCGTGAACACTACTACGCGGTCGCCCAGGTAGACCGCCTCGTCGATATCGTGGGTCACGAACAGCACCGTCTTGCGGGCTTGCTGCCAGATGCTCTGCAGCTCCTCCTGCATCAGCTCGCGAGTCTGCGCGTCGAGGGCGCCGAACGGCTCGTCCATCAGCAGCACGCCCGGCTCGAAGCTGAGCAGGCGGGCGAGGGCGACGCGCTGGCGCATGCCGCCGGACAGCTCGTTCGGATAGAGCTGCTTGAACGGCAGCAGCCCGACCAGCGCCAGGAGCTTCTCGACCGCCGCCTCGCGCTCGGCGCGCGGCCGCCCCTGCACCTCCAGCGCCCAGCCGACGTTGCCGGCCACGGTCCGCCAGGGGAACAGCGCCAGGTCCTGGAACATCATGCCGCGGTCCGGCCCGGGGCCGTGCACCGGGCGGCCGTCGACGCGCATCGTCCCGCCGTCGCCGGGTACGAAGCCGCCCAGGATGTGCAGGAAAGTGCTCTTGCCGCAGCCGCTGGGCCCGACGATGGTCAGGAACTCGCCGTCGGCGACGCGCAGGCTCAGGTCGTGGATCGCCGCGACGCGGCTGCTGCCACGGACGAAGAGCTTGCGCAGGTGCTCGACCTCGACCACCGCCATGGGGCCTCGTTCCCTCACGCGCGGGCGAATCGCCGACTAAGGATAAACGACGAGCGACGCGCCACGCGCGTCGCTCGTCGGCACGGTGCCCGCCGCCGGCTACTGCGGCAGCAGGCTCATGTCGACCAGGTCGGACATGTTCAGCTTGGTGTGCTGCCAGCCGAGCTTGAGGTGCAGGTCCTGCTCTTTGTCCAGCCCGTCGACGGTGACGCGGCCGCTGGGCTCGCGGTAGTAGTCGCCCAGCTTGACGTACAGCTCCGGCGGCGTCTGGACGAAGCCCTTGTCGACCAGGGCCAGCTTGGCCTCCTCGGTGTGGTCCAGGTAGTACTTCGTGGAGGCGACGAAGTCGGCCAGGAAGGCCCGCAGCGCCTCGCGGTGCTGGTTGGCGAAGTCGGGTCGCACGATCAGGTCGAGCAGCTCCTCCTCGAACGGTACGCCAGTCTTGGAAGTCCAGACCTGCACGACGCCGCCGCGGTTCTTCTCGATGGTCAGAAACGGCTCGGGGAAGACGCCGACGTCGATGCGCTTGGCCCGCAGCGCCTCGCCCATGCCCGGGAAGGGGACGACCACGAAGCTGACGTCGCGGTCGGGGTTGAGGCCAGCCTGCTCGATCGCCGCCCGCGCCCACAGCTCGGTGGCCGACTTGAAGTCGACGATGCCGATCGTCTTGCCCTTCACGTCGGCGGGCGAGCGGATGCCCGAGTCCTCGAGCGCCAGGTAGGTCGTGTTGAACGAGCCCTGCTTCTCGCGGGCGACGCTGGCGATGATCTTGAGCGGCAGGCCCTGCTCCGCCGCGAACAGCGTGGAGGGCGTGGCGCTGGTGGCGACGTCGAGCTGGCCGCCGTCGAAGGCGGTCAGGCGGTCGGCGTTGCCGCGGAAGGGAGTCATCGTCAGGCGGTAGGCCTTGCCCTGGTTGGGGGTGATGTCCGGGCGCGCCGCCATCAGCCAGACGTTCTCCTCGGCGGCGAAGCCGTGGCCGACGCGGATCTCGACGGGGCTGCCGTCCGCGGCCGGCTGGGCTGGCGCGGCGGCGGTCGGCGCGGCCGCCTGGCCGCTCGGCGCGGACGCCGCCGGCGGCGCGGCGGGCACGCTGGCGCTGGGCTGGGCGCAGGCAGCGAGCAGCAGGGCGAGCACGGCGCCGACGGCGAGTGCGGCGGCCCGCGGGCCGCGCCCGGGGACGGCAAGACGGCGACGATGGGCGCGGCGGAGCATGGCGGCCCTCCCACGACAATCGCGCGCGGCGAGCGAACCCGCCGCGCCTGGCGATACTGAGTGGCTATTGTAGCCGAACCGTTCGCGTCCCGAGCAGGGTTTCGCTGCGGGCCGGTTAGCGCGGCTGCCAGCCGGCGCGGGTCAGCTCGTCGTCGACCTCGTGGGCCAGGCGCAGGTCGAACACCCGCGCCGGCGGGATCGGGTCCTTGAGGTCGAGGCCCTGGCGCACGACGTCCAGGGAGATCACCTGGTCGCGCTCGGGGATGTAGCCGGCGGGGATGAAGCGGTCCGCGGCCAGGTCCCACAGCTCGCCGGCCATGGCGCGGTCGAGTCCGGTGAACTCGGCCAGGATCGGCACAGTGTCGGCGCGGTCGGCGACGACGAAGCGGGTGCCCTTGGCCAGGGCGCGGATCATCCGCCGCACCAGGTCGGGCTTCTCGGCCAGCGTGCGGTCGCTGGTGGCCAGTCCCACCGAGGCGTTGTGCAGGTCGGGATCGTCGTAGACCTTCAGGTCGACGAAGCCCTCCTTGGCTGGGCGAGCCAGGTCGGCCGTGCCGATCATGCCGGCATCCACCGCGCCGGCCTGGAGCGCCGTCCACAGGTTCTGCGGCGGCCCCAGCCCGACCCAGGTGACATCGGCATCCGGGTTGAGCCCGTTCTTGCGGAAGACCATGTTCGCCATGATCTGGGCCGGCGACCCGACGGAGGTAACGCCCAGCTTCTTGCCGCGCAGGTCGCGGATGGTGGCGATGCCGGGCTTGGCGAAGAAGCCATAGGCCGGCCGGTCCTGCACCACCATCACCACCTTGAGCGGCGCCCCCTGGGCGATGCCCTCCTGGCTGCTGGCGGCGCTCGCCGTGAAGTCGTACTGGCCGGCCATGACCGCCTTCACGCCGACGGTGGACACCGCCACCTCCATCCCGACGTCGAGGCCCTCCTCAGCGAAGTAGCCGCGCGAGCGGGCCACGGCGGCGTAGATGAAGTCCATCCCCTGGGCCGGCAGGGTCAGACTCACGCTCGTCCCCGGCGGGGGCGCGGCGCGGCTGGTGGGTGCAGCCGTGGGCCCCACGGTCGGCGGCGGCCGCGTCGGCGCCAGCGTCGCGCCGGGCAGCGGCGTGCTCGTCGGGGCGCGGGCGGGGGTGGCCGACGCCATGGTCGGCGTGGGCGCCGGCGCCGGCGCGGCGCCGGGCGCGCAGGCCAGCAGCAGCACGGTCGTGCCGAGCAGCGTCGCCAGGCGGAGGCAGGTAGCCATTGCTCGCTCCAGGGCCGCGAGTACCCACCCTGAGCCGGGGAGTCCCCGGCTCAGGCCAGGCGGGCCGGGTCGGGCCAGCGTAGCGCCCCTAGCAAAACCGGGAATACTGGGTGTGAGCCAGCGCCTCACACCCAGTATTGATAGATACCCTTACCGCGGCAGGTAGGGCGGCGGCGGATAGGCGCACCAGTAGTCGGGCTCGCCCTCCTGCGGCTCCCAGACCCGCGGCACGTAGCTGTCGTCGACCTGGTCGATCTCGCAGGTGTACTCGATGACGTTGCGGTCGAGGTCGGTGAAGTAGGAGAAGACGTTGTGGCCGGGGCCGTGGCGGCCCGGGCCCCAGACGCGCGGCACGTGCCGCTCGCCGAGGTGGTAGATGCCCCGGGCGAGGTCCGGCCAGTCGCGCACCTCGTAGGCCACGTGGTGCAGCCGGGGGCCGTCGCTCTGGACCAGGGCCAGCGAGTGGTGGTCGCTCGCGCAGTTCAGGAAGGCCATCCAGTGGCCGTTCCAGTCGATCACGCGGAAGCCGAGCACGTCCGTGTACAGCGCGACCGCCTGGTCCACGTCCGGCACGTGCAACACGACGTGGGACAGCTTGGTCGGCTTGACGGCGCGCTCGCCGTAGTCGTCGGCCACGCGCTCGGGCTCGGTGTACAGCTCGATCACCTGGCCGGCCGGGTCGCGGAAGCGCATCGCCCGCGCCTGCCCCGGCTCCTCGGCCGGCCCGGGCGGGCTGAGGATCTCGACGCCGCGCCGCGCCAGGGCCTCCGCGGCGCGGTCGAGGTCCGCGCGGTCGCGCACCTGCAGGCCGACGTGCTCGACGGCGTTGGCGTCGCGCGCCTGGTCGTGGAGGGACAGGACGTGGTGGATCGGCTCGGCGGCGCGCAGGTAGACCGTGCCGGCCGCCTCCTCGGTCAGTCCGAGGCCCCAGGTATCCGTGTAGAACTCGGCGTGGCGGGAGAGATCGGCGACCTTCAGGCCGATGTGGCCGACCTTGACGACCTTTGCTGGACTGCTCATCTGCCTTACTCCTCTAGGCGCTCGGAGCCCGTAGACGTTGCTGCCCTCAGGCGGGGAGGGCGGCCCGCGGCGCGCGCAGGAAGGCGCGGACGGCGGCGTTGAACGCGGCCGGCTGCTCCTGGTTGCTGGCGTGGCCGGCGTTCGGGATCACGACGAGCTGGGCGCCGGGGATCGCGCGGGCCAGCGTCTCCGACTCTGGCAGCGGCAGCACGCCGTCCTGGTCGCCGGAGAGCACCAGCGTAGGGACGGCGATCCGCGGCAGCACGGCGCTCTCGTCGGCGTGGGCGAGGGCGATCGCGGCCTGGCGGTAGCCGGCCGGGTGGATCGCGGCCATGATCGCCTCCGCCTCGGCGCGCGTCGCCGCGTCCACACCGGCCGTGAACAGGGCGGGCGTGCGCTGGCGGGCCAGCTCGGCCGGCGTGAGCCCCTCCGTCACCGCCAGGCGGCGGGCGAGGCGCGCGGAGCGCTCGGGCTCGGGGAGGGTGCCGCCGCCGCGGTAGGTGTCGGCGAGCAGGAGCGTTTCCACCCGCGCCGGGTGGCGGCGGTAGGCGGCCAGGGCGATCACCCCACCCCAGGAGATGCCGAGCAGGTGGGCGCGCGGGGCATCCAGGTGGTCGAGCAGGGCGGCCACGTCGTCGGCGTAGTCGTCGATGGTGAGCTCGCGGTCCGGGTCGGACGAGCCGCCGTAGCCGCGGGCGTCCCAGGCGACGACGGTGAAGTCGTCGGCCAGGCCGTCGAGCTGGTGCCGCCAGGAGCGCGCGCTGCCGCCGATCCCGTGCAGGGCGACGAGCAGCGGCCCGCGGCCGGCGCGCTCGTAGTGGATCCGACCGCCGCGCACGGCCGCATCGGGCATGGCTCACCTCCCGCCGAGCTACTACTACCTCTGTCCCGAGAAGTGTAGGCCGCGCAGGGGGCAGCGTCAACGCATCGGCGCGGCGCCGCGCCTCAGGCGTAGGCGTCGCGCCAGTGGTGGGCGATGTCCTGGCAGTTCGGGCCAGTCGGCACCTGGGCGACCACCGCCAGGCGCGCCGCGTCGACGGCGTAGGCGGCGCCGGCGGTGTTGGAGACGGCCCAGAAGGTCGCGCCGTCGGCGGTGAAGAAGCAGCCGTGCCCCATCCCGCGCGCCCCCGGCAGCTCCACCGCGCCCAGCGGCTCCAGGCGCTCGGCGTCGAAGACGCTCAGGCGCGGCGCGCTATGGTTCACCACGAACAGGCGCCGCCCGTCGGGGCTGAGCACCGGGTGGCCGGCGCCGGCGTCTGCCTCCAGCCGCGCCACCAGGCGGTGCGTGGTCGTGTCCAGGACGTGGACGCTCCACCCGCCGCGCGGCCGGCCCTGGCCCAGGTTGGCCACAAACAGGTAGCGGCCGCTGGCGTCGAAGGTGGCGTGGTGCAGCTCGCCGCTCTCGCCCTCCGCCAGCGGGATCGGCACGTCGGCGAGCAGGCGGTCGGCGGCGGCGTCGACGATCGCCACTGACGGCGGCGCGGCCTCGCCGGCCTCCTCCTCGGCCGGCGTCCCGCCGACGCAGAGGGCGTAGACGCGCGCCCCGGCGGCGTCGACGTAGGCCATGTGGGCGAGCGAGGGCAGGGGGATCGTCGCCGCCACCGCGCCCCGCGCGGCGTCCACGCGCACCAGGCTGGCGTGGGGGTTGTCCTCGGCGTAGAAGCTCTTGCTGTCCGGCGCCCAGACCGGGTGGGTGCTGCGCGGGCCGGGCGGCGCCTCCGGCGGGATCGGCGCGGCGCTGAGCGGCACCTCGTGGCGCAGGGCGCCGCTAGCGGCATCGAACAGCCAGGCCACCAGCCGCGCCCGCCCGAGCACCGCCAGCCAGCGCCCGTCGGGCGAGACGGCGGCGGCCATCGGGTCGGCGGGCAGGGCGATCGTGTCCAGCACGGCAAGGGCCCGCGGGTCGATCACGGTCAGGCTGCCGCCACGCCGGTTCACCACGTACAGCCGTCCGCCGTCCTGGGTCAGCGTCAGGGCGTGGGCGACGGGGCCGGCCGGCAGCGTCGCCACCGCCTGCCGCGTCGCCAGGTCGATCGCCGTCACCGACGCCGCGTCCTCGCTGGTGGCGAAGGCGTAGCGCGGCGCGGCAGCCGCGGTCTCGCGGGCCAAGGCCTCCCTCCCCTCTGCCGCGCGTCGTGGGTCCGGCGCGCGGCGCTCCGGAGCGTCGCTCAGGTCTCCGCCGGATCGAGCAAGCGCGGGCCGGCCGGCGGCGCGTAGGCGGCGAGGCGGTCCAGCAACGCCGCCGGCTCGGCCTCGACCAGGACCAGGGCGCGGTGGGTCGGGTGCAGGAACCGCTCGGCGACCAGGTGGTCGATGCAGGCCAGCAGCGGCGCGTAGTAGCCGGCGACGTTCAGCAGCCCGCAGGGCTTGCGGTGGACGCCGAGCTGGGTCCAGGTCCAGACCTCGAAGAACTCCTCGAGGGTGCCGATGCCGCCCGGCAGGGCGACGAAGGCGTCGGCCAGCTCGGCCATCAGTGCCTTGCGCTCGTGCATCGACGCCACGACCCGCAGGTCGGGCAGGCCGCGGTGGCAGACCTCGAGATCGACGAGCGCCTGGGGGATGACGCCGACGACGTGGCCCCCGGCGGCGAGCGTCGCGTCGGCGAGGATACCCATCAGCCCGACGCAGCCGCCGCCGTAGACCAGCGCCACGCCGCGCTCGGCCAGCGCCCGCCCCAGCGCGGCGGCCGCCGCGGCGTAGACCGGGCGGCCGCCCACGCTCGATCCGCAGAACACGCCCAGCCGCCGCAGCTCCACCCCCGCTCGCCCCCCGCGTCGCCTGCCGATATGATACCCCGCGAGCGATGCGGCCTTGACAGGCGCGCGCCGCCTGGCCGGTAATGTGGCCGGACGCGGCGCGGCCTGTATCCAGCAGCCGTATCTATCCCAGGTAAGCGGCCGTCCTGATCGTTGGGCGCCGCTTGCCGAAGCGAGCGATCGCGCGTCGCGCCACGCCGCGGAGGAGGCCCGTGAGCACTCAGGACGGCGAACCGGTCCCGCCGCGGCCGCCGGCCGGCAGCCACTACGTGGCGCGGCGTCCGGCGCGCGGGCACCTCGTCGCGCTGATGGACGGCGCGGTCGAGCAGCGCGGCTTCCAGCTCGTCGGCTACCCGACGCGCGGGCTGCGGGCCGGCGAGCTGCACGAGCTGGTCGTCACCGACCAGCCGGGCGTGGACACGGGCGCGCGGATCGATCGCGTCGCCTACCAGGGCTTCGTGGAGATCACCCAGGCCGGCGTGGCCGTGCGCGGCGACCGCCTGGTCGTCGGTGGCCAGGAGATCGGCGTGCTGGTCGGCTTCGACGAGTGCCATATGCCGAACCACCTGAACGTCGTCGCCTACAGCGCGGACTGGCGCGGCGGGCGCACGCGGGGCCTGGCGCTGGGCGACGCGGTCGCCTTCGAGCCGCCCGAGCGGGACTAACCGGGTTTAGCAATCTCGGGTGCGAGCCGTTGCCCGCGCCGGGAATCCGGGTTTGGGGGACTCTGAGTGGCAGGCAGCCGCGGAGAACGTCGTGCGAAGGCGCGACGCGGGAGGAAGGGCGATGGGTAGCAGGCTCTTGGGGCGTACGGGCATCGCGGCGGCGCTGCTCGCCGTGGGGCTGGCCTGGGCGGGCCTGGGCGGCGCGGCGCTGGCCCAGGACCAGCGGGTCGTCTCCGGGCCGGTGGTGGCGAGCGACGGCGGCCGCCTGACGATCGGCGCGAGCACCGGCCCGCTGACGGTCGTGACCGGGCCGAGCACCGTCTACGAGAAGGAGGGCGAGGGCACCGTCGACGACATCAAGGCCGGCCAGCTCGTGGGCGTCACCAGCAGGTCCACGCCGGACGGTCCGTATGCCGTGCAAGTGCGGATCTTCCCGGCGGCGCTGAGCACGGTCAGCCAGGGCCAGGCGCCGATGGGCGGCGCCGACGTGGGCAACACCATGACCAACGCCCGCGTGGAGAGCGTGGGCGACGGTATGCTGACGCTGGACGTGGCGGGGCAGAGCGTCCAGATCCGCACCTCGCCGGACACGGTGGTCCTGGAGCCGCTGCCGGCGACGGCCGCCGACGTGACCGACGGCGCGTCCATCGCGGCCACGGGGACGATGGACAGCGCCGGCGCGCTGGTGGCGAGCAGGATCAACGTCCTCGGCCCGCGGCCGGAGCTGCTCCAGCCCCTGGCGCCGCCGGGCCGCTAAGGAGGTAGCATGGGCGAGCCGGTGACCCGCCGCTGGCAGGCGCAACGCTGGCTGATCGACAACGTCATCCGCACGGTGGGGATGGACTTCGACCAGAACCGCTCCGGTTACCTGGCCGCGCCGTGCGGGCCGGAGGCCGCCGGCGACTTCCAGCTCATCCGCCAGCGGATCCAGAAGTTCGCCGACTTCGCGCCGGCCTTCGAGGCCGCTGCCCGCCGCCGCGAGGAGCGCGCCCGCGCCGCTGAGGAGCAGGGCCGCCTCGTCGCGGCGCGGGAGAGCTACTTCGCGGCGGCGATCGAGTGGGCGGCCGCGCAGTGGCCGATCGCCGAGAACAGCGCGACGAACGTCCACTACAATCAGCGGAAAATCGAGTGCTATGGCCGCTACGGGCACCTCGCCGACCACCACGTCGAGCGAGTGCTGATCCCCTTCCACGACCAGGCGCTGCCGGCCTGGCTGCACCTGCCGACGGGCTATCAGGGCGGCCGTCTGCCGACGGTCGTCGCCATCCCCGGCATGGACAGCTTCAAGGAGACCAGCGTCTGGCTGTACGGCGACCGCTGGCTGACCCGCGGCTGCGCCGTGCTGGCCATCGACGGGCCGGGCCAGTACGAGAGTCCCGTCCTGGGCGTGTACGTCACGGTCCAGAACTGGGCCGACGCGGGGCGGATCGTCTACGACTGGCTGGCGGCGCGGCCAGAGGTCGACCCGGAGCGGGTCGGGCTGGTCGGCAACAGCTTCGGCTCGCTATTCGGGACGATCGCGGCCGGCGCCGAGCCGCGCTACCGCGCCTGCGCCGTGACGGCGGTGGTCCACGAGCCCGGCTGCCACACGATCTTCGAGGAGGCCTCGCCGACCTTCAAGGTGCGCTTCATGTACATGGCCGGCTACGAGGACGAGGCCGCGTTCGACGCCTTCGCCCAGAGCCTGACCTGGGAGGGCTGGGCCGAGCGGGTCCGCTGCCCCTACCTCTGCCTGGCCGGCGAGGCGGACGAGCTCAGCCCGCTCACCTACACCGAGCGGCTGTTCGAGGCGCTGGCCGTGCCGAAGCGGCTGGTCGTCTACCAGGACGCCCGCCACTCGCTGGGCCCCAGCCCCGCGACGATGCTCGGGCCGTCGCCGCGGACGCTGGTAGCGGACTGGCTGGTGGCGCGGCTAGCCGGGCAGGCGATGGAGTCGGAGCGCTGGTACGTCGAGGCGAGCGGCCGCGTCGTCCGCACCCCGTACTGAACGGCGCGGACCGTCGTGGGCCGTCGTGGGCGCCGGTGACCGCTGCGCCCGGCACGCCGCCTGCGGGAGGCTCGCCGCGACGGGAGGGCCCAATGAGCGACGAACAGCAGGCCGGCCAGCGCGCTGCGCCCGCGCCGGGCGGCACGGTAGGCGGCGCCGGCGCGCCGAGCCTGGCCGAGTTCCTGACCTGGCCGGAGAGCGAGCCGCCCAGCGAGTACGTGGGCGGCCGCGTGGTGGAGAAGCCGGCCCTGGCCGGGCGCGAGCTGTGGCTGCGCGCCGATCTCACCGCCCTGCTCTACGGCTGGGCGCGCGCCAGCCACCTCGGCGCCGTCGCCGCGCTCGTCCGCTGCACCTTCGGCGGCGGCTCCTACGTGCCGGACGTGGTCTACTACGCGCCGGAGCGCCGGCCGGAGGAGGCGGCGGGATCCCTGGCCGCGCCGCCGGACCTCGTGGTCGAGGTCTGCCCGAGCACGGTCGATCCAGCCTGGGTCGGGCAGAAGCTGGCGCGAGAGGTCGCCGACGGCGTGCGCCTGGCCTGGCTGATCGACCCGGCCGAGCGCACGGCCACCGTCTACCAGCCGGGCGCGCCGCCGCGGCTGCTGCGTGGCGGCGAGATGCTCGACGGCGGGGAGGTGCTGCCGCGCTTCTACCTCTTCCTCGACGACCTGTTCGACGTCCTCGACGAAGAGGAGTAGCGGCGCCGTGGTATACCAGCGGGGCGGGGCCGCGCGCAGGGCGCGGCCCGCGCTGGCCGGCGGCCTCGCGGTCGGCGGCGGCAGGCTGCGCCTCGAGTGCGGGCTGCGCCGCGGCGCGCCACGAGCGGTCGGCGGACGGACCCTGACCGTCCTGGCCTGGCAGGTGGGCCTGCGCTGGCGCGGCCGGCGCGGGGCGGGCGCCTGGGAGCTGACCCACCCGCTGGCGCTGCGGGAGGAGCCGGCCGCGGGCGCGGCGCGCTGGCGGCCGGTGCCGGACCTGACGCTGCTGGCGCTGGTCGGCGCCCTGGCGCTGCTGGCCTGGCAGTGGCGCGGCGGCGGCACCGCGCGGGAGAGGTGAGCGATGGCCGAGCTGGGCGAGGACGCCGCCGCGCTGGAGTCGACGGAGGCCGCGGGCCCCGGCAGCGGGGGCGGCGTGCTGGAGTCGGAGGCCGCGGGCGCGGGCGGCGGGTTCGGGGCGCTGGCGCGGCTGCTGGCCCGGCTCGACGCCGCCAGCAGCGCCGACCGCACGCTGGGCGCGGCGCGAACGGTCGGGGCGCGCAGCGTGCTGCCGCTGGCCGAGGTCTGGTACGGCCACGGCTTCGGCCTGGGCGGCGGCGAGCAGCCGGCCGAGGGCGAGGCGCCGCGCGGTGGCGCGCGCGCGGGCTACGGCGGCGGGGGCGGCGGCGGGGGGCGGGTGCGCCCGCTGGCGGTGGTCGAGGTCGGCCCGGACGGCGCGCGCCTGCACCCGGTGGTGGACCTGGCCGCCCTCGCCCTCGTCCTCGCGCCGGTCGCGCTCGTCGCTGCCCTGCACCTGCTGCGGGGGCGGCCGCGCTGAGGCGGCCAGCCCTGGACGACCTACCGCGCCGTCCCGCGCGCCCGGGCGATCGCGGCTCCCAACCGGCCGGGGCGGCGTGTCGCGGGCGAGGCTCCTGCCGGCTCGCTCGCTTCGGCCAGGAGGGCCAAGCCTCCTGCGCCGCCGGATAGGCGAGCCGGCGAGCGTGATCGGACGCCAGGGCAGCCATTCCGCCCGGAGGAGCAGCCGCGCATGACGGAGACGCCGCGAGCCGACGACCCCTACGAGGCGGTGGCCCGCACGGCCGACGTGCCGCCCGGTACGGTCAAGCGCGTGGCCTACCGCGGCGAGGCGGTGGCGCTCGTCTGCCTCGGCGGGCAGTACTACGCCCTGGCCAACACCTGCGCTCACCAGCGCATCTCGCTGTCGCTGGGCCGCCTGTTCCGCGGCCACCTGGTCTGTCCGGGCCACGGCTGGATGTACGACCCGCGCAGCGGCCAGGTGACCTTCCCCCGCGGCGTCGACGCCCGCGTCGCCTGCTACGACGTGCGCGTCGAGGGGGAGCAGATTCTCATCGCGCCGCGGCCCGCCCCGTTACCTTCTTTCTCGTGACCCGAGCCGGTAAGGTAGGGTCGCCGAGCCGGCGGGCGCGGTATGGCCCAGGCCCCCTGCCACCCATGGCCCGGGGGGTGTTGCCCCCGCGTCCGCTCGGTGGTTCGCTATCGCGGGATAGGGACGTGCCCTGCTGGCGCGCGTAACGTGGATGCGGGTGGCCCACCCCCGGCTCGAGTCCAGACGGAAGGACGTCTCGTGAATGGCCCCGCCGCGATCTATCTCGGCGTCGATATGGGCAAACACGCACACTATGCCGTGGCGGTGGACTCGGCCGGGCAAACGATCTACCGGACGGCTGTAGCGAATGACGAGCCGGCGCTGCGCGCCCTGGTGAGGTGGGCGCAGGAACGAGCGGCCGCTGTGGTGGTCGACCAACCGGGCGGGGCTGCAGCGCTGCTCCTGCAGTTGTGCTGGGCAGCAGACGTGTCGATCGGCTAGCTGCACGGCCTGGCGATGGCCCGGGCGCGCGACTTCTATGCCGGCGAAGGCAAGACGGACCCCAAAGACGCGTTCGTGCTCGCCGACGTGGCGCGGGCCCATCCGGGGCGGCTCGTCTGGCTGGAGGCAACGGCCGAAGCCCGCGCGCAGTTGGAGCTGTTGTGCGGCTACGACGCCGATCTGCGCGCTGACGCGAACCGGCTGGGCAATCGCCTGCGTGCTTTGCTCGCCACTCACTGGCCCGCGCTGGAGCGCACCCTCGACGAGCGGCTGGACAGCCTCGGCATGCTGGCCGTGCTGCAGAAGTACCCGAGCGCGGCGGCCCTGCGCCGGGCGGGGGTGAGCCGGGTGCGCCGCGTGCTGGCCGCCCAGCAGGTTCGCCAAGCTGACACTTGGGCGGCGCGCGTGGTCCAGGCCGCGGCGACGCAGACGGTCGACGTGCCCGGCAGCCCCGTCGCCGCGCGGGTGATCGCGGAGTTGGCGGAGCAGCTCGCCCGCGTGCTGACCCGCCGGCGGGTGCTGGAGCAGGAGATCGAACAGGCTTTTTTCGCCCTGCCCGAGGCGGCGATCCTCCAGAGCCTGCCGGGCATCGGCCCCCGCCTCGGGGCGCGCATCGCCGTGGAGATCGGTGACATCGCCCGCTTCCCGACCGCGGCCCAGCTCGCCGCGTACGCGGGCCTGGGCCCCACGCC
>Ga0070739_10004288_pt1 | contig 17032 bp, 7 predicted proteins | sample Coa_R1_7_FD_66445 | JGI IMG/M metagenome (GOLD analysis project Ga0070739, IMG submission 66445) | Surface soil microbial communities from Centralia Pennsylvania, which are recovering from an underground coalmine fire - Coalmine... | ecosystem: Environmental > Terrestrial > Soil > Unclassified ... | reverse complement strand
TGCTGCCGCCGCCGCAAGCGGCTAATAACGCGGGGATGGAGAGACCGCCGGCGGCTGAGAGACCCAGGAATTTACGCCGACCAATAGGCGAGAGGCGGGAATAGATGTCCGAGAAGTCTACTTCCTTCATGGTTTAGAACCCTCCGATTCCGTTTTTTCTCCCTTGAGTTAGAAGACCGATAGGAGGACAACTACAGTCCCCTTCCCATTCAGCCCATGCTCACGATTGCTCGCACCCTGCCCGGCGGAGCGCTGAGATATCCAGCCATGTAAAGACTAACGTTCGCCTTGCTTACACAGACCACACATCTCAATGCACGCGGGAAGATGGGCCGGGACGACGTGGGAAAGGGAAAAAATAGATCGAGTATTAACGTTTGTCGTCCAGACTCGTCAATATAGCCATGCTACAATAAATATCGCTCATATGTCAAGCTAGCAGGCAAAGACCTGGATGCAAGCCAGTTCACCTTATGCTGGCGCGGCCCAGACTTTTATCGTTTTATCCCAGGATGCCGAAACTATACGCTTACCATCGGGCGACCAGGCCACCGAACGCACTCCCAGCGTATGGCCCTGGTAGGTGACGGCATCACTGCCATCCACGGCGTTCCATATCTGTACGGTCTTATCATCGCCCCCCGAGGCGATACGCTCCCCATCGGGCGACCAGGCCACCGAGTAAACGAAATCGCTATGGCCGTAATAGACGTAGCGATGATCGCCGCCGATTGCATCCCAGACCTGCACCGTCTTATCGTCACAGCCGGAGGCGATGCGCTCCCCATTGGGCGACCAGCAATTGCCCCATGCCGCAGCCTGGTATGGGCGGTAGGTATCAAGGTTCGCTCCCGTGCTGGCATTCCAGACCTGCGCCGTCATGTCACTTGCCGACGAGACGATACTTTTGCTATCCAGCGACCACGCCAGGTTATGTACAAACCCGGTGTGGCCGCGATAGGTATATAGAGCATCTCCGGTGGCAGCGTCCCAGACCTGCACCGTCCTGTCGCCGCCGCCAGATGCGATACGCAGGCCATCGGGCGACCAGGCTACTGTCCACACCCACGAAGTATGGCCGGTGTAGGTGATGGGATAGAAGCCAGTGGTCGCATCCCAGACCTGTACCGTTCGATCATAGCTGGCCGAGGCGACACGCCGGCCATCGGGCGACCACGTTACAGCATATACCGTGTCGCTATGGCCGGTGTAGGTATAGAGCAGCATTCCATCGCTCGCATTCCAGACCTGCACCGTCTTATCGCTGCTGGCCGAAGCAATACGTTTGCCATCGGGCGACCAGGCCGCCGACCACACCTGCGCATCATGGCCGCGATAAGTGTAGAGCAGGGCTGTCCCCCCCGGAGAAGCTGTAGACGAAGTTTCGAGTCTCCTCCCCACCAGCCAGGCAATACCCCCGCCCGCACCGGCCACGGCCAGCGTGCCGCCCAATCCCAGCAGCACACGGCGCCGCGACAGACCTGATGGCACGACCTGCGGCGGTGATGCAGGAATCGCTGTCTCGCCGGGCAAGGAATCTGGCAGCGCTTCGCCGGGAGGCTTCGTTGTCTCAATCGCTACAGCCTCCTCGGGCACTTTCATTGTCTCCAGCGATTCGGTTTCGGGAGGCAGTCGCGTCGTCTCGGGCGCTTTGCTCTGTACGTCCAGCAAAGGCGCAGCCGCCGCCTCACGATCCGGCAGCAGGATGGTCTCGCTGGAGGATGCCTGAGCTGACGGGATAAAGCCATCGGTCAACACCCCCGGCGGCAGCGGCTCCTGCTGGTAGGCTGCCTCCAATGCATCGGCAAACGCCTTGATCGTTGGATAGCGCTGCTCGGGATCTTTGGCGAGCGCCTTCATGACTACCGCTTCAATGGCGGAAGGCAGCGCGGGTATCTGCTCGCGCAGAGCCAGCGGAGCCGTCAATACCTGTTTCACGGCGACCTCGGTAAACGATCCCTGGAAAGGACGCTCGCCGGTCAGCCACTCGTAGACGACGATGCCCAGCGCATATTGATCGCTGCGCGGCGTCGCGCGGGATTGGATCTGCTCCGGCGCCATGTAGGCTACCGTACCCGCCATCTCCTGCATGCCCTCCGTGCTCTGATAGCGCGAACTCTGCGCCATCACAGCGATACCAAAATCGCTCAGCAGCACCTCGTGAGAGCGGCCAAGCAGCATATTCTCCGGCTTGACATCGCGGTGGATCACTCTTTGATCGTGAGCGTATTGCAGAGCGTCGGCGATCTGCCTGACGTAGCTCACAATCGTCGCGAGGGGGAGCCGCGAGCCTCTGGGATAGAGCCGGCGCAGGGTGCCATTGGGAGCGTAGTCCTCGACGAGATAGGGCGTCGTCTCCTGTACGCCAAAATCGAGCACGCGCACGATATGAGGATGCACCAGGCGAGCAATCGTGCGCGCCTCGTTGCGAAAATGTTCGGCATCCCCCTCGGTCAGACGAGTGTGCAGCACCTTGATGGCAGCGGGCGTCTCCAGATAAATATGCTCGCCCAGATAGACCTCGGCGAAGCCCCCCTGCCCCAACAGGCGCACCAGGCGATAATTACCAAGTTGTTGTCCCACGCGATCTACCATGTCTCCTCCGCGCGGCTCCTCCGCGCAAGGGATGTAAATTGTATTATGAATGTGCACGAAGAGCACATTCATAATACAATTTACATAAGGTAAGCGCCGCAGCGCGAGTACGTGATTGTGCCGGCAAGCAGACACACTCTACAAATAGAAAGAAGATATTTCTATCTATTTAGCAGGTATCCCTGTTGATTTTAGAGAATTCGGCGCATTACGTCAAGGTTTGGTCGTTGGTAAAACCTTGCATGCCAGCGCCGGTAGCGGTATGATGATAGAGAGGAACAGGAAAGCCGAACTAGAAAGAGGGTTCTCATGGCAAGCTGGCAGAGCCATGTTATCAAGCTGGCTCTGCGCCTGTGGCAACTTCAGAGCTACAGGTCACGCTCGATCCAGAAGGCGCGGGCCTCGCTTGAGACCAGTGTCGCGCGCGTCCCCAGGAAGCGTGGTATCAGGTATGAGCCGTGCAGCGTGGCCGGGCTGCCCGCCGAGTGGATTAGCGCACCCGGCGCCGGCGAGGAGCGCACGATCCTCTACCTTCATGGCGGGGGCTACATTATGGGATCGATCAACACCCACCGCTCGCTGGCCGCTGACCTGTCGCAGATTGCGCAGGCGCGTGTGCTGCTCGTCGAGTATCGCCTGGCGCCCGAACATCCTTTTCCTGCCGCGCTTGAAGATGCGCTGCTGGCCTATCGCTGGCTGCTCGGTCAGGGGACCGCGCCCCACCATCTGGCTGTGGCCGGCGATTCCGCTGGCGGAGGATTGGTGATCTCTCTGCTGGTCGCGGCGCGCGATGAGGGACTGCCGCAACCCGCTGTCGCGGCCTGCCTCTCGCCATTCGTCGATCTGACGCTGACCGGTACCTCGCTCAAGACCAGGCGCAAGGCCGATGTGATGATCCAGGCCGACCTGATGCCGCTGGTGATCCAGGCGTATCTCGGCGAGACAGACCCGGCTACGCCGCTGGCTTCTCCCCTCTATGCCGACATGCACGGCCTGCCGCCGCTGCTCATTCAGGTGGGGACCGACGAGGTGCTGCTCGATGACGCGACGCGGTTGGCAGCGCGCGCACGCGGTGCCGGGGTCCCGGTCACGTTAGAAATCTGGGAGGGCATGTTCCACTCCTGGCAGGCATGGGGCACGCTGCTCCCCGAGGCGCACCAGGCGCTCGCCCACGTCGGCGAGTTTATACGTGTGCACACTCGGTGAGATATGACAGGCGCGCCTTGTCTGGTGTGCCCGCCTGTGAAATATGACGGGGGCAAGAAATGTAGAGACGGGGGCAAGCCCCGTCTCTACATTTCTTGCCCCCGTCTCTACATTTCTTGCCCCCGTCTTGAATGATCGCCCAGACCTGCCTGGTAAAAAGGCCGGGGCGCTGCGCGGCGCGATATCAGAGCACGACGCGCCTGGCGGAGATCACGCCCCACCTGTTCTTGCTGCCCTCAACAACGATCTCTGCTCCCGTCTGCAACTGCTCATCGAGAGCCGCCAGCGAAACACGCCGCCCATCACGATTGAAAAGGTCGGTTTTGTCATTGACGACCACGGCAACGGGTCGGTTATCGCCCGACAACTGCTTCGGCGTATGCCCGGCGATAATGAAGGTCTGCGGCTTATCAGGGTTGGGGGTCTTGCCCACTATGGTCACTTTGCGCCCGCGTTCGAGCAGCGCATTGACCAGTTCCGGCAGCGGCTTTGCTTCCTCCGCGTGTCCCTTGCTCTGCTTCTCCGCTTCCTCCTCAGAGAGTGGCTGCGTCTCGTGCAGCAAGGTATGCTCCTGTGATGGCGATTGCTCAGGCTGCCCACCCTTCTCTTGAGCCTCAGCTTGCTCATGCACAGCCTTGCTCTGCTTCTCGCCGTGAGCATGCGAACCATTATGACCAGCGCCGTGCTCGAACAGATCCCCATCATACGTACAGGGGATAGCAATGTTCAGCGCTCCCGGCAGCGCATCGAAGCGATACGTCACCATGACATGCTCTTTATCGTGCGTCTGCTCAATGGCCTCGTAATCCGCTTTGCTCAGGTAATCCTTGAGCTTGATAAAGCTGCCATCCAGCTCTAGCAGCACCGAGGCCGGCACCCTGATGGAGAGATGGGCGCCCCGGAAGAATTCGGTATTGACGTTATCGGGTTTGCGCCGCAGGATCAGCGACGAGAGTTGCTGTATCGTCGAGAGCGGGTCGCCGCCGGTGATGACGCAAACATCGAGAATACCATCATCGATATAGGCTTCGGGCGTCATTTCCAGCACGATTGCATAGCGCCGCGTATTGCCGACCACAATCTGCACCGCTTCCCCCTGCCAGAGCAGTTCATCTTTCCCCCCGTCATCCGCCGCGCGGATCTCTATGGGGAATGGAGACTGAGCGGGCAGTTCTCTGGCAGCCGAGACACCGATGGCAAGCGGGCCAACGCGATATTTAAGCGACTTGGAAACACCGCTCATTACCGCTGCGTCCAGGCCCAGGCCCGCCATCAACAGGAAGTGATGCCTGGCCTTACTGATGAGCTTCTTGCTGCTCTTAACCGCTTTACGCTTTCCATCTGGGAACGTAATCTCCTGCACGCTGACCAGGCCAATATCAACCTTGCGCGGCTCGCTATTGACGAGGGAGAGCGCGGCAAGCACGGGATCGCTGGGCGTTCCGATGTCGCCCGCCCACAGGTTTGCCGTTCCCCCGGGAATCACGCCGACGATGCCGCGCTGCTTCCTGGCGTTCATCACGCCGTTAATTACCTGATTGACTGTGCCATCGCCACCGTAGGCAATAATGAGGTCGGATTTGTCCTCGGCTGCCTGCCGCGCCAGTTCCATGCTATGGCCGCCATATTCTTTAATGGCAATATCCGTCTTCCAACCCGCCGCCGCCAGTACCGCGAGCACATCCGAAAGATTCGCCAGATTCTGGCCCGTCCTGGGATTAATGACCAGGGCCGCCTTTTTGCAATGCATGCTTTATGTACCCCCTTGTGTTCGGGAATTTAAGTGTGGGTTGTCGCTGAGTATATCACGTAATACGAATGGCGAAGGATGCATCAGGCGCCAGGCCATCAGCGGGAGAAGATGAGCAGAATAACTACGGTCACAGGCGGCCAGTGAGTTCCCATGCTAGCTGCTCTGGATCAGGCTCGCCAGGGTGATTCTTTCAACGTTTACTTTCCTGAAAATACAGACAGGCAGGCGTGTGCAGCGAGGCGGAGCCTTGCCGCACACGCTTTGATTGTTATGCGCGCTGCACAAGCGCCTTCACGGACTGCACGATGTGATGGGCATTGATGCCGGCCTCTTCGAGCAGTTCGTCGGGCGTGCCAGAACCCGGCATTGTCTGCACTGCCAGTTTCACCACCCGGGGCAGCGGGTCATCGCTCCCGGTGAAGACCTCCAGCACGGCATCGCCCAGACCGCCCTCCGGCCAGTGATCTTCCACGGTCACAATCTTGCCCGTATCCTGCGCCGCCGCCAGCAGCGTCTCCGCATCAATGGGCTTCACCGAATAGGCGTCGATCACGCGGATTGTGATGCCCTCATTGAGCAGTTCATCATACGCTTTGAGCGCCTCGTGCAGCGTGATCCCGGCTGCGACAACCGTCACCTGGTCGTCGGGCGACTGGTGAATGACCTTGCTGCCGCCGATACTGAACTTCTCATCGGGTCCGTAGATCACCGGCGTCTTTTCACGCGTGGTGCGCATGTAGACGATGCCGCTATGCGCGGCCATCTCCGCCACCAGTTGCGCGGTCTGGTTGGGATCGCAGGGATAGAGCACGGTGCTGCCAAAGACTGCCCGCATCATCGACAGATCCTCCAGGCCCATCTGTGAAGGGCCATCCTCGCCAATCGAGACGCCGGCGTGCGAGCCGCAGAGACGAATATTCGCCTGCGAGACCGCCGCCATACGGATGAAATCGTAGGCGCGTGTGAAAAATGCCGCGAACGTGGAGGCGAACGGAATTCTGCCGCGCACGCTCATGCCTACAGCGGCGGCGATCATTTGCTGCTCCGCGATGTATTGCTCGAAGTAGCGGTCAGGAAATGCTTTGGCGAACTCCTCGGCATAGGTCGAGTTGCTCACCTCGCCGTCGAGGGCGACTACCTCTGGATTGGCGGCCCCCAGCGCCTTGAGCGCGTCACCATAGGCTTTACGCGTCGCGATAGGCTCTTTTTCGTAGCGCGGCAGCTCCAGCGGCTTGCGCTCAGGCAACGGAGCGGGCTGCCTGTTCTCTGGCTTCTGCACGGGGAAGGTCATGCTGCGCGCGGAGGGATGCAGCTCCTGCATAGCCTGCTCCTCCTGCTGTTTATTGAGCGCCTTGCCGTGCCAGCCGTTGACGTTCTCCAGGAACGAGACGCCCTTGCCCTTGATCGTCTTCGCGATGATGAGCGTCGGGGCGCCATTCGCCTTGAGCGCCTGGTCGTAGGCCGAACTGATTTCGTTGTAGTCGTGGCCGTTGATAACGATAGGGTTCCAGCCAAAGGCTTTTGCGCGTGCGGCGTAGGCTTCCGTATTCCAGCCAAGTTCCGTCTCGCCGCGCTGGCCCAGGCGATTGCAGTCGAGGATGCCAACAAGATTATCCAGCTTGTAGTGTGAGGCGTGATCGAAGGCTTCCCAGATCGAGCCTTCGGCCATCTCGCTATCCCCCAGCAATACCCAGATATGATAAGAGAGCCTGTCGAGGTACTTGCCGGCAAGCGCTATGCCGACTCCAATGGGCAGGCCCTGGCCCAGCGAGCCGGTAGCGACATCCACCCAGGGCAATGCCGGCGTGGGATGGCCCTCAAGGCGACTGCCGAACTTGCGCAGCGTCATCAATTCTTCATCGCTGATCGCGCCAGCAGCCTTGTACATCGAGTAGAGCAGCGGCGAGGCATGTCCTTTGGAGAAGATGAGATGATCGTTGTCAGGATTTTTCGGGTTGTCAAAATCGTAGCGCAGGTAGCTAATCATGAGCACGGCCATCAGATCAGCCGCCGACATGGAAGACGTGGGATGCCCCGAGCCGACATTAGTCGTGCAACGGATACTATCGACACGCAACTGCTGAGCAAGATTGGTCCACTGCTGTACTTGCGGGTTCGTCTGTGTCGTCGTCATTGTCTCTCCTTCATCTCTTCAATTCGCCATATCGGGTATCTTCACTCCACTTTATCCGCTTTCAGGCTCCAGTGCAGAAAATTACTTGACTTTTTTACCCTCGCCATGTATCCTCCCCTGTTAAGGAAGGACCTGGAGCCGCTGGCTTTGTCATCGGTTTCGAGGATACTCAAACTGAGCCTTTTCTTTCAAAAGGCACCTTCTTATATTATACGTTATGAACATGCGATAGGAATCACCTTGCTTCTTATCGCTGAGGAGCAGCAAACGTGGTCGAGGCACCGGAGATACGGTATGGATGAGGGGGCGCTCTATCCCTCTACGCTGGCTGCGATCTTTGAGCAGCGCGCCCATCAGAAGCAGATGGGCGCCTACTATACGAAAGAAGATGTGGCCGTCTACATTGCCAGCAACACCATTATTCCTTACCTGTTCGATGCCGCCAGAGAACGCTGCCAGGCGGCGTTCTCGCGCGGAGCGGCGATGTGGCGGCTGCTCCAGGCCGATCCAGAGCGCTACATTCCCGCCGCCATACGCCAGCCTGAGTACCTGCCAACCGAGACGGAGCGCGAATACGCGGCACGCCGCGCTCGCCACCGGCAATTGCGCGCGCTGCTAGAGTCTGGAACCATCGATAGTATTCAGGCGCTTGTTACTTTGAACCTTGCCATCCAGCAATTCGCCTGCGATGTCCTGGCAAGCTGCGCCGATCTCGCTCTGCTGCTGGCCTTCTATACGAGCATGGATCATATGACTATCCTCGATCCTACCTGCGGGCCGGGCGCCTTCCTCTTCGCGGCGCTCAACCTGCTCGTCCCGCTCTACGCCGCCTGCCTGGACCGCATGCAGACCCTTGTGAACAATCGCGACGCCTTGATAACGCACTCACCATCCACAGACCACGCGCCCGATCATGCGGACCGCGAGAGGTGCCGCGCTATCCTCAAGCGCTGCGAGCAGTACGGCAGCCGCGAACTCTACATTTTGCGTACCATCATCACCAACAACCTCTATGGTGTGGATGTCATGCCCGAGGCGATAGAGGTCTGCCGGCAGCGCCTGCTTCTGGCCCTGCTCGCCCACGTCGAGCGCGCCGGCGCTATCGAGCCACTGCCCGCCCTCACGGCCAACATCCGCGCCGGCAATGTCCTCGTCGGATCTACAGGTAATTTTTCTCCCGGCAGGGTGCAAGGTGAGACCTATCAGCGCCCCTTCCACTGGCATGCGGAATTTCCCGATGTTATGGCCCGGGGAGGCTTCGATGTCATCATCGGCAACCCGCCATATATCGAGTACAGCAAGGTCAGGCAGCAGTACAGGGTAAGCGGCTACGAGACGGGAAGTTGCGGCAACCTCTACGCAGCAGTGGTCGAGCGCTCGCTGGCCCTGTGTCGCTCGCGGCACAGCTATATCGGGCTGATTGTGCCGCTGAGCCTGTGTGGCAGCGAGCGCTTTGCGCCATTACGCCGCGCCATTCTCGATCAGACCGCTGCACGCTGGCTGGCAAACTTTGAGATCTTTCCCGGACGGCTCTTCAAGGGCGCCTTTCAGCGGCTCTCAATTTTCATAGCTCGGCGCGATGATACGGCGCGGTGTGGCAGCACATACGTCACCAGGATACAGCGCTGGTACGCGGCAGAGCGCCCGCATCTGCTGGACCTGATCTCTTATACGGAGGTGCGGCACAGCATCAGATCCGGCGTCTTTCCCAAACTTGCTTCCCCGCTGCAAGAAACGATCCTGCAAAAAGTGCTGGAGCGCGCCGGGGGTATCAGCATCGCCACAGCGCTCACCGATGAGCGCACCCCGCATTTTATCTACTACCAGGAGGCCACCAACTACTGGATGAAGGCCGTCTGCCACGTCCCATTCTATAAAAAGAATGGCGTTACTATGGAGCCGCCGCACGGGCGCTTTCTCTTCTTCAACGATGCTCTCGCTGCCCGCACGATCATGGCCGTTATGAACAGTTCTCTCTTTTACCTCTGGTTCGTGACCTACGCGGACGGCTTCCACCTTTCGCATGCGCTGGTCAAAGAGTTCCCGACGGGCAGCGATCTGTACGATATTGAGGAACTGCCACTGCTCTCCCGGCGCCTGGAGGAAGATATTCAGCAGCACGCCCGCCTGAGTACGAGAAATACCAGGCCATCGGCGGCGGGGAAAAAAGCGGGCCAGTTGATCGAGTTAGAAGAATACAGGATGGGTTATTCCAGGCCCATTATCGATGAGATCGATAGGGCGCTGGCAGAGTATTACGGCTTTACAGCCGATGAACTGGACTTTATCATGAACTATGAGATCAAATATCGTCTCGGGCAGGGGGGCAGGTAGGAGAAGACGTGCGTACACCAGCGCAGAGATTGTCAGAGAGGACGGCCATGAGACGATGATATCCGCCGGGTTGGAGCGGTCGGATATAGAGCCGGAACACGCTGCGCAGCGCATTGCGCGCCGCTTCTATGAACGTTTCACTGACGAGCACGCGGCCTTCCTCCCCTGCATCCAGGGCATCGCGGACCCGGCGGAGCGTGCGCGCTACGCCACGCTCATACTCAACCGCCTGATGTTTCTCTATTTCATCCAGCGCAGAGGTTTCCTGGATGGTGACGGCGACTACCTCGCCCATCGCCTGCGCATGGTGCAGGCAGAGGCAGGAGCGCATACGTTTTACCGCCATTTCTTGCTGCGCCTGCTGCACGAAGGACTGGCCCGGGCAGAGCACCCCACCACAGCGCGCCATCTCTTCGGCAGCGTGCCGTGCCTCGGCGGCAATCTCTTCGCGCCGCACGAACTTGAACGCCGCTACTCCGCCATTCAGATCAAAGACACAGCCTTCGAGCGCATATTCGCCTTCCTCGACGGCTACCACTGGAACCTGGCTGGCACACTGCCGCGCGGCGAGGACGAGATCAACCCGGCCATACTGGGATACATTTTCGAGCAGCAGGTCAATCAGCAGCAGATGGGGGCATACTACACCCGTGAGGATGTGACCGGCTACATCGCCAGCAACACGATCATTCCGTATCTCTTCAACAGCGTCGCACAGGTATACCCCGGCGCTTTCAGAGCAGGCGGCCCGCTCTGGCGCCTTCTCCAGCAGCAGCCAGATCACTATATCTACGCCCCGGTGCGCAGTACTGAAGCCCTGCCAGCCGAAACGGAGAGGGAATATGCGGCCCGTCGCTCGTACTACAGGCAACTACATGCCAGGCTTGCGGATGGCGAGATCCACGACATCGACGATCTGATCACTTACAATCTCGATATCTTCCGTTTCGCGCGCGATGCACTCTGCCACACAGACGACGCGGCCTTGCTACACACTTTTTATGAGCAACTTCAGCGAATCAAGATTCTCGATCCTACCTGCGGCTCCGGCGCTTTCCTGCTGGCCGCGCTGCACCTGCTCGCGCCGCTGTACGAAGCCTGCATAGAGCGTATGTGTGAATTAACCTCCGATCACGCGGCGCGCAATAAATTTCTCGCCACCCTTGAGCAAATTCAGGCGCAGCCCGGCCGCCGCTATTTTATTCTCAAAACCATCATCAGCAACAACCTCTACGGTGTGGACATCATGGAGGAGGCCACGGAGATCTGCAAGTTACGCCTCTTCCTTGAACTGGCGGCGCAGGTCGAGCGCGGTGAAGACCTGGAGCCACTGCCAGCCCTCGGCCAGCATATCCGCTCTGGCAACGCCCTCGTTGGCTCTATCGAGGATATCTCCCCCGGTAGGGGCCGGATGATGAATATTAACGATCAACAGCAGCAAGGTCATCCTTCGCTGCGCTCAGAATTCGCTTCGTCGGGGCATGTCATCCTGAGCGGCAGCGAAGGATCCGATGCCCCGGACCGCGGATCCTTCGCTGCCGCTCAGGATGACATGGGGGACACTCAGGATGACAGGCTTGCCGGCTCCTCTCCTTCCCAGACCGATCAACCTCCCTTCCACTGGCGCGCCGAATTCCCCGCTGTCTTCGCGGAGGGCGGCTTTAATGTCATCATCGGCAACCCGCCGTATGTCGAGTACAGCGCCGGGAGCTTCTCCTACACGCTGCGCGATTTTGCAACGCTGCCATGCGCCAATCTGTACCCCTGTGTAATTGAGAGGAGCCGGCTCCTGCTCGCGGAGCATGGTCGTCAGGGAATGATCGTGCCCCTGGCGGCTTTCGCGACGCGCAATATGATCCCCCTGATCGAGGGCTTCTATCGCTGGTTCCCTCGCTCCTGGCTCTCTTTCTACCATTTTCGCCCTGCGATGCTCTTTTCAGGCGGCAAAGTCGCCAGCATTCCAACCTGCATCTACCTCGCCAGCACGCAGGGGCCTGAGCAGCGGTTCAGCACGCATATCGCCAAGTGGCCGACGCGATATCGCGGCCTGATCTTCCCCTCACTCACTTACTGCCGCGTCACCGCGCCGCGCGATCCCGTCAATCGCCACTATTATCCCAAATTCGGGCGTCCCCTTGAAAACGCTCTGCTAGAGAAGGTACTGGCCCATACGCTGGTACGCGACTACCTGGCGCGCATGCCCAATCAGAACACCATGTACTATCGTTCCGCCGGCGGATTGTACTGGAAGGTCTTTACCAATTTCGCCTGGCCCTATCACACCACCTCCAATAAGCAGTGCAGCTTTCAGGAAGCATATGATCGCGATATTTTCGTCGCGCTATTTAACAGTTCTCTGTTCTGGTGGTATTATACGGTCACGTTCGATACCTTTAATCTGAAGGATTACATGCTTTTGGGTTTTCGCTTCTCTTATCCAGAGGATGCGGAAATTACCAGCGCGCTCAAGGCGCTTTGCCAGCAGCTCATGGATGATTTTCGTCGCCACGCGCAGCATCTCAAGCGCGGCAAGACCGGCAGTTATACCGTCTACGCCAGAAAGTCTAAAGCGATTATCGATGAGATCGATTGTGTACTGGCGCGGCATTATGGCTTTACGGGTGAGGAGCTGGATTTTATTATCCATTACGATATCAAGTATCGCCTGGGCCGTGAGTATGTGCTGTGAAATACTCGACCATCAGAACGTAATACTGTTTGTATCAAGGATAACTTTTCCCGGACACCTCAGCGCCTTCGGCGCTTCGCAGGTGGGGGAGGTGAGTGTTGCTGAGGCGAACTGCGTCCGCCTCAGCAACACTCACCTCCCCCAGATAAGCCGCCGGAGACGGCAAGGGATCTGGCCGACAGGCTGTGAGGGGTATCGCCTCCCCCAGATAAGCCGCCGGAGACGGCAAGAGATCGGGCCGAAGGGCTGTGAGGGGTATCGCCTCTCCCAGATAAGCCGCCGGAGACGGCAAAGGATCGGGCCGAAGGGCTGTGAGGGGTATCGCCTCTCCCAGATAAGCCGCCGGAGACGGCAAGGGATCGGGCCGAAAGGCTGTGAGGGTTCTCATCTCTCATAGATAAGCCGCCGTGGGAGGCAAGGGATCGGGCCGAAAGGCTGTGAGGGTTCTCATCTCTCATAGATAAGCCGCCGTGGGAGGCAAGGGGCTGTAGTTATATATCAAGATAATGCAATGTATGACAGCAGGAGATTTTTGAATGCCCATCGATAATCGCGCCTGGCGCCAGTTGAAGACAGCCTGCCAGATACTTGTGGGCGGTTGCCTGGCGCTCGCTCTGCTCCTGCTGCTCGGCCCTCCTGCTGCGGCTGCGGCCCATGATGCTGCGAATGGCGCGCGCGGCCCGACCTTGAGCGTGGATGTGGGCTTTGGAGGCGGCATTTTCCAGTATAGTTACTGGACGCCGGTACGTGTCAGCATCAATAACAGTGGCCCGGCTTTCAGCGGCTCGCTCTCCGTGCGCGTCTACAGCGGCAATACACGCGTGCCCACCGCCGCTATCTCGCCGTGGAGCTTCGAGGCGCCGGTCTCGCTTGCCACCGGCGCGCATAAAGAGATCACATTGTACGCGCCCTTCTACCTCGGCAACTTCTCGCCGAACGGCGTCATCGTGCGGCTGCTCGATGCTCACGGGCGCGTTATCACCACACAGCAGAGCCAGAGCGGCTACGAGATCAGGACGGGCGATCTTTTTATCGGCGTGCTTTCCGACGTGCAGGCCGGCTTTGATAGACTGTCCAGCGTCTCGCTCCCCAACCAGACCAATTCGCTCACCCTGGCACCTCTGGACGCCCGCATTATGCCCAGTTTAGCCAGCGTGCTGGCGAACTTTCAGGTCATCATCCTCGACGACTTCAATACCCGCACGCTCAGCCCCGCGCAGTTGTCGGCCTTGCAGATCTGGGTTAACCAGGGCGGCGTGCTGATCGAGGTCGGCGGCGCGCAGTGGCAGCGCACCCTGAGCGCGCTGCCCGCCGATCTGCTGCCGGTGACGGTCAACGGCACGAGTACGCTTCCGGCAAAGACACGCATGCTGCCGGCTGGCAGCTCGATCCATATCAATCCGGCGCTGCTGCCCTATCCTCAGTACAGGCACAATGATATCCTGCCCGCACCCGCCACCATCAGCACAGCAACATTGAGCGCGCAGAACGCCTTCTCACAGAGCGAGACCATCCTGGCCTCCTCCACGACGCCGCTGATCCTCCAGGCCCGCCAGGGGCAGGGAGTGATCAGCTACCTGGCCTTCGATCCGGCCAGCGCGCCGTTCGCCACCTGGGCAACCACAAGCGATCTATGGGAAGCCGTTCTGCTCCACGCCTTCGGCGATAGATTTCTCATCTCCAACGTCGTGCCAACCTATCCCGCTGGCCCCGGCAATATCCTGTCGCGCGCGGGCATCCTCAGCATGGTCGAGCCGGAATCGCTGCTCGGTCCCTGGATCATCATCGTCCTGCTGCTCGGCTACCTCGCTATTCTCGGTCCGGTGCGCCTTCTGATCGTCAGGCGCTTCAAACTGCCGCGCTGGTGGAGCTGGCGCATTATTATCGGCGCGATTGTAGTCTTCTCGCTGCTCTCCTATGCGCTCTCCTCGTTCCAGCGCCAGGCTTCGCTTACCGACAACAGTATCTCGCTGATCCAGGTTGATCAGGACGGTTCGCTGGCTCACGTTACGACCTACATGGGCATCTTTGTACCCGATCAGGGAACCTTCGATCTGCACCTGCCCGGCGGAAGCCTGGCACAGCCTGTACCGGATCAGCTTCTCTCGGCCACACATTCGATATCGTCCGATGCCGCCGATATGGCGCCGACCAGCCTGACCTTTGGACCGGGTGGCAGCGATCTAGAGCGCCAGGCCGGCAGTTCCTGGTCACTGCACTCGATAGTCTCCGAGCAGGATTCTGACCTTCATGGGAACCTGGTCGCGCATCTGAGTCTGCGTAACAACCGGCTCGTGGGCACGATTACTAATACGCTGCCCACTGCTCTGAGCGATGCCTATGTACTCGTAGCGCACAGCTTCGCGCCGGTGGGGCACCTGGCAGCCGGGGAGACGCGGCAGGTCAGCCTTCCGCTCTACAGTTCGCCCCCTTTCCCTATCCAATCGCTGGCCGACCAGATCGCGCAGCACAACGGTTTGCCCACGCCCTATTTCCCGTACCAGCAGAACCAGTGGCCGCAGAACAATTTTCAGCGCCACATGGCCTTGCTGTCTGCCCTCAGCGGCGTCGGCTACGTCTACCCGCCCTGCAATGGCCCCTGCAACACCCACGCTATCACCAGCGGCGGCGTCATCTACGTTACCGGCAGCCAGGTGCCGAATCCCAATCGCATCGGCGGCCCCGATCCGCTTGTGCTGCCGGGCGCGCCGGCCACGTTGATCGGCTGGGCCGACCAGCCCATGACTAACGCCGATAACGCGACCATCAATGGCACGCGCCCTGCCGGTCAGCACGAGGACTTTTTACAGGTACCGCTCAACATCAGCGCCTCCAGCCCCGCCAGCCTGCCACAAGATTTCATCCTGGGGCATGTCATCGACATTCAGAGCTATGATGCTCAGCTCAACCTGCCCGGCATCTACAGCATGTCAAACGGCAGTCTGACCTTTGAATTCACGCCGGCTTCGACCAATCAGCCGGTGCATGCCCTGACGATCAGCGAACCCGACTTCGTAGCCAGCCCTCTGCATGTCCAGCTTTACAACTGGCGCACGGAAAAATGGGACGCGATCAGGCTGCGAGGAGATAGCTTCAAGACCACGGATACGGTGGCCTATATGGGACCAGGCGGGCGTATATTGATGCGCGTCGGCGTTCAACCGCCTTCTCAGAACAAGATCTTCTTCGGCCAGCCCTCGCTCAGCCTGAGCTAACGCCTCGCGCCGCCTCTCCTCTGGTGCGCGTGGCGCCGCAGGCGCGAGCATGCGAGGGTGCTAGCAATCAGGCACATCTAAGGAAGGGGCTGCGCATACCAGTCGCCGTATTCATCCAGAGAAGGCTGCCCATCCCTATCATAGGCCGTAAAATACCCTGTTATATCGCCGCCATATTTGCTATTCCCTCCGAAGCGGATGGTATCCGCCCTCCCGGTTAGTTTCACCACAAATTGCACACTTCCGCTCTGGCTGATCGTTCCTGTAAAGGTTCCGGTTACTCCAAGTCCCTGAAAGCGTCCTGAGATATTTCCCTGCTGCTGATTAACCCCTGTGAGATATAAGGCGGTCTTTCTTCCCGCCACTCCTACATCATTGATTGTGCCAGCATAACATGGCGCAAGCTGAGGATAGAGGGAATCGGGAACAGGAGTGCCGGGAGCAGCACAGGCAGCAGAAGTTGATGTCGGCGCTGGCTTTTGGATTGCGCGGCGAACGACAGGGGCAGGGGTGGGATGGCGAGACCAGAGCGTGAACAGAAGGAAGCCGCCCGCTGCAGATCCCAGCACAACAATAGATAGCAGAGCGAACAGCAGCAGCTTCCAGGAACCAGGCGAGCGCCCCTTTTCAGGTGAATGTTCCTGATCAGATGAATGATCCTGCTCCCGGTGCGCCTGTCTTTCAAGCGTCAGGTGCATTTTTTCGACGCTGGTCGGGCCGGTAACTACCAGGGGCAGGATTTCCTCGGCTGCTTCGGTTTGCTTGCTGGCGGCAGACAACGCGTTCCAGAACTCCTCGATTGTGGCGTAGCGGTCCTCGCTGTGCAGGCTCATGCCACGCGCAATGACCTTACCGACGGAGAGCGGAATTGCTGAACAGACTTGATCGGCGCGCATAAGCGGATCGCTGCCGAAGCGATTCACGCTTCTGGTGAGCGCATCTATCGGCACGATACCGGCCAGCAGGGTATAGGTTGTGGCGGCCAGCCCATAGATATCGGTGCGTGGACCGGTTCCCTGCCCATACTGTTCGGGAGCCGCATAGCCCGGCGTGCCAAAGCGGAAGAGATTGGTCGTCTTATCAACTATATACTCCTTCGCCAGACC
>Ga0070739_10004287_pt1 | contig 17037 bp, 14 predicted proteins | sample Coa_R1_7_FD_66445 | JGI IMG/M metagenome (GOLD analysis project Ga0070739, IMG submission 66445) | Surface soil microbial communities from Centralia Pennsylvania, which are recovering from an underground coalmine fire - Coalmine... | ecosystem: Environmental > Terrestrial > Soil > Unclassified ... | reverse complement strand
GTTCCACCGGGCACCGGGCACCGGGCACCGGGCACCGGGCACCGGGCACCGGGCACCGGGCACCGGGCACCGGGCACCGGGCACCGGGCACCGGGCACCGGGCACCGGGCACCGGGCACCGGGCACGAGTATCCCGATTCAGCGTTTCTGCATGGTATCGCGCAGAACTATTCGCTGGTTCTAAACGATCGGCGCTGCTTGATTGGATCCATGACTCGCGGCACCGCGCTTCCCGTCCGCCACCTCCTGCTCGCCTGGCTAGCCGTACTGATTTGGGGCGTCAACTTCACCGTCATCGACGCCGGACTCGCCGACTTCCCGCCACTGCTCTTCGCCGCCCTGCGGTTCGCGGCCGTCGCGGTCTGCTGCCTGTTCGTGCCGCGCCCGCAGATCGCCTGGCGCTGGCTGCTGCTGGTCGGCCTGTTCACCGGGACCGGCCAGTACGCCCTGCTGTATCTCGGCATGGCGGCGGGGATGCCCGCCGGGCTCTCCTCTCTGGTGATGCAGGCTCAGGTGGTATTCACGCTCGCCTTCGCCGCGCTCGCGCTGCGCGAGCGGCCCTCGCCGCGTCAGGCCTTCGGCATCGCGGTCAGCGCGCTCGGTCTCGGGATCGTCGGACTGGCGCGCGGCGGCTCGGTCAGCGCGCTCTCGCTGCTGCTGGTCCTCGGCGGCGCGGCCAGCTGGGCGGTCGGCAACGTATGCACCCGCATCGCCAAGCCGGACAACGGATTCCAGCTGGTGATCTGGTCCTCGATCGTGCCGCCGCTGCCCCTGCTCGCGCTCTCGCTGTTGCACGAGGGCGCCCACCGCGACGCCACCGCCTTTGGTCATGCCGGGTTGGGCGCGTGGCTGTCACTGGCCTATTCGGTCGGGCTCTCGACCATCCTGGCGATGGGCAGTTGGTCGTTGCTGCTCAGTCGGCATCCAGCTGACCGGGTGGTGCCCTACTCGCTCGCCATTCCGGTCATCGGCTTTCTCACCGGCCACATCGCACGCAACGAGTCGGTAACGGCACCGATGCTGCTCGGGGCCGCGGTGGTCGTCCTCGGACTCGCACTGGTGGTCATCCGGTTCCAGCGGAGGATCCGGCTGGGGATGTCGGAGAGCGCCGACGAAGCAGGCTCAGCGACGGCGGAGGGGCCGGGGAGGTCGGGGCCGGGACCGGCGCCGGCAGCCGGATCCGCGGCTGGGCCACGGCCCGGGCAGGCCAGCGATCCCGAGCGAGAGGGAGCGCTACGCGGCGGCGAACTGGCCGGCGAGGGCGCGGGCGTGTGACTCCGCCGCCTCGTGCGCGGCGGCTCGCAGCCGCTGCGCGGTGGGTATCAGGTCGGCCATGGCCGGGTTGCGCTCGGCCAGAGTGAGCTGCGCCTTGATCACGGTCACGTCCAGGCCCAGCGCCTTGCCCAGCACCGTCTCCAAATAGGGCTGCACGAAGTCCCAGCCCTCGCGCGGCGTACCCGGATCGTAGCCGCCGCCGTATGCCAGCACGATCGTCGCCGGACGCCCGGCCAGCGGCGGCGTCCCGTCGAAGGCCACCGTGCGACCGGACAGGATGATCTGATCAAGCCAGGCCTTGAAGGTGGCCGGCACGCCCCAGTTGTACATCGGCACCGTGAACAGGTACGCGTCCGCGGCCAGCACTTCGTTCACTAGTTCGGAACGCAGCGCGAATGCGGCAGCCTGCTCGGGCGTGTGCTGCTCCGCCGGCATGAAACCCGCGTGGATGCCCGCCTCCTCGAGCGCGGGCACCGGGTTGCGCCCCAGGTCGCGGTGCGTGATCTCGCCGTCGGGGTGCGCCTCTTGCCAGGTCTTGCGGAAGGTGTCGGCGATCTCCTTCGACACCGAGCCGACGGTCAAGGCGGAGGAATCGACATGCAGCAGGCGGGCCATGGCTAGCTCCTGAACTAGTCTGTTCGACAATCTGTCTTGGACTTAGATTGTCTGTTACGCAGACTATTTGTCAAGCCTCGGGGCCGCTGTATCCTGGAACCGCAGACCAGACGCGGATTCGACCGCGGCAAGAGCGGAGGGCGGGCATGAGCGCAGGCGCCGTGGAGCGGGACGCGGTCGCGGACCCGACGGCGTCCGCATCCCACGGAATCCCGGCCGGCTTCGATCAGAATTTCGGCTGGCTGCTCGCGCAGTGTTTCCGCGCTTACACCTACGCGGTCGAACGCGCGGTCGCCGATCTGCCGCACGGGCACCGCGGCTTCCAGGCGCTCTACGGCGCTGCCAACTGCAGCGCGCACAACCAGGCCGAGCTGGCCAAACAGCTCGGGGTGGACCGCACCGTGATGGTCTACCTGGTAGACGACCTGGAGAAGGCCGGGCTCGCGGAGCGGCTGCCGGATCCGAACGACCGTCGCAGCAGGCTGATCCGGGCCACCGAGGCCGGCCGGGCCCGGCTGGCCGACGCGCAGTCGGCGATCAGCGCCGCCGAAGCGGAGCTGCTGGCCGCGCTCAGCGAGGACGAGCAGAAGGCGTTGCGCGGAATGCTGTGCAGCATCGCCGCGCACCAAGGCACGCCGGCCGACGGCGCCACCGCGTGCGAATTGGCCGAGAAGGTGAAGCAGGGCTCGGGCTGAGCCGATCGCTCGCGGTTGTGACGATGTGGGCACTCATATCGCGGGTTGTGCGCCATTAGGTCAGTTGTGGGCATCGTGACGCTCCGTGTTTGACTGCCGCTCTCCGGCACGGCATTGTTTGCCAGCAGCTTGGGCGGCGGGTGGATCTAGGCCGGATCAGCGAGCGGGTCGAGGGCCGAGCATGGCAAGGCGAAGCGGGCCTGCGCACCGGGGTTGTGCGCGGGCCGACGACAACGCAGCCAGGCGACGGCCGTCGGCCCGCGGGCCCGGCCCAGTTGCACCCGCCGCCTTAGAACTCCGGAGAAGGAAGCCATGGCCGAGACGCCCACCGCTGACGCCCTGATCGCGACAGCTGCCGCAGGTTGGGGATACGCCGAGTCCACGCAGGTGGACGGCTGGCACCTGCGGGCCGCTGAGGGGTTCACCCACCGCGCCAACTCGGCGTGGCCGCTCGGCCCGCTCGAGCGCCCGCTGCCCGACGCGGTGTCAGCTGTGCAGGCCTGGTACGCCGAGCGCGGACTTCCGGCCCTGGTTCAGGTGGCCGTCGGATCAGAGCTCGACCTCGCGCTCGTCGAGCTCGGGCACGAACGCGCCGACGCTCTCGCCTGGCGGCAGGTCGCCAACGTCTCCGAGGTGCTCGACACCCTGCTGAGCGTCGCCCCGATCGGCGTGAAGGAGACCTTCACGGATGAGCCGACCGACGACTGGCTGTCCCTCTACCGCTCCGGCACGGTGCCGCCGGTCGCCCGACAGGTCCTCGGATCCGGTGAGAGCGTGCGGTTCGCGACGATCTACGACTCGGACACCGGCGCGCCGGTCGCCATCGGTCGCGCCGCGGTCGTCCCAGCCGCGGGCGCGGACGGACAAGACGGCTCGCGCTGGGTCGGTCTCAGCGCCATAGAGACGGCGCCCTCGGCACGACGCCGCGGGCTGGCCAAGCTGGTCATGGACGCCTTGCTGGAGTGGGCCGACGAGCAGGGCGCGACGGACGCGTTCCTCGAAGTGACTCCCGACAACGAAGCGGCGGTCGGGCTTTACGCGGCGCTCGGATTCACCACCCACCATGAGTTTCACTGCCGGGTGATCGGCTAAGGTCCCTCTCGGTACTTACCGACGGGAAGGGGCCCTGCGGTGGCGGAGCGTTCGAAGTTCGACACGGTGGCAGCGAACTACGCGGCGGGGCGGCCCGACTATCCCGCAGAGCTCTACGACACCCTGGCGAACGTGCTCGGCAAGCCGCTGGCCGGACTCGACGTGGTCGACCTGGGCGCGGGCACCGGGATCGCCTCCCGCCAGCTGGCCGAGCGAGGGGCGCGGGTCACCGCGCTCGAGCTGTCCGGGCCGATGATCGCGCAGCTGGCCGCGACCTCGCCCGGAGTGCGGCCGGTGCGCGGCAGCGCGACCGCGATTCCGCTGCGTGACGACTGCGCCGACTTGGTCACCAGCGCGCAGGCGTGGCACTGGATGGACCCCGCGCTCGCCGTGCCCGAGTTCCGCCGCATTCTGCGACCCGGCGGCGTATTCGCGGCCTGGTGGAACCACACGCACCGGGACAGCACCTGGGAGCACGAGCAGGAGCTGCGGATCGAGGCCGCCGACCCGAACTGGCGGGCGGTCAGCGGACCATACGGCAAACGCGACAACGAGTTCGGCGACCACGACACCCTCAAGGTCACGACGCACGAGTTCGCTTGGGAGCGGACGATTTCATTGGACACGCACCTCGACAACCTCGTGTCGAAGTCGTACGTCGCCGCGCTGTCCAACCGCGATGAATTCCTGGCCACCGAGCGCGCGATTCTCAGCGAGCAGTTCCCAGACGGATACGTCACCGAGCGCTTCGGTACGCACATGGTGACGGTGGTTCTGCCGTCTGCTTAAGCGCTCAGGCAGCCGCGCGCTCCCCTAGCGATCGATAATTCCGTTGCCGCGCCACGGCCGTATATGGGTTCATAGACGACGGCGCGGCCGACAGCCCGAATGGTTCGGGCGGGCGCGCGCGGCGGCTTCCACAACCGTCGTGTAGCGAGAGAGGAGACCTCCAGCGATGTTGCGTCGTCACCCGCTCCGCTGTCGCAGGTCCTCTCGACTGCGCCGCAACGCCGAATAGGTCGAGTTCGTTCGACCGACCAACCGGCTGCGGCCGCGCCCTTTCCCGTAGATCACCGCACCCACCCACGTCACTACAGACATCTCTGCCGCGCGTACGCGGATAACGCCGCCTCACGCGGAGACTTGAACGTGTCCATCCTGACCACGGAGGTCGACTAGTCATGCCCATGACCGAGCTGCCCGGACATTACGTGCCGATCCGCCTTTGGGCGGACCCGGCCACGGTAGAGCCCCAGGCGCTCCAGCAGCTCTTCAACGTCACCACGCTGCCGCAGATCGCGGGCGTCGCCGTGATGCCGGACGTGCATGTCGGCATCGGCGCGACCGTGGGCTCGGTCATCGCGATGCGTGATGCGGTCTGCCCGGCCGCGGTCGGCGTGGACATCGGCTGCGGGATGACCGCGGTGCGTACCTCGCTCACAGCCGCCGACCTGCCGGACGACCTGGGCAGGCTGCGGTCGCGGATCGAGGCCACGATCCCGGTCGGTCGCGCCTCGCACCTGCGTCCGGTGGACGGCGCGAAGCTGCACGGCTTCTCGGCGACCGGCTGGGACGCGTTCTGGGCCCGGTTCGCGCAGCTCGCCCCGGCGGTCAAGGCGCGCAGGGAGCGGGCGCTGGCGCAGATGGGGACGCTCGGCTCGGGCAACCACTTCATCGAGTTCTGCCTCGACACCGAGGACGGGGTGTGGCTGATGCTGCACTCCGGCTCGCGCAACATCGGCAAGGAACTGGCCGAGCACCACATCGGCGTGGCCCGCGCGCTGCCGCACAACCAGGGCCTCGTGGACCGGGACCTGGCCGTGTTCCTCAAGCGCACGCCGCAGATGGACGCCTACCGGGCGGACCTGTTCTGGGCGCAGGAGTACGCGCGGCTCAACCGCGCCGTGATGATGGCGCTCTACCAGGCGGTGGTGCGCCGGGAGTTCAAGGCGGCCGCGCCGACCTTCGGCGAGGTGATCTCCTGTCACCACAACTACGTGTCCGAGGAGGTCTACGAGGGCGAGGAGCTGCTGGTCACGCGCAAGGGCGCGATCCGGGCCGGGGCCGGCGAGCACGGGATCATCCCGGGCTCGATGGGCACCCGCTCTTACATCGTGCGCGGGCTTGGTAACGCAGCGGCGTTCAACTCCGCCTCTCATGGTGCAGGACGGCGGATGAGCCGGGCCAAGGCCAAGAAGGTGTACACCGAGGCGGACCTGGCCGAGCAGACCGCCGGCGTCGAGTGCCGCAAGGACCTCGGCGTGCTGGACGAGATCCCGGGAGCGTACAAGCCAATCGAGCAGGTGATGGCCGCGCAGACCGACTTGGTCGAGATCGTGGCCGAGCTGCGGCAGGTGGTGTGCGTGAAGGGGTGAGGCACGGCGCGGCGTTCGGCGCTGGGAGGGGAGGCTCCGAGCGTTGCGCCAGTGCTCTCGTTCAGGGTCAACCGGTGCGGTACCGCGGGCATCTGCGGTACCGCACCGGCTTTTGTGCGCTAGCGGCTGATCAGTTGGCCGGTTCGAGGACGACGACCGGGATCTGCCGATCGGTCTTCGTCTGATAGTTGTTGTAATCCGGCCAGATGGCGGACATGGTCTGCCACAGCCGAGCACGCTCCTCGCCCTCGGCGTCGCGCGCACGGACCCGGAGCTTGTCTGCGCCGACCTGGATCTCGGCCTCGGGGTTGTCGCGCAGGTTGAGGTACCAGAGCGGATGCGTCGGGGAGCCGCCCTTCGAGGCGACGACCACGTAGTTGTCACCGTCACGGCCGTAGATCAGCGCGGTACGCCGCCACAGGCCGGACTTGCGGCCCTTCACCGACAACAGCAGCGTCGGCACCCCTTCCCGCCACTCGTGGCCCTTCTCGCCGCCGGACTCGACGTACTCCCTGATGTGGTCGGCGACCCAACCGGTCGGGCTGTCCACGACCTGTTGCGAGCCCTGGTTCGCGCTCATGGCTGCTCCTTTCTCTGGTTCGACACTCATCGTACTAGCTGGGCCGCATCTTGCCGCGACCTCGCCTACCCCCGGCGCGTCGTTTCAAATAGCGATACAGACTTGCTCGCTTTATGAGACGCGCTGCTAAGGTCGGGGCCACGGGAAACGAAGGAGCCTGACAATGACCGGCAAAGCTGCCACCTATACCCACGGCCACCACGAATCCGTGTTGCGCTCACACACCTGGCGCACGGCGCAGAACTCGGCGGCCTACCTGCTGCCGCGGCTGCGCCCGGGACTGACCCTGCTCGACATCGGCTGCGGCCCGGGCACCATCACCGCCGATCTGGCCGAACTGGTCGCCCCAGGCCGCGTCGTGGCGATCGACAGCGCGCAGGAGGCGCTGGACCAGGCCGCCGCGCACGCGCAGGCGGTGGGGCTGGGCGACCGCATCGAGTTCACGACCGGCGATGTACACGAGCTCGCGTTCGAGGACGACACCTTCGACGTCGTACACGCGCACCAGGTGCTGCAACATGTCGGAGATCCGGTCCTGGCGCTGCGCGAGATGCGACGGGTGTGCAAGCCCGGCGGGATCGTGGCCGCCCGCGATTCCGACTACCGCGGCTTCCTGTGGTACCCGGAGCTGCCCAAACTCGACGATTGGCTGCGGCTGTACGTCGACCTGGCCCGCGCCAACGGGGGCACCCCGGACGCCGGCCGCTTCCTGCTTGCCTGGGCGCACGCCGCAGGGTTCGAAGACGTGACCGCCTCGTCGACGACCTGGTGCTACGCCGACGAGACGACGCGGCCGTGGTGGGGCGAGCTGTGGTCGGAGCGAGTGGTCAAGTCGCAGTTCGCGCGCAGCGCGGTCGCGAAGGGACTGGCCACCGAAGAGGAGCTGGAGGCGCACTCGGCGGCCTGGCTGGAATGGAGCGCGCACCCGGACGGCTGGATCTCACTCGTGCACGGCGAGATTCTGTGCCGGGCCTGAGCGCGCATCGAGCAGTCTCAGTGAGCTGTTAAACGCCGCAAGCAGCGCGGAAGAGCTGTCCGCGCTCGGCGGCTCCGGAGGCCCGCACCTGGTCCGGAGCCGCCGAGCACGCGCCTCCGGTTCTCCCCGCCGGCGGCGTCGCGCGGTGCCGATCAGCCCGCTGGTGCTGTCCGCCGCTACCAGGCGACCGGCAGCGACACCAGCGAGCTGAGCACCTCGCCCTCGGTATAGCTCAGGGTGAGCGGGTCCGCGGCCAGGCGCAGCCCCGGCAGCCGCTCGACCAGCAAGCCGAGGCCGATCCGCAACTCGGCCTTGGCCAGGTGCGCGCCGAGGCAGTAGTGCGGTCCGGCACCGAACACGATCTGCGCGGGAGCCTCGCGGTCGAAGCGGACCGCATCGGGGTCCGGGTACACCGCCTCGTCCCGCAGCGCGGCCGAGGCCGCGATAAGCACCGCGTCTCCGGCGCGCACCGTGCCGGAGGGCAGTTCGACGTCTTCCACGGCCAACCGCAGCGCCGCGCCGTTGCCGAGCGGGTTGTACCGCAGCAACTCGTCGACCGCCGCCGGGATCAGGTCCGGATCGCCCACGAGCTGCTTCCAGAGGCCGCCGCCGTCGCGCAGCAGGGTGAGCACCGAGCGGCTGAGCATGTTGGAGGTCGTCTCGTTCCCGGCCGCGATCAGCCCGGCCACCAGGTACACGAGCTCTGACTCGGTGAGCCGGTCCGCGCCGTCCCGCGCCGCGATCAGGTCGTCGATCAGGTCGTCGCCGGGCTCGGCCCGCTTGGCGGCGAGCAGTGCGGCCGTGTAAGCGGAGAACTCGTGCATCAGGCCGGCCCGCTGCTGCGGCTCCATCCGCGCGGCCGAGACGAAGGCGTTGGACCAGTCGCGGAAGCTCCCGCGGTCGCGCTCCGGGACTCCCAGCAGCTTGCAGATGATGCGCACCGGCAGCTGGAAGCAGTAGTCCGACACGAGGTCGGCCGGCGAGCCAGCGCTCTCCATCGCGTCGATCAGCTCGCCGGCCACGGCGGCGATCGTCGGCTTCCAGCGCTCGATCCGGCGCGGGGTGAAGGCGGACGCGACGATCCTGCGGATGCGCAGATGATCCGCGCCCTCCTTGTTGAGCAGGTTCTCCGGGTCGTCGAAGAAGCTCGGTCCGGCGGTGATTCGCGGCGAGCCCGGCGCGGTCAGGTTGTGCGAGAGACGGGTGTCGGCGAGCGCGGCCGCCGAGTCCGCATAGGTGACCAGCAGCACCGCCTCGTCGCCGCTGGGCAGCCGCACCTTGCCAAACGGGCAGCTGGCGCGCCGCTCGGCGTATTCGGCCGGGATGCCGACGTGCGGGTCGACGGGGAAGGGGAAGGACGGCGGGGACTGCGGCTCGGCTGGCGCGGCTGACGACGGCGCGGCGTGCAGCTCGGTCATGGGCGGGGACCTCCCATACGGTTCTTCCGCGAACGCCGGGGCTTCGCAGAGTTCGCATATGAGGCTAACCCGGATCGCCGCGCGCCGGTACCCGCCGATCACCGTAAATCCAGGCGACTACGCAGGTCAGTGGGCATCCCAGACCTCGTGCGGCCCTGCTTTCACATCGGCCTCTGCGCTCGCGTCAACCCCTGCCGTCACGCATCGCGTCGTAGGCCGGTCGAAGCAGATCTCTTACGTCCTCGCCGCGCAGCCGCCGGCCGAGCGGGCCGAGCCGGTCGAGGATCGCGCCGGCCGGCCCGCCCGGACGCGCGGCCAACGGCTCCGGCAGCCCGGCCGGGGAACGCCAGTAGCCGTCGGTGAGGTCCGCCAGCGGGGTGTCCTGCGGCTCGTCCGCGGTCTCCTGCCACGCCTCGTCGTCGCGCAGGGCTTCGAGCCGGCGGGTCAACACGGCGCGGTCCCGGCCGCGCCAGGCCAGCAGCGCGAACGGATCGTCGTCGAAGTGCCGGGCGAGCACGTAGCAGGCGGCCGCGATGTGCTTGCACGGGTTCTGCTTGTCAGGGCACGTGCAATCGCTGCGGAACTCCCGGCGTACCGGGAAGAGGGTGAGGCCGGCCGCGGTGAACACCCGGTCGATCCGCTCGGGCATGCGTCCGTCCAGCAGCTCCCTGATGTACCCGTGGCTCTCAACCAGCTCGCGTTCGACGCGTGCCCATTGCTCCGGCGAATAGACCTCGATCCGCAGCGTCACGCTGTACGGCTTCTCCCAGGTGCCCTGCACACTGGCGGCGACCTCGCCGGGGCGGATGGAGAAACCGAGCACGTTGCCGCCGCTGGCGTAGGTGCGGCCGCGGGTGAGCCGGTCGCCGTGTCCGAACCCTTCGATCACCGCGACGAACCGCTTGGACCAGCGCACCTCGCCGGACGAGCCTCGCTGCGGCCGCGCCGCGAGGCCGGCGGCGCGCCGGGCGCCCGCGGGCGCGCCGTACTGGTTCGCCGAATGCTGGTTCACCGACCGCTCGTTCGCCGAGTACTGATTCGCTGAGTCGTTCGCTTCACCCGACACGTCGTGCGCCGCTCCTTTCGCCCTCACTCCACGACCGCGTCCGCGGCCAGCCGGATCACGTCCCGCAGCTCGGCCACGGACAGCTCGGTCAGCCAGCCCTCGCCCGTGCCCACGATCCGGTCGGCAAGGTCCTGCTTCTCCTCGATCACCCGGTCGATCCGCTCCTCCAGCGTGCCGGCGCACATCAGCTTGCGTACTTGCACGTCACGTAGCTGCCCGATGCGGAAAGCCCGGTCGGTGGCCTGGTTCTCCACGGCCGGATTCCACCAGCGGTCCACATGGATCACGTGGTTCGCCGCGGTCAGATTCAGCCCCACTCCCCCGGCCTTGAGGGAGAGGACGAACAGCGGCGGGCCGTCCGGCAGCTCGAAGCGCCGCACCAGCTCGTCGCGCGCCCGCCTGGGCACGCCGCCGTGCAGGAAGGCCACCTCGCGGCCGAAGCGCTCGGCCAGGTGCGCGCGCAGCATCCCGCCGAACTCGGCGTACTGGGTGAACAGCAGGGCCTTCTCCCCCGCCGCGAGCACCTCGTCGCAGAGCTCTTCGACGCGGGCCAGCTTGCCGGAGCGGCTCGGCAGCCGCGAGCCGTCCTTGAGGAAGTGCGCCGGGTGGTTGCAGATCTGCTTGAGCCGGGTCAGCAGCGCGAGCACCAGGCCGCGGCGGGCCACCCCCTCGGCCTCGGCCACCTCGCGCAGCATCTCGTCGACCGTGGCCTGATACAGCGAGGCCTGCTCCTTGGTCAGGTTGCAGACCACCTTCATCTCGACCTTCTCCGGCAGGTCGCTGATGATCGCCGGATCGGTCTTCTCCCGGCGCAGCACGAACGCCCCGGTGGCCCGGCGCAGCCGCTCGGCCGCGCGCTCGTCGCCGTCCCGCTCGATCGGCCGGGCGAAGCGCTCCTTGAAGGACTCGGCGCTGCCGAGCAGGCCCGGGTTGGCGAACTCGAGGATCGACCACAGGTCGGCGAGCCGGTTCTCCACCGGGGTGCCGGTCAGCGCGATGCGGTGCGGGGCGGCGATCGCGCGCACCGCCCTGGCCTGCTTGGTCCCGGCGTTCTTGATGGCCTGCGCCTCGTCGATGACGACCCGGTGCCAGTCCACCGCCGCGAGTTCCTCGCGGTCGCGCAGCGCCAGGCCGTAGGTGGTGATCACCAGGTGCGCGTCGGCGACGGCCGCGCGGAACTGCTCGCCGGACAGCCGCTCGGCACCGTGGTGCACGTGGACCTCCAGGCCCGGGGTGAACCGTGCGGCTTCCCGCTGCCAGTTCGCCACCAGCGACATCGGGCAGATCAGCAGCGTGGGCCGGCCTTGGGCGCTGCCGGACTCGCGTTCGAGTTCGAGCAGCGTCAGCACCTGGACGGTCTTGCCGAGGCCCATCGAGTCCGCGAGCACCGCGCCGAGCCCGAACCGGTCCATGAACGAGAGCCAGCCGACGCCGCGCTCCTGGTAAGGACGCAGCGTGCCGTGCAGGCCGGGCGGCGCGACTGCCGCCGTGCAGCGCTGCTCGGCGGCGCCGGAGAGCAGGTCGCCGAGCCAGCCGCGCGCCTCGACCGCTTCGAGCGGCAGTCCGTCGTCGTCGAGGCCGAAGACGGCGGTGCGAAGGAAGTCCCGTACGCGCATCGCGCCGCCGCGCCGCGAGCCGAGCGCCTTGAGCCCGGCGGCCAGCTTGTCGCGGTCCACCTCGACCCAGCGGCCGCGGAACTGCACCAGGTTGCTCTTGGCGTCGGCGAGCGCCTGGAACTCCGCCTCGGTGAGCGTCTGGCCGCCGAGCGAGGCGCGCCACTCGTAGTCGACCAGGTCGCCGAGGCCGAAGCCGGAGCGGCGGGCGATTCGGCCCGGCTGCTCCGACTGCTGCTCCGACTTTGACTTCGGCGCCTGCTCGGCGTGCTCGGCCTTGGGGGCGGCCGCGAGCGTGAAACCGAGTTCGGCGCGCCCGGTCGAGGACCACCACGAGGGCAGCAGCACGCCGAATCCGTTGCCGGCGAGGGCGGGGGCGATGCGGGTGAGGAAGCCGTGCGCGCCATCGGCGTCCAGGCGCACGTGCGTCGGGGACGCCTCGCGCAGTGCGTAGGCGAGGGCGGGGAAGACGCGAGCGGCACGGCTGAGGCCGGCGAGCAGGTCGCGGCGCGGGTCGGCGCCGGCCGCGCGCAGCAGCCGGGCCGCGCCGGAGCGGTGCCAGACCTCGTGGGCGGTGGCGAGCAGCGAGGGGTCCTCGATGGACTGCAAGAGCAGTTCCACGGTCCACGCCTCGCCGCGATCGCCGTCGGCGCGGTCGCCTCCGTAGGTGCTCGCGCCCTCCTCCGGCGCGAGCAGGCGGAAGCAGGTACGCACCGGACCTGCGGTAGCGCCGTGCGTGGTGCGCCATTCGTCGAGGGCTGCCATCAATGCTTCGGCCGCCGTGAGGTCCAGCCGTTCCGGGTCGAGCAGGTTGCTGGAGGCGGAGGTCAGCGCGTCGAGCCAGAGCTCTTCGATGGGCGTTTTGACGCTCAGGCTGTTGGGCGGACGCGGCGGGGCGAGCGACTCTCCGTGTAAGCCGTGTGGGCCTGTTAACGCCGCAATGACGTACGCGTCGACGAGTGCGCTAACAGCGCCGTCGAGTACGTCAGTAGCCGGTCGTCCGGTGAGCTCCGCGTCGAGCAGTTGGGCGCGGAAGACCGGCGGCATCGCGTCAAGCAGAGCCTTGCGATGCGCTGCACTCTCCAGGGCGTACGTCGGGCGCCAAACCGCGTGGTGGTCGCCGTTCTCCTCATCGACTTGCAGATCGGGAAGGATCTCGCCGCGCCGTACCAGGGCATCGGCGAACTGTGCGACCGCGGTGGCGTACCGCACCGTGTCGGCGAGTGGGATGTCGGTCTCGGCGCCCTCCGCGTCGTAGGTCGCGAGGCGTTCGCCGTCGAGGACCGCGAGCAGGGCGGCTCCGTCACGCGGGCCGAGGGCCAGCGTGGGGACGATCCAGGCGCGCAGTTCGGCCTTCTCGCCCTCGTCGCTGCCGTCGTCGCCGCTACCGCTACCACTTCCGTCTGCACCGAGCGCACCTTGATCGCGCACGAACCGCGCGAAGCCGGTCGATGGCCGCGGGCCGGAGCGGGACGACGGCAGCGCAAGCGGCACGCTGCCGCGCGGGTCAGCCCGCCGTACCGTCGCCGCCACTTCGTCGCCCGCCGCCCGCAGCAGGTCGGCGAGGACCGCCGGGTCGGCCGCGAAGGGATGCCGCTGCGCCATGCCTGCGCCACTACGGCGGGCCGCGCCGCCGCGCCCGGCCGCAGTTTCGCGGCCCGTCGGCTCGACCGGCAGCGTTAGCGGCCGGCTCGAGTCCTCAGCCCAAAGCTCCCAGCAGCCCGCTTCGGTGAACAGGGCGTGCAGGACGTACACGACGCGGCTCGCTCCTTAGGACGGCGCCAGGATGAGTGCAAAGTCCCAGCTTATCGCAGTGCGCTTGAGCCCGGGTCGTCGAGTCGGTTACGCCTGCGCTTCCGCCAGGTACCGCTCGACCGTGGCCACTTTCGCCTCCAGCGCGCCGGTCACGCCGGGCCGGATGTCCGCCTTCAGTACGAGGCTGATCCGACCGGCCGCGCCGTCGCGCTGGGCGCTCTGCTGCACGGCCTCGTACGCGCGCTTGACGACGTCGAGCACCTCGTCCCACTCGCCCTCGATCGTCGTGAACATCGCGTCTGTGCGGTTGGGCAGGCCCGACTCGCGCACTACGCGCACCGCTTCGGTGACATACGCACCGACCTCTTCCCCGACGCCGAGCGGCGTGACGGAAAACGCGACCAGCATGCGTGCGTCCTTCCCTTAATCTTCGGCAGCCATTGCAACGCCTACGGATCCACCCAATCAGACCGGTAGGCCGCCCAGTCGGCCCGGGTCGCGCCGAAGTCGATGTACAGCGCGATCCCGACCGCGCGGTCCGTCGGTGTTCCGTGCGGTAGCGCCAGCCGGACTCCGCGTATCCCGGCTGCGGTGGTCTCAGCCGCCGAATCGTGCACAAGGGAGTGTCCCTCGTACGCAGGCACACCCATCAGTAGGGCGACATTGTCTGGCACGGCGCCGAGTGCGATACGCATCTCATCGCGCACGAAGCCGCTGTACGAGCTGGCGGTCCACAGCACGGAGTCGTACGACATGATCGCGACCTGATCAACGCGCGAGGCTACTTGGTGCAAGTACCCGCTCGACCACCAGTTCCCATGTCCGACCACGCTTTCTAGCGCCCATCGGCCGCCCGGTACCGGTTCAACTTGTTCCGCGGAGATCGAGAGCATCCGCCCGGCGTTACGCACCAGGGCGTGCGTAGTGTCGAGCAGCGCGAGGTAGCCGGGATCCGCGTCACCTACCGGTTCGAAGTCGTAGTGCACGCCGTCGAAGCCGTCACTGAGTACCGAAGCGTCCGCGGCGAGGATGCGCTGCCTGGTACGGCCATCTTCCAAGTCGAGGCCACCGGTTCGTGGTCTGACGATGTCACCGATCCATGCCAGCACTCGCACTCCAGGAAGCGCGCGATGCGCGGCATCGACGAACCACCTCGCCTGCGGCCGCAGGGCCGGATCCAGCGATCCGTCCTGATTCAGCGGTCCGACGTGGACGAACAGGTCTTTGATTCCCGTACCGCGCAACTGCTCGGCGAGCGCCGAGATGTCCTGTGGGCCGCGGCGTCCATCGACCCAGGCGTGCCCGAGCCAGAGCGCGTCGTTGCCGGTGGTGTGCGCGGCAGGGCTGACCGCTCCGAGAGCCTGCACCGAGAAGGCGATCCAGCGGCCGCCGAACAGCACACTTACCACTGCGGCAAGTGCGATGATCTTGCCGACGACCACCCGCGACACGTCTCCCCCGTCCCCTTCAGGCGGCGCTTCGGCAACCGCCCGTTACCGCCGGCTAGCGATCCCGGCGGGCCGCGTCACCATCGTCCCCGTCTCCTCCGTCATCACCGCTCCGGCCGCCGTCCTTGCGGGCGATGCGCCGGGCGACCTCTTCGAGGAACCGCGCGTGCTCTTCCAGCAGCTCCTCGTCCGGGTCGCGGCCGAAGATCAGCCGCGCGTGCTGAGGGCTGACGAACACCCAGTCGGCCATCGCCAGGAAGGTGAGCAGCAGGTGCCTGGGGTCAAGCTGCGGATCGATGATCCCGGCGCGCTGCGCGTCCTCGATCACTGCGATCTTGCGATCGTAGTGCTTCTGCCGCTCCTGCACCGAGCGCTCGTCGACCGGGCCCTGGGTCTCCAGACCCTCCCAGGCGACCAGCCGCACCAGCGCCGGGTTGGGGCCGTGCTGGCGGATCAGGCTGGCCGGATAGCCGATCGGGTCGTCCGGGTCGGGGCCGATCTCGTCGCCGTGGGCGTTGAGGTATTCGTCGAGCACCCGGCGCAGCAGCTCCTGCTTCGAGCCGAAGTAGCGGTAGATCGACTCCTTGTTCGCGCCGGCCTTGGCCGCAATCCGGTCCACGCGGGCGCCGGCGCTGCCGCGCTCGGCGAACTCTTCGACCGCGGCGCGCAGGATGCGGGCACGGGTGCCCTCCGGGTCGTATCCCACCTCGCGCCTCCACAGCTCGCCAGCGATCACGCGCGGCCGACTCGCGCGTCCGTACGAGTATCGCGCTTCCCTCCCCGATTTCCAACTGTTCGGTTGACATGGCCGCGCCGGGCGGGACAGACTGATTCCAACCAAAAAGTTGGTTGGAATTTGCGCTCCGAGGGGGAACGCCATGCCCATTCCACCGTCCACTGCCGTTTCGGCCTCCGCACCGGCGCCGGCCTCCGCACGGCAACACTCAGCAGCGCACGCGCCGAACGCTGACGTCTCGCGTAGCGCCCCGCGCCGGATCGTCTTCCTCCTCGCGTTCGCGTGTGCCCTTACCGTCGCGAATCTGTACTACTGCCAGCCATTGCTGCCTGAGATCGCCAAGTCGTTCTCCGCGTCTCAGGCGGCGACGGGTGGACTCGTTACCGCGAATCAGCTCGGGTACGGCGTCGCGCTGCTGCTGATCGTGCCGCTCGGCGACATCACCAATCGACGGCGGCTGGTCTGCGGGCTGCTGGTGATCGAGGCCGCCGCTCTCGCTGCGGCCGCTGCCGCGCCTAACCTCGCGCTCCTGCTTGCCGCGAGCGCGGCCGTCGGTATCGCAGCGTGCGTTGTGCAGATCTTGCTGCCTTACGCCGCGACCATCGCCGGCGATCACGAGCGTGGTCGCGTCACCGGAACAGTTCTCAGCGGCCTGCTTATCGGCATTCTGCTTTCCCGGACGGTCGCGGGGTTGATCGGGCAGGCTTTCGGCTGGCGCACGGTGTTCGCCGCGGCCGGTGTGCTGATGTTGCTGCTGTCGGCGATTCTCCTGCGGGCCATGGAAGCGGCCGGTCCCGAGGTCGCGATCAGTTATCGCGAGCAGCTGCGCGCGACCGCCCGACTGGCTCGCAGCGAACCCGTCCTGCGCCGGCGCTCCGTCATGGGCGGCTTGATGTTCGCGGCCTTCGGCCTGTTCTGGGCGACCGTCTCGTTCCTGCTCGCCGGCTCGCCCTTTCACTACAACCAGGCCGGGATCGGGCTGTTCGCGCTGGTCGGCGGGGCCGGAGCGCTCGCCGCGAAGCTGACCGGGCACGCGGCGGACCGCGGTCACGAACGCGCGACCACCGTCTCGCTGCTGGTCCTCGGCCTCGCCTCGTTCGGCGCGATAGCGCTCGGCCGCACGAATCTCGCGTGGCTGCTCGTCGGCGTGTTGTTGATGGACGCTGCCGTGCAGGGCGCGAACCTGCTCAACCTGAGCGTGGTCTACAACCTCTCCAACGGCGCACGGGCCCGAATCGCATCGGTTTATATGACGACGTACTTCGTGCTCGGCGCGCTGGGCTCGGCGGCCGGGACCGAGGCGTATCGCTATGGCGGTTGGGGTGGCGTGTCCGCGGTCGGCGGAGGGTTCGTCGCGCTCGCGCTGGCGCTGTTCCTTTCACCCCAGCGGCGC
>Ga0070739_10004284_pt1 | contig 17041 bp, 15 predicted proteins | sample Coa_R1_7_FD_66445 | JGI IMG/M metagenome (GOLD analysis project Ga0070739, IMG submission 66445) | Surface soil microbial communities from Centralia Pennsylvania, which are recovering from an underground coalmine fire - Coalmine... | ecosystem: Environmental > Terrestrial > Soil > Unclassified ... | reverse complement strand
CGAGCGTGTGGGTGGATTTGGGGTTGGCGACGCTGGTGTCCGCACCGCTGGCCGCATTATACGCGGTGGCTTACCTCGATACGCTCTCGGTGGAGAAAAGAACCTAGACCAGGGCCCTCACGGCCGGGTCATCGACATCGCCTCGAGAACGGGCGGAAGCCGCCCTTGTTTCCCGAGCATGATCTGCGCGAAAAGCGCGTTGGGCCAAGCGAAGTCGTCGCGCGTGTACGATTCGGGCCAGCTGGCGTTGAACGACTCGTGCAAGCGGTGATCGCCGGTGTCCGATGCCGCCAAGTAAGCCATGCAGCGATCGATCTCACCCTGATCGGTCGAGGTCAACGCCTCCATTTCGAGCGCGAGCGGCCACACGTAGCCGTGCGGCGTGTGCGGGCTGCCGACGCCCGAGGCGTACTTCCCTTGGAAGTAGTACGGGTCGCGCGGGGAGAGGATGAACCGCCGCGTCGCCTGATAGACGACGTCGTGCACGCCCTCGTACCCGAAATACGGGATCGAGAGCAACGAAGGAACGTTGGCGTCGTCCATGAGGTTTGCGTGGCCGTAGCCGTCGACTTCGTACGCGTAAATGCGGCCGACTCCCGGGAGATTCACGAGGCCGTACCGTTCTATCGCGCGCTGAATCTGCACGGACAAACCCCACGCGTTCTCTGCCATGCGGCCGTCGCGGTAAATCGTCTTTTCCACGTCCGTCAAATCGCGCAGGACGACGACGCCGAACATATTGTCCGGAATATTGAAGTGATAACGCGCGGCGTCGTCGGAGGGTCTGAAGCCGGTCCACACCAGGCCGGTGTAAGCGGTCGGCGTACCGCGTCCGCCGTTGGCGAGTTCGGGATGGCGATAGCGCGAGTTGCGCACGTGGCGCTGCTCCGTCCGAAGAGTCGTGAGGACGCGCGCGAACGCGCGCTGCACTTCGGGCGTGAAGATCGTGCGGTCGCCGGTGCCCTTCCAATACAGGTACGCGAACCAGACCGGGTAGAGCAGGGAGTCCATTTCGAACTTGCGCTCGGAGACGTGGTAATCTTCCGTGAACGCGTTCGCGTACGAGTCGATGAGGATGTAGCGCGCCTGCCGCGCTATCGTGCCGCGCAGCATCGCGCGCACGTAGCCGTCGGTGATGGCTTGGCCGATGTACGGCGTCATCGTGGCGCTGGAATCGCGCAGCCACTCCAAGTTGATGTCGCCGGTCGAAACGAAAGTCGTTCCGTCGCTCTCGGAAATCGCGTGCCGGCTGTAGGCTTCGTCGTACGCGCGTTGGTAGATACGCTGCAGCGTGACCGCTACGCTGGTCGAATGTGCCGGTGCGGGGCTGGACGGGGCCGCTTGGGCGGGAACCGAGAACGAGCAAAACGCAGTCGCAACTACCATCGCTGTGGCAATGCGAGCGCGTCTCATACTCGCGATATTCCCCATTCAAGCGTCCTCATAGCTCTCCGTTAACGATATCGACCGCGCCGCCGTTCGGTTTCACGCCAAAAAGATCGGAACGGGTGTTTCACGGAAATCGATTTTCGGCGATAATAGAGATACGACGTTTCACTGAGAAACCACCTAGAAAGAGAGCGACACCATCCGGCAACCGGTCAACATCGTCGGCCTCGGCCTGGCAGCGGCGTTGTTGTGCGGTACCGCCGCCGCCGCGGATCAGCATTACGCCGTCAGCGGCAACGATCGGTATCAGATCGGGCAAACCGATCTCCAGACGAGTATTGCATACACTGGGACCCAGCGCCTGAGCATTACGAAGGATGGCTCGCAGAAGCGTTTCACGGTCCAAGCGACCTATACGCGGTCGGACGGCGCCGGCAAAGTCCCGGCTCAAGCATCTTTCGTGCAGGTCATGACGCCTCAAGGCGAGCTTCAGGACCGCGCCGACCTGGACCCCGACTACCTCACGGTGCTGAACCAGCCGTTCGCCGTCGAACTCGATGCGGCAACCCTTCGGGAGCTTCTGCACCTGCGCGGACGGTTGCCGTTCGTATTTCCCGCGCCGATGACCGGCGGGACCCTCAAGGGGTTCCTGGAACGCGGCGCCGTCGGAAAAATCGACGGCCGGCCGGCACTCGCCGTGGCTTTCGACGCGACCGGACCAATGAGCGGTCCCTTGCCCGATCGCGCGCAGATGTCCATCGACGGCACCATGCGGATGCGGGGGACGGCATATTACGCGCTTCGCGGCGACCCCTTGCTGCTGGCGCTGAACGAAACGCTCACCATCTCGGGACGGCTGCGCGACCATGCGCAATCCTCGCCCGTGAAGATCGTGTACCAGCGCTGGATTAAAGCGGACGACCACCCGACCACCCAGACGGCGGCTACCTCGCACTAGAGGCTGACGAGCGGCGCAGTGCCGCTTAAGGCGTTGTCACCGCGGCGACCGCGCCGTACCGTGATATCGGTATGTCTGAAAATCGGACCGACATCGTTCTGGTCGGGGGCGGGATCATGAGCGCGACGCTTGCTGCGCTGCTCAAAGAGCTCCAGGACGATCTCACCATCGAGGTTTTCGAACTGCTGGACGTTGCCGCCGCGGAAAGTTCCAACGCCTGGAACAATGCCGGGACGGGCCATGCGGCGCTGTGCGAGCTCAATTACACCCCGCAGAATCCGGACGGGAGCATTTCGATTGCGCGCGCATTGAAGGTCAACACGCAATTCGACCTCTCGCGCCAGTTTTGGGCGTACATGGTCGGAAAAGGCGGCTTGGGGCCTCCCGAGTCGTTCGTCCACGACGTGCCGCACATCAGTTTCGTGTGGGGCGATTCCAACGTGGCCTTTCTGCGCAAACGCTACGAAGCGATGAGCGCGCACCACTGCTTCAAAGGCATGGAATACAGCGAGGACTTCGACGTGCTCGCCGAGTGGATGCCGCTCGTCATGGAAGGGCGCGACCGCGCGCAACGCGTCGCCGCTACTCGGATGCTTACGGGAACCGACGTCGACTACGGCGCGATCACGCGCCAATTGCTCGCGCATCTGGGCACGCGGCCCGGCGTGCGCATCGCTTATTCGCACGCAGTCACGGACCTGCGACGCTCCCGCGACGATCGCTGGCACGTCACCGTGAAGGACTTCAAAGGCGGCGCGAAACGCACCGTTTCCGCAAAAACCGTGTTTTTGGGCGCCGGCGGCGGAGCGCTGCCGCTGCTGCAGAAAAGCGGCATCCCGGAAGGCAAAGGGTTCGGCGGCTTTCCGGTCAGCGGGATCTTCCTGCGCTGCGACGACCCCGCGATCGTGCAGCGGCACAACGGGAAGGTGTACGGCAAAGCGTCCGTCGGCGCGCCGCCGATGTCGGTTCCGCATTTGGACTCGCGATTCGTCGACGGCCGGCGCTCGCTGCTCTTCGGGCCGTACGCCGGTTTTTCGACGAAATTCCTCAAGCGCGGCTCCCTCGGCGATCTTTTCAAATCGATCAAACCGGACAATATCGCGCCGTTGCTTGCGGTCGCGCGCGACAACTTCGATCTTACGAAGTATTTGATCGGCCAAGTGCTCGAGTCGAAGGAAAAGAAATACGCGGCGCTGCGGGACTATTTTCCGAAAGCGAATGCGCGCGACTGGCACTTCATCGTCGCGGGTCAGCGCGTGCAGCTCATCATGCCCGACGCGAAGCGCCGCGGCAAACTGCAATTCGGAACCGAAGTCGTTTCGTCGTCCGACGGCTCGCTCGCAGCGGTGCTCGGCGCCTCACCCGGCGCATCCGTCGCCGTAGCCGTGATGCTCGACGTCATCGGGCGTTTGTACGGCAGCCGCGTGCCGGCGTGCGAACCCAAACTGAAGGAGATTCTGCCCTCCTATGGACAGCCGATCGAAAACGACCCGCTCCTGTGCGAACGCTTGCGCGATGCAACGGCGGAAACGCTGCACCTGAGCAAAGCGCGCGCGATCGCGTCGTAAACGTCAGACCGCGGCGAGCAACTCGACCGTCATCGGATGCGTGAACGGGGTCTCCGTCATGCGGACCAGCGGCGTGAACGCCAGATGGTTTTGATGGCAGTCGATCAGCATCTCGATGCCGCGTTTGACGCTGCCGGTCTCTTCGATGTACTTATTCAGTTTTTTCGTGAAGTACGTGTGCGGATCGCGCAGCACTTTGGCGTAATACGGATCCTGCGTCAAACCGTCGGACGCGACGCCCTCTTTCGGAACGAGCCAGACGAACCACGGATCGTCTCCATGACGATAGCCGATGAGCAGCAGCGGAACGGCCCTGGACGAATCCAAATTCGGGAGGAAACTGCACATCGTGTAGGCGTCGAATGAGACTTCGCGTGGCTCGATCGCATGTTCCATACCGTTACCTCGCTCGCTATAACGAAAAGCCGCTCGGCGCGCGTGCGGCGAACGGCTTTTGGCAAAACTCATGAACGCTTGGGGCGTCATAAGGCGGGCTTCCGCGAAACCCCGCCGGTTCCCTGGGGTAAGGGAGCTTCATTGTATGTGTGAAACTCTGGGCTTCGGAGCGGTGTTGGGACACGTGTATGAGCGTGCTCGCGGCACCACTCCTTACGAGGGAGTATATCGTGCCAACGCCGGCACCTAAGCGAGCCCCTTCCGCGGGGGGCGCACCAGGTATCGACCGGTTCGACCAGATCGTCGACGACTATCAGCGGCGGCTCTACGGCTTTGCGCTGCGCATGACCGGCAACCGCGAGGACGCCGAAGAGATCGTTCAGGATGCGTTCGTTCGCGCATATCGAGCGCTAAGCAAGATGTCGCCGGAGCAGCGCGCCGAGCTGCGGCTGCAGCCCTGGCTGTACACCATTACGCTGAACGTGACGCGCAATCGTTTGCGCAGCAAGCGCCCCGCCAGCGTCGCCCTCGATGCGCTCGCCGATGCGGACGCGCTGCTTCGAGGCAGCGGCATGCGTCCGCCGCCGCCGCAACCCGAGAAAATTCTGGAGCAGCAAGCGGACATGGCGCTCGTGGAGCGCGCGCTGCTTCAGTTGCCGATGCACCTGCGCGCGGCCGCGACGCTGCGTTTCATCGAAGGGCGCAGCCATCCGGAGATCGCGGAAATTCTGGGTCAGCCGATCGGAACCGTGAAGTCGCACGTGCATCGAGCCGTGCGTATTTTGCGGCGCGTGCTCGGTCCGCAAATCGGAAAAATCGTTCCGGAAGGAGCTAGCATTCATGCGTTGTCGTGAAGTGGAGGCGCTGTGGGACGAGATCCGCGACGGCGCTTCGACGCTGCGCGAAGCCGTCCACCAGCATTTGCGAGAGTGTCCCCCGTGCCAAGGCTTGTACGAACAATATGAAGGCGTAGCCTACTGCCTTTCCTGTCTTCCGCCGCCCGAACCGTCGTGCGATCTCGCGAAAAAAATCGTCGAGCACATCGCGGCGCTGCGGTACCGCACGACGCCGATCACCCTCACGAGCGTCCAAACCCCAATAGGCCGCGTCTACGTCGGCTTCAAGGAAAAGCGTATCGCGTTCATCGGGCTTGATCGCGGCGAGACGCCCGACGCCGTTCGTCAATACGTCGAGCGCCGTCTCCACCGTCCCGTCGTTTCCGGCGAGGCGCCGCCTTGGCTCAAAGCGCTCTTCGACGATTTCTTCACCACGTGGCGCGTCGACGAGAAGGTCGTCGACATCAGCGACCTCACGCCGTTCGAGCAAGCCGCGCTGAAAGCGGCCGCGCAAATCCCACCTGGCCAAGTGCGCAGCTACGCGTGGGTTGCGGAAACCATCGGTAGGCCGAAAGCCGCGCGCGCGGTAGGGCAAGTCATGGCGCGCAATCCGCTTCCGCTGTTTTTCCCGTGCCATCGCGTCGTCGACTCGAGCGGCGACTTGCACAACTACGGCTACGGCATCGAAATGAAGGCACGGCTGCTAAGCATGGAAGGCTATGCCGGCGCCCGCGCGCGGTGACGCGCGGTGAGGCGAAGGGCTCGCGCATCCGGCGCTGAAGTCTTGCTCCACATACGAGTCCGCGGTCCCCTCAGAGAGAGACGAACGAGGGCAAACGGCCGGACGGAGGAGGTGGTCGTCGTAAGTACAGACAGTAGTTCGATGATCGGAGGTGCGGCGCTTTAGCGCCGCACCTTCGTTTTCGGAATTTGGGCCTCGCCGATGCTGAACGTCGGCCCACATGCATGACTGAAACTGCCGAACATAGCGGCTAAGACTGTTAGGGCCGCGCACGCTATCGAGGAAGGCCAAGGCGTGCTCGCCTTAACCATCCGTCTCGACGATTTTGTGAAATCGGTCACTCCGGCCTAACATACGGTGCGGTGAGGCCACCGTTCCCTCGACGTGAAGATTGGCCAATAGATCGGCCGACTTTGGCGTCCAAATGCCCGCTTATCTGTGTCGTTGTTAAGGTTTTGACTCATCACGGATTGGCCTAAATCGGCCAATTTGGTCGCTCGGCGTTTAAACTTATCCCGTCCGCCAATCAGCTTTAGAAATACGCTAAGATCGGCTCTCGGCGGACTGAAGCGGCGATGCCGCAGATGTACGCGCGAAAGAACGAGCCGTCGCGATAATGGCAACGAGCACGACGAGTTCGAAGATGCGGCTGCCCGCCTCGGCGTCGACGGCAACGCCAAGTGCCGGAAGCAGCACGAAAAACGGGATCGCAAAGGACCCACTTGCGGCATAGGGCATCCCCCAGCCCAGATACCACGGATAGAAAAAACTCGACATCGCGGGAAACGAGAATGTCGCGGCGGCATTGAACCTGCGCGACGCAAGCGCTGCGACGATCGCGAAGATCGCAACGAGCGCAAGAGCGATGTGTATGCCGCTGAACAGCATGGCGAGGGTGGAATGGGCCAGCCCGTACGTTGCGTTCGAGTGCACGGTGAGGCTGCGCAGGTACGCTCGTCCGCCGAACAGCGATCCCCCAACGGCGATGATGAGCGCCATGCAGATGCCCGCAGTTCGGAAGCGCGACGCCGGTTGCGGCGCGAACGCGAGCAGCCCCAGTAGGATGAACGGCGCTTTCACCAGTCCGGCGCCGCCGGCAAGCACGCCGGCGGCAATCGGCAATCCGGACGCAAGCACCATTACGCCCATGGTGAACGCAAGCGCCATCGCATCGTTATGCGCTTCGTACACGTAGTAGAAATAGAGGAATGGGTTCACGAACGCGAGCGCTGTAATCGCAGGTGGCGGCCGCAGCCGCGCAAAGCAAAGAAGGATCGCGGCGAGAAACACAAGTTCGATGGTCCGCATCAACGCGAGCGCGAGGTGAAGCGTGGGCGAAGGGCCTGCGATAACGCGGGCCACTTCCAGAAACAACGGGCCGTACGGCGCGTTCGACAAAGAAGGCCACGCCTTGTGAATCGCTTCGAAACCGGGCGGCGGTCGATACCCCGGCGGTACGCTATACGCATCGTGCAGCGAGGGCTGTTTTGCGTATGCGATGTAACCCAGTACGTCGCCCTGCGGCGCAGCGAACGCATAAGAGATGCACGCGAGCAGCACCGCGCAGGATATCAGCAGCGTCCACGGCGTTCGCGCCGCCGTGCGAAGGCTCTGCCACAGCCAATAGAGCGCGCAGGTTTGCCCTATCGCTACCGCAGCTATGACGAACCGCAGACGGCGGTCGGCACCCGGCACGTGCACGCCGTACCGGAAGAGATGCGACATGAGCGCCGTTTCAGCCGCATACAAAACAACGACGACAAGACATGCCGCTGCCGATGCAATCATGAGAGTCGTTTGAAAAATCGCGCGGTCACGGCGAACCAAAGCGATCGCAGCATGCCCGGCCAAGCGCGCAGCAAAAACCACGTCGAGCTCGTCCCCGGCCGCGTGGCGACGTCCGCAACTCTGCAGAGGTTGAAAAACCGCTTGTAGCGGGCGAAATTACGGGTTATAAAGCGGCCATTGACGTGCAGCGCGTCTCCGCCCCATGGAGCTTTAAGCGCAAAAAGCAGGTTCTCGCTGTTCGTCTCGATATCGCTGTGCGTGCCCCCCCCGCGTTTCGTCCGGGAGTAGCGCCATAGCCGCGTAGCGACATCCGAATGGACATGTCAAGATCGGGAAGATACACGTTCGAGTCCAGCGGATAAAGCCGGAACGCAGGCGAGAGTTTCTTTCGCAATCTGGCGTAGAAGGTACTCAGCGCGCTCTCGATCGCCTCTTTAGTGCTCGGCTGCGATGCGTAAACCGGTCCTTCAGCAAGCCTATCGCGAAGATCACGCGTATAGCGCACTATCGCGGGCGCGTTGGCGCGTTCATCGCCCATCCGCCAGGCATCGCCGGGGTAAAGGACCACCGGCACCGCTTTCGTTTCCCGTTCGATTCGCGCGACGACACGATCCACGGTATTCATGCTGTCGTTCATATACCAGTTTTCTTCGTGCGCGAAGTAGATGAAACTGGCAAATGGGATCACGTAGCGCGGCTCGATCTGCCGAACTTGCGCGATGAAGGTGTCCAAGCGGATTTGCGCCGCGTTCTTGCGGACTTCGACATCCTCCGGATTGCCGACCCAGTTGGCGTACGAGAATTGCGTGAGAAGAACTTTGACGTCGCCCACGGCGCGGCGTATGAACTTCATCGTGCGGGCGTCCTCGACGACGCAGTCGTTGAGGTTCAGCACCGTTCCCGCCGGCGTGCGATAAGCGATCCACGAATCGTCGGCGATCGAATCCGTCATGATCGACAAGCGCTGCGATAATGGAATCCACCGGCGTCTGGGCAACTCCGTGACCTTCTCGAATTCCCATCGTTTTGCAAGACGAGACGACGAGATGGTCGCGCGTGCGCTGATACAGAAGTTCGATCTCGCGGCGCCGGCTTGCCGCTATCGAACGCAAGTCTCGCGGGCTGAAATGGTCCGGGTGCTGGTGCGAAATCCAGATGTGCGTGATCTTCTCGAAGTCCGGCAAACCGGGAGGGGTAGGAGCGATCAGCGACCAGCCGCGGTTGAACGCCGGTCCCGTCAGCCACGGATCGGCAAGGATCGCGATGTCATCCACTTCCAGCACGAACGAAGCGTGGTTGACCCAACGTATCACCGGCGTCGCTATGACGTCGTCTGTGGTTGCGACCCCCGAGCCGCTGCGCTCCGGAACGTTCAGCGCCATGATACATAAGGGTACTTCGTCAGAGGCCACGCCGACAGAGAAGCCCGCCGCACGCCGTTGGGGCGGTTGGCCCCAACTTTCGCCTGAATTGGGGGCCCCAGCTTTGTTGGGGGGCGCGCAGCGGAGCGGAACGGATGTTTCAAGCGACCACGGGGAGAGCTCGTGCGAGCTCGCATGTTTCAGGCGCCTGAATTGGGGGGCCCCAACTTTGTTGGGGGGCGCGCAGCGGAGCGGAGCGCCTTTTCAAAGGGACGCGGCCGAACGCGGTTAACCTTTTAGAAGGTGTCCAAACACGTCCTCGTCACCGGGTTCGAGCCGTTCGGCGGCGAGAAAGTCAATCCGAGCGAACTGGTCGCTCGAAGTCTCGAAGGGCGCGTCATAGCGGGGCGCCCTCTTGCTGTGCGCGTGCTTCCGGTCGAGACGCGGACCATCGGGGAACGACTCGCTCGAGCGATGCGCGAGGAGTCGCCGGATATCGTCATTTGCACCGGCCAGGCCGCGGGCCGCGCGGCCATGGCGCTCGAACGCGTCGCGGTCAACGTGCTCGATTTCGAACGGGCCGACAACGTGGGCGTCATGCGCAAGAACGATCCGATTTTGCGCGGCGGCCCCGACGCGCGCCTCGCGCCGCTGCCGTTCGCCGAAATCGTCGCCGCGTGGACCGAGGCCGGCATTCCCGGGTACGTTTCCAACTCGGCGGGCACCTACATCTGCAATCAGGTGCTTTACGAAGCGCTCGGCATCGCGCAGGCCGCCACGCCGCCGATCGTTGCCGGATTCGTGCATTTGCCGTATCTGCCCGCCCAAGCGGCCACACTCGGTGCGGAACACACCCCGTCGATGGCGTTTGAAGTAATGAAACGCGGCATCGAGATACTCATCGAAACCCTCGTGCCGTGGGTCGAGCAGCGCATGCCCGACCGTGAAACTGCGCCGCCGGGAACAAAGGGACCGCGAGTGTGGATCCCGCGTGGTGTAAAGGAAGTAGAACGCTGAGCGATCCCCGTCTTCCCGCAATTCCCGACATTCACGGGCACGCGAAAGGTGAGCACAAACCGTTTGCAGAGGAACGGCCAATCGCCTATTCCCCGCGCATGCTGTTTCTGTGGTTTTATCACGCATGCCGGCGCGGCTCTCCGCGCTTTCTCATGGTGAGCGATCACATCAATTACCTGACCTTCGAGGATCCGGGTGCAGTCCACACCGTGCGTCGCGCTCTCAAACTCGCCGAGGCGGGCGATCTGTACGGCGCGGCGGAAACCGCGGGCGTCGATTTGTCTCATGCGGCGATCGTTTCACAAGGTCTGCGGCGCGGGATGCGCTTCTCCATCGGCGCCGAAGTCGACAACGATCCGCGCGCAAGGCCGGATGCACAAAACATCGTCGATGCGATGCGTCCCGACGGCATCGTCCGCTCGGTGCACTTCCTCACGATCGAGCATCCCGAAAAAGGCCCGGATTACCAATGGGCGTTCGACAATCCGGAATTTCGAGATTTGTACGAGGTAATCGGTACCGAACGCGTGTGGGAACTCTACATGGCCAAACTACTGGACGACCTCGAGAAGTTGCCCGGACACATCGTGGGACACTTCTACGTTCCCGCGAATTTCGGCCATTGGCCGGAACTGCGAAAGCTCGAAAGCTACGAGGACCGGCTGCTCGCGGCGTGCGCTGCGCGCGGGATGGCGATCGAAATCAACACGCGCTATCTCTACCGCGACAATCCTGCGGAACTCAAAGAAAAGTATCGCACCGCGATCGCGCGCCTCATGCGTAAAGCCAAAGCCAGGGGCGTCGGGATTGCCATCGGCGCGGACGCGCACAGCCCCAAAGATCAAGGCAACGCTTTCGCCGAGATTCTCAAGATGCTGGACGAGGCGCAGATCAACGAATTGGTCTTCCCCGTTGCAGGGCGCCTCGCGCGCGTAGCCTTACGCGCCACGAAGGAACATTTGCAGAAACTCAAAGCCGCCGAACCTGCTCCGCAACCCGGCAGCAGCATTACGGGATTCGGACGCGCGGAACTCGGGCTTCCCGAACGCGAGGAACCTGCGGTACGCGAAGCGGCCGGCTCCAAGACCGCCCATGATGCCGGTCCCCGCAAACGCGCGAGCGGCCCGGCGCGCGCAACCAAGAAACCAGCGAAGCGAACGTCGGAACGGGAAGTACCCTCGGCAGCGCACTCGACGGCGAAAGCGGCATTCGATAAAAGCGCGAAGATCGCCGGCGCCGCGCGCAAATCCGCTGACAAAGCGGCGTCCGGCTCGCGCGTGAAGAACGTAAAGACCGCGAAGGCTGCGGCAAAGAAATCAGCCGTCAAGGCAAACCCTGTGAAAAAAACGGCCGTCAAGAAGTCCGCCGCGAAAAAGCCCGCGACGAAAAAAACGCCGCCCAAGAAGACCGGCGCAAAGAAAGTCGCCGCGAAACGGCCGGCAGCCAAGAAGGCGGCGCCGAAGAAAACGTCCGCCAAACGAACTTCGGCTGCGAAGAAGGCGCCTGCAAAGAAAACGGCGGCCGCGAAGAAGAAAGTTTCAGCTCCCAAGCGAGCGGCAACAAAGAAAAAGTCCGGCAGTAAACGTCGCCGATAGGAGATCATATGGCGTCCGATATCTCGCGCGTACGCAACATTGGCATCGTCGGCTCCCATCACGGCGGCAAGACGACGCTGGTCGAAGCCATCCTCGCGCACTGCGGTGCGATCGGCCGCAAAGGCAGCGTCACGGAAGGTACGACCACCACGGACTACGAGCCGGAGTGCATCGCGCACGCGCAGTCCACGTGCGTGAGCTTTGCGCACTGCGCCAGTCCCTCGTCAAGTTCCGCGCAGGCGATCGATTTCACGCTCGTCGACTGCCCCGGCTTCATCGACTTCTTCGAGGAAACGAAACTCGCGCTTTCCGGTTGCGATGCCGCCGTCGTCGTCATCGAAGGGGACCCGGGACGCGTTTCGCAAACGCAGATGCTGCTGGAATTCCTCGAATCGCGCAAGATGCCTCACCTGTTCCTCGTGAACAAAATGGATCGCCCGGGCGCGGATTTTGCCGGGACGCTCGAAGAGTTGCAGCGCTGCTACAGCCGGCACGTCGTCGCGGAACAGTGGCCTATCGGAGCCGCGGAAACGTTCAAAGGGTACGTCGATCTCGCGAGCCGCAAGGCCTTCGCCTACGAGGGCACAAGCGCAAAGGAAACCCAAATTCCGGCGGAGCTGCAAGATCGCGTCGAGAGCGCGCGCGCTCAGTTGCTCGAAGCGATCGCCGACTTCGACGATCACCTCATGGAAGAGCTGCTCGAAGGCGTCGAGCCGCCCGAGGACGAGGTGCAGAAAGATCTCTGCGCGGAGTGTTCGCACGATCAGATCGTTCCGGTGCTCGCCGCAGCCGGGTTACCGGGATACGGCGTCTCGGCGCTGGTTCAGGCGATGGAGAAATGGTTTCCGTCTCCGCTGGATGCCGAGCAGGTCGACGCCGAAGGCCGGCGCATCGAACCCAAGCCCGACGGTCCGGTAATCGCGCACGTAATCAAGACGATCATTCATCCGCAGTCCGGAAAACTTTCCGTCGTGCGCCTGCTCTCCGGCACGCTCAAAGCCGACGCGACGCTTGCCAATATCTCCAAGAATTCCGAGAAGGTGCGTTCCGCGGGGCTCTACCGGCTGCAAGGCAAAAAGCAAGAAGCCATACCCGAAGCTGCGGCGGGGAGCATCGTGGCGATAGCGCGCCTGGAGTCCGTGAGCACGGGCGACACGCTCACCGAAAACGCGTTCAAAGTGCTTTTGCCTCGCGTGCCGGCTTCGGAGCCGGTGTTCGCCGTCGCGATCAAACCGAAAGAGCGCATGGACGAGGCGAAGATTTCGCAAATGCTCGCGCGCATCATCGACGAGGACCCGGCGCTGCGCCTCGAACGCGCGCCGATTACCAACGAATTGCTGCTGCTGGGCAGCGGCGAACAGCACGTCAACATCGCGGTCGAACGCTTGACGCGCAAATTCAAAGTAGAAGTGACGACGGCGCCCCCGACGATTCCCTATCAGGAAACGATCACGGCCGGAACCGAAGTGCACTCGCGCTACAAGCACCAAACCGGCGGACACGGCCAGTTCGGCGACGTCTGGCTTCGGTTTCAGCCGCGCGATCGCGGCAACGGCGTCACGTTCGAAGAACAAATCGTCGGCGGCGTCGTTCCTCGACAGTTCATTCCCGCAGTGGAAAAGGGCGTGCGTGAAGCGCTCATGCACGGCAGCGTCGGCGGCTATCCCGTCACCGACTTGCACGTGATTCTCTTCGACGGTGCCTATCACGACGTCGATTCCAGCGAGCAGTCGTTCAAGACCGCGGCCGGGATGGGCGTGCGCGAGGCGCTGCCGAAATGCAATCCGGTCGTACTCGAGCCGATCGTGCGCGTTCGCGTCACGGTTCCCACGCAGTACACGTCGGCGGTGATTCAGCAGCTCACGGGCAAACGCGGGCAAATTCTTGGAATGAGCCCCGCCGACAAAACGGGGCACGACGTGGTCGAGGCGGACGTTCCGCAGGTCGAACTCGCGCGCTATATCACCGAATTGCGTACCGCAACGCAGGGGCTTGGAACGTACGCGTGGCGGCACGAACGCTTCGATCCCGTGCCGGGTAAGTGGACCGGGCCGAAAGCCGCGGTGTAGTTTGAGATTTCACATCGGCTGCATGCGCGCGGCGGTGGTTGCAACGCTCGCCGCGATCCTTAGCGCCTGCACGCAAGGCGCAGGTGGAACGGCCGGTGGAACGTCCGGATCGACCGGCACGCTGCGCATCGCAATTCAGCAAGACGTAAAAAATCTCAACCCGCTGCTGAATTCGAATACCACCGACGCGATGATTTCCATGCTCATGTTCGAGCCGCTGCTGCACCCCAACGAAAAAGGCGTTCAGCAGCCGATGCTCGCCGCTTCCGTGCCGACGCTGGAGAACGGCGGGATTTCAAAGGACGGCTTGACGGTGACGTACCACCTGCGAAAGAACGTCACGTGGACGGACGGCGTGCCGGTAACGAGCAAGGACGTAAAATGGTCGTGGCAAGCGATCATGGACAGAAACAACAACGTCATCTCGCAGCACGGCTACGACTACGTCAAGCGCATCGACACGCCCGACGATTACACGGTCATCTGCCATCTGAAAGCGAAATTCGCGCCGTTCGTCAACACGTTTTTCACCGACAGCGACCAGCCGTATCCGGTTGCTCCGATGCACATCCTCTCGAAGTATCCGAACATCAACAACATCCCGTTCAACAGCAATCCAATCGTAAGCGACGGCCCCTTCAAATTCGCGCGGTGGGTTCACGGCGATCACATCGAACTTACCGCGAACGATCAGTTCTTCATGGGCAAGCCGGGCTTGCGCGCGATATACATCCGGATCGTTCCGGACGAAAACACGACCATCAATCTGCTCCGCACGCACGACATCGATTGGATGTTCGAGGCGTCCATCAACAACTACCCGGAAGTCAAGGACATTCCGGGCATAAAGCTCTTTTGGGTCGACGTCAACGGCTACGAGTCGATGTGGCTCAACACGCAGCGGCCGTACTTGCAAGACGTGCGCGTGCGCAGGGCGGTCGCGATGGCAATCGACAAGGTGCGGCTGGTGCAGACCTCGACGTACGGTCAAGAGCACATCGCCACCGAAGACCAGCCGCCGTTCATGTGGTCGTACGATCCGAACGTGAGGGATTACCCCCACGACGTGCAGGGCGCGCGTCGGCTGTTGCAGCAAGCGGGATGGACGCCCGGCCCCAACGGCGTCATGACCAAGAACGGCGAGTCGCTCACGCTCGTGCTCGTCAGCAACAACAGCAACGCGACGCGCCGCAAGAATTCGGTCAACGTGCAAGCGATGCTGCGCCAAGCCGGCATCGGCGCGGAAATAAAATACTTTCCCGGCGACGTCCTGTTCGCGCCCGCAGGCGAGGGCGGCATCCTGCAAGGCGGCAAGTTCGATCTTGCCATGGCCGGCTGGTACGCGGGCATCGATCCGGATGATGCCTCGCTCTTCACCTGCGCCAACGTCGCGCCGAAAGGGTACAACTACTCGCGTTATTGCAATCCGGACATGGAAGCGGCGCAAACCATGGCGCTACAAAACTACGACGAGCCGACGCGCAAAAAAGCGTACTGGCGCATTCAAGAGCTCCTGCATCGCGACGTCCCGGAGATCTTTTTCTACTACCAGCGACAAATGCACCCCATCAGCGTGAACTTCAAGGGTTTCGCGCCGAGCCCGTCGCTGGAATCATGGAACGCGTGGCAATGGAGTATCTAGGCCCGCAAGACCCGATCTCGCGCATTCCCGATCTCACGTGGCTGCGCAAAGTCATCGTGGAGCGCGCGCTCACGCGCGGCGATTACGTGCTCTCCGGCGGCGCGCGCAGCGACTACTACATCGACAAGTTCCGGCTGTTCTCCGATCCGCAAATCTTGCGGCGCATCGCGCGCCTCTTCGTTCCGATCATCGCGGAGACCAGTCCCGATCTGATCGCGGGCACCGAGCTGGGCGGCGTGGTCATCGCAACGGCCGTTTCGCAACTCAGCAACGTGCCGCTGCTCGCCGTGCGCAAACAGGCCAAGGGTTACGGCGCTTTCCCCGGCGAGTACGTGGAGGGCGCGTACCAGCCCGGCCAGCACGTGCTGCTGCTCGAAGACGTCGTCACCACGGGGCGCGAGCTGCTGGCGTCGAAGGCGCGGCTCGAGGAACTCAATCTCAAAGTCACGTGCTGCGCGGTGGTGAGCCGCGGTCTGGCTCCGGTGCGCTCGCTCATTCAGTTCTCGCTGCCCCGCACGCAAGCCAAGACCGACAACTAGCCCGTCATGGGCAGCCGCCCCGAACGCCCGCATCCGCTCGCGGCGCAGCTCGTGCACCGATTGCGCGCGCAGCCGGACGCATACGTGCTCGATTTGGGATGCGGCCGCGGACGGAATACGGACGCACTCGAAAGCGCCGGACATCGCGTCTATTCCGTCGCCGACGATCGCGTGCACGAAATTCTCACGGGAACGCTCTTCGACGCCGCGATCAGCACGCACGCGTTGCTGCACGGCACGCGTGAAAGCTGCGAAGCCTTGCTTTCGAGCGTAGCGCGCTCGCTAAAACCGGCCGCGCCGTTTTACGCCGCCTTCGCCTCCTCGAGCGACGCGCGATTCGGCAAAGGCGTGCGGATCGACGCGCAAACGTTCGCCCCGCTCGAGGGCGACGAACATGGCGTTCCGCACGTGTATTTCGATCGCGTGCAGCTGCAATCGCTGCTGGAACCGCATTTCGTTCTCGAATCGCTGGAACAGCGCGCGGTGGACGAGGTCGTGGGCTCGTGGGCACACCCCGTTCGACCGGCCGGGACCGTGCACTGGTTCGTGCGCGCCCACCACCGCGACGGCGCGTAAAGCGCAGTTACGAGTTTTCTACGGTAATCAGGTCTTGCATCGGGCTCGATGCGTTGGCGTAGAGCCGCTTTTGCATCCGGCCCGAGAGGTATGCTAGCCGTCCCGCTTCCACGGCGTAGCGCATTGCTCGCGCCATGCGCACCGGATCCTTTGCCGCCGCGATGCCGGTATTCATCAGAACCGCATCCACGCCTAATTCCATCGCGAAAGCCGCATCGCTTGCGGTGCCCACGCCCGCGTCGACGATAACCGGCACGCCGGCGCGTTCTTTGATGATCCGTATCGAGTATGGGTTGCACACGCCCAGCCCGCTTCCGATCGGCGCGGCTAGCGGCATCACCGCCGCGCAGCCCGCTTCTTCCAGTTGCTTGCACGCAACGGGATCATCGAGCACGTAGGGCAGCACGGTAAAGCCGTCTTTGACGAGCTGCGCCGCCGCCTCAATCGTCTCCCGCGTATCGGGATAAAGCGTTTGCGGATCGCCGATCACTTCCAGTTTGATTAAATCCGTTTCGAGCAGCTCGCGCGCGAGCTGAGCCGTTACGACCGCCTCTTTGGCGCTGTA
>Ga0070739_10004281_pt1 | contig 17052 bp, 7 predicted proteins | sample Coa_R1_7_FD_66445 | JGI IMG/M metagenome (GOLD analysis project Ga0070739, IMG submission 66445) | Surface soil microbial communities from Centralia Pennsylvania, which are recovering from an underground coalmine fire - Coalmine... | ecosystem: Environmental > Terrestrial > Soil > Unclassified ... | reverse complement strand
AACAGGCCGAAGTCTTCGCCGCCGTACGCCAACGCTTCCACCTCGAACGCGACGAAAACCTGCGCCTGCGCGACTTCCCCACCCTCAACCACGTGATCGACTGGGTCAAGCAGCGGACCGGCACGCCGGAGCAGGAGCCTGAGACGGTCGTGATCCCGATCACGTTCGCCGAGCCGGCCGCCGAGGAAGCGGTCACGCCGGAGCCGGTTTCACAGGGAGCTGACACCGACGAGGTGACCACGGCCGTCGTCGAGATCGTGTCCCAGACCACCGGCTACCCGCCCGAACTGCTCGAACCCGACCTCGACCTCGAAGCCGACCTCGGCGTCGACACCGTCAAACAGGCCGAAGTCTTCGCCGCCGTACGCCAACGCTTCCACCTCGAACGCGACGAAAACCTGCGCCTGCGCGACTTCCCCACCCTCAACCACGTGATCGACTGGGTCAAGCAGCGTCAGACGGCTGCGGCGGCGTCCGAGCAGCCAGCGCGAGGCGAGGCCCCGCAGGCCGCGGACGAGCAGGACGTGAACGTGCTGCGGCGGGTGGCGCACCCGGTGGCGCGTCCGGCGCTCGACCTGTGCAAGCCGACCGGGGCCACGCTCGGTTCCGGTAGCCGCGTCGTGGTCATGCCGGATTCCGGCGGAGTCGCCAAGCAACTGGTCTCCCGGCTGGAGAAGGAGGGCTGCGAGGTCGTGCTGCTCTCCCCCGACGGCACCTCAGACGTCACCGGGAGCGTCCAGGGCGTCTACTGGCTCGCAGGGCTCGATGACGAGGGCCCGGTCGAGACGATGGACCTGCCGGCCTGGCGCGCCGCGCTGAACCTGCGCGTCAAGCAGCTCTACCGGCTGATGCGCGCGCTGTACGAGCAGTCGCCGTTCCTCGTCACCGGCACCCGCCTCGGCGGCTACCACGGGTACGACGACGCGGGAGCGAAGGCCGTCATGGGCGGCGCGATCACCGGCTTCGCCAAGGCCTACCGGCGCGAGCAGCCCGACACCCTCGTGAAGGCCGTGGACTTCCCGCGCAGCCGCAAGACCGCGTGGATCGCGGACACGCTGATCGAGGAGACGCTCAAGGACCCCGGCTGCGTCGAAATCGGCCACGCCGACGCCATGCGCTGGACGGTCGGCCTGACCGAGGAACCGCGCAGCGGCCAGGGCAGTCCGCTCGGTCCGCACTCGGTCTTCGCGGTCACCGGCGCGGCCGGCGGCATCGTCAGCGCGATCGTGGCCGACCTGGCCCGGCACATGCCCGGCACCTTCCACCTGCTCGACCTGGCCGAGTGCCCGGAGGAGGGCGACGAGGACGCGCGGCTGTTCAGCGAAGACCGCGAGGCGTTCAAGCTCGTGGTGGCCGAGCGGCTCAAGGCCCGCGGCGAGCGCCCGACCCCGGTCCTGATCGAGGCCGAACTCTCTCGCCAGGAGCGCCGCAACGCCGCGCGCCAGGCGGTCGACACGGTGCGCGCAGCCGGAGGAACCGCCCACTACCACCGGGTTAACCTCACCGACGCGGCCGCGGTCGCGGCGACCATGTCCAGCATCCGCGAGCTGTCCGGGCGCGTCGACGTGCTCGTACACGCCGCCGGAATGGAGATCAGCCACGCGCTGGCGGACAAAGAGCCGGCCGAGTTCGACCGCGTCTTCGACGTCAAGGCGGACGGCTGGTTCAACCTGCTGCGCGGCGCCGGCGAGCTGCCGATCGGCACCGTCGTCGCGTTCAGCTCCGTGGCCGCCCGGTTCGGCAACGCCGGCCAGACCGACTACAGCGCCGCCAACGACCTGCTGTGCAAGTGTGTCAGCGGCCTGCGGCGCACCGGCTCGCAGATCCGGGCCCTGGCCGTGGACTGGAGCGCGTGGGCGGGCATCGGCATGGCTTCGCGCGGCTCCATCCCCGCCGTGATGAAGCGCGCCGGGATCGAGCTGCTGCCGGCGCGGGCCGCGATCGACTGGCTGCGCGCCGAACTGACCGAGAGCGGCGAGTCGGGCGAGGTCGTCGCCGCGGGCGCGCTCGGGGCGCTGGCCGCGCCGCCGGACGAGTCCGGCGGCGTGCTGCCAGAGCGGTTCGACACCGCGCAGGCCGGGCCGATGATCGGCACCGTCGAGTCGTTCGGGACCGACGGCCTGATCGTGCGCACGACGCTCGATCCGCTGGGCCAGCCGTTCCTGAACGACCACCGCATCGACGGCACCCCGGTGCTGCCGGGGGTCATGGGCATCGAGGCCTTCGCCGAGATCGCCCGGCTGGCCGCGCCGGACTGGCTGGTCGGGGACGTGGAGGACGTCGAGTTCCTCGCGCCGCTGAAGTTCTACCGGGACGAGCCGCGCGAGATCACCGTGCGCGCGCTGTTGCGCCCGGACGGCCCCGACCTGGTCGCGCAGTGCTCGCTGGAAGCGGAGCGCACGATGCCGCACGCGGTCGACGAGGAGCCGGTGACGATTCGCACGGTCCACTTCACCGGGAAGGTGCGGCTGACGCACCGGCCGGAGCGCAGCGAGCGGGAAGGAGCCCCGCGCCGGGCCGATAGCGCGGTCGCGGTGCCCGCAGCCGATATCTACCGGCTTTACTTCCACGGGCCGGCGTACCAGGTCGTCGCCTCAGCTTGGGGGCAGGACGGCGCCACCGCGGCCGCGCTGGCCGACGGGCTGCCGCCCGATCACGAGCCGCAGCAGTCCCCCACCCTCGCCGCGCCGCGGCTGGTAGAGCTCTGCTTCCAGACCGCGGGCCTGATCCAGGCCGCGCAGGACGGAGAGCTCGCGCTGCCGCGCCACGTCGACCGGGTCCGGGTGTGGCCGGCGAGCGAAGGACCGGCCTTCGTGCGGGTCCAGCGCAGCGGGGAGCACTTCGACGCCTCGGTCCTCGACGCCAAGGGAGGTGTCATCGTCCGACTCGAGGGCTACCGGGCGACGCCGTTGCCCGACCCGGTGCCCGCCGACGTGCGGAACTCGCTGGCCGGGGTGGTCTGAATGCCGGCGATCACCCGACTGGCCATCCTCAACCGGGGTGAGAGCGCGAAGCGCGCGCTGGACGCCGCCGCGGAGCTGGGAGCCGACGAAGGCACGCGGATCACCTCGATCATCGTGCGCACCGAGGCCGACGCCGACGCCTGGTTCGTCGGGCTCGCCGACGAGGCGGTCTCGCTCGGCCCCGCCACGTTCACCGATCCGGTGGACGGGCGGCGCAAGGCGGCTTATCTGGACGAGGAGCGGGTGATCGCCGCGCTGAAGCGGGCCGACTCCGACGCGGTGTGGGTCGGCTGGGGCTTCGTCGCCGAGCACGCGGGCTTCGCCCGCCGCTGCGAGCAGGAGGACATCGCCTTCGTCGGGCCGGACAGCCAGACGATCGCGCTGCTCGGCGACAAGCTGGCGGCCCGCCGGCTGGCCATCAAGGCCGGCGTGCCCGTGGTTCCCGGGGCCACCAGCGACGTGGCCGGCGTGGCGGACGCGGCCGAGCAGGCCGCACGGATCGGCTATCCGGTGGTCTTAAAGGCCGCGGCCGGTGGCGGCGGCCGGGGAATCAGGGTCGTGCGCCAGCCGGAGGCGCTCGCCGAGGCGCTGGACGCCGCGCGCGCGGAGGCGACCCTGGCCTTCGGCGACCCCACGCTCTTCATCGAGCGCCTGGTGCCGCAGGCCCGGCACGTCGAGGTGCAGATCATCGCCGACGACTACGGCAACGTGTGGGCGCTCGGAGTGCGGGACTGCACCGTGCAGCGGCGGCATCAGAAGGTTATCGAGGAGTCCGCCTCCCCGGCGCTGGACGCGGAGGCGGAACGCGCGATCAAGCAGGATGCGATCCTCATGTGCCAGGCGGCGGGTTATCGCAACGCCGGCACCGTCGAGTTCCTGGTGGACACGCAGAGCGGTCGCCATTACTTCCTGGAGGTCAACACCCGGCTTCAGGTCGAGCATCCGGTGACCGAGCGGACCACCGGAGTCGATCTGGTCAAGCTGCAACTGCACGTCGCGCGCGGCGGCAGGCTGGAAGGCGAGCCGCCACCGGCGCACGGCCACGCGGTCGAGGCCCGGCTGTGCGCGGAGGATCCCGAGCGGGGCTTCGCCGCGGCGCCCGGCCGCATCGAGCTGTGGCGGCCCCCGGGCGGTCCGGGGATCCGCGTCGACTCCGGAATCGTCGAGGGCGACGAGGTGGTCCCGGACTTCGACTCGATGATCGCGAAGGTGGTGGCTTGGGGACGGGATCGCGAGGAGGCGCTGGCGCGGCTGCGCCGGGCGCTCGACCAGACCGCGGTGGTGGTGGCCGGCGGCACTACGAACCGGCTGTTCCTGCGGTCCCTGTTGGACCGGCCGGAGCTGCGTGCGGGAGCGGTCGACAACCTGTGGCTCGACGGCCTCGTGGCCGAGGGCGGGCATCTGGCCGCGCCCGAGCCGATGGCCGTGATCCAGGCCGGTATCGAGGCGTACGACATCGATCACGCGGCGAGGGCGGCGGTCTTCCACGCGGCCGCGGCGCGCGGGCGGCCGGAGCGGTCCGGAGACGTCGGCCAACGGGTCCGGCTTCGCTATCGGGGGCGCATGTACGCCCTCGAAGTGTTCCGCACCGGTCCACACGCCTATCGCGTCGCGGTCGGCGACGATGTCGTCGACGTCGAGGTCGAGCGTCAGGGTCCGTATGAACGGCGCGTTCGCTGCGCCGCGGTCACCTGGCGGCTCGTCTGCGTGACGCAGGGTTCTTCTTTCCTCGTGGACGCGGGCGGGGCGACCCACCGGGTCTATCGAGAGGACGGCGGCCTGGTGCGGGCCGAGTTTCCCGCCTATGTCGCCGCCGTGCGGGTCGCGGCCGGCGACAAGGTGGCCGAGGGTGACCCGCTGCTGGTGCTGGAGAGCATGAAGATGGAGGCGACGCTCACCGCGCCGTTCTCCGGGCAGGTCACCGGCGTGGACGTGGTCGCCGGCTCGCAGGTCACGACCGGCGCACCGCTGCTGCGCATCCGCGAGAAGGCCGCGCCGAGCACCGCTCGAACCGGCGGTCTCGCCGACTTCGCCGCACTCGCGTCCACGGACGAGACCGACACCTGGGACTGCGCCGCGGTCTACGGCGCGCTGCACCGGTATCTGCTCGGCTTCGACCTCGACGAGGCGGCCGTGCGGCGCGTCGTCGCGGCGCAGCGCGAGCTGGCCGTGACGCTGCCGGCGGACGACGCGGCGCTGGTGCGCGCGGAGGAGGAGTTCCTCGATCTGTTCGCGGACGTCAGCGGCCTGTATCGCCCGCAGCCGGAGGCCCACGACGGCAACAGCTCCGAGGCCGGCCAGGACGCCAGCGCGCACGAGTATCTGCTCTCGTATTTGCAATGGCTCGATCCCGAACGCGCTGACCTGCCGCCGCGCTTCATCGCCCGGTTGAAGCGGGCGCTGGCGCGATACGGCGTGCACAGCCTGGAACGCAGCCCGCAATTGGAGGAAGCCGTCTTCTGGCTCTACTCCTCGGTGCTGCGCGCGGATCTGCTCGCCCCGACCGCGGCCGCGGTCCTGGAGCGGCGCCTGTCGCGCCACGACGCCCTCGCGCACGCCGCCGGCCCGGGGCTGCGCTCCCTGCTCGACCGGCTGGCCGCGGCGGCCCAATCGCGGCACCCCGTCGTCGCCGACCTGGCGCGTGACGTGCGCTTCCGCTACTTCGACGAGCCGCTGCTCGAACGATCTCTGGCAGGGTTCTACCAGGAGATGGACGAGCATCTCGACGCGTTGGAGGCGGAAGCCTCCGGAGACGACCGGGTCCGGCGCATCGAGCGCCTGGTGCGGTGTCCGCAACCGCTACGCGGCCGGCTGCTGCTGCGCTCGGTGAAGGCCGCCGGCTCGTTCCGCAAGGCCCTGCTCGAGGTCTACATCCGCCGGTTCTACAGCACCAGGTCCCTTACGTCGGTCTCATTCGACGAGCGCGACGACATGGTGCTGGCCACGGCCGACTTCGAGCACGAAGGCGAACGCTTCCACCTGGTCGCCGGGTTCGTCGAGCTGGACGATCTGCACCAGGCCGCGGCGGCGGTCGCGCATCACCTGGCCGGTCGCCCGGGTGCGGACGGCGAGGTCGTCGTCGACCTGTCCACCTGGCGTTCCGGGTTGCGGCCGAGCGCCGACGCGATGGCCGCGCGCATCGCGGACGCGCTGGGCGACTGCGACTTCGGGCGCTGCCCGCGGCGCGTCGAGGTCACCGTGACCAGCGAGAACGGCGACGCCCCGGAATACCGCCGGACCCAGCACTTCAGCTTCCGGCCCCGCGGCGACGGGGCGCCGGGGTTCGAGGAGGACACGCTGCACCGGAACCTGCACCCGATGATCGCCGAGCGGATCGAGCTGTGGCGCCTGGCCAACTTCGAGGTGCAGCGGCTGCCTTCCGTCGAGGACGTCTTCCTGTTCCGGTGCACGGCGCGGGAGAACGCGGGCGACGTCAGGCTCTTCGCGATCGCCGAAGTCAGGGACCTGACGGCGGTGCGCGACGAGAGCGGCCGCGTCGTCTCGCTGCCGCGGCTGGAGCGGATGGGCCTGCAAGCGCTGGCGGCGATGCGGCAGGCCATGGTCGGACTCGATCCCGGCAGGCGCCCGCAGAACAACCGCATCGTGCTCTACGTGCGGCCGCCGTTCGACGTGCCGCGCGAGCTGTGGCGCGAGCTGGCCCGCCCGTTCGCCCCGCTGGCGGTCGGCGTGGGCTTGGAGAAGGTCGTCATGCGCGTGCGGATCCCGCAGGGCGACCGGCTGCGCGACGCGGTGCTGCACCTGGAGGGCGTGGGCGGCGAAGAAGTACTCGTGCGCGAATTCCCGGTCGGCGACGCACCCGTCAGCCCGCTGACGCAGTACCGGCAGAAGGTCCTGCGCGCGCAGCGCATCGGCGTCCCGTATCCGTACGAGATCATCCGCATGATCAGCCCCCAGGCCGGGACGCGCAGCGCGTTCCCCCGCGGCGACTTCGCCGAGTACGACCTCGATGACGACGACGAACTCTCGCCGGTCGAGCGGCCGCCGGGAGCCAACAGCGCGAACGTCGTCGTCGGCCTGGTCACCAACTACACGGCCAAGGTTCCGGAAGGCATGACGCGGGCGGCGATCCTGGGCGACCCGACCCGCGGCATGGGCGCGCTCGCCGAGCCGGAGTGCCGCCGGATCCTCGCCGCCCTGCGGCTGGCGGCCCGGCTGCGGGTGCCGGTGGAATGGTTCGCGGTCTCCTCCGGGGCCCGCATCGCGATGGACAGCGGCACCGAGAACATGGACTGGATCGCCGCGGTGCTGCGCGGGCTGATCGAGTTCACCCAGGCGGGCGGCGAGGTCAACGTCGTGGTGACCGGCATCAACGTCGGTGCGCAGCCGTACTGGAACGCCGAGGCCACCATGCTCATGCACACCCGCGGAATCCTGATCATGGTGCGCACCGGCGCGATGGTGCTGACCGGAAAGCAGGCCCTTGATTTCTCCGGCGGCGTCTCGGCCGAGGACAACCTCGGCGTCGGCGGGCTCGAGCACATCATGGGCCCCAACGGCCAGGCCCAGTACGGCGCGCGCACCGTGACAGAGGCCTGCGGCATCCTGCTGCGGCACTACGAACACTGCTACGTGGTGCCCGGCGAGCGGTTCCCGCGCCGCCGGCCGACGACGGACCCGGCCGACCGCGACGTGCGCCTCGCGCCGCACCACCCGGCCGACGGCTCGGACTTCACGCTGGTCGGCGAGGTGTTCTCGGCGGACCGCAACCCCGAGCGCAAGAACCCCTTCGACACCCGCTCGGTGCTGCGCGCGGTGGTCGACGCCGACGCCGAGCCGCTGGAGCGCTGGCGGCGCTGGCGCGACGCGGAGACCGCCATCGTCTGGGACGCGCACATCGGCGGCATCCCGGTGTGCCTGCTCGGCCTCGAGTCGCACGCGCTGACCCGACACGGCTTCGTGCCCGCCGACGGTCCGCCCGCGTGGACCGCGGGCACGCTGTTCCCGCAGTCCTCGCGCAAGATCGCGCGCGCGGTGAACGCGGCCAGCGGCAACCGGCCGCTGGTGGTGCTCGCCAACCTCTCCGGGTTCGACGGCTCACCGGAGTCGATGCGCCGCTGGCAGCTGGAGTACGGCGCGGAGATCGGGCGCGCGGTGACCAATTTCCGCGGGCCGATCGTCTTCGTGGTGATCTCGCGCTACCACGGCGGCGCGTTCGTGGTCTTCTCCAAGCGGCTCAACCCGTCGCTCGAGATCGCCGCGCTGGACGGCTCCTTCGCGTCGGTGATCGGCGGCGCGCCCGCGGCCGCGGTGGTCTTCGCCCGGGAGGTCGACGCCCGCACCGAGCGCGACCCGCGGGTGGCCGGCGCCTCCCGCACGCGACTGCAGGAGGTCAGGCGGCGGGTGCGCGCGGAGAAGCTCGGCGAGGTGGCCGCCGAATTCGACGGCGTGCACACGATCGAGCGAGCGCTGCGGGTCGGCTCGGTGGACCGCATCATCCCGGCCTCGGGACTACGGCCTTACCTCATCGACGCGTTGGAGCGAGGGATGGCACGTGAGGGCGAACCGCGCTGACCGGGGCGTCGAGCCAGCTGTGCACAGGCGTGGCGGCAGTGAGCGCCGCGATCGCGTCGATGCCGACGGGGGGCGGCGTCGGCGCGGCCGTGGCGACGGTGAGCAGGAAGTCGTTGTAGCGTGCCCACCAGCCGGTGAACGTCCGTGCCCGATCCACGCGCACGGTCAGCGGGCACCAGCCGGAGTCCTCGGCGAACCGAGTTGCGGGCATGGTCACGCTCACCTCGACCGTCCGAGTGTCTCTGCGCAGTCCCGTACGCAGAACCTTGAGTGCACTTTCCTTAGCCGACCACAGCAGATTCGCCCGCAGATCGTCGTCGCGGATGAAGCGGCGCTCGGCCGCGGTGAAGTAGTCGCGCACGAAGGCGGCGCTGCGCGGTTCGACCAACTCCAGGTCGCAGCCGACGGCGCCGGGTTCGAGGCCGAGCAGGCACACCGCCCAGCCGGCCCGGTCGCTCAGCGAGATCCCGACCGGCAGCGCACGGCGGTCGGCCCAGGCTTCCGGTGCGCCGGTCGGGTGGTGCCGCACCTCCAGCAGCGCCGGGTCGAGCGCACAGCCCGGGAGGGCGGCCATCGCCTGCTTGGCGGCCCATCGTGCCGTCTGGAACTCGCGGCGCCGCTTGGTGAAGCGCATCCGCGCGCAGACCTCGGATTCTCGCTCGGAAAGCCAGTCCCCGCCCTGGGGCAGATCCTGCTCGCCGCGCGCGAGCCAGCGCAGCGCCCGCTCCTCGCCCACGTGGCCGCGCCGCGACCGCGGTTCGCGAACCGGGCCGCCCCGGCGATCGGGACTGGCAGCAGTGCTCATGGACGGACTCCCTCCGCGGCGTCCCGTCCACTATCGCGGGATTTCAGCCGGCCGGTCAGGACCGAGGGTCGTGTCCGCCCCTGCCGTTCGGCCCGTCGCGTCCGGCCGGGAAGGCTCGGCCGCCGCCTTCCAGTGAGCGGAGGGAACTATGTCAGAGCACGAAGCCACAACCCACGAAGTCACAGCCCGCGAAGCCGCAACCCAAGAAGCCCCAGGGCGCGTGGCCCCGGAGCGCGAAACCACCGCGGCGTTCCGCGCCGCCCGCGACCTGCTGCTCGCGCACCGCGACGACTACGAGGGCGCGTATGAGAAGTTCACCTGGCCGGCGCTGACCGAGTTCAACTGGGCGCTGGACTGGTTCGATGTGATCGCCGAGGGCAACGAGGCGCCGGCGTTGCGGATCATCGAACCCGACGGTTCGCAGCTGTCGCGCTCCTTCGCGCAGCTGTCTCAGCGCTCGAACCAGGTCGCCAACTGGCTGCGCGCCCAGGGCGTGCGGCGCGGGGACCGGATCCTGGTGATCATGGGCAACCGCGTGGAGCTCTGGGAGACGATCCTGGCCGCGATGAAGCTCGGAGCCGTACTCATCCCGGCCACCCCGCTGCTGACCGCCAACGATCTGCGGGACCGCATCGAACGCGGCGAGGTGCGCCATGTGATCGCGGTGAGCGGTGACGAGGACAAGTTCGCCGGCATCGAGGGCGCATATACGCACATTGTGGTCGGCCCGCCGGTGTCGGGATGGATCTCCTTCGCCGAGGCCGATACGGCCCCGGTCGACTTCACACCGGACGGTGTGACCCGCGCGGATGACACGCTCCTGCTTTACTTCACCTCGGGCACGACCGCGCGGCCCAAGCTCGTCGCGCACACGCACGTCTCGTATCCGGTCGGGCACCTGTCCACGATGTACTGGCTGGGCCTGCGTCCGGGCGACGTCCACCTCAACGTTTCCTCGGCAGGCTGGGGAAAGCATGCCTGGAGCAGCGTGTACGGGCCCTGGAACGCGGAAGCCTGCGTGCTCGTCTGCAACTACACGCGGTTCGATCCGGCCTGGCTGCTGGAGCAGATGAATCAGCACGCGGTCACGAGCCTGTGCGCACCACCCACCGTGTGGCGCATGCTGATCCAGGCCGATCTGTCGGTGCTGCGCAGACCGCCGCGCACCGTCGTGAGCGCGGGAGAACCGCTCAATCCCGAGGTGATCGAACAGATCCAGCGGGCCTGGCAGGTCACCGTCCGCGACGGTTATGGCCAGACCGAGACCACGCTGCAAGTCGGGAACACACCGGGGTCGCCGGTCAAACCCGGCTCCATGGGCCGCCCCGCTCCCGGCTACCGGGTCAAGCTCCTCGACCCGGTCACGGGCAGTGCCGCGCGGGAGGGCGAGATCTGCCTCGACCTCAACCCCCCGCCGCTCGGCCTGATGGCCGGCTATCTCGACGACCCGCAGCTCACCGCCGAGGTGACGGCCGGGGGCTACTACCACACCGGCGACATCGGGTCCTGCGACGACGATGGGCGCATCACCTTCATCGGCCGCGCGGACGACATCTTCAAGGCCTCGGACTACCGGATCTCCCCGTTCGAGCTGGAGAGCGTCCTGGTGCAGCACGAGGCAGTGGTCGACGCCGCCGTCGTCCCCGCGCCCGATCCACTGCGGCTGGCCGTCCCGAAGGCCTTCGTCCTGCTCGCGGCCGGCTGGGCGCCCACCGAGGCCACGGCACGCGCCATCTTCGAGCACTGCCGCGAGCGCCTGGCGCCCTACCAGCGCATCCGCCGCCTGGAGTTCACCACCCTGCCGACGACCGTCTCCGGCAAGATCCGCCGCGTCCAGCTCAGGCAGGCGGAGGCCGACCGGCCGCCGGGCGCCGGGCCGCGACCCGCCGAGTTCTACGACGAGTCGGGCCGCCGCTGACCGCGCGGCGACTTGGCCGTCTCCAGCAAATCTCTGCTGAACTCCAACGCCGTTCGCGAGATGCTGTCCGGTGATTGCGGCGGACGGGGACGCACGCCGTCACGCTCGCTCCTCGGCGCGGCGAAGGGGAATCGCATGCAGGGCGGTCGGGTCGGCATCGTCGGCGGCAGCATCGCGGGATGCGCGGTCGCGCTCGCGGCCGCACGCGGGAAGGCCGACGAGACGGTGGTGTTCGAACGCGCCACCGGCGAACTGCGGGAGCGCGGCGTCGGCCTGGCTGTCAACGAGGACCGCTACGCGGAGCTGGAGGCCGCCGGGTTCGTCGACGACGGCATGCCCTGGGCGGCGGTGAGCTCCCGGCGCTGGTTCGCGCAGGGCGAGGAGTCGGCGCTCGGGCGCGAAATCGCGACCGTGCCGTTCCGCGCTCGGGCGTACAACTGGGGATCGCTCTGGCACGAACTGCGGCGGCGAATTCCCGCGGCGGTCGAATACCGCGCCGGCGCCGCGGTCGTCGAGGTGCGCGACGGTGCGGACGCCGCGACGGTCGCCTTGGCCGACGGGAACGAGGAGCGGTTCGATCTCGTCGTCGGCGCCGACGGTTACCGGTCGATCGTGCGCGCATCGCTGTTCCCTGATACTCAGCCTGAGTACGCCGGATACTTCCTGTGGCGCGGCACATTCCCGGTCGAGCGCCTCGCGGAGCTGGACGGACTGCTTCGCCGCGGGGAGCGGTGGTCAGCGCAGGAGGCCGCGACTGTCGGCGTGACTGGCGGCCACATGATCGCCTACCGCATCCCCGACACCACGGGGATCAACCAGGTCATGAACTGGGGCCTGTACGGTCAGGCACCGGCGTCGGCACTCGGCGTAAAGCTGGACGAGCCGACCAGCATCCCGCCGGGCACGATGACTGACACGCTGCTGGACTACCTGCTCGCGCAGGCCGATGACCTGCTGCCGCCGTACTGGGCCGCGATGGTGCGTCTCACCGACCGGGAACGGTTCTTCGTCCAGCCCATCTACGACCTCGAAGTTCCTGGATACGTCGGCCTACGCACACTGCTGGCCGGCGACGCGGCGACCATCACCCGTCCGCACGCAGGTGCCGGCGCGACCAAGGCGCTGCAGGATGCTGCGACCCTCGATCGCTTGTGGGCCCAGGCGTCCGACTGGCCCGAGCTGCTGACCGGCTACGGCGCGGCCCGGCTACCGGTCGGCCGCGCCGCAGTGGACCTCGGCCGGCGAATCGGCCGGGATCAGGTCGTTGACGCGCCGCAGTGGACCGACCTCGACCCGGCCGGTTTCCAGGCCTGGCTGGCGTCCACGATGCGCTCCGACACCGTCGGCGGGCGGTCCCTCGCGGCGCGCTAGCCGCTCGGCGGGCCGGTCTCCGAAGTGAGCGGCTGAGGTGTCGAATCAGATAGATGCGGGATGGAGGTGGCCGTCGCGCAGGTCGAATACGTCATCGGCGAGTTCAGCCATCCGTGCGTCATGAGTGGCGACCAGCACGGTGACCGTTCCCGAGTCGACGATGCGGCGCAGCAGGCGCATGATGAGCAGTCCGGTTTCGGCGTCGAGGTGGCCGGTGGGTTCATCGGCGATCAGCACGCGTGGACGCTGGGCGAGCGCGCGGGCGATCGCGACGCGCTGCTGCTGGCCGCCGGAGAGCTCGGCCGGCCGATGCCGCGCGTGCGAAGCGATGCCGACCTCCTCCAGCACCCGCGCGACCCGCTCCTCCCGCTGCTGCGGCGGGATTCCGGCGATCCGCAGCGGAACCCCGACGTTCTCCGCGGCGCTCAGGAACGGGACCAGCCCGAAGGACTGGAAGACGAAGCCGACCTCGGTGCGGCGCAGCAGCAGGCGCTCGCGGGCCGTCATCGCGGACACGTCGCGGCCGCCGACCCGGATCCGGCCGCCGGTCGGCAGGTCCAGGCCGCCGGCGATGCCGAGCAGCGTGCTCTTGCCGGAGCCTGACCGGCCGCGAATCACGGTCAGCCGTGCCGGCTTGAGCTCCAGATCGACCCCGCGCAACGCCCGCACCGCGGTGTGCCCGCTGCCGTAGGTGCGCTCGACCCCGCGAAGCTCGATCAATGCGTCACCGTCTGCCGAGTTCGAGCTGCGCGACGCGCCGGTATCAGCCATCGTTGTTTCCCCGTGCCTCATCCTCCGCCGCCGGCTCGCCGTCCACGTGCTCCAGCGCTGGGTGTTCTGCGGCCACCTGATACGGCCACACGCCGATGTGGCCCGGTTCGTGGGTCAGCCGCACGCGGTCCCGGATTCCAAGCGGCTCGCTGTATTCACGCGGCAGTTGAAGGCGGCCGTTTCGGTCGACCATCGCGTATTCGACGCCTTCCGTGTCCCCGTGCGCGACGGCCCGCAGGGTCTCAGTAGCGGTGCGGCCGTCGCGAATCGCCACGGTACGCCGCACGTGCGACGCGATTCCGCCGTCGTGGGTCACGATCAGCACCGTGACGCCGTGCTCGCGGTTGGCCGTTCGCAGCGCGCCGATCACGACTTCGGCGCTTTCCGAATCCAGCTCACCGGTCGGCTCGTCCGCCAGCAGCACGGACGGGTTGTTGGCCAGGGCCACCGCGATCGCGGTGCGCTGCCGCTCGCCGCCGGACAGCCGCGCCGGGATCCGGTCGCGGCAGTGCCCGACGCCCAGCGACTCGAGCAGGTCCGCGGCCCGCGCCTGCCGCCGACGGCGCCCGGTCCGGCTGAAACGCAGCGGCTGCGCGACGTTCTGAGCGGCGGTGAGGTGGGGCAGCAGGTTGCTGAGCGGGTTCTGCCAGACGAATCCCACCGTCGTGCGCCGGTAGGCCAGCCGCTGCCGGTTCGTCAGGCCGGCGAGTTCCTGTCCCGCGACGCGCACCGATCCCGCGGTTGGCGCGTCGAGCCCGGCCAAGATCCCCAGCAGCGTCGATTTACCGCTTCCAGACGCGCCGACCAGGGCGGTCAGCTCGCCGCTGGCCACGGTCAGGTCGAGTCCCTGGAGCGCCTGCACCTCCAGCGCCTCGGTGCGGTAGATCCGCACGAGCTGTTCGCACTTGATCGCAGGCTCCTGCGAAGACGGCGATTCGATCACCGGACCTCCCCCTGTTCCAGGACTCGCGCACCTCTCGGCACGCCGGCGCGGCCGATCGAACTCACCGCCGGTATCAGCCCACTGAGCACCAACGCGGGGACCGCCACGGCGAGGGCCGCCGCAGTCAGGGCGCCCGCGTCCGCTGGGACCGCCAAGCCGAGGGCGGGCCGGACCGTCCACAGCAGCGGCACTGTCGCGACCGCTCCGATCAATGCACTGACAAGCACGAGCGGCGTCGATTCGACCAGAGCGATTTCCGTCGCCTGCCGGGCGCTCAGGCCCATCGCCGACAGCCTCGCCGCGTCTGCCGCGCGGCCGGCTTCAACGACCCTCGTAGCGAACAGGGCAGCCACGCAACCGGAAACGACGGCGGCGATCGCGAGCACGTCCAGGGCTGTGGTCGTGGCGGAGCCGAGCGGGTCGAACCGGCCTGCGTGTGGCGCCCGCGCCAACTGAACGGCGAGATCCGCGGTGCATCCTGAGGTCGTGAGCACTAACGCCGCGATCTGCGCGCCGATAGGACGTCGCGCCGCCCGTGCGACCCCGAGCAGGCCGACGATTCCGGATCCGCGGGCCGCCCACCGGTGCGTCCTGCGCAAGGCCGCTGGCAGTGCATTCACGATAGCGAGGGCCGCGAGCGCAGCCATGAGGACCGGTGCGGCAGCGGCATAGGGGTTGATCGCGCCGCCTTCATCAATGCCCTGTGTCCTCGCGAGATCGAGACCTGCGGCGCACGCCACAGCGACTGTACATTGCGCGACGACGCGCCGGCTTCGTGTGCCTCTCGTCCGCCGCCGGGTCGTCATCGCGGCGTTCATTTTGCGCGGCCAGTGCATGAAAAGGGTGCACAGTGCAGGCGCGCATGCCGTGACCAGGGCGGCGCCGACGATGTGTCCGTATACGCTGCTCGGCGTCAGCCCTGGGAGAACGAAGCCGAGGAGAGCCCCCGCGCCCGCGGCGGGAAGGGATACGACGAAGCCGTCCGAAAGGCTTTCGAGCACCAGGAAATGGACCGGTGCGCCACGTGCGCGCTGGACCCGCGCCTCCGCTCGCCGCGCCTCGGTCGCCGCGAGGGCGAGCAGGATGGCGGTGATCGCCGCGATCAGCCCGATGCTCGTCTCCGGCATCGCCAGTTCGAGTGCCGCGGTGTGCTGCTCTTTCGCGAACGCGTGCAGCAGCGGCGCGAGCGGAGAGTACAGCGTCACCGGGACGCCGTCGGGCTGATCGTAGGCAAGCGCCGATTCGATGCCTGACATGGTGGTCAGTCGGTCGCCGAGGGCCGCGGCATGGTCCGCGTCCACCCGGTCCGTCGCGACGGTGAAGCCCCACCACAGCTGGAAGAGGGCCGCGGCGTGGTCGGCGAGCAGCGCGTCCGCCTGAGCGGGGCCGATGAGCGCGGACACGGCCCAGTACGGACTGCCCGCGTTCAGGTGTTCCAGTTGCGGCGCGCCGAGCGCGGCGTCGGAGGCCCAGAACGCGGCGGCGGGATCGGTGGGCGTCACCAGGCCGACCACGCGCACGCTGACCAGTCCGGATCCGTCCGGGGCCAGGAGAGTCAGCACGGAGCCGATCTGGGCGCCGAGCCGCGCCGCGGTCGCGGTGGTGAGATCGGCTTCAAGCGGTGTATCCGGAGTCGGTTCGGCAGTGCCCGGCGGTGGAGCGGACGGGCGGCGGCCCGCCAGCAACCGCGAGTGCAGCGCGTAGCTGTCGCGGTATATCAGCCTCATACGAGCGGGGACGGCATGAGGCGCCGCGGCGGCCGGCCAGGATGCCATCGGGGTCTCCGGCGTCTCGAACGCGGTCCACATGGATGATGGTGCTGCCGAAAGCGGAAAGTGCGCGGCGAGTACGGCGTGCACCTGCGCGGTCGACGCAGTGAACGAGGCGACTGTGGGCTGCGACTGAGTGCTGTAGCCGGACCAGTCGGTTGTGGCCGTGACGGTCGATTCAGTGGACGATGCGGCTGCGATCTCGCTGTGCAGTGCGCGAGTACGAGACGCCAGATCCATGCGCATCCCGGCGGTGATCGCGAAGCAGCCGAGTCCGGCCAGCGCGGCGAGCGCTGCCGCGGCAGGGCGCCGCCACGCGTTCGCCGCATACCACGCCACGATCCGCGACGCCGCGGCCACCCTAGTCAAAGCTCTGCTCCTTTGGCCGCGGCTGAGAGCCGGCGTTCGCGCAACGCGGAGGAGAACGGTCCGGCGATCGCGACCGCCGTCAACCCGAGGGCCGCGAGCGCGGCCTCCCACGGGAGGAAGACGATCAGCGCAGGAGGCGATGGCGGCTGCCCGTCCGCGGCGAGCACGAACTCGGGAATCAGCAGTCGCGCGACCACCCATCCCAGGCCCGCGCCGAGTAATGCGGCGGGCACCGCCACAGCGCCGTTGAGCAGGCAGCGAATCGCCAGGCGCTGGCGACCGTCCGCTCCGAGCAGCGTCAGGATCCTGTCCTGCTCGGTGCCGGTACCGGCCGCCAGGCTCGCGGCCAGGCACAGGGCGGCCAGCAGCGGCAGTCCGGCCGCGCCGACCAGCATCGGCGTCGTCGCGGCGCGGGAGAGCGGATCCGCGGCCAGTTGGCCGGCGGCCCCGGCGGCAGTCGTGACTGCGGAGCCGGGCGGCAAGTCTGCGGGAACCGTGCCTGGTGCGGCGCTCAGCCACCATTCGTCGGTCGGGAACACGGCGCCGCCCCGCGCCACCGCCGCGGCCGCGAGGGTCGGCAGATCGGTGATCAGCGCCCCGGGACCGGTTTC